>Ga0222428_100160_pt1 | contig 67248 bp, 66 predicted proteins | sample 2B5Ametagenome_FD_182471 | JGI IMG/M metagenome (GOLD analysis project Ga0222428, IMG submission 182471) | Enriched microbial communities from leaf-cutter ant dump, University of Wisconsin, Madison, United States - 2B5A (version 2) | ecosystem: Environmental > Terrestrial > Nest > Insects nest >...
TTGAATTATACATCGAATTTTCATTCAATCGCAACTCAAAGCAATCTTTTTTTCTTTGCACCAGAACATCAAGTTCTAGCAGCGAAGCCCTCGATCATAACACAGAAAACTTACCGCGCAACAACCAGAAGAAGATCAACCTACTCCGCCACCGCTTGCGACTTGTCTACACAAGCACCGCAGCAACGAATAGGCGTGACTATAGCACGGGTTTCACACTGTTTTCACAAACGCCCCCCGCTTTGCCAACGCCCCATTCGCGCAGCGCTCGATAATCCCGCCCATATGGCACTCATCACACTCTTAGACGCGCAACTCGCCTTCGGGCATGTGGCCCTGCTGGATCACGCCAGCTTCTCACTGGAAGCCAACGAGCGGGTCGGCCTGATTGGTCGCAACGGCGCCGGCAAATCGTCCTTGCTCAAGATCCTGGGGGGATTGGCCCATCCCGACGATGGCGTGTTGCAGGTGCAGCAGGGCCTGCGTATTGCCTATGTGCCCCAAGAGCCTGTGCTCGAGCCCACGCACACTATCTTTGAAGCGGCCTCCACGGGACTTTCATCGGTCATCGCGTTGCGTGAGCAGTACCTGTCGAACGCGCCAGGCCTGGATCTGGATGCGCTGCAGTCACAAATTGAGGCTGCCGACGCCTGGAATTGGGAGCAGCGCGTGGAAGAAACCTTACACCGCCTGCACCTTGAGCCCCAGGCGATTGTCGGCACGCTTTCCGGAGGGACCCGCAAACGGGTTGCACTGGCCCAGGCGCTTGTCGCCAGGCCCGATGTACTGCTCCTCGACGAGCCCACCAACCACCTGGATCTGGACTCGATCACGTGGCTTGAAGATCTGCTTCTGGCGTTCAAAGGCAGTGTCGTCACCATCACCCACGACCGTGCCTTCCTGGACCGCGTTGCCACGCACATCGTCGAACTGGATCGCGGCCAATTGCGCTCCTATCCAGGCAATTTCGCCCAGTACCAGTTACAAAAGGAAGAGCAACTGGCACAAGAGGCTGTCATCAACGCACGGACCGACAAGCTGCTGGCCCAGGAAGAGATCTGGATCCGCAAAGGCGTCGAGGCGCGGCGCACGCGCAGCCAAAGCCGCATCAACCGGCTGGAGCAGCTGCGCGTCAACCGCGCCGAGCGACGCAATGCGCTGGGTCGGGTGCGGATGGACATTGATGCAGGCACCGGTGGCAGCTACCAGGGCAAGATCGTGGCTGAGCTGGCGGGCGTACACAAGGCGTTTGGCGACAAAGCAATCGTGCGCGACTTCTCGGGCACGATCCTGCGGGGCGACAAGGTCGGGCTGATCGGCCCCAACGGCGCTGGCAAGACCACCTTGCTCAAGATGGTGCTGGGTGAACTGGCGCCCGACAGCGGGCACGTGCGGCGTGGCGCCAACTTGCAGGTGGCCTACTTCGACCAGATGCGCCACGCCATCAACCTCGACGCTACGCTGGAGGATTTCATCAGCCCCGGCAGCGAATGGATCGAGATTGGTAGCCAGCGCAAGCATGTGAAAAGCTACTTGGGCGATTTCCTGTTTTCCCCTGCCCGCGCCCATTCACCTGTACGTTCCCTCTCGGGCGGCGAGCGCAACCGACTGCTGCTGGCGCGGCTGTTCGCTCGTCCGGCGAATGTGCTGGTGCTCGACGAACCCACCAACGACCTGGACATCGACACGCTGGAACTGCTGGAAGAACTGCTCCAGACCTACGATGGCACCGTGTTCCTTGTGAGCCATGACCGCGCCTTTCTGGACAACGTCGTCACTAGCACGATTGCCTGGGAGGGCGACGGCCTCTGGCGCGAATACGAGGGCGGCGTGCAAGACTGGCTCACCCAGTCCCAGCGCAGCCGAGCGTCTGCGCCTGTGGGGAAACCCCTCAATGAGAGCAAAAATGAGGCCAAAGCCTTACCAGAAAAGCGCGAGCAGCTATCAAAAAAGAAGCTAAGCTACAAAGAGCAGCGCGAACTCGAGCAGTTACCCGGTCAGATTGCTGCCTTAGAAGCAGAACAACAGGCGATCCACGGAGAACTGGCGGATGGCACCCTTTACGCCAAGGATGGCATCCGCGCCGCCGCACTGCACCAGCGGGACGCGGAAATTGATGACCTGCTGCTGGAAGCATTGGAGCGCTGGACCGCGCTCTCAGAATAAGGCAACGGCCCGCGCCTCAGATGCGGTGGTGCATCCGATCCGTCGTGCTGCGCAGGCGGGTCACCAAGGCCCCTGCGATCTGCGTCAGCGGCAGCACTTCATCGGCAGCACCGTGGGCTATGGCCTCGCGCGGCATGCCAAAGACGATGCAGCTGGCCTCGTCCTGCACATAGTTGTAGCTGCCCGCATCCTTCATCTCACGCATGGCCACGGCGCCGTCAGCACCCATGCCGGTCAGCATGACGCCGTAGGCATTGCGCCCCGCCACCGCGGCCACCGATTTGAACAGCACCTCCACCGAGGGCTTATGGCGGTTCACCGGGGGGGCGTCATCAACCACGGCGACATAGTTGGCACCGCTGCGGGCAATGTGGAACTGCGTTCCCCCCGGGGCAATGTAGGCATGGCCCGGCAAAATCCGCTCGCCGTTGACCGCCTCCTTCACTGTGATCTGGCACAGGCTATTGAGGCGTGCAGCAAAGCTGGTCGTGAAACCGGGCGGCATGTGCTGCGTGATGACGATGGCAGGCGAATCCGGCGGCATGCGCACGAGCACCTCGCGAATGGCCTCGGTCCCGCCCGTGGATGCGCCAATCGCAATGATCTTCTCCGTCGACAAACGGCCGAGCAGGCCCGAAGGGGACGCAGGCGGGATGGCTGCAGCAGCTGGCGCGCCGGCCACACCGACGCCAGGACCAGGGGGCGGTGCCGCCACCCTGTGCACACGTGCCACGGCAGCGACCCGAATTTTGTCGACGATCTGCGATGCCAGTTCGTTGAGCCCACTGGCCAACCCGACGCGTGGCTTGGCCACAAAATCCACCGCTCCCAACTCCAGCGCCCGCATGGTGACCTCTGCGCCGCGCTCGGTCAGTGTTGAGATCATCACCACCGGCATCGGCCGCAGGCGCATCAGGCGCCCCAGGAAATCGATGCCGTCCATGCGCGGCATTTCAACGTCCAGCGTGATCACGTCAGGGTTCATCTCACGGATCATTTCGCGCGCCACCAGCGGGTCATTGGCCGTGCCGATGCACTCCATGTCGCGTTGGCGGTTGATGATTTCGGCCAGCAGACTGCGCACCAGGGCAGAGTCGTCCACCACGATGACCCGGATCTTCTTGTTCATTCCCAAACTTTTCCTCTAGCCACTTGCTTCAAAACAGATCCACGGAGCCACCCGATGTGGCCTTGGCCACCGTGGCAGCGTTGCCGCGCACTTCCTGCGCCAGTGCTTCAGGATGGGCGTGTGCCAGCCGCTTCACCATGGCCTTGCCCGTCGCGGGAAAGAACACGACCTTGCGGGGATAGATGTCCAGCACATCCTCCGAGACGATGGGGATACGCTCGGTTTGCAGGTAGTTGACGACAAAGCTCGTGTTGCGTTCGCCCACGTTCATGGTCGTGAAATTGGCCATAACCTGGCCGCCGCCGAATATCTTGGCCTGCATGGTTTCACGGCGTGCGCCCAGCTTGAGCATTTCGTTGATCAGCAGTTCCATGGCGTACGAGCCATAGCGCCCCGACACGTCGGTAGAGTCGCTCTCGGGCAGCATGAAATGATTCATACCGCCAACACGCGCGCGGCTGTCCCACAGGCACGCGGCAATGCAGGAACCGAGCACCGTCATGATGACGATGTTCTCACCCGAAACGAAGTATTCGCCGGGCAGCACCTTGACCGCGTTGAACTGGAAATGGTGGTCAAAATAGAAAAACGAGGCCTCGCCCGGCTTGCGCGCGCGCGCCTTGAGATCCTGCAGAGATACTTCGGGAACGATGCGGTTGCCTTGGGTATAAATATCGGCGCTCAATGGCGCGATACGTGGCGCACGGCGGCGCTCCATCCCACTGGAAAGTGCGCCAGCGGAAGGCGATGAACCAGGGGTGAGAGACGTCATGATGCCCTTCCAGCGGAGCCAGCTTCGGTACGGTCAGCGGCGCTCATAAACAGTCTTTCCGCGCAAAGTGAAGAGATCGCGCGACTCACTGAAATTCTCGGCGTGGCCAACAAACAGCATGCCACCGGGCTTGAGCACACGGTGAATGCGTTCCAGAACACGGCGCTGCGTCTGCGCGTCGAAGTAAATCATCACGTTGCGGCAGAAGACCACATCGAAAGGTTCACGGAATGGCCAGTCGTCACGGATCAGGTTGACGCTCATGAATTCAATGGCCTTGCGCAGCTCGGGCTTTGCACGAATCATTCCTGCATTCGCGCCCTTGCCGCGCAGGAAGAAACGGTGCAAACGCTCTTGGCTCAGTCCCTTGGCGCCATCCAGGCGGTACACCCCCTCTGCCGCCTTGGCCAGCACACGCGAATCAATATCGCTCGCCGTCAGCTTGAACGCAGCATTCAATCCCAGGGTTTCCAGCGCCGTGATGACAATGGAGTAAGGCTCTTCGCCCGTTGATGCCGCGTTACACCAGACACGCCACGAGGAACCCGCGGGACGGGTTCGCAAATGGGCGGCAAAGATCTCGAAATGGTGCTGCTCACGGAAAAAGGCCGTCAGGTTGGTGGTGAGCGCATTGATGAACTCCTGCCACTCCGGCCCATCATGCGTTTCCAGCCACCCGAGGTAATCGCTGAAGCTCGTATGCCCCGTCTCGCGCAACCGTCGCGAAAGGCGGCTGTAGACCATGGCATGCTTGCCGTCATGCAGGCTGATGCCCGCGCGCTGGTAAATCAGCGATTGCACCCGCGCAAAGTCGGCGGAAGTCCAGACGAATTCGCGCCCATGGGCCAGGGGCCCCGAGACGGCATCGGCATCATCGTCGGAGCGTGCGGAGGCGAGGTTCTGGCGCATGACGGTGTGTACGTCAGTCTTCCACCGCAACCAAGCCCATGTCGACGCTAGACATCAGCTTCTCAATGTCCAGAAGGATCAGCATGCGCTCCCCCACCGAGCCCAGCCCCAGAATGCAGCTGCTGTCGATAGCGCTCTCTATGTCCGGCGCAGAGCGCATGTTGTCGGGCGACAGCTCCATCACGTCGCTGACCGAATCAACCACGATGCCGACCACCCGGTTGCGCAGGTTCAGGATGATGACCACGGTGAAGCTGTTGTAGTCCGCTTTGGAACAGTTGAACTTCAAGCGCATGTCAACGATGGGCACGATGGTGCCGCGCAGATTCACCACACCTTTGATGAACTCGGGCGCGTGGGCGATGCGGGTCGGCGGCTCGTAGCCCCTGATTTCCTGCACCTTGAGAATGTCGATACCGTACTCTTCTTGGTCAAGCCGGAACGTCAGGTATTCGCGTGCGCCGGTAGCGGCCACTTCTGCGCTCTGGGTCACCACAGTCATGTCATATCTCCTTGTCATGGCCTGCACCATGCCTGGCATGGTGCAGGGGTTCATGTGTCATCAATGGCGCGCGCGGCGCACCAAGCTGCTGGTATCCAAAATCAACGCCACCGTGCCATCGCCGAGGATGGTGGCCCCGGACACGTTGGCCACCTTGCGGTAGTTGCTTTCGAGGTTCTTAACCACGACCTGGTGCTGCCCGAGCAGCTCGTCCACCAGCAGTGCGATGCGGCTTCCATCAGATTCGACCACTACCATGATGGTGCTGGATTTGTCCTGATCCTGGCGCGGCACCTGGAACACCTTCTCCAGCGAAATCACCGGCATGTACTCGTCGCGCACTTTCACCAGCTGCGAACCCTGCGCGACAGTGCTCACGTCATCGGGGTTGACTTGGAAGGACTCGACCACCGAAGACAACGGCAGGATGTAAACCTCATTGCCCACGCCCACGGACATACCGTCCATGATCGCCAATGTCAGCGGCAGGCGCACGGCCACACGCATGCCATAGCCTTCTGCCGAATCGATTTCGACCGATCCGTTGAGTGCAGCAATGTTGCGCTTGACCACGTCCATGCCCACGCCGCGCCCAGACACGTCAGTCACGACGTCTGCAGTAGAGAAGCCGGGCGCGAAAATCAGCTGCCAGACCTCGCTGTCAGGCATCGCGTCGGAGACATCCATACCGCGCTCGCGCGCCTTGCGCAGAATCTTCTCGCGCGACATGCCCTTGCCGTCATCGCGCACTTCGATCACGATAGAGCCACCTTGGTGCGATGCCGACAAGGTGATCGTCCCATGCTCGGGCTTGCCTGCGGCAATGCGATCCTCGGGGGCCTCAATGCCGTGGTCCACACTGTTGCGCACCAAGTGCGTCAAGGGATCCGTGATCTTCTCGACCAGCCCCTTGTCGAGTTCCGTGGCCTCACCCAGCGTGACCAGATCGACCTTCTTGCCCAGCTTGTTCGCCACGTCACGCAGCATGCGCGGGAAGCGGCTGAACACGATCGACATCGGAATCATGCGGATGGACATCACCGACTCTTGCAGATCGCGGGTGTTGCGGTCCAGGTCGGCCAATCCTGCCAGCAGTTGCTGGTAGGCCGCGGGGTCGAGCCCCTGGCTGTTCTGCGCCAGCATGGCCTGGGTGATGACCAACTCGCCTACCAGGTTGATAAGCTGGTCCACCTTCTTTACGTCCACGCGAATCGTGGTCGACTCCATCTGTGCGGACTTGGCGTCGCCCGCGCGCGGCGCTGCGGCGCGGGCTCCGGACGCATTGGCGACAGCCGGCGTCACCGCCGCCGCCTGCTGCTCCGCAGGCGCACCCGGTGCGCCTGGGAAGAAGCCGTAGGGTGCGCCACCACTTGCCATATCAGGCACTGCCTGTGCAGCAGCATCCGCGTGCTCTGTCTCCATCCGCACGGCCTCCGCCAGGGGACGGATTTGAACCTGCTCCTTGGCTACGTGGAAGGCGAACAGATCGAGCAAGTCATCGTCCGTGGAACTGGTCTGCACCGCATAAAGGCGCGTCTGTGGCACGGTGGCCGGCAAATCCTCGATGGTTCCCAGTCCTGCGATATCGCGGAACAGCTCTTTGATGGCATCGGCCTGCTCCAGGCGCTCCAGCGGCCCAATCTGAATCTGCAATGCCCGCGCCGCCCCACCAGCGGCAGCGGGTGCCGGCGCTGGTGCCGGCGCTGGAGCTGGCGTAGCAGCGGGTGCGGGCACGGGTGCTGCCACGGGGGCAGGGGCCGGAGCTGGTGGCACTGGCGCAGTGGCCGTCGGTGCCTGGCCGGCAGCGAGTTCTGCAATGCGCCGCACCAGATCCGCCGTGGACACCGCCTCGCCCTGTCCACCCGACTGGTGCCGCGCCAGCAGGCTGCGCGATGCATCGGCGGAATCCAGCAGTACGTCAACCATGGCGGGAATTGGCTGCAGCTCATGGCGACGCAGCCGGTCGAGCAACGACTCCATCTGGTGGGTCAGCTCCGCTACGTCGGAAAAACCAAACGTGGCCGCTCCGCCCTTGATCGAATGGGCGCAGCGGAAGATGCCGTTGAGTTCCTCATCATTCGCGGCGCTCAGATCGAGATCGAGCAGCATCTGCTCCATCTGGTCGAGGTTTTCGCCGGCCTCCTCAAAGAAGATTTGGTAGAACTGGCTCAGGTCGAAATCTGCACCTGCGCCTGCTCCTTCGTTATGGGTATCCGCCATCTGGGCTCCTGCTGTGTCCGGGGATTCTGCGCCTTCGCGTTTCAGCGAATGACCTTCTGAATGACTTCAATCAAGCGATTGGGATCGAATGGTTTGACCAACCAACCCGTGGCGCCCGCAGCCTTACCCGCCTGCTTCATCTGGTCGCTCGACTCTGTCGTGAGTATGAGTATGGGCGTGGTCTTGAAGCGCGGGTGCTCGCGCAGCTTGCGTGTGAGGCCAATGCCATCCAGGCGCGGCATGTTCTGGTCAGCGAGCACCAGCGCCACCTCATGGGTTTCCGCTTTTTCCAGTGCATCCTGGCCGTCCACGGCCTCCACCACGCGATAGCCCGCACCAGTGAGAGTGAAGTTCACCATCTTGCGCATGGAAGGCGAATCGTCAACAGCGAGAATCGACAGCATGTAGGACTCCAACGAGACTTGTATAGATAGGTTTGGAACGGCGGACAGGCTCAGAACAGGTCGATGGAACCGGCATCCATTTCACTCTGTGTCACGGGGTTGGGACGCTCGGGCATGATCTCGGTAAAGGAAGCGGCTTCCTCGCCCTCCTCCTGGCCCATGGCCTCCGAGGCGAGCCGGAAAGCGCAGCCCTGCAGCACCTTGGTGGTATGCCAGATCAATTGCGACGCCATGTCGTGAAACTGCAACTCCGTCACCGCACTGCGCAAGGCCACACGCGCAGCAGCGAGTTCGGGCGACGTGCCGACCACGCTATCGGTCAGCAGGCCATTGGCCTCGCCGAAGCGCTCCAGCAGATTGTCTGTGGCATGGCTGAGCAATCCTTCCAGCCGCTGCAGGTCGTGCATGACGACGAGCAGGGAGTCCTGCAGTTCCGCCGCCACCATGACTGGCACCTGAACCGCTGGCCCACCCGATGTTATTAGCGAAGATTGCATCATTCCTCCCCCGCTGAGGGGCGTGTCGACGGTCAGCCATTCCCGCGGAGCAAATGCCTGAAGGCTTTGTTCCAAGTTGTATCCTATGATAGCGCCCTATGGGCCATACAGTACCGGATCGACCCTTAGAACGTTGCGCGTGACAGCACCATGGAGACGTTCCGGCGCATTCTGCACATCGAAGACTCCCTGGCCGACCACCAGCTCGCCCGCATCACCCTGCAGCGCAGCGGCGCCCGCTTCGATATCGAGCACATCGACAGCCTGCAGGCGCTGCAGCAGCTCGACCTCCAAACCTTCGACCTGATTCTGGCCGATTACCGCCTGCCCGGCTTCACCGCGCTCGACGTGTGGGCGCACGTCGCCCGCCAGCCTGGGCACCCGCCTTGCGTGCTGCTGTCGGGTGCCATCGGCGAAGCCGCGGCCGTCGATGCCATGCGCCTGGGCCTGAGCGACTACCTGCTCAAGGACGACATCGCCCGCCTGCCCCATGTGGTGGCGCGCGCCATCGAGGTGCACGAGGCACGCCAGGCGCGCGAGCAGGCCGCCGCCGAGCTGGCCCAGTCGGAGCGCCGCCTGGCCGAGCTCACGGAGCACTTGCAGCGCTCGATCGAGGCCGAACGCGCGGCCATCGCACGCGAGATCCACGACGACATCGGCGGCGCGCTCACCGCCGTCAAGTTCGATCTGGCCTGGATCGGGCGCCACGCGCCCGAGGGCGGCATCCAGGCGCACACCAGCGCAGCGCTGGAGATGCTGCAGCACGCCATTGGCGCCAGCCAGCGCATCATGATGAACCTGCGCCCGCCGGTGCTGGACCAGGGCCTGGTGGCCGCCGTGAAGTGGCTGTCCGAGAATTTTGAGCGGCGCACCGGCGTGGCGGTGCAACTGCGCAGCAGTGCCCCGGCCATCGATGTGCCCGCCGATCTGCAGCTCGTGGCCTACCGCACGGCGCAGGAAGCCCTGACCAATGCCGGCAAGTACGCCAGCGCCCGCCAGGTGCGCATCGACCTGTCAGACCACGAGGGCGTGCTGACCGTGGAGGTCAGCGACGACGGCTGCGGCTTCGCCGCCGAGGCACGCGGCAAGCCCAAGGCCTTCGGCCTGAAAGGGCTGCAGGAGCGCGCGCGCACCGTGGGCGGCTGGCTGGACGTGAGCAGCCGGCCTGGCCAGGGCACCTCGGTGATCGTCTCGCTGCCGCTACCATCGCCTTCCACCGACCCCACGCCCAAGGAGTGCATCCCGTGATCCATGTCGTGCTGTGCGATGACCATGCCGTGCTGCGGCGTGGCATCCGCGACACCCTGCTCGATGACCCCGGCATCGAAGTCGCCGCCGAAGCCGGCGGCTACTCCGAGCTGCGCGAGGCGCTGCGCCATGCGCCTTGCGACGTGCTGCTGCTGGACATCAACATGCCCGGCCGCAACGGCCTCGAAGTGCTGGCCAGCCTGCGCGAGACGCACCCCAGCATCCGGGTGCTCATCGTCTCGATGTACCCGGAGGATCAGTACGCGCTGCGCTGCCTCAAGGCCGGCGCGCACGGCTACGCCAACAAGGCCGGCGACCCGACGCACCTGGCCGCCGCCGTACACACCCTGGCCCAGGGACGCAAGTACCTCACGCCCGAAGTGGCCCAGCTGCTGGCGAACAGCCTGGCCGAGCCCACGCCGGAGATGCCGCACGAAACGCTGTCCGAGCGCGAGCTGCAGACGCTGGTCAAGATCGCCTCGGGCAAGCGCCTGTCGGACATCGCCGACGAACTAATGCTCAGCCCCAAGACCGTGAGCGTGTACCGCGCGCGCGTGCTGGAAAAACTCCAGCTCACCAACAACGCGGAGCTCACCGTTTACGCCATCCGCAATCAGCTGGTGTAGGAACGATTTCAGGCCAAATCAGCCTCCAGCCCTTACCAGGAAAGCGCTGGCAGCTATGGTTTTTGAAAGATCTCGATCGCCAGCTGCAGCAGGTTCAGCAGCGGCTGCTCCAGCATCGGCAGCGTGGCGGCGATACCCATCAGCCCCACGGTGAGGGTGACCGGAAAACCCACGGCGAAGATGTTCATCTGCGGCGCCACGCGCGAGATGATGCCCAGCGTGAGGTTGACGAACAGCAGCAGCGCGATCATGGGCAGCGCCAGCCAGAAGGCGCTGGAAAACAGCGCACTGCCCAGTTCATACAGCCGCATCTGCGCCAGCGACTGCAGGAAATTCCCATCGGTCGGGAAATGGTCGAAGCTCTTGACCACGGCCATGAGCAGCACCAGGTGGCCGTTGGTGACCACGAACAGCAGCAGCACCATGCGGCTGAAGAAACGCCCCACGGCGCTGATCTGCCCGCCGCTGGCCGGGTCGAAGAACGCGGCGAAGTTCAGCCCCATCTGCAGGCCGATGAACTCGCCCGCCAGATCCAGCGCCGCGAACACCACGCGCACGGCAAACCCCATGGCCATGCCCACCGCCACCTGCTGCGCCGCCGTGCCCAGCGCCTCGGGGCTGTTGACCCCGATCACCGGCTGGTCCCCCAGCATGGGCTGCGCGCACAGCGACACGAACAGCGCGAAGCCGACCTTGGCGCGCGTCGGAATCACGCGCAGCGAGAACACCGGCGCCGTCGAGAACAGCGCCAGCACGCGCAGGAAGGGCCACAGCAGCGGCGACAGCCAGGCCATGATCTGGCCCTCGGAAAACGTCACCATGCGCCGCGCCCTCCCCGGCCCGCGTCAGCCGAGCGCCGTCGGCAGGGATTCGATGGTGCGCCGCAGGTAGTCCACCAGCGTGGTCAGCATCCATGGGCCAGCGACGGCGAACACCACCATGGCCGCGATGAGCTTGGGCACGAAGGCCAGCGTGGCCTCGTGGATCTGCGTCACGGCCTGGAACACGCTCACCAGCAGCCCCACGGCCATGATGGTGCCCAGGATGGGCATGGCCACCATGAGCAGCAGGGTAAGGGCCTCGCGGCCGATGGTGAGCACCATTTGCGCAGTCATGGCGGTTTCTCCTTCAGGTGGCGAAGCTCGCCGCCAGCGAACCGATGAGCAGGTTCCAGCCATCGGCCAGCACGAACAGCATCAGCTTGAACGGCAGCGCCACGAGCACGGGCGAAAGCATCATCATGCCCAGCGACATCAGGATGCTGGCGACCACCATGTCGATGACCAGGAACGGGATGAAGATCATGAAGCCGATCTGGAACGCCGTCTTCAGCTCGCTGATGACGAAGGCTGGCACGATGACGCGAAACGGCGCCTGCTCCACTGTCACGCCGGGCTCCAGCTTGGCCAAGCGCGCGAACAGCGCGAAATCCGACTGCCGGGTCTGCTTCAGCATGAATTCGCGCATTGGCGCCTGCGCCTTGTCCACCGCCTGCTCAAAGCCCAGGGCGTTGGTGGAGTAGGGCAGGTAGGCCTCCTGGTACACGCGGTCGAAGGTCGGTCCCATGACGAAGAAGGTCAGGAACAGGGACAGCCCGATCACCACCTGGTTCGGGGGCGCCGACTGCGTCCCCATGGCCTGGCGCAGCAGCGAGAGCACGATCACGATGCGCGTGAAGCCCGTCATCATGAGCAGCACGGCCGGCAGGAAGGACAAGGCCGTGAAGAACAGCAAGGTCTGGATCGGCACCGAGTAGCTGGTGCCGCCGCTGCCTGAGCCGACCACGAGCGGCAGCGTCCCCGCCCCCCCCTGCTGCGCCCAGGCCGCGCCGGCCGTGGCGGCCAGCAGCACCGCCAGGCCCCAGCGCGCAGCGCTACGCATGGGCGTCCTTGTGGGGCAGCGCCTGCGCGGCCGCCATCTCGGTGGCGAAGGAGGCCGGCGCCACTGCCGCGCCGCCCGCGGGCAGCACGTGCAGACACTGGATCTGCTGCGCCGTCACCCCGAGCACGAGCACCGCGCACTGCCCCTCGTGCTGAACCTCCACGGTCACCACGCGCTGTTGCGGCCCCACGGCGACCTGGGTCAGCACGCGCGAACCCGCGCTGCCGCCCCCCAGGCCGGCCTGGCGCAGTTGCAAGCGGCGCACCAGCCAGGGCAGAAACGAAATCGCCACGACGAAAAGGACCACGACCGCCAGGGTCTGGGCCATGGTGGAACTATCCACGGCTGACACGGCGCAGGCGCTCGGACGGGGTCACCACGTCCGTCAGGCGGATACCGAACTTGTCGTTCACCACCACGACCTCGCCCTGCGCGATCAGGTAGCCGTTGACCAGCACGTCCATGGGCTCGCCCGCCAGGGCGTCGAGCTCGACCACCGAGCCCTGGGCCAGTTGCAGGATGTACTTGATCGGCACCTTGGTACGCCCCAGCTCCACCGACAGCTGCACCGGAATGTCCAGCACCATGTTGATGTCGCTGACAGGCACGTCGCCCCCGCCCGTGGAAGTGAAGGGGCGCGATGCGCCGCCGGACAACGGCCCGCCCTGCTCGGCCATGTCGGCCGCCGCGGCGGCGGCCTGCTTGTCGTCCGCGCCTTTCTGCTCTTCCAGCGCCTCGGCCCAGCCGGCGAACGGATCGTCGCCGCCACCGCCATCGGGGTTGTTGTTTTCTTCAGTTGCCATGCTTTTCTCCCAGCCAGCTCATATCGGAGCCACGCAGGCATTCCTCGATGCGGATGGCGTATTTGTCGTTGTGCGTCCCGTACTGGCACTCGAAGACCGGCACCCCGCCAATAGAAGCGCGAATACGCGGCTGGCGGTCGAGCTCGATGAAGTCGCCTGGCTTCATGGCCAGGAGTTGCTCCACCGTGGCGTCAGCACGGGCGAGCTCTGCCACCAGCGTCACTTCGGCGGCCTGGATTTCGCGTGTCAGCAGCTTGACCCAGCGGCGATCCACCTCGATGGCATCTCCCTGTACGGTCGAGTAGAGGACGTCGCGGATCGGCTCTAGCGTGGCATAGGGCATGCAGATGTGAATAGCCCCCGACAGGTCGCCAATTTCCAGCTGAAACGCCGTGGAAACGACGATCTCGCTCGGCGTGGCGATGTTGGCAAACTGCGGCTGCATTTCAGAGCGCTGGTAGGACAGCTCCAGCGGATAAATGCCCTGCCAGGCCTTCTTGTACTCCCCCGCAATCACGTCAACCAGGCGGTTGATAACGCGCTGCTCGGTGGGTGAAAAATCACGCCCTTCGATGCGTGTCTGAAACTTGCCGACGCCGCCATACAGCGTGTCGATGATGCCGAACACCAGCGAGGGCTCGCACACCACCAGGCCATTGCCGCGCAGCGGCCGGATCGCCACGATGTTGAAATTGGTCGGCACCGCGAGCTCGCGCAGGAAGGCGCTGTAGCGCTGCACCTGCACCGTGCCCACCGAGATCTCGGGGCTGCGGCGAATGAAGTTGAACAAGCCAATGCGGAAGTTGCGTGCAAAACGTTCGTTGACGATTTCCATCGTCGGCATGCGCCCGCGAACGATACGCTCCTGGCTGGAGATATCGTAGTTGCGGATCGCGCCAACCTCGATCTGCTCCTGAACCGACTTCTGGCTCTCGCCCGTGACCCCTTCCAAGAGGGCATCGACTTCTTCCTGGGAAAGAAAAGCGTCACTCATGCCTGGCTCCCTTCACGGTTTGGCTCATTGAATGATGAAGCTGGAGAACAGCACCTGGCGTACCGGGTTCTGGCTCTGGCGGCTGCGCGCTGGCGGCTCCTCCGCGCCATCCTCCTCCAGCTCTTCGGGCGTGGGCTTGCGCGGCTTCTTCGGTACGCGGAAGCCCAAGGGGCGAGATACTTCTCGCAGGATATCGGTGGCCAGTTTTTCCTTGCCTTCGCGCGTCAGCAACTCTTCCGCCGTGCGCTGCGAAACCAGGAGCAGAATGGCGCTGCGGATCGCCGGCAGGTACTGCTTGACTTGCTCAGCCGTCTTGGCGTCCTCCAGCTCCAGCGTGATACCAATCTGCGCAAAGCGGTCACCGCCGGGATCCGCCAGGTTGACCACCATGTTTTCAATGGGCATAAAGGTCGGCGCTACCTTGGCGGCCGCGGCCTTGCGCGGCGCAGGAGCACCGTCCTCTTCTTCGCCACTGTGCCGCCCGAGCATGAACCAAGCCGCCGCGCCCCCCACGACCACAAGCAGCGCCACGATGGCGCCGATCACGATCAGTTTCTTGTTCGACGCCTTTTCCTTGGCGGGAGCGGCAGCAGGCGTTTTGTCGGACACGGTGGGAGTTCCTTGCGATGAAGCGGGCAGTCAGGGGCCGCATGGTGTCCATTATTGGACGGGGTGCGCCCGATAATAGCCAGAATAAACGCCGCAAACCACGGCTTTCACCGCCGTTCGCCCCCAACGCCCCAGGGCTCAAACAAAGACGTCGAGGCCGCCCCGTCCCTGCTGCTGCGCAGTCGCGCGCGCGCCGCTCACGGCTCCTTCCACGCCCGGCACGGCCACCTGCGCACGCCCTGGCTGCCCCCCCTGGCGCTGCCCAGGTTCGCGCTGGCCACCTCCGCTGGCGGAGCTGTCCACCGTGGCGCCGGCCAGCACCAGGCCCTGGTTTTGCAGCAGCTCGCGCAGCTGCGCCATGCTGGCGTCGAGCGCCTCGCGCGTTTGCACTTGGTCACTGCGGAACACCACATGCGCCTCATTGCCGGACACCGACACACGCACCTGCACGGGCTGGCCGTCGCGGTCCAGCGTCATCTCGGCGCTTTGGTTGTTCTGGTTGATCCAGAAGGCGACCTGCTCGGCCATCTGCTCGTCTGCGGCCTGCTGCGTGGCGTCCGCAGCCACGCCACTGCCATCAGGCATGAGCGCGCCCGGTTCAAAAACCTGCTCCGCACCGCCCACCGAGGCATGCGCGGGCTGCGCCCCCCCTTCCCCTGCGCCGCCTTCGCGCGCACTGCTCTGGCGCCCTTCGGACGATGCCGACGCCGCATCCTGTAAGCCCGCCACCAGGGCGGCGGCCGGGTCCCCCGGCATGGCCGCCAGGCGTTCCATGCCGGCACCGGGGAGCATGTCACGGCGCTCCGTGGCCGACTGGGCCACGGTCGCAGGGCCGACCGGCGCGGCGGCCGCCAGCAGATCGACGCCCGTCTTCTTGTCGGGCACCACGGTGGCATGCGCTGGCGCCGCCTGCGCCCCTGCTGTGCCGGAGGCGGCCACGGCCGCATTCCAGCCCATCCAGCGGGCAGTGGTGCCTTTGCCTGGCACGCTCCCCACCAGCCCGGGCGGGTTGTCCACGGCCTGCGTCAAGTCGGCGGCCTTATCGATGGAAGCCGTCTGCGCCACCAGGCTGTCAGGCGCCTGCGCGCCCAGCGCCGCCACGGCATTCCAGGCGGCCGCTGCCGCTTGCAGCGGTGCACCGCCCTGGCCTGCCCCGCCATTGCCACCGGCGGCTTGGGCGGCGGCCTGGGCCAAAGCAGCCGCATTCCACGGCTGCTGCGGGGACTGCCCCAACAGGCCTGCCGGGTCTTGCGCCAACCCGCTACCGTCGACACCAGTGCCCTCATCGTCCGCCAGCGGCAAGCTCCCATCCTGCGCCAGCAGGCCGTCATCCCCACCCAAGGCGGCCAGTAGCGCCGCGAATGCGTCCTGCGGGCTCTGGGCGCCAGCGCTGTCGGCTCCCGCCGCCTTGGCACTGCCTCGCGTGGCGCGTGCGCCCTGTGTGGCGGACGTGCCATGCTGCGGCGGGCTGGAAGTTCGTACGGTTTCCATGGTCATCACTCCTGGGGCCCCATCCCCCGGTTGGCCACCGCCAGGCGCAGGGAGGCGCGCTCGTCGGTCTGTTTCTGCTCCCGGCGCATCTGTGCGATGGCCAGTTCATGCTGCTTGCGCTCCACCACCTTGCGCAGACTGGTCAGACGCAGCTCCGCCTGCAGCAAGGCCTGGCGCGCCTGCTCGACGCGCCGCGCCTGCTCCTGCACCACGCCAGACTGCAATCCGATGGCGTGCTCCAGCTTGCCGATGAACTGGTAGTGGTGGTACATCACCTCCGGCTGCACCGTGCCGCCCTCGCGCATGCCCCAACGGCCTTGCGTTTCTTGGGCGTAGCCGCTGAGCTGCTCCAGCTGTGCCTGCCCGGCCTGCGCCACGCGCTGCATGTCCTGCAGCACCTGGCGTGCGGCATCGCGCTTGCGCGTGGCGGCTTCCACGGCGACGTTCAGGGCGTTGAGCGATGACATGATGGTGGCGTCCTGGGGCGAATCATTGCGCCAATACGGCTGCCATGGTGTTCAGGCTGTCGTCCATGGTCGCGCCCTCGAACATGCTTTGCTGCAAAAAGCTCGCCATGGCGGGCTGCAAGCGGATGGCCTCGTCAAGCTGCGGATCGGAGCCGCTCATGTACGCGCCCACCTGCACCAGGTCACGGCTCTTCTGGTAACGCGAGTAGATGGCGCGGAACTGCCGCGCCATCTCAAAGTGCTCGCGTGTGACCACGTTGTGCATGACGCGCGAGGCCGATTGTTCGATGTCGATGGCCGGAAAGTGCCCGGTTTCCGCCAGCGCGCGCGAGAGCACGATGTGGCCGTCCAGAATGGCGCGCGCGGCGTCAGCAATGGGGTCCTGCTGGTCGTCGCCCTCGGACAGCACGGTGTAGAACGCCGTGATCGAGCCTACGCCGTTGAGGCCGTTACCGCTGCGCTCCACCAACCCGGGCAGCTTGGCAAAGCAGCTCGGCGGATAGCCCTTGGTGGCCGGCGGCTCGCCGATGGCCAAGGCGATTTCGCGCTGGGCCATGGCGTAGCGCGTGAGCGAATCCATCAGCAGCAGCACATGCTTGCCCTTGTCGCGGAAGTGCTCGGCGATCGCCGTGGCGTAGGCTGCGCCCTGCATGCGCAGCAGCGGCGGCGCGTCGGCCGGGGCCGCCACCACCACGGCGCGGCCACGGTCCTCGGCGCCCAGAATGTCCTCGACGAATTCCTTGACCTCGCGGCCGCGCTCGCCGATCAGGCCCACCACGATCACGTCGGCCTGGGTGTAACGGGCCATCATGCCCAGCAGCACGCTCTTGCCCACGCCAGAGCCGGCAAACAAGCCCAGGCGCTGGCCACGCCCCACGGTGAGCAATGCGTTGATGGCGCGCACGCCGGTATCGAGCGTTTCGCGCACTGGCGAGCGTTCCATGGCGTTGATGGGGCTGCGGTCCATGGGCTCGGCGAGCACATGCTGCAACGGCCCCGCATGGTCAAGCACCTGGCCTTGCGAGTCGACCACGCGTCCGAGCAGCCCGTCACCCAGCGGCAGGCGCAGCATGCCGACGGCGAGCGAGGGCACCTCGGTGTCGCCCAACTGCGGCGGCGGCACATAGGGCTGCGCCGGGGTCACGCGCGCGCCGCTGGACAGGCCGTGGATGTCGCCCGCCGGCATGAGAAAAGCGCGCCCATCAGAAAACCCCACCACCTCGGCCAGCACCGGCTCCTGGCCCGGCATCTGCACCTGGCACTGCGAGCCCACGGGCACGCGCAGCCCGGCGGCCTCGAGCACCAGTCCGGTGAGGCGGCTCAGGGTGCCACGTGACTCCAGCGCCAGCGGCTGGGCCACGCGCGCACGCGCATGGCCAAGGAACTCGCCCCAGATGGCATCGCCGTGGATGGCGCTATCGGCCGGCGCATGCGATTCAGGCATGTTTTTGGCCTCCAGCCCTTGCTGGGCAAGCGCTAGCAGCTATGAATAAGATAGTTGACGCATTCATTCCTGCGTCTCCTGCCAGCTCCCCACCAGGCCCAGCGCGGCCACGGCACGGCGCCAGCGCTTTTCCATGCTGCCGTCGATCACGGTGCCGGCTGCTTCGACCTGGCAGTCGCCCGCAGCCACCGCGGGGTCGGGCTGCCACTGCACCTTGCCCTGGGCAAACTCGGCGCGCAGCGGCTGCTCCAGGGCAGCCCAGTCGGCCGGGTTCAGGCGCACCGTGGCCGGGCGCCCTTCGTTGACCAGCATGTCCAGCGCCTCGCGCACCACCGGCAGCAGTGCCAGGGGATCGCTGGCGAGCTCACGGCGCACCACCTGGCGCGCGATGTCGCAGGCCAGCTGCAACAGCTCCTTGGCCATGCGCTGCTGCAGCGCGCCCAGGCTGGACTCCAGTGCGCGCACCAGCGCGTCCAGGCGCTCGGCCGTTTCACGGCCGGTGCCAGCCACGTAGTCGTCCAGGCGCTGCTGCCATGCCTGCGTGGCCTCCGCCGCACCCTGCGCGCGCCCTTCCGCCAGGCCTTGCGCGTGGGCCTGTTCACGAGCCTGCTGCAGCAGGGCCAGGTGCTCGTCCTCGGGCACCATCGGCACGACGGGCTCCAAGGGCACGCCTGGCAGCGGCTCCTCCGGCACGGGCTCTGGCTCGACCGGGGGCAACGGGGGCGCCGAGCCATCGACGGCGGAAAAGCTCCATTGCGTGACCGAGCCCGCCTCGATCTCCTCCTTGGGAATGAAGCGTGAATAGGCGCGGGCGCTCGACGGGCTCACCATGGCTGGCCTCGCGCTGCAGGGTTATCAAACCAGCGCGTCATCTGCACCGCCTCCGAGCACGACCTGCCCTTCTTCCGCCAGGCGGCGCACTGTCTTGATGATTTCGCGCTGCTGCGCCTCCACTTCGGACAGGCGCATGGGACCGCGCGCCTCCAGGTCCTCGCGCAGCGCCTCGGCAGCGCGCGAGGACATGTTCGCCAGGATCTTGTCGCGCATCTCGTTCGACGCCGCCTTGAGCGCAACGATGAGCGTTTCGGACGCCACCTCGCGCAGCACCATCTGAATGGAGCGGTCGTCGAGCTTGCCGATGTCCTCGAACACGAACATCTTGTCCATGATCTTCTGCGCCAGATCCGGGTCGTAACTGCGAATGGACTCCAGCACCGACGCATCCATTCCCGAGCCCAGCAGGTTGATGATCTCAGCCGCCGTCTTGACACCGCCCAAGGAGCTCTTGCGGATCTTGTCGCCACCGGCCAGCACCTTATAAAGCACCTCGTTCAGGTCTTTCAGCGCCGTGGGCTGGATGCCTTCGAGCGTGGCCACGCGCAGCATGATCTCGCTGCGCTGGCGGTCGGTGAGCTGCATCAGGATGGCCGAGGCCTGCTCCGCGTCCAAGTGCACCAGGATGGCGGCGACGATCTGCGGGTGCTCGTTGCGCAACAGCTCCGCCACTGACAGTGGATCCATCCACTTCAGGCTCTCGATGCCGGACACGTCGCCGCCCTGCAAGATGCGGTCGATCAGCAGCGTGGCCTTGTCGTCGCCCAGCGCGCGCTTGAGCACCGAGCGCACGTAATTGCCGGTGTCCGACACCAGCAGGCTCTGTGCCGCAGCATCATCGGAAAAGCGGCTGACGATGGCATCGACCTTGTCGCGCGAAATGGCGCGCATGCGCGCGATCGTCTCGCCCAGCTTTTGCACTTCTTTCGGAGAGAGGTGCTTGAACACCTCGCCCGCTGCCTCCTCGCCGAGGGAGATCAGCAAAATGGCAGCATCGTTGAGGCCTTCTTCATCCATGGCGTGTCCATCCAGAGCAAAGGGCAGAGCTTACCCGGCACATGGCGTATGTCTTCACGGTCACCCCGCCTCGCCATTGACCCAGGTTTTCAAGATATTGGCCACAGCGATCGGGTTCTCCTTGGCCAGCAGGCGGGCTTCTTCCAGGCGCAGTTCCTCGGGCGTCGGTCCGGGATCGACCACCTTCTTCGGCGGCAGCGCCGGGCGGCCCACAGTTTCGTCCTCCAACGCATCGAGCTGCGTGCCCGGCAGCGCGCCGGCGGCAGCCGCCGCAGCGATTTCCGCGGGCTTGGGCTGGCGCAACGCCGGGCGCACCAGGCCCAGCAATACCAGCAGGGCAAACAGCACCATGCCCACAGGCCAGGCGAAGCTCTTGGCCAGCTCAATGGTTTCCGGCTGCTTCCACAGCGGCAGCGGCTCTGCCGGTTTGGCATCGGCCAGGAACGGCGTGTTCATGAGGTTGACCGAGTCGCCGCGCTCCTTGCTGTAGCCGATGGTCTCGCGCACCAGCGCGGTCATCTGCTCCACCTGCTCAGAGGTGAGCGCCTTGGCCTGGGGCTGGCCCTTCTCGTCTGCGCCCGGCTGGTAGTTCACCACCACGGCAGCCGTCAGGCGCTTGATGCTGCCGGTGCCGCCGCCGGTGCGCGTCACGCGCACGGTCTTGTCGACTTCGTAGTTGGTGATGGATTCGCGCTTCACCCCACCGCCGGACGCCCCCCCGCCCTGGCTGCTGGCCACCGAAGGCGCAGGGTTGGCGCCGTTGACCGGCGCGCTCGAAGTTTGCGGCGGCTGGTTGCTCACCGCGCCAGGAATGCCGGAGGGCATGACGCTGCCAGGCCCACCCGTTTCCACCACCTGCTGGCTGCGCACAGCGCTGCTGTCTTGCGACAGATTGGGGCGGTGCTGCTCGGACGTCTGCTCGGTCTGGCTGAAATCGACCTCGGCCGTCACCTGCGCCTTGACGTTGCCCGGACCCACCACGGGCTCCAGAATGTCGAGGATGCGGCGCGTGTACTGCTCCTCCAGCTTCTGCACATACTGTACCTGCTGCACGTCGATGCTGGAGCCGCCGTTACCCTGCCCATCGGGCGACTGCGACAGCAGCTTGCCCGAGTCGTCGAGCACGCTCACGGCCGTGGGCGACAGCTCAGGCACGCTGGACGCCACCAAGTGCACGATGCCCGCGATCTGCGCGCGGTCCAGGATGCGTCCCGGGTACAAGCTCAGCAGCACCGAGGCCGAAGGTTTCTGCTGCTCGCGGAAAAAACCGTTCTGGTTTGGCAGCGCCAGGTGCACGCGCGCGCTTTGCACCGACGAGAGCGCCTGGATGGAGCGTGTCAGCTCCCCCTCCAGCCCACGCTGGAAATTCAGGCGTTCTTGGAACTGCGTGACGCCAAACTTGGCGGTTTCCATCAACTCGAACCCGGTCACCGACCCCTTGGGCAAGCCCAGCGTAGCCAAACGCAGGCGCACGTCGTGCACACGCTCGGTCGGCACCAGGATGGCGCCACCGCCCTCGGTGTACTTGTAGGGCACGTTCATCTGCGCCAGCTGGGCCACGATGGCGCCGCCATCCTTGTCGCTCAGGTTGGAAAACAGCACGCGGTAGTCGGGCTGGCGATTCAGTACCACGGCCGCCACCACGGCCGCCACCAGCAGCACAACGGCCGCCGCCAGGCGCATGCGCTGGCCACGGTCGAGCGCCACCAGGCGCTGGCGCAAGGCAGGCAGGCCCGCTTGCGGCACAGGCGCGGGCGCGTTCTCGGAAATTTCGGCAACGGCGGACATGGTGCTTGGCGATTGTCAGGAACCACCGCCCAGGCAAGAGGGGACGGTGCATCGATTATTCGGGCGGCGCCCCTTGGCGTTTGCCCGATAAGGCGCGCAATTGTCCATCTATTCCCACAGATGCACAGCGTGCACTGGCCCTAGGATTGCGCCATCCCAAGCTCCAGTATTCCGAACGCCATGGACCTGCGCATCAACAGCACGACCACTGCCCCCCTGGCGGGCGCCGGTTTGGCGCGCCGCGCAACCGGGACCGAGGCCCCCTTGGGCAAGGAGGGCTTTTCCTCTGCCTTCAAGAACGCCCTGCAATCCGTCAGCCAGGCACAGAACCAGGCGGCCGATCTGCAACGCGAAGTGCAGCTCGAAAACCCGTCCGTCAGCCTGGAGCAAACCATGGTCGCCATCCAGAAGGCACAGATTGGCTTCCAAGCCACGCTGCATGTGCGCAACCGCATGGTGCAGGCCTACAGCGACATCATGAACATGCAGGTGTAACCACCACCCCACACAACAAAAAAGCCGACGGGCGATACCCGTCGGCTTTTTGTTGTTTTTGCTACTTCTTTGGTAGCTGCCAGCGCTTACTCCGTAAGCGCTGGAGGCCTATTTGGCTTGAAACTCGCTCAGTGCATCAAGTGCGGCTGGCCATCGAACATGTGCTCGAACTGCGCGATCCAGGGCTCGGCCAGACAACGAATCTGCGCATCATTGCGCAAGATGCGCTGCATGATGCGCATCTTCTCGCGACGGTGCTCAGGCAGGAGCTCCTGGCAGCGCGACTGGCTGCGCAGCTGCTCGATCAGCACAGCGCAGGCACCTTCATGGCGCACCACACCATCCCAGTCTTTGAGCTTGGCCGCCTCCAGCATCTTGGCGCTGCTGTCTTCAATGGCTTTGTAGTAATCAATCAACATGTCAGGCATGGCTCAGGCCCCCGCCATAGCAGCAACGCGCACCTCGGCGCGGGGCGCCACGGCAGCAGCCGTGGGGGTTTTGATCTGGTTCCAGCCCTGGGCAATGGGCTCGAACAGGTGCGCGACTTCTGCCAGCATGGCATCGTCGTTATGGGCGTTCGCCAGGAGCAAGCGGCGCAGACTGTAGTCGTACAGCGCTTCCAGGTTCTGGGCCAGCTCACCGCCGGCATCGCGATCCAGCGCCGTCATCAAACCTTCCTCAATGATGCGCACTGCCTTGGAAACACTGTTGCACTTGGTCAGCACGTCGCCACGCGCCAGGGCACCACGCGCAGTGGCGATGGAACTCAGCACACCTTCATACAGCAGACTGACCAGTTGGTGCTGGTCAATCGTGTGCATGCTGGTTTCCACGTTGATGCGCTGGTAAGCGGATGCGGCACGAGGCTGGTAGGCGGCGAACATGGCAGGCATTCCTTTGAATTGACTGCTTTATTTATCGGCGTGGAACCAGAAAACTTGAATATTCACCCGGGTCGATCACGAAGATTTATTCCAGGTCGTGACCTGCTGGGCGATATAGGAATTCAGCGCGTTGAGCTTGCTCATCTGGCCGTCCAGCGCGACATAACGCGCGGTCAGGCTGGCTTCGAGCCGTTTTGCGCGATCCTCCACGGTCTGAACTTCCGTCTCATTGAGTCTTTTGGCTTTTTTCAGCAAGTTGTCCTTGCTGGAGAAGAAACCGGTTCCATCGGCCAACAAGCCATCAAGCGCAGACTTGATCTTGGTGCCGACGCCATTGGCGGTATTGCCATCCGCGCCACGGAAGAATCCCTTGAGCGCCTCCGGATCCTTCAGCGCGGCATCAAGCTTGGTCGAATCAATCGCCAAGTCACCTGAAGGCCGCAACGGATCAGCCCCCTTGGCCGTGCTAATACCAATATCCGACAGCGTGCGCAGCTTACCCTCGCCACCGGCTACCGATTGCAGCGCCATGCGCAGGGTGTTCTGCAGCGTCACCGCCGAAGAATCGCCCTGCAGCAGGCCGGCCGTCTTGGTGTCCTTGTCGTAGGCAGTGATCGTGTTGAGCGCCTGGTTAACCGCGTTGTAGGCTTTCACGAAAGCATCGAGGTTTTCCTTAACCTTGGAGGTGTCGCCCGCCACCGTAATCTCCACCGGCCCGGTGGTTTCCTTCAGTGCATTGAAGGTCACTCCCGACACCGTATTCGTGAATGTGTTGGTGGCAGACGTGACCGCGATGCCATTGACCGTCGCCTTGGCATCGGCTGCGTAGCTGGTAGTGGCATTGTCCATAAGGCGGGACAGACCAGCGCCGTCAGCATTGTTGCCATCGGCATCGGTGACCGTCATGCGAAATCCTGACTCTTCGCCAGTGGTTTGACTGCGCAGCAACAAGCGCTCACCCGAGGCGTCGGACACGATGGTCGCCGTGACGCCCGCCTTGGCACCATTGATTTTGCCCGCGATGTCGGACAGCGTATCGTTGGCACCGACGGTAATGTCCACCGCCGTCTTGCCTGCGGCCGGTGTAAATGTGGAAGCATCAGCCCACTTACCCAACTCCAGACGCAACGTACCCTGCCCTACAGGCAACCCTTTACCCAAGGACTGGGATGTGGTGGTCTGCGCCTTGGCCAGCCCCTGCACCTCCACGCTAAATGTGGAGGCCACCGTACCGCCCACGGCGGACGCTGTGATGAAATCCTTATTGGAGGAGGTTGCGGTCACCGCATTCCAGCCCGTGACACTGACCAGCTTGTTCGCAGCATCCGAGAGCGTGGAGACCAGCGACTTGATTTGCCCGTAGGTGGAAATCTTGGCGTCGATCATCGTGGCCTGGTACGTCAGGCCGGTACTCCTGGTGATAGGCAGGCGCGCCATGTCCACCGACGACTTGATGAGCCCGTTGACATCTACGCTGCCGCCAAGACCGACCCCCAAATTCGTAAAGCTGGCCATAGCCGCCTCCTGATGAATGCACTGTCAGGTTAATACCAATCGAGAGATTATCCAACCAGGCCGCAGGGCGCATTGCACTGATAAGCGCCGATAAGCACCGGGAATACCGGCAATTCACGCGCAAACGGCAAGGCGGCGGCGATCTCCCATCGCCACCGCCTCTTGATTTGTCTAAAGGCCGGGGAGTTTTCTGGCCTTTAGCCCTGGCTTAGCCGCGCAGCAGAGCCAGCACGCCCTGGGGCAGCTGGTTGGCCTGGGCCACCATGGCGGTACCGGCCTGCTGCAGGATCTGCGCACGCGACAAGGCGGCGGTTTCCGAAGCAAAGTCAGCATCCTGGATGCGGCCACGCGAGGCAGACATGTTTTCCGACGTAGTTTGCAGGTTGGTCACCGCACTCTCAAAGCGCGACTGCAGGGCGCCGTAGCTGGCACGCTGGCTGGCGATGGCCGAGATAGCGGCATCAACGATGGCGAGAGTACGGTTGGCGCCGGCCACCGTGCTGACATCCATATCCTTGACCTTCTGCATCTGGCTGGACTGTGCCGCAGTCGCCAACAAGAAACCGCCAGATGTTGCACTGCCCACCGAGTCCGTCGCGCTGAACGACTTGGACGAATCCAACGTCAACTGTCCAGTGACATGCAAGAAGTTCGTTGCATCCACAGCAAGCGTACCCGCACCAGTCACAGCCGTGGATGTATTGGCCTCCTTAAGCGCAGCGGTCATACCAGTAGCCGACTTGTTGCGCAGCTTGATGTCGTCGCCAGCATCGTTCACCAAAATCACCCCGTTACCCGCCTCATTGAGACGCGCCGACACGCCAGTTTTAGATGACACGTCGTTGAACGCCTTCACTACCGCGCTCAAGCTTTCGGCTTTGTTTGTGCCGTCCGTGCTGAAAGCGATAGTGACAGGGGCACCAACATCATTTTTGGAGGCAACATCTAAGGTATAGGAGCCAGAGACAAAGGTGTCCAACTGCACTTCAGTACGCGCCGAGGCACTGACGCCAGTGAATTCGGTTTGCGCATTCACCAGGGCCGCTACATCTTTGGCAGTCGATTTCGCACCGTACGTGACTGTCTTCTCACCATAGGATCCCTCGATTTTCAGTGTGCCACCCGCTGTGATCGCCGATGCAGTAGCCCCAGCCTGCACCAACTTAGAGCCTTGTGTACTGCCCAACGTCAGATCACCCGTGGAATCCGTGGCCGTGGCCGCTTTAGCGCCGATGCGGTAGTTACCGTAGGAGCTGGTACCGAAATTCGATGATGTGGCCGTGATGGTCTGGTTGGCATTGGCGCCCACCTGGAACTGCGCGCTGGTAAACGAGCCGTCCAGCAGCTTGCGGCCGTTGAATTCCGTGGTCTGTGCAATGCGATCCAGCTCGGAAGTCAGCTGATTCACTTCAGCGTTCAGCGCGTTGCGGTCCGAGGCGCTGTTGGTGGCGTTGGCCGACTGCACGGCCAGCTCGCGGATACGCTGCAGAATGTCGCCCGAGCTCTTGAGCGCACCTTCGGCGGTCTGCGCGAGGGAGATGCCATCGTTGGCATTACGCACAGCCTGATTGGAACCACGGATCTGACTGGTGAAGCGCTCCGAAATGGCCAGACCGGCCGCGTCGTCCTTGGCGCTGTTAATACGCAGACCCGAGGACAGACGGTTGATCGAGGTGTTGAGCGCGTTTGCGCTGGTACTCAAGTTGCGCTGGGCGGTCAGCGATGCGACGTTGGTGTTGATAGTGGCCATTGCTACTCTCCTGAAATATCTATGGCGTTACCGCCAACTGGGCCCAGAACCGTCTGGCCGCAGGGTTCACAGCGCCGACACGGCTGCCTGTTGAACGGCGGGCACATCCGCTACCTCTTGTTGCAAACGTCCCGTTGAGGGTGTTTTCGGGCAACCAGCAAAAAACTTTAGGGGTCTTCGCAGGCAAATCTACGGATTGGGCGGTTTTTGGACTGCTTATCCAGCCTACGACCTGGCATCGGCTGACCACAATCGCTCCATCGTTCCCAAAAAGTCCGCCGGAGGGGTAGCGCTTGAGCCGGCAGAAATGTTTGTATCCCGCCACGCAGGAGTTCCGCCATGGCATCGACGATCAACACGAATATTGCCTCGCTCACCGCGCAACGCAACTTGGGCGTGAGTCAGTCGTCCCTCAATACCTCGATCAACCGTCTGTCCTCGGGCCTGCGCATCAACAGCGCCAAGGACGACGCGGCCGGCCTGGCCATTTCGGAGCGCTTCACCACGCAGATCCGGGGCATGAACCAGGCCGCGCGTAACGCCAACGACGGCATCTCACTGGCCCAGGTGGCCGAAGGCGCGCTGAAGAGCTCGGGCGACATCCTGCAGCGTATCCGCGAACTGGCCGTGCAGTCGGCCAACGCCACCAACAGTGCCTCGGACCGCGAAGCGCTGAACGCCGAAGTGAACCAACTCACCGCAGAGTTGGATCGCATTGCCAAGACCACCGAATTCAACGGCCGCAAGCTGCTGGACGGTTCGTTCACCAGCGCGCAGTTCCAGGTGGGCGCCAATGCCAACCAGACCATCACGGCCACGTCGTCCAACTTCAGCACCAATTCGTACGGCAACTACCGCATTGGTGGTAAAGCTGTGCTGCCGACGGACAACACAGGCGACTTGACGCTAGGAAGCAACCCGGGTTCCGTCAGAGCGCAGGGCGCTTCACCAAACTCCGCCATCACAGCCGGCACGCTGAGCGTTGATGGCGCCTATGGAAAAAAAGACATCGCCTACCCTGCAGGCACATCGGCCAAAGGCCTCGCAGCCTTGGTAAACGCACAGACCGAACTCACGGGCGTGAGCGCATCGGCTCGCACCGAAATCGCCCTGGACGGACTCGCCTCCGGCTCGTATACGATGCAGATTTCTTCAAACAACGATGCTGGCGCGCCCGCCACAGTGTCGTTTAGCGTCAAATCCCTTACAGCAGAAGGTTTGAGCGCTGCGGTGAAAGCCTTCAATGACGTGTCGGCCAAGACGGGCGTATCCGCAAGGGTGAACGACGATGGGAACCGCATCATTCTCACGAACGATTCGGGCGAGGACATCAAACTACTCAACAAATTAGCCCCCGGAGCTATCACCGTAACCACTCCTGACGGCGTCGCATTGAATCCAGCAGTGTCAGTTGCGGTGAACGCGGCAGGCACTATGGCAGCCAACGGTACTGTTCTTACAGGGCAGTTGACATTGGATTCCTCTAAGTCATTCAGTGCAACAGCGTCGGTTGGCTCACCGGGCGGTTTCATGCTCGCGGCAGCCAATACGGCGACCTCTAGTCAGTTGCAGGCCGTCAAGGATATGGATGTGAGCACGGTGGACGGTGCCAACCGCACCCTGGCCATGGTGGACTCCGCCATCGCTGCGATCAGCAGTCAGCGCGCTAATTACGGCGCCTTGCAGTCACGCTTCGAGACGACCATCGCCAACCTGAATATCTCGTCGGAAAACATGTCCGCCTCGCGTAGCCGCATTCTGGATGCCGACTTCGCGGCCGAAACAGCCAACCTGTCGCGCACCCAGATCCTGCAGCAGGCCGGCACCGCCATGGTGGCCCAAGCCAACCAGATTCCGCAGGGCGTGCTGTCGCTACTCAAATAAGCGGCTGATCCCGGCAAGAACTCCTTCTTTGATAGCTGTCAGCGCTTGCCATGCAAGGGCTGACAGCTATTTTTATTTGGATAATTCAGACCGGAATCGCTGGGCGTAGCCGTGTTTCGTGGCCGTTACACTTACTCTAGCGTTTTGGTCTTCACACGAACAGTTGACATGATCCCTGTCAAACCCCTTCACCCACCACCCTGCTATTGGGTATCGCCAAGATGAAGGCCGTCATCTTGGCTGGTGGACTGGGCACACGAATTTCCGAAGAGTCACACCTGCGCCCCAAACCCATGGTCGAGATTGGCGGAAAGCCGATCATCTGGCATGTCATGAAGATCTACTCACACTTCGGCATCAACGACTTCGTGATCTGCCTCGGCTACAAGGGCTACATCCTCAAGGAGTATTTCGCCAACTACTTTCTGCACATGTCCGACGTGACGTTCGACATGGTGGAAAACCGCATGCAGATCCACGACCAGCACGCCGAACCCTGGCGGGTGACCCTGGTGGACACCGGCGAGCACACCATGACGGGTGGACGCCTGCGACGCGTGCGCAAATACCTGGGTGACGAAACTTTTTGCATGACTTATGGCGACGGCGTGGCGGACATCGACATGGCTGCGCTCCTGGCCTTTCACCGCCGCCATGGCAAGCAGGCCACCGTCACGGCCGTGCAGCCGCCGGGCCGCTTCGGGGCACTGGAGATCCAGGGCGAGCAAGTCCGCGGCTTTCAGGAAAAACCCCAGGGCGATGGCGGCTGGATCAACGGCGGCTTTTTCGTGCTCGAGCCCGGCGCGCTTGATGGCATTGCAGGCGACGCCACCATCTGGGAGCAGGAGCCCATGCGCCAGCTGGCTGCGAGCGGCCAGCTGATGAGCCACTTCCACCACGGCTTCTGGCAACCCATGGACACCCTGCGCGACCGCAACCTGCTGGAAGAGCGCTGGCACAGCGGACACGCGCCTTGGCGGCTATGGAGCTGAACCCCGCGTTCTGGTCCGGCCGGCGCGTGCTGCTGACCGGACACACCGGTTTCAAGGGCGGCTGGCTGGCGCTGTGGCTGCACATGCTGGGCGCAAACGTGCGGGGCTACGCGCTGCCCGCAGCCACCACGCCCTCGCTGTGGCAGGCGGCGCGGCTGGCTGAACTGACGCCCGGCACGCTGGCCGACATCCGCGACAGCGCGCGCGTGGACGCCGCCGTCACGGCATTCCAGCCCGACGTTGTCCTGCACCTGGCGGCGCAGCCGCTGGTGCGCGCGTCCTACGAGGCGCCCGCTGACACCTACGCCACCAACGTGATGGGTACGGTGCACCTGCTGGAAGCCGTGCGCCGCTGTACATCGGTGCGTGCGGTGGTCGTGGTGACCAGTGACAAGTGCTATGACAACCGCGAATGGCCCTGGCCGTACCGGGAAAGCGACGCGCTCGGCGGACACGACCCCTACAGCAGCAGCAAAGCCTGCGTGGAGTTGCTGTGTGCGTCGTGGCGCGCCTCGTTTCTGCAAGGCCGCCGCATTGCACTGGCCACCGCACGCGCGGGCAATGTGCTGGGCGGCGGCGACTGGTCACCCGACCGCCTGGTGCCCGATGCCCTGCGCGCCTGGGAGCGGGGCGAAACCCTGACACTGCGCCACCCCCACGCCACCCGCCCCTGGCAGCATGTGCTGGAGCCGTTGCACGGCTATCTGCTTCTGGCCCAGTCGCTGGCAGAAGGGCAGGAACACACCGCGGCGGCCTGGAACTTCGGCCCCGACTCCGAGGGGGTCGCCAGCGTGGGCGACGTCATTGCACAACTCTCCCAACTCTGGCAGGGCACCGCACCATGGCACACCGAGGCGCAGCCACAGCCCCACGAGGCCGGACGGCTCGCCCTGGACTCGTCCAAAGCACGCCTGCAGTTGAACTGGCGCCCGCGCTGGACGCTGGCACAAGCACTGGCACGCACAACCGACTGGCACAACGCCTGGCGCTCAGGCGCTGACATGCAGGCTTTCACACGCGCCCAAATTGCGGCTTTCCAGGACAGTGCTCCATGAATTTCCCTGATGAACCATCCCTGCGCCAGCACATTGGCGAACTGGTGGCTCTGTATGCACAGCGTTACCGCACCCCTGCGCCTTTCGTGCCCGGGCAGGCAGCTGTCCCCCCCTCAGGAAAGGTTATCGGCAGTGCCGAACTCTGCGCCATGACCGATGCTGTGCTGGACGGCTGGCTCACCACGGGCCGCTTCAACGAAGCCTTTGAGCAACGGCTTGCCAGCTTCCTAGGCGTGCGCCATGTGCTGACCACCAACTCCGGCTCCTCAGCCAACCTGCTGGCATTTTCGGCGCTGACCTCTCCGCTGCTGCGCGAGCGTGCCATCCGCAAGGGCGACGAAGTCATTGGCGTGGCAGCAGGGTTTCCCACCACGGTCAACCCCATCCTGCAATTCGGCGCTGTGCCCGTGTTTGTCGATGTGGAACTGGGCACCTACAACATCGACGTGGCGCAACTGGAGGCCGCCATCAGCCCGCGCACCAAGGCCATCATGCTGGCGCACACGCTGGGCAACCCGTTCAATCTGAAAGCGGTGCGCGAAGTCTGCGACCGCCACGGGCTGTGGCTAGTCGAGGACTGCTGCGACGCACTGGGCTCGACCTATGGCGACAAGATGGTGGGCACCTTCGGCGATATCGGCACTCTGAGCTTTTACCCAGCCCACCACATCACCATGGGCGAGGGTGGTGCCGTGTTCACCAACTCGCCCACGCTCAAGCGCGCACTTGAATCCTTCCGCGACTGGGGGCGCGACTGCTATTGCGCCCCCGGCAAGGACAACACCTGCAACAAGCGCTTCTGTCGCCAGCTTGGCGGCCTGCCGCAAGGCTACGACCACAAGTACACGTATTCGCACCTGGGCTACAACCTGAAAATCACCGACATGCAGGCCGCCTGCGCGCTGGCGCAGATGGACCGCCTGGAGGACTTCATCGCCGCGCGCAAACGTAATTTCGCCTGGCTGTACGCGCGCTTGTCGCCCTGCGAGGACTGGCTGGTGCTGCCCAAGGCCACGCCGGGCAGTGATCCCTCGTGGTTTGGTTTCACGCTCACCCTGCGCGACGGTTGCGGCATCGACCGCACCGAATTGCTGCAGCACCTGGACGCCCACAAAATCGGCACGCGCCTGCTGTTCGCCGGCAACCTGACGCGCCAGCCCTACATGCAGGGTCAGCACTATCGCGTTGCAGGTGAATTGCGTGTCACCGACAAAATCATGCGCGACACGTTCTGGATCGGCCTGTGGCCCGGCCTGACCGAAGATCACCTGGACTATGCCGCCAGTCAGATTAAAGCCTTTGCCGGCGGAAAGACACGACCGACATGAGTACGACAACATCGCCCGCACCTGCCGCGCTGTTCACGCAGCCGCTGTTCATCCTGGAGATGGCTAATAACCACATGGGCGACCTGGCCCACGGCGTGGCGCTGATCCGTGCCTTTGCCGAGGTATGCCGCCCGTTCCCCTTCCAGTTCGCCTTCAAGCTGCAGTACCGCGACCTGGACACCTTCATCCACCCGGCCATGCGCAGGCGTGATGACGTGAAATACATCAAGCGCTTCAGCGACACACGGCTGACGCGCGCGCAGTTCGACACCTTGGTGGCCGAAATCCGCGCCAATGGATTCCTGTGCCTATCCACCCCGTTCGACGAACCCTCGGTCGACGTGATCGAGGCGCAGGGACTGGACGCCATCAAGATTGCCAGCTGCTCCATGAGCGATTGGCCGCTACTTGAACGCGTGGTGCAGACACAGCGCCCGCTGATCGTCTCCACCGCAGGGGCCACGATGGAGGAGATTGACCGCCTGGTGAGCTTCCTCACGCACCGCCAGAAGAACTTCGCCATCCTGCACTGCGTGGGCGAATACCCCACACCGGACGCACACATGCACCTGTCGCAGATTGACTTCTTGCAGCGGCGCTACCCTGGCGTGCGCGTGGGCTTTTCCACGCACGAAGACCCTGAAAGCACCGACATCGTGCAGATGGCCTTGGCCAAGGGCGCACGCGTGTTCGAGAAACATGTAGGCCTGCCCACCGTGCAGTACCCGCTGAATGCCTATTCAGCCAGCCCGCAGCAGGTGCAGCGCTGGCTGCAAGCCGCCCAGCGCGCGCTGCTGCTGTGCGGTGAAGGCGCCCAGCGCCTCCCTGTGAACCCCACGGAACGCGACAGCCTGCGCAGCTTACAACGCGGCCTGTTCGCGCGACGCCCCATCGCTGCGGGTGAAACCGTTCGTGCCGAAGACGTGTACTTCGCCTTCCCGCCGCAAGACGGGCAGTACACCGCCAACGACTGGTCGAAGTACGCCACCTTCACCGCGCAGTCGGCCATCGCTGCCGACGCTGCGCTGGCTCCGTACAACGCCAGCCAGCGCGATATGCGCGCCAAAGTGTGGGAGATCGTCCAGCGCGTACGAGCCCAACTGGCCGCCAGCCACGTGGTAGTGCCAGCACGCGTGGATCTGGAGATTTCGCACCACTACGGCCTGGATCGGTTCGACGAGGCGGGCCTGACCATGCTCACCGTGGTCAACCGCAGCTACTGCAAGAAACTGCTGATGCTGCTGCCCGGCCAACACCACCCCGAGCAACACCACCGACAGAAGGAAGAAACCTTCCACGTACTACATGGCGAGATGACGCTCTCACTCAACGGCGTGGAGCGCCCCTGCCACCCCGGCGACGTAGTGACTATCGCACCCGGCGTGCGCCACGCCTTCTATAGTGCCAACGGCGTCATCATTGAAGAACTGTCCTCGACGCACCTCAGCGACGACTCGTTCTATACCGATGAAACGATCAACGCCAACCGCGACCGCAAAACCCTCTTGAGCTACTGGATGGACTAGCCGTGCCGACCCCCTACCGCGTTGCCGACTACATCGCCGACTTCATCGCCACGCTGGGCGTGAGCCACGTCTTCCTGCTGCCGGGCGGCGGCGCCATGCACCTGAACGATGCTGTGGGCAAGCACCCACACCTGCAAGTAGTGGCCTGTCACCACGAGCAGGCTGCTGCGATTGCCGCTGAGGCCTATGGCCGTATCCAGCAAAACATCGGCGTCGCCATGGTCACTACTGGCCCGGGGGCGACCAATGCAGTCACTGCGGTTGCCGGTGCATGGATAGAGTCAGTGCCGCTGCTACTGCTCTCCGGCCAGGTCAAGCGTGTCGACTTACTGCGCGGGTCGCCGCTGCGGCAAAAGGGCGTGCAGGAAGTAGACATCGTCAGCATCGTGCGCCCCATCACCAAGTACGCCGTAACCGTCGAGCGCCCAGAAGATATCCGCCGCGAACTGGAGCACGCCGCCTTCCTGGCACGCACGGGCCGCGCCGGGCCGGTTTGGATCGACGTTCCTTTGGACGTGCAGGGCGCCCCCATTGATCCCACCACACTCGAAGGCTGGCAACCAGATACGCCCGCAGCCCCCGCCATCGACCCCGCCCAGCTCGCGCGGGTACAAGCGCTGCTGGAGAAAGCCGAACGCCCACTCATCTTGGCCGGGCACGGCGTGCGCCTGAGTGGTGCGGCTGCCGCCTTCCGCCAATGGGCGGAGGTCCTGGGCGTGCCCGTGGTCACCACCTGGAACGCGCTGGACCTGCTGCCCTACGAGCACCCGCTATACGTGGGCCGCCCAGGCGTAGTGGCGCTACGCGCGCCCAACTTCGCCGTGCAAAACGCCGACCTGCTCATCGCCATCGGCAGCCGCCTGGACAACATCATCACCGCTTACGCACCACGCGACTTCGCGCGCCACGCGCGCAAGGTGGTGGTAGACGTGGATGCGCACGAAATCGCCAAGCTCGACATGCCCATTGATGTGGCCATTACCAGCGACGCGGGCGATTTCATACGCTCCCTCGGTACCCGCATCCGATGCGAGCGCCCGCAGTGGCTCGCCCGCTGCGCCGACTGGAAAGCCCGCTACGGTGTGAACGACGGCCAGCCCTTCTCGGCCCAGGGCGCGATCAGCCATTTCCACTTTGCCGACGCACTTTCCGACGCAATTCCCGCCGACACGCTGGTCAGCACCGGCAGCTCGGGCTTAGCCGTCGAAGTGTTCTACACCGTGTTCCGCAACCGGCCTGGCCAGCGCGTGTTTCTCACATCGGGCCTGGGCGCCATGGGCTACGGCCTGCCCGCCGCCATCGGCGCCTGCCTTGCCAATGGCCGCCGCCCCATGGTGGCGGTGGAAAGCGATGGTAGCCTGCAACTGAACCTGCAGGAGTTGGCGACATTGCGCGGCCAGAACCTGCCGATCTGCCTGGTGGTAATGAACAACGGCGGTTATGCCTCCATCCGCAACACGCAACGCAACTACTTCGAGGCCCGCTACGTCGGCACAGGCCCGGAAGCCGGGCTGTGGATGCCTGACTTGCAAGACCTGGCGCGCACCTACGGGCTGCCTTTCCTGCGCATCAGCGACGCTGCAGAGTTGTCCCCTGGCCTGGCAGCGGCCATGGCCCAGCCCCGGCCCCTGATTGTGGAGGTGGTGCTGCAGCGCGACGAAGCGCTGGCGCCCAAGGTGGCCGCCGTGCCGCAAGCCAATGGTTCCATGGCCTCGATGCCGCTGGAAGACATGAGCCCGCTGCTACCGCTGCGGCAACTACAGGCCGAAATGATCGTACCCTTGAGCCCGGCTTCGCTGACAGCAAGAGGCGACGAGCTCAATCAAAAATGAGAGCTGCTTGCGCTTGATTGGTAAGCGCTAGAGGCCTAATCAGCATGTAATACAACATGAGCACAGTCGCCTGCCCCTGCTGTTGCGCACCTGCTGCCGCGTTGCCCGCCAGCCCGGCCTACGCCCAGTGCCTGCGCTGCGGACACCGCTGGCGTGGCCCTGCGGCGCAGGCGGGTAGCCGTTATTACGCATCGCTGACCCGACGCAACGACCTGCAGACGCCCTGGTTCCAGCAGAAAACCGCCAGCCGGGCAGCCGCGCTCACGGATTTGCTCACGCCTCAGGTGCAGCGCATCCTGGAAATAGGCTGCGCCGAGGGCGCGCTGGGCCAGGCCATCAAAAAAAACCACCCGGTGGTGTACGACGGCGTGGAACTATCGCACGACAAAGATCTCGCCCGCCAACGGCTGGATCGGGTTTTTTCCACCCCGGCGGCCCAGGTCGAATCCACCCCCTACGACCTGATCGCGTCCTTTCATGTGCTCGAGCACATTGCCGATCCCGGCTTGGAGCTCCAAGCGTGGCATGCGCTGCTGGCGCCCGGCGGGCAGGTGCTGATCGAAGTCCCCCACGGCGCGGGCCACCCCCTGCTGGCCAGCGACTGCAACCCCGAGCACCTGCACCAGTTCACCCCCGCGTCCCTGACCATGCTGCTGGCCAGCCAAGGCTTGACCTGCCACCAGCTTTCGCTGGGGCACTACGAGTCGCCGGTGTACCCGGATTCGATCCGGGCCCTGGCCCGCGTTCAGCCCAGCGCTGCGGAACAACGTGTTCTGTTGCTGCAGCGCTTTCATCAGCGCATCGGCGGCCCCTTCGTTGCCTACGGCATCGGCGGCGACTTCCATAACTATGTACTCCCCCTGGCGGACGCTCTGCCCATTCAGGCACTGACCGACACCTCACCCTCCCAATGGGGCCAGCAGGTGGCGGGCCACACAGTGACGGCCTACGACCCCGAACGCCATGGTGCCTACCCGCTGCTCATCTGCTCTCTCAGGTTCGGCGCGGCCATCCGACAGCACCTGCTGGGCCTGGGGTTGCCCCCCAAACGGCTCGTTGGCTTGGAAGAAATCTATGCAATCGCCTGATATGGCATCTAATCCGCCCACCTCCGCCGTTTTCTGGCAGCCAAGCCATGTGGATCGCAGCACACGTGAACAATTGGCAGGGCAGAGGGCGCTGACGTTGTGGTTTACCGGGCTGAGCGCCTCGGGCAAGTCCACCACGGCCTACGCACTAGAACAACAGCTCATCGCCTCGGGCCATCTGTGCTTCGTGCTCGATGGCGACAACCTGCGCCATGGCATCAACCGCGACCTCGACTTCACCCCAGAGGGCCGCAGGGAAAATATCCGCCGGACGGCAGAAATCGCACGCTTGATGAACGATGCAGGCCTGATCGTCATTGCATCGCTAATCTCACCCTTGGTCGCGGACCGTGCCATGGCCAAAGCCATCATTGGCGCGAAGCATTTCGTCGAGGTGTACCTGAGCACCCCGCTCGCTGTCTGCGAAGCGCGCGACCCCAAGAGCCTGTACCGCAAGGCCCGGCAAGGCTTGATCCCTGATTTCACGGGAATCAGCGCACCCTATGAGGCCCCCACGACTGCGGACATTCACGTCAATACCCAGGATGTAACCCCCACGGGGGCCGCCGCACAGATCATGGCCACCCTCCAACAACCCCTGCGGGCAATTTGAAATAAAGAAGATTTCCATGAACCCCGCCATCTTTGTCCATGTTCCCAAAACCGCTGGCAGCACGCTGCGTACGCTGATCACCACCAATTACGCGCCGCATGAGGTATTAAGCCTGTACGGCGACGACAAAAAATTGCTCATGGAGTCAGCCGCGCACATTGGCAAGTTAACCCCCTACCGGCTTATCCAAGGTCATGTACCCTACGGCGTCCACCGCCTGCTAGGCCTGCGCAGTGCTCGCTATTTCACTTTTCTGCGCGACCCCATTAGCCGCTTCCTCTCGGATATCGCCATGGGGACACGCGACCCAGAGCATGGGTACCACCACATTCTTGCGGCGCCCCAGGTTTCCCGTGACGACAGAATACGGAATGCGTTGGCCATCACTTACTACAACAACAATATGGCCCACTTCCTGAGCGGCTCCTTCTGCACGGAACTGATTTCCATGCCGTTGCTGAACGAGGCCATCGACAACCTCTGGAACTGTGAATTCGTCGGCCTTGCCGAGGACTTTGATGCCTCCTTGCTCATCATGGCCAAGAAGCTCGGCTGGCGGCGAATCGTCCCGCAGAAATCCAACGTTCGCCCCGACCAGGAAACGCCTTTGTCACCCGAAACTCGCGACCTACTGGGGCGAGAGCTGGCCTATGACTGCGCCTTGTACGCAGTTGCCCAGGAGCACTTGGCGCAAAGCAAGAAACAACACGGCCCCCTACTGCTGGAAGCCGCAGCCCAGCTAGCTGAGCTCATCCGCGCACAGGACACGGAGCACCCGCAAGTGCAGCACTCCATGTACTTGGTCGGGCAGGCCATTGACGTACCGCTGGAAAAGTACAACGCCCGCATCACGCTGGGCTCTCCCTTGGCCCGCTGGCTTGACACCTGAACATGGAGCTGCTCTTCACTGGGGGCACCGGCTTCTTTGGCAAGGCCCTGTTGCGACACTGGCAGGCATTGCATGGCGCAGGCCAGGATGCGCCTTCGATCACACTACTTAGCCGGTCACCGCAGAATTTTTTGGCACGCAACCCTGAATTCGCGCACCAACCCTGGCTGCGCCTGCACCGGGGCGACATCCTCGACCCCGCATCGCTGCCGCCAGCCGGTGGCTTCACCCATGTGCTGCATGCGGCCGCCGACTCGACCCATGGCCCCCAACTAAACCCCATGCAGCGCTATGCGCAGATCGTCGATGGCACGCGCCACCTGCTGGACTATGCGGCACAACATCGCATTGGCCGCTTTCTGCTCACAAGCTCCGGTGGCGTCTATGGCCCGCAGCCACCCGGCATGGATGCCATTCCCGAGACCTACAACGGTATTCCCGATCCACTCCGGCCAGAACACGTATACGGCATTGCCAAGCGCTGCGCCGAGCATTTGTGCGCCCTGTACCAGCAGCAGTATGGCGTCGAGACCGTAGTGGCACGCTGCTTTGCATTCATAGGCCAAGACTTGCCGCTGAACGTGCACTTCGCCATCGGCAACTTCATCCGCGATGCCCTGACTGCACCCGAAATCACCGTCAGCGGCGACGGCACCCCCGTTCGCTCCTACATGGACCAGCGCGATCTAGCGTACTGGTTAGAAGCCTTGCTGCGCAACGGCCAAGCAGGCCATGCCTACAACGTCGGATCGGAAGCGGCCATCACCATCCGCGAATTGGCGGAACTGGTGCGCGACCTGCTGGCGCCAGGCAAGCCCGTGCATATAGCTGCTGCGGCAGGCGCCGACAGTGCGAGGCAGCGGTACGTACCTTGCACCACCAAAGCTCGCAACACAATGGGCTTGCATTTACGCTACACGCTGGAGCAGGCCATCGAGCACACCGTCAAACCGCACTAAACACAGTGGCCAAGCCATGACCACCATTCCACCTACACCGCGCGAACGCATTGCCACACAGTGCGTCTGCTGCGGCAATATGCAACTGCAAGCCTCACCAGCCATCCTCATGCCGTTTGTCGCGCACAGGGTGTTTGGCTGGCGCCCCGTCGCCATCGACGCCTCCTGGGGATTGAACACCATTGCCAATGGACACGCATACTCCATATGCAATTCCCTGTATTGCGGAGCGTGTGATTTTCTTTTTCTCGACATACGTTTTAGCGATACCGAGCTGTCCCGGCTTTACCACGACTATCGCGGACCAGATTATGTGGAGTTGCGGGAATTCTACGAACCAGGCTACCGGAATCGCAATCGGCTACTGCTTGCAGACATCCCCTACCTTGACCAGATAGAAAATTTCATTGCCCCCCACATTGCGCCCAACCCTGCAATTTTGGACTGGGGTGGAGACACGGGAAAAAACACCCCCTTCAAGAACAAGAACAAATACCTTCACATCTACGACATCAGCCAAAAAGCGACCATCGCTGGTGCAAAAAGTGTCTCAGCACAGGAGACACTTGCCTCTGCTTATGACTTGATCGTTTGTAGCGAAGTTTTGGAACATGTCCCCTACCCCTGCGACATACTACAGGCCATTTGCCTACGCATGGATAAAAGCAGCACCCTCTATCTTGAGGTGCCGCACGAACCTGCAATGCAAGAAAACAAAAATACTCGACTGAAAAACAAAAAACATTGGCATGAGCACATTAATTTTTTCTCCATTTTATCAATGGAAAAATTATTGAATCAATGCGCATTAGAAACAATCGATAGTCAGTCAACCACAATAAAAACCGACAACGGAAATTTTCAAATCCTGCAAATTATCGCCAAATTAAAATAAATCCAGACAACACTATGAAAGACACTCTCAACATAGGTCAAGATGATCTACAAGGATCAAATACAGCGTCCACCATATGCATTCGGTGTATGGCTTGCAACCCTACAGGCTCATCGTTTGGGAATAGAAAAACTAAAGATTTTTGAATTTGGCGTGGCCCATGGCGCCGGCCTCCTCAATCTTTGCGCAATCTGCGAAAAAAATACCGCATCCACAGACATGCAGTTCGACATCTATGGCTTCGATTCAGATGTCGGCATGCCCGAGCTATGCGGATACAAAGATCATCCCGAGATATGGCATCAAGGCCAATTTAAATCCGATCACAACGCAATACGCAAACAGCTCCCACCCAATGCTCAGCTGATATCAGGAAATATCCGCGACACCATTGGTGATTTTTGCACCACCAATCTCTCTGCCGAGGCGCCCGTAGGTTTTGTTTCAGTTGATGTCGATCTCTATAGTTCGACTTTGGCGGTTTTCAAGCTCTTTGAATCAACCCCCAACAAATACCTGCCCGCAACCATTCTATACTTTGATGACATCAATGATTTGCTCACCAACAACCAATGGTGCGGAGAGATGCTAGCAATCAAAGAATTCAACCAAGCACACGAACACCGAAAAATGGAAGAAATGCGCATTCGCCAGAATCACGCGCCAGCAGGATGGCATGATCATATATATGGTCTGCATGTACTGGATCATCCCATCCGGACCGGCAAAATCAGCGGCGGCAGCCTGGATATCAACATCACCGCCATTTGAATTTAGGCTCGATTTTTATTTACCTATAGGTCGAACGTTGTCCCAGCCACTTCTCTCCCTATGCATTCCAACCTGCAATCGAGCAGAGTTGCTAGAACCTTTACTCGATAACATTGCCAGGGAAAGCGCACCTTTCCTGGATCGACTGGAAATCGTTGTCTCGGACAACGCATCGACCGACCATACCGAGGCGGTGGTCAAGGCGAGTCGTCTTCCCATCATTTATGGAAAAAATGCCAGTAACTTGGGATTCGGCAACAACCTGCTGAACGTTACCGCCAAGCTCGCCAGCGGTCATTATGTGTGGGTTATCAGCGACGATGACATCGTTTTGCCCGGCGGCATTGCACGCATTTTGGATTCTATCGCTGCCGCCCCCGACGTCAGCTATCACTATGTCAATTTCGGTTGGGTTGGCCCCTCGTTGCGCAGCCGCCTCATCCGCCAGGCAAAGCCGGCCATTCCGGAGTTTCTGTTGAAGAACCTCCAATGTGATTCCCGTGAATGGCGGCATCTTTCACAACTGGAAGAACTCGTCTTTCTGCCGGGGAAAAACCCTTCCGCCTTGTTCAGCGGCACATTCTGCTTTGTCACCCGGCGGCAGTTTTTCGTGGATGCACTCGATTGGCTGAAGCCCAGTGCCAGCGTTGACGGCTCTTCCGTGCTCATTGATGATTGCTTCCCCCATGCAATGCTGACCCTGCCCCGCGTTGCAGGCCAACCCATCGCCTACATCGGCGAGCCCTGTATGCTGCAATGCGTCGGCGCATGGGAATGGAAGGCCTACGCCAACAAGAACATGATTTTCGGCATTCACCAGTTTTTTCGCTGGCTCGAAGGCCAAGGATTTGGCGCCGAAGGCATGCAACGCTTGTGGAGCAGCTATTACGACATGGCCGGCCGACTTTTTGCGCGCATGCAGTGCTTTCCCGAGGAAAACAAGGGCTTCGACATCGTCATGCACGAAGCCATTCCAGATGCTGCATCGCGCCCGGCTTTTTGGAATGCGTTCATGAATGAGAGCAAGCTTTGCATAGAGACCGATCACGAGGCAGAAGGCTTGGCTCGCTTGGTCAGGGAATTTGTGGGCACCTGCCCAAACGCACGCATCGGCCTCTGGGGGATACAGGGTAGAGGTTACAGTTTTCTCCGAAAGAGCCCTGATCTCCATGCAAACATGGTCTGGGTTACCGACAAGGAGGAGGTCTTCCACGGCGACACATTGGAATATGCTAACCTGAAAGTCTCGCCTCCTGGTTCTATCGGAAATGCCAACCTGGATTGCCTGGTTATTGCAACACGTCGCACCTTTATTAATGATGTGATTGATGCAGTTTCAACCACTCTTGCACCTGGAACAGCACTCATCAGTGTTGATGGATTGGCACACGTGGAGAAAAAAAAATGACCCCTTACCAACCGGGGGCTAGTTTTTACCAAAGCCGCCATGCGCCGTATTACATCGTCAGTCCTGATTTTTCTCAAAAAACGGCAGGGCCGAGGATGCTGCATTATCTATGCCACATCCTTAACGAGCTAGGTTATGAGGCATACATTACTTCGCAAGTTCAAAGCCCTTGGCTGCGCACCCCTGTATTGACCCATGAGATCCAAAAAAGGCACAAAGACACCCACCGTACACCGATCGCTGTTTATCCAGAGGTTATACGTGACAACCCGCTCCAAGAGCCTGTAGTTGCACGCTGGCTTCTCAATAAGGCAGGCCATCTTGGTGGACATACTAGCATTAACCCCAATGACATCATTTTCTATTGGGACGAATGGGTTCTACAAGGCGAGGCCCATAGTGGGCGACTTTTCCTACCCCCTGTCGATGAACGAATTTTCAACGATGAAAATACCTCTATCACCCAAAGAACAGGATTTTGCTACTATGCCCACAAGTATCTTGCATTCGGCGGGGAAATAGCGAATAAGATTCGGCAAAACGGCATCAACCTGTGCCAAGAAATCCCCCGGTCCGCCGAGGAGATTGCAGATATTTTGCGCTCCACCAAAGTCCTGTATTGCTATGAGCCTTCCAACATGGTGGCCGAAGCCTATGCCTGCGGCTGCCCCTCGATCTTCATTCAGTCAGATTACCTAAAACAGTTCAACCTCGAAAAATACGGTATCCCCACCGTAGAGGAGACGTGCCTGGATTTTTCCTTGGTTCCGGACCTCCCGGCAGAGAGAGCCATGTACCTCGCCTCGGCACGCGAACAAGCTCGGCTTAGCGTACAAAACTTCATCGACGTTACACAAAGCGCCGCCCGAACATACGCCGGATTGTCCGCCCACCAGCAGCGCAGAAAGCTGGCTGCCAGCACGGCCGCCTGCGCCGCAGAGAACGGCCAGCCTCCTTTGAGCCATTGGCTGGCAGAGCGCGTTCCAACACCCGCGCAGTGGCGCTTGATGACGCAATACCAAGCCAAAGCTCCGCTCTCACTAACCCTCTTCATCCGCGCCCAAGACCAGTCAGACAGTAGCCTGGATGCCACCTTGCAAAGCCTTGCAGCGCTGCCGTCGGCGTTCACGCCACAGTCCATCATCGTACTGGGCGCGAACGCCGCTCATAGCCAGTTGCCCCAGTTGCGCAATGTTCCAGCCACAACGCCCCCCGAGCAGCTTGACGCTATCCACCAACTGGTGAAAGCCGGTACGTGCGACTGGCTTCTTGTGGTGAATGCGGGGGAGTATTTCACCCCCTCGGGCTTGCCCATCGTGATGCTGGAGTTGCTTACCATGCCGCAGTGCCGCGCCATCTTTGCGGATGCGCTCGTGCCAACCAACTCTGGTGAGCAGGCTCCCATGTTCAGACCAGATTTCAACCTGGACATGCTGCTGTCCTGCCCCACGAACATAGCTCGGCACTGGCTGTTCCGCCGCGACGTGTTCTTAGAGGCTGGTGGCTTCGATGCAGCGTATGCGCAGGCCCCTGAATTCGAACTGCTTTTGCGCCTGATCGAAGCCGGCGGATTGAACGAACTGGCACACATTCACGAGCCCCTGCTGGTCACCCATACACCATCGCTGGCGAACAACGCACACGAACTGGCAGCCATCGCCAAGCATTTGCGCACGCGCGGCTACGACAATGCCACGGTCGATGCCACCCTGCCCGGCCGCTACCGCATCCTTTACGGACACACAGCGCAGCCACTGGTCTCTATCATCATCCCCACCAAAGATCAGTTCGCCTTGCTAGAGCGCTGCGTCAGCACGCTGCTCGAAAAGACCGCCTACCCGCAGTACGAAATCCTGCTGGTCGACAACGGCAGCACCGACCCGGCCGCCTGCGCCTGGCTCGACGGCCTGGCAGCGCTGGGCGAGGCACTTATCCGCGTTCTGCGCTATCCCGGGCCGTTCAACTACGCCGCCATGAACAACCTGGGCGCATGCGAGGCGCGCGGCGACTACCTAGTGCTGCTGAACAACGACACCGCCATCGTGCAGGGCGACTGGCTGGACGCGCTGCTCAACCATGCGCAGCGCCCCGAAGTGGGCATGGTCGGCGCCAAGCTGCTCTACCCCAATGGTCAGGTGCAGCACGCCGGGCTACTGCTCGGGCTGCACGGCATGGCAGGCTACCCGTTCTCTGGCGCCGAAGCCGAAGCACCGGGCTACATGCATCGGCTGGAGATTGACCAGAACTACAGCGCAGTCAGCGCCGCCTGCCTGATGGTGCGCCGCGCGCTCTACGACGAGCTGGGCGGCATGGATGCCGGTGCATTCCCGCTCATCTGCGGCGACATTGATCTATGCCTGCGCGCACGCGCGGCAGGCTACCTGACGGTATGGACGCCCCACGCCGTTCTGCTGCACGAAAAGGGCGCCACCCTGACCTCTATGCCTCCTGAGGGGTTCGACCAACAACGCGAGCGTGCACAGGACGAGATGTACCGACGCTGGCTTCCCGCACTGGCGCACGACCCGGCCTACAACCGCAACCTGTCGCTCCAGTCCACGGAGTTCGCCGTGGAAACAGATACGCGCCTGAACTGGGACCCATTGCCCTGGCGTCCACTGCCGGTGGTGTTGGCAGTAAATGCAGACACCTTCGGCTGCGGCCACTACCGCATCATTCACCCCGGCCAGGCCATGGCGAATGCCGGACTGGCCGACGTACGCGTGAGCGAGTACCACTACGGCCCGGTCGAGATGGAGCGTCTGCGGCCCGACGCCTGGGTGCTCCAGCGCTTGGTGGGCGATGTGCCGTTCGAGACGGTACGCCGCACAGCGCCATTCACCCAGGCGTTCAAAGTAGCTGAACTGGACGACTACCTGCTCAACCTGCCCATGAAGAATGGACACCGGGGCCAACTACCGCAAGACATGCAAAGGGTGTTGAAACGCTGGCTCGATCTGACAGATCGACTGGTCGTTTCCACGCCCCCCTTGGCCGAAGCAATGGCAAAGCTGCACCGCGACATTCGTGTAGTGCATAACCGGCTGCCTCCCGAACGTTGGGGCCACCTCTCCAGCCTGCGCCGCCAGGGCCAGCGCCCGCGCGTCGGCTGGGCAGGCGGCTCAAGCCACCAGGGCGACCTGGAACTGATCGCCGACGTGCTTAAGGCCCTGGCAGGTGAGGTGGAGTGGGTGTTTCTGGGCATGTGCCCAGCGCCCATGCGCCCATACCTGCACGAGCACCACACGCCCGTCAACATTGCGTCGTACCCTCAAAAGCTCGCCGGCCTGAACCTCGACTTGGCGGTGGCCCCCCTGGAACACAACCTGTTCAACGACTGCAAGAGCAACCTAAAGCTGCTGGAATACGGCGCCTGCGGTTACCCGGTGGTATGCAGCGACGTAGCTGCGTACCGATGTGGGCTACCCGTGACGCGCGTCAAGAACCGCTACAAGGACTGGGTGGACGCCATCCGCATGCACCTGGCCGACCTGGACGCCACTGCCGCGGCGGGCGACGCGCTGCGCGATGCAATACGGCGTGACTGGATGCTGGAAGGTCCACATCTGAGTGACTGGCTGCACGCCTGGCTGCCCGGGTGAGACGCGCCATGCTGATGCATCGAGCATAAAAATCATAGCTACCAGCGCTTGCCAGGTAAGCGCTGGAGGCCCAAAAAGCCATAAATGCTCAAGCACTGGACACCTGCAGCCGATACATTATTGATACGATTGCACATCCCCGCCGAGCCCGGCGCTTCTGGCTGGGCACGGTCTTTTTGATCAGCCCGCCCACGTCTCCTCATCCTCTGACATGTTCGTCATCATTGGCTATGCCATCACTTTTGGGTGCGTTTTCGGCGTATTCGTAGCCCACGGCGGCAACGTGAACGTGCTGCTGGAGGCGCTGCCGTTTGAAATGATCACGATTGGCGGCGCAGCTCTGGGGGCGCTCATCGTGAACAACCAGCCCAAGGTGCTCAAGGCCACGATGGCTGCCATTCCTGCAGCGCTCAAGGGCAACAAGTACACCAAGGCGCGTTACATGGACCTGATGGCGCTGCTCTACGACATCCTGCAGAAGGCGCGCAAGGAAGGGCTGATGGCGATCGAGGGAGACGTTGAGAACCCCAAGGAGTCGGCGCTGTTCACTAAATACCCGGGCGTCGGCACCGACCACCATGTGGTGGAGTTCATGACCGACTACTTGCGCATGATGGTGTCGGGCAACCTCAACGCGCATGAAATCGAGGCGCTGATGGACAGCGAAATCGAGACCCACCACCAGGAAGCCCATGCCCCGGTGGCAGCGCTCACGCGCCTGGCCGGTGCGCTGCCCGCCTTCGGTATCGTCGCGGCAGTGCTGGGTGTGGTGAACACCATGGGCTCGGTGGGCCAGCCGCCCGCTGTACTTGGCGGCATGATCGCTTCCGCGCTGGTGGGCACGTTCCTCGGCATCTTGCTGGCCTATGGTTTGGTCGAGCCCATTGCTGGCCTGCTGGAGCAGAAGGCCGAGGACGCCGCCAAGGAGTTCGAATGCATCAAGTCCACCCTGCTCGCCAGCATGCAGGGCTACAACCCGGCAACGGCCATCGAGTTCGGGCGCAAGGTGCTGTTCTCCACTGACCGTCCTACGTTCATCGAGCTGGAAAGCCACGTCAAGGGCAAGAAGTAAGCACGTGTCTGCGCCCTAAGCCCGCCACTACGCAACGCCATGGCCGAAAAGAAGCTCCAGCCCATCATCATCAAGCGCGTCAAGAAAACCGCGCATGCCGCGCATGGCGGGGCCTGGAAAATCGCCTACGCCGACTTCGTAACGGCGATGATGGCCTTCTTTCTGCTCATGTGGCTGCTGGGCTCGACGGCCAAGGGCGACCTGCAGGGCATCGCTGCCTACTTCGCCTCGCCGCTCAAAGTGGCAATGGCAGGCGGCGACGGTGCGGGCAACAGCTCCAGTGTGATTCCGGGCGGCGGCACGGATCTTTCCAAAGTGCATGGCCAGGTGCGCCGTTCCGACTCCGCGGAAGACACCAACCGCCGCATGGACCTGAGCTCCCGCGCCGAACGCGCACGCCAGGATGCGGCACGGATCCGCGCGCTGCACGCCAAGATTGACGCGATGATCACGGAGAACGCCAAGCTCAATGAGTACCGCTCGCAGATCCGCATCGATGTGACGCCCGACGGCCTGCAGATTCAGATCGTCGACGACCAGAACCGCCCCATGTTCGACAGCGGGAGCGCACTGGTGAAGCCTTATATGCGCGACATTCTGGGCGCCATCGGATCGGCCCTGGGTGGCGTGGAAAATCGCGTGAGCCTGGCGGGCCACACCGACGCCACACCCTACGGCAACGGTGAGCGCGGCTACAGCAACTGGGAGCTTTCCGCCGACCGGGCCAATGCCTCGCGCCGCGAGCTGGTGGCCGCCGGCATGCCCGACGCCAAGCTGGCCCGCGTGGTGGGCCTGGCCGCCAGCGACCCGCTGGAGCCCACCAACCCGCGCGCGGCGATCAATCGGCGCATTACCATCACCATCCTGACCCGGGAGGCCGAGGAACGTCTGCTGGGCAAACAGCCCCTCGAAGTCCCGATTGAACAATTGCTTCCTGAAAAGCAGGACAATCCCTCACCGGGTAAGCAGCCGTAACCACTTGTCACAACGGCTGCGCCCATGAGACCATTGACCATAAATACCGACCGAAAGGGTCCCACGTGGCAGACCTTCGTTTCTTGATCGTTGACGACTTCTCGACCATGCGGCGCATCGTCCGCAACCTACTGAAGGAAAGCGGTTTTGCCGATGCCGACGAGGCAGAGGATGGCGTCGCTGCCATGCAGAAACTGCGCAATGGCAAGTTTGATTTCGTGGTGACAGACATCAACATGCCAAACATGAATGGCTTCCAACTGTTGGCCGAGATCAAGGGAGACGAGAAGCTCAAGCACCTTCCCGTGCTGATGGTCACGGCCGAAGCACGCAAGGAAGACATCGTGGCAGCTGCGCAAGGTGGCGCCGCAGGCTACATCGTCAAGCCCTTCACCAAGGCCACGCTGGAAGAGAAAGTGACCTTGATCCTCAAGAAGATGGGGCTATGAAACCATGGACACCCCGGAAACACCGTCGAACAGCACACCCGACGTACACCAAAAAATCGGTCTCCTGACGCGCCAGCTGCACGACGCGCTCAACCAGCTGGGCTACGCCGACAAGCTGCGCGGGAGCGCGGGAGAGCTGCCCGATGCACAAAACCGCCTGTCCTACATTGCCCGCTTGACGGGCGAAGCCGCCGAAAAAGTGCTAGGACGCGTGGAACAGGCCAAGACCCAGCATGAGTACATCGCGGCCGAGACCAAACGCGTGCTTGATGCGCTGGTGAAGGACCCCGTTGCCGCCGTGGCCAAAGGAGAGGTCTACAACCATCTGGTGGACATGGAGCGTGTGACCAAGGAAGCGGACGAGCACCTCACCGAGATCATGATGGCGCAGGACTTCCACGACCTGACCGGCCAGGTGATCGCGCGCGTGGTGACCCTGGCGTCGACGATCGAGCAGCAACTGGTGCAACTGCTGGTGCAAACCGCCCCCGCTGGCTATACCCCCACCGCGCCACAGCCTGCCGAACGTGAACACCTGCCTGGCCCCGTGGTGGACCCCGAGAACACCCCGGATGTGGTCACAGACCAGTCGCAGGTGGACGATCTACTCGCCAGTCTGGGTTTTTAACCGCACTCCACACCGTCCACCAAGGCCGAATAGCACCCCTTCAGGGGCGTTATTCGGCCTTTAGTTTTGGCACTGCGTCACGACAATGGCACGACCCTTAGTGTCGTGCCCCTATGGACTCCAGCCAAGACAAGAACCTACCAGCCACCGGCCGCAAGCTGCAAAAAGCGCGCGATGACGGCCAGGCTGCACGTTCGCGCGACCTTTCGCACCTGGCCATCCTGGGTGTGGGTGCTGTTGCCATGGTTGTGCTGGCACGCCCCCTGGTCGATCACTTGCAATTTGCGCTGGGGCGACAGTTGCGTTTCAACGCTGAAACGGTTCAGGGCACGCAATTCATGTTCATCCGCATGCAAGAGATGGTACTGACGGGTGTGGGCGCCAGCCTGCTTTTCGCGCTGCTGATCAGCTTCGCCACGGTGGCCAGCGCCATCGCCGCTGGCGGCTGGATTTTCAGTTTCAAGCCCATTGCCCCACAGTTCAACCGGCTCAACCCTCTCCAGGGCTTTGCCAACCTGTTTTCCAAGCAGCAGTTGGTCAACGTGGCCAAGATGCTGTTCATGACAACAGTGCTCACCTTCGTCGCCTGGAAGTACTTCAGCAACGGCATCGAGCAGGTGGTAGTGGTGGCGCTGCAACCCTCCAAGCTGGCGATCAGCCACGTGGCCGACTGGCTCATGACGGGCATGGCGCTGCTGCTTCTGGTTGTTTTCCTCGTAGCCGTGATCGACGTCCCGCTCCAAGCCTTTCTGTTCAAGTCGCGCCTGAAGATGTCGCACGAGGAAGTCAAAAACGAGCACAAGGAAGCCGAAGGCAACCCGCAGATCAAGGGCAAGATCCGCCAAAAGCAGCGCGAGATCGCCGACCGTGCCAGCGTCAACGCGGTGCCCAAAGCCGACTTTGTGGTCATGAACCCGACCCACTACGCCGTAGCGCTGCGCTACGACGACCAGACCATGAACGCGCCCCAGGTGATTTCCAAAGGGACGGATCTGGTCGCCTTCAAGATCCGCGACCTGGCCAACAGCCACCAGATCCCCGTGCTGCAATCTCCGATGCTGGCACGCGCGCTGTACGCGCACGCCGAGCTGGACCAGCCCATTCCCGCGCAGCTTTATGCCGCCGTGGCACAGGTGCTGGCCTACGTGTACCGCCTCAAGGCTGCACTGCGCGGCGAAGGACGCATGCCCGAGGCCCTGGCGGAACCCTTCGTTCCGCCCGAGCTGGATCCGCACCACCAAGCTGCCCGTACACAGGCCCCCCGGACGCCTGAAGGAAGTGCCGCATGAACACCTCTCTGACCGCATTGCGCCAGTGGACCAACAGCAACGGCGCCATGGTCCAAGGCCTGTCAGCCCCGCTGCTCGTGGTGGCCATCCTGGCACTCATGGTGCTGCCCATCCCAGCCTGGCTGCTCGACACCTTCTTCACCCTGAACATTGCTGTGGCACTGATGGTGATGATGGTGGCCGCCTACATGATCCGGCCACTGGATTTCGCTGCTTTTCCTTCGGTACTGCTGCTGACCACGCTGATGCGCCTGTCGCTCAACGTGGCCTCCACCCGCGTGGTGCTGCTGGAAGGCCACACCGGCCCTGGCGCTGCTGGCGCGGTGATCGAGGCGTTCGGCCACTTCCTGATCGGCGGCAACTTCGCCGTCGGCCTGATCGTGTTCGCCATCCTCGTGGTCATCAACTTCGTTGTGGTCACCAAGGGCGCAGAGCGCATTGCCGAGGTGTCCGCGCGCTTCACCCTGGACGCCATGCCCGGCAAGCAGATGGCGGTCGATGCCGACCTGAACGCCGGCCTCATCAACGAGGACGAGGCCAAGCGCCGCCGCGCCGAGGTGCAGGAAGAAGCGGCCTTCTTCGGCTCCATGGACGGCGCCAGCAAGTTCGTGCGTGGTGACGCCGTCGCTGGCATCTTGATCCTGCTCATCAACATCGTTGGCGGGTTCGCCATCGGCATGGCGCAGCATGGCCTGTCGGCCAGCGAGGCCGCCAACAGCTACATCCTGCTGGCTGTGGGCGACGCACTGGTGGCTCAGATTCCCGGCCTGCTGATCTCCGTGGCCGCGGCCATGGTGATCTCCCGCGTGGGCAAGGAGCAGGACATGGGTGGCCAGATCGTGCGCCAGCTCTTCATGTCGCCGCGTGTGTTGGGCGTCACCGCAGCCATCCTGATCCTGCTGGGCCTAATCCCTGGCATGCCGCACGTGGTGTTCCTCGCTATGGGCAGCCTGTTCGGCTACGGCGCCTGGCTGCTGGTGCAGCGTGAAAAGCAGGCTGCCGCGGCCGCCACCGAGACCGAGGCCCCGCCGGCCCCGGCAAGCGACGGCGAAGCCAGCTGGGACGACCTGCAGCCCATCGACCTGCTGGGCCTGGAGCTGGGCTACCGCCTGATCGCACTGGTGGACAAGAGCCGCCAGGGCGATTTGCTCACGCGCATCAAGGGGGTGCGGCGCAAGTTTGCCCAGGAGGTGGGCTTCTTGCCGCCCGCCGTGCATGTGCGCGACAACCTTGAACTCAAGCCCAGCGCCTACCGCATCACGTTGCGCGGCGTGGTCGTGGGCGAGGGCGAAGCCTTCCCTGGCATGTTCCTGGCCATCAACCCCGGCGGCATCAGCACACCGCTGATCGGCACCCCCACGACCGACCCGGCATTCGGCCTGCCAGCGCACTGGATCGACGGCGCGCAGCGCGAAGCGGCACAAATGGCTGGTTTCACGGTCGTTGATTCCGAGACCGTGATGGCCACCCATTTGTCACACTTGATGCAAGTCCACGCCGCCAAGCTCCTGTCGCGCACCGAGACGCAGCAACTCGTGGAGCACGTGGCAAGGCTGGCACCGAAACTCATTGAAGAGGTGGTACCTAAGATGGTCTCGATCACGACTTTCCAGAAGGTGCTGCAGCTTCTGCTGGAGGAATCCGTGCATATCCGCGACATCCGCACCATCATCGAGACACTGGCCGAACACGCCACCGCCACGCAAGACCCGGTGGAGTTGGCGCGCCGTGTGCGCATCGCGCTGTCGCCCGCCATCGTGCAGCAGATCTACGGGCCCACACGCGAACTCAACGTGATCGCCATCGAGCCTGGCCTGGAGCGCCTGCTGGTGCAGGCCCTGGGCAATGCCGCCAACGGCCCTTCCCTCGATCCCGGCGTGGCGGACATGCTCACGCAAAAGGCCGCCGAAGTCGCACTGCGCCAAGAGGAGATGGGGATGCCCGCCTGCCTGCTCGTGCCCGATGCCATCCGGGGCGCCATTTCCCGCCTGGTGCGCCGCGTCGCACCCAGGCTGCAGGTGCTCGCGCACAGCGAGATCCCTGAAACCCACACCATCCGCATCGGCCCGATTCTTCAAGGTGCAGCATGAACATCAAACGCTTCCACGCCGCGACCTCGCGTGAGGCCCTGGCCAAAGCCCGCATGGCCTTCGGCGACGGCACCTTAATTCTGTCCAACCGCGCCACCGCCAACGGCGTGGAGGTCGTTGCCACCGCGGAAGACACGCTGCATGCGCTCGACCAGGACAGCGCACCCTCTGCACGGCCCGCATTGCAACCCATGCAGACCAGCGAGGAACCACGCCGCCCCGCGCCCACACCGAGCACGCGCTCCGAGCCCACGCCCTCCCCGGCGCCCGCACGCCGCAGCGTCGAAGCCGACACCGAGCAGTTGGCCATGAGCACCCTGTCGTTCCAGGACTACGTGCGCGAGCGCATGCTGCGCCGCCGCCACGAAGCCATGCACGGCACCCCGCCGGCAGCAAAGGCCGAGCCCGCCTTGCCAGAGCGCCTGCCGACCTTTGCCGAGCGTGCCCGCGACTCCCAGCCCGAACACACGCGCGGCTTCGCCCCCGAGCCGCAGCCCCGTGCGCGCGAGTTCGCGCCCGAGCGCCCGAGCGCGCGCGAGCCAGAATTCATCGCCCGCGAGCCCCTGCGCGACTCTGCGCCAGTGCATGAGCCGCGCCCGGTAGCCCCCGCGCCGGTGGTCGCACGCCACAATCCGCTGCGCAGCATTCCGATGGACCTGCCCGAGGAGCCGCGCCGTCGCACCGAGCCGGCCATCAGCCAACAAGGGCTGATGAATGAGCTACAGGCCATGAAGGAGCTGATTGAAGATCGCTTCAACACCCTGTCCTGGCTGGGCCAGGCGCGGCAAGACCCGATCCAGTCGAACCTGATGCTCAAGCTGATCCGCGCGGGCTATTCCCCGGCGTTGTCGCGCGCCATTCTGGAACGCCTGCCCGAAGACCTTTCCGCCGCCGACGCCGTGCGCTGGCTCATGGAAGTGCTGGAGCGCAACCTCAAGACCGACGCACGCATGGAGCCCTTGTACGAGGAGGGCGGCATCTTCGCCCTGGTGGGCGCCACAGGCGTAGGCAAGACCACGACCACGGCCAAGCTCGCCGCAATGTGCGCGCGCCAGTACGGCCCGGGCAGCGTCGGCCTGATCACGCTGGACACCTACCGCGTGGGTGCGCATGAGCAACTGCGCAGCTTCGGCCGCATGCTCGGCGTAGTGGCCCACTTGGCCCACGATCGCGCAGCCCTGCAAGACCTGCTGGGCCTGCTGGTCGGCAAGAAAATGGTGCTGATCGACACCACCGGCGTGGCTCCGCGCGATCCGCGCAAGCGCGAGATGGAAGAAGTGCTCGACCTGCCCGGCGTGCAACGCCTGCTGGTGCTCAACGCCGGCTGCCACGGCGATACGCTGGACGACGTGCTCGACGCCTTCAAGACCAGCGGCGCGCCACAGCAAGCCATCCTGTCGAAGATCGACGAGGCCGTGAAGCTCGGCCCCGCCATGGACGCGCTGATCCGCCACCAGACGCTGCTGCGCGGTGTGACCAACGGCCAGCGCGTACCCGAGGACTGGGAAGCCGCCAACGCGCACCAGCTCATCCAGCAGTCCATGCGCGCACCGGCCAAGTCGGCGTTCGACCCCAAGGCCATGGAGCTGAATTTCTTCTTCTCGCCCGGGCCGCAGCATGCTTGAACGCGGCATGCACCAAGGCATAGGTCTGCTGCACCGTGCCCCCGCCCAGGCGCTGCGCTTCGCTGCGGTGGGCAGCGCGCCGGATGCGCTCGGCCTGCAGGTACTGTGGCTGCTGTGCGAGCAACTGCAGCGCCTGGGCTACCCCACCATCGTGCTTGATGGCTGCGCCGTGGAAAGCACACACGCTCCGGGCCTGGAGCAGCTGCTGGAGCAGGACAGCTGGCGCGCGCCCCCCGGCCCCCTGCATGGCGACGGCGCCTGCGTGGCCGTGCTGCCCGCAGCGCGCGGCCTGCTACGCCTGCCGGACACCGCGCCCCTGGCACCGCTGCACCCCTTGTTCCGCGCCTATGCGCTGGTGCTGCTGCACGCCCCTGTGCACCAATTGGCGGAGCTGCTACCCCAGCACACCAGCGTGCCCCTGATCCTGACCACACCCGGCACCACGGGCACACAGCAGGCCTACCGGCACATCAAGCAATTGGCGGTGCAAGCGGGTCTGAGCAGCCAGGTCTGCGCCCTGGTACGCGGCGACAGTCCGGCACAGCAACGCGAGGCGCGCACACAGATCGCCACGCTGCAACGTTGTGCGGCCGACTACCTGGGCCTGGCGCAGCAGGGGTTGGTGGTGGATGCGGATAACCCCCAGGATCTGCAGCGCATGGCCTTGCAACTGCTGGAGAACGCAGGCACCATCGACGAAGCGGTGGCCATGCCCCCGCTGTATGCCAGTCTTGCACCGGCCACCGCACCCTTCGTTCGGAGCCACTGATTCGTGATGTACACCGCCAAAGGCCAGCTCGACCGCGATGCCCTGCTGCGCCAGCATGTACCGCTGGTGCGGCGCATTGCGCACCACATGATCGCCAAGCTGCCGCCCAACGTGGAGCTGGATGATCTGATCCAGGTCGGCATGATCGGCCTGGCAGAAGCCCTGTCGCGCTACCAGGCGGCACAGGGCGTGCAGTTCGAAACCTTTGCCACTCAGCGCATCCGCGGCGCCATGCTCGACGAGCTGCGCGACAGCGACTGGATGAGCCGCAGCTCGCGCAAGAGCCAGAAAGACATCGAGCAGGCGCTGCACCGCGTCGAGCAGCGGCTCGGACGCAGCCCGCTGGAGTCCGAGATCGCCGCCGAGCTGGGCATGAGCCTGGAGGACTACCAGAGCCTGCTGGGCAAAGTGCGTGGTACCCAGCTCGTCTACCTCGAAGACATGCACCATGACGATGGCGACGAGGGTTTTCTCGACCGCCACGTGGCCGACGCCAGTGCCGACCCGCTGGCCATGCTACGGGACCAGCGCCTGCGCGATGCGCTGGTGCGCGCCATCCAGGCCTTGCCGGAGCGCGAGCAGCACATCATGGGCATGTACTACGAGCACGACATGAACCTGAAAGAGATCGCCGCCGTGCTCGGGGTGACCGAATCGCGCGTGTGCCAGCTACACAGCCAAGCCGTCGCCCGCCTGCGCACCAAGATGCGGGCGCATTGAGAGAACACCCCCCTGAGCCGCTGCGCGGCTTCCCCCCGCTCTCGCCACGCTGCGCGTGGCGGGCAGAGGGACGATGCCAGCGCGGCGGGGCGGCCCTTGCGCGGCGTCTGCTGGCCTAGGGCGCGCCGGTTGCATGGGCTGCGCCATGGGTTCAAGCGGAATACAAGGAAAAAAATGGCTCTAGCGCTTATGTAGAAAGCGCTGGCAGCTATGTTTTTGGGAGCAATCAGCCGGCGGCGCGGTAGATGCGCGCGGCGCTGCCCTTGGGGCTGCCGTAGGTAGAGGGCTCGACCGGGGGCAGCACGGTGGCGGCCTGGCGGTCGGCCAGTGCGGCCACGCGCGCCAGTTGGTCACGCACCAGCGCCAAGCGCGTACCCAGGGCCTGGATACGCTGCACGCTCGCGGCGTCCATGGCCTGCGCGCCCTGGCGCTGCGCCAACTGCGCCAGCGCTGCAGCGGCATCACGCAGCAAACCGCTGCACTGCTCCAGCTTCAGGGGGTCGGCCGCCAGCAGGGCATCGGAAGCGGCCTGTACTTTTTCTTCGGCAGCGGCCAGGATGGCTTGGAAGGTCATCGCCGTGCCTGTTCAGGAGAGAAAGGGAAAGAGAGAGGGAAAGAACCGATGGAAGCGGGTGCTTTCAGTTGTGCACGCGCGCGAACACTTCCTGGGCGTTGGCCAGCATCTTGTCAGCAATCGCTTCGGGATTGACCTTGAACGTGCCGTTCTGAATGGCTTCGCGCATGGCCTTGACTTTCCCCGCATCGAAGTCGCCCTGGGCGCGGGCAGCAGAGTCGAGGCTGCGCGTCGCGTTCGAGAACGTGACCGGCGCACCACTGCTCGTTGCCACAGTGCTTTGGGCAACGGCTTGTGCCGCAGGCGCGGCGGCCTTAGCCTGCTGCTTGGCAGGCTGCGACAGCGCATTGGCGACTTCTGGGTGCTGACCTATTTTCATGGTTCTCTCCATCGCCTCCAGTGGACAGGAGGCTGCGTGTCCATGTTTTCGGCGGCTCGTTCCCAGACTTTAGGTTTTTTTGGAACTTTTTTTGCAAACTGCCGCAGCAGGCTACAGCGCCACTTCCACGGCGCCGTCCTCGGACACGGTACCGCTAATGATACGGCCGTTGTCCATGCGTACACGCACTGCCTGCCCCGCAGCCCCGGAACTCAGGGCCTGCCCCGCAGACGTGATGACATAACCCGCACCCTGTGCCACCACGCGCACCTGGGCGCCTGCACGGAACAGCTCGGGCGGGCGCACCATCGACTGGCGCAGCGCCTGGCCGGCGAGCAACTGGCGCGATGCCACCTGCCCGACCCAGGACTCCTGGTTCGCCAGGACGGCTGCGCTTTCGGCCGCCCAGTCCACCTCATCCTGCACGGCATCAGCCGCCGTCAGCACTTTGCCCGATTGCACGTTGCCCGCCAGCACCCAGGCAGGGCCCCAAGCCTTGATGGTCACGGGGAGGAATACATTCCATTGCACCTGGCCCTCAACGCAGCGCAACCCCAGGCGCGTGCGCCCCCACAGGCGCGCCCCGGCAGGCAGGTAAGGCTCAACGCGCGCACACGGCGCCAGGCGCAGGCGCGGATCGAGGGTACCGACCACCACCTCCATGCGCAGCGCCGATCCACCCGCCTGCACGCGCTGCAGCGCATCGTCGAGCCAGCGCTGCGTCAGCGGGCCGATGTCGGCCAGCGAATCCCCGGGCGTCGACGCCGGTACTTGCGCGAAAGCGCCCAGGGCCACACCCAGCGCCATGCCGGGCAGCGCGCGGCGCAGCCAGGACCAAGGTGAAGAAAGAGTGGAAATCATGAGCGCCTCCTGCAGCGCAGGGCCAATTCAACGCATGCACTGTAGGCCCGGCCGCCGCGCGGCCATGCCGGGAATTGCACACCCAAACCTGGCTTCTTCGGGCTTTAGAAATCAGGGCGCATTTTCATAATCGCTGCACGACCCATAGCCCCCCCGGCTTTTCTCCACCAGAGGCCCCCATGCTCGACAAGATGACGCAACGGCTGGATTTCCACGGCAACGCGCTGATGCTGCGCGCCGAGCGCCAGCGCGTCATCGCCAGCAACATCGCCAACGCTGACACCCCGGGCTACGTGGCGCGCGACTTCCAGTTCGCCGACGCCCTGCGTGCCGCCACCGATGGCGGCACGACGCTGGTGCAGCAGAAGCTGGGCACTGACGGCACCAGCCACGCAGGGCACATTCCCCTGCCAGCGGCGCGCAGTGGCGAACAACCTGGCGCCCTGGGCTACGGGGTGCAGACCCAGCCCAGCCTGGACAAGAACACCGTGGACATGGACCGTGAGCGTGCCAACTTCGTGGACAACGCCGTGCGCTACGAGGCCACGCTGCGCTTCATCAACGGCAATGCCAAGACCATGCTCAGCGCCATCCAGGGCCAGTAAGAGAAAGCGAGCCTTCGCCATGTCGATGTTTTCCATCTTCAACGTCTCCGGCAGTGCCATCAGCGCCCAGTCGCAACGCCTGAACGTGGTGGCCAGCAACCTGGCCAACGTGGATGCCGTGGCCGGCCCCGACGGCCAGGCCTACAAGGCACGCCAGGTGGTGTTTCAGACCACGCCCATGGGCTCGGACGCCGCCGCCGGCGTGCGCGTGCGCAGCATCGAGGAGAGCCAGGTGCCGGGGCGGCGCGTGTTCGACCCCAGCCACCCCTCGGCCGACGGCGAGGGCTACGTCAACCATTCCAACGTGAACGCGGTGGAGGAGATGGTCAACATGATCTCGGCCTCGCGCTCGTACCAGAACAACGTCGAGGTCATGAACACGGCCAAGACGCTGCTGCTCAAAACCCTGCAGATGGGGCAATAAGCCATGTTCATCACACCGATCGACACCAGCGCGCTCGACGCGGGCGCTGCCACCACCTCCACGAAGGGCAATTCAACGACGGATCCCAACGCTGCGCAGGATCGCTTCCTGAAGCTGCTCGTGGCGCAGCTCAACAACCAGGATCCGATGAACCCGATGGACAACGCCCAGATGACCTCGCAGATGGCGCAGATCAACACGGTGACGGGCATCCAGCAGCTGAACCTGAGCATGCAGGGCATGACCGAGCAATTTGCCGCCATGCAGACGCTGCAGGGCACGATGATGATCGGCCGCTCGGTGCTGGCCGAGGGCGACCGCCTGGCCGTGGATGAAAAAGGCAGCGGCAAAGGCTATTTCGTGCTGGGCAACACAGCCACCTCGACCAAGATCGAGGTGCTCAGTCCCAGCGGCCAGGTGGTGGATACGGTGGATCTGGGCGCACAGGAAAAAGGCCGCCACGACTTCACCTGGGACACCAGCAAATACACCGCCGGCGACCCGAGCACGCTGCGCTTTCGCGTGGTGGCCGCGAACAAGGACGGCGCGGTGGACAGCTCCACGCTCATGCAGTCCAAGGTCGTCGGCACGGGATGGGACAACGGCGCACTCACACTGACGCTGGAAAACGGCGACACCATCCCCTACAGCCTGTTCCGCAACATCGTCTGAGCGCGGCGCACCCTCTTTCAAGGAGTTAATCATGGGTTTTCAACAAGGTCTCTCGGGCCTGAACGCCGCCAGCAAGAACCTGGACGTGATCGGCCACAACATTGCCAACTCCGGCACGGTCGGCTTCAAGGCGTCGCGCACCGAATTCGACGAAATGGTGGCCTCGGCCATCGGCTCGTCCAATGGCACCAACGGTGGCATCGGTGTGAGCGTGGGGGCCATCGCCCAGCAGTTCACACAGGGCAGCATCTCGGTGACGGGCAACAACCTGGACGTGGCCATTAACGGCAATGGCTTCTTCCAGATCCAGCAGAACGACGGCACCATGGCCTACACGCGCGCTGGCAACTTCAAGCTCGACAAGGACGGCAATGTCATCACCAACGCCGGCGGCAAGGTGATGGGCTACCCTGTCGACCCGGCCACCGGCAAGCCCACGGCCGGCTCGCCGCGCCCGCTGGTGTTCCCCACGGGTGCGCCAATCCCGGCCAAGCAGACCGAGAAGGCCAAGATCACGTTCAACCTGGACGCGCGCGCCGTTGATGCCGCCACTGCCACACCACCCACGCCGCGCGCCACCTACGGCACCTCGATCACCGTGTACGACAGCCAGGGCGTGCCCAACACCGTGAGCCTGTACTTCGAGAAGACGGCAACCCCCAACACCTGGAACGTCTATACCTCGCTGGACGCAACCGTACAGCCGCCACCAGGCATTGGCCAGATCAGCTTCGACGAAAACGGCAAGATCCTCACCGGCTCCACCCTGCCGCTGAATATCCCGACAGCCCCGGCCAACCCGAACAGCCCCACGCCCGGCCCCGACTTCCCTGTGGAGTTCGACTTCAGCGACTCCACCCAGTACGGCACCAAGTGGGCCGTGTCCGAGTCCACGCAGGACGGCTACACCGCTGGCCAGCTCACCGGCATCAACATCGGCACCGACGGCACCATCCTGACGCGCTACTCCAACGGCGTGACGCGCCCCGAGGGTGTGGTGTCGCTGGCAACTTTCCGCAACACGCAGGGGCTGTCGGACATCGGCAACAACCTCTGGGTGGAAACCTACGAATCGGGCCAGCCCACCGTCGGCCAGCCCACCAACGGCGCCTTCGGCGCGCTGCGCTCCGGCGCCCTGGAAGACTCGAACGTGGACCTGACGGCCGAGCTGGTGAACATGATGACCGCGCAGCGCGCCTACCAGGCCAACGCGCAAACCATCAAGACCCAGGACCAGATCATGTCCACCCTGGTGAACCTGCGCTAACGCGCACTGAATCCGAGGCCACGCCATGGACCGCATCATCTACACCTCCATGACCGGCGCCAGCGCCGCCGCACACCGGCAGGCGGTGCTGTCCAACAACCTGGCCAACGTCTCGACCAACGGCTTCCGCGCCGAGATGTCGACCTTCCGCTCCGTGCCCATGCAAGGCGACGGCGCCACCACGCGGGTGTTTGCGCTCGAGGCCACGTCGGGCCATGTGCAGACCCCTGGACCCGTGCAGCGCACCGGACGCAATCTGGATGCCATGGCCACGGGCAACGCCTGGTTCGCCGTACAGGGTCTGGATGGCACCGAGGCCTATACGCGCGCCGGCTCGTTCCAGGTGACGCAAGCGGGCCAGCTGGTGACCAGCACCGGGCTGCCCGTGTTGTCCGACGGCGGCGCGCCCATTGACGTGCCGCCGGGCGCCGGGATCACGCTCGGTGCCGACGGCACCATCACCGCCCAGACGCCGGGGCAGCCCCCGGCGCCCGTGGGCCGCATCAAGCTGGCCACGCCCGGCGTGGACGACCCGCTGCAGCGCGGCGACGACGGGCTGTTCCGCGCCGCCTCCGGCAACCCGCTGGCGCAGGACCCGAACGCCACGCTGCTGTCCGGCGCGCTGGAAGGCTCGAACGTCAACGCCGTCGAGTCCATGGTCGGCATGATCGCCGCCGCGCGCCAGTTCGAGCAGCAAATGCGCCTGCTGCAGACCGCCGAAACCAGCGACAAGAGCGCCGCCCAGCTGCTCAGCATCAACGGCTAACGCGGCCGTAGGAGAACCCCATGATCAATTCCCTGTGGATCGCCAAGACCGGCATGACCGCCCAGCAAACCCAGCTGGATGTGATCTCGCACAACCTGGCCAACGTCTCGACCAACGGTTTCAAGCGCAACAACGCCGTGTTCGAAGACCTGATTTACCAAAACCTGCGCCAGGTCGGCTCGCAGACCACCGAGCAAAACCAGCTGCCCACCGGCCTGCACCTGGGCCTGGGCGTGCGCACGGTGGCCACCAGCCGCACCTTCACCCAAGGCAGCCTGCAGCAGTCGAACAACAGCCTGGACGTGGCCATTAACGGCAACGGCTTCTTCGAAGTCAACCTGCCCGACGGCACCATCGGCTACACGCGCGACGGCTCATTCCAGGTCGATGCGCAGGGGCGCCTGGTCACCTCCAGCGGGCTGCCGGTGGCCAACGGCATCACCATTCCGGCCAACGCCACCAAAGTCAGCATCAGTGCGGACGGCGTGGTGTCCGCCACCATCCCTGGCAACGCGCAGCCGCAGCAGGTGGGCAACCTGGCCATGTCCACCTTCATCAACGCCGCCGGGCTGGAGCCCGTGGGGCAGAACATGTACAAAGAGTCGGCCGCCTCCGGCCAACCGCAGCAGGGCACACCGGGCACCAACGGCCTGGGCTACATCAAGCAGGGCTTCCTGGAGGCATCGAACGTCAACGTGGTGGAAGAGCTGGTCAGCATGATCCAGACCCAGCGCGCCTACGAGATGAACTCCAAGGCCATCTCGACCAGCGACCAGATGCTGGCCAAGCTCTCCCAGCTGTGAGGTTCGCCATGACCATCGCCTTGCGCCTTGCCCTGCCCTGCGCCGTGGTGGCCCTCGCCACCGGCTGCGCCAGCATGAACCCGCCGCCGCCCGTGGACGTGCTGCCCACCGCACCGCCACCGCTGTCCGCCATGCCGCAGCAGCACACGGCCACGCCGGCGACCGGCAGCCTGTTCCACGCCGCGCGCTACCGCCCCGCGCTGGAAGACCCGCGCGCGCGCCTGGTGGGCGACGTGGTCACCATCCGCATCAGCGAGCAGACCTCGGCAACGCAGAACTCGACCTCCAACGTCAACCGCAACCCCAAGGTCAGCGGCAGCATCACCGCCCTGCCCTTTGTCGGCGGCAACCTGGCCGACAAGACCGCCATCGGCGCCGAATACTCCAACGCCTTCGAGGGCGGCGGCAAAACGCAAAGCACCAACACCTTCACCAGCAACATCACCGCCATCGTCAGCGAGGTGCTGCCCAACGGCCACCTGGTCATCGCGGGCGAGAAGCAGGTCGGCGTGAACCGCAGCGTGGACGTGTTGCGCTTTTCCGGCACCATCGACCCGCGCCGCATCGCCCCCGGCAATGTGATCGACTCGCAGTACGTGGCCAACGTGCGCGTGGTCTCGCGTGGCCTGGGCGAGCAGGCCGAGGCCCAGGCCATGGGCTGGCTGGGGCGCTTCTTCAACAGCGTCACACCGTTCTGAAGCGCTCCCCCTTTGATAGCTGGTAGCGCTTGCCCCAAAAGGATTTCAGCAACAAAAGCACCTGAAACACTTACATAGCAAGCGCTAGCCGCTATCAAAAAATGACCTGCCGTGGCCAATGGGACAATGTGCCCCCATGACAGCCACCATCGACACCCTCACGATCACCCGCCCCGACGACTGGCACCTGCATGTGCGCGACGGTGCGCCCCTGGCCACCGTGGTGCCGCACACCGCCGCACAGTTCGGCCGCGCCATCATCATGCCGAACCTGCGCCCGCCCGTGACCACGGCGGCGCAGGCGCTCGATTACAAGCAGCGCATCCGCGCCGCCGTGCCCACGGGCATCGCGTTCGAGCCCTTGATGACGCTGTACCTCACCGACAACCTGCCGCCCGACGAGATCGCGCGCGCCAAGGAAGCCGGCGTGGTGGCCTGCAAGCTCTACCCTGCCGGCGCCACCACCAACAGCGATGCAGGCGTGACCGACCTGCGCAAAATCCACAAGACGCTGGAAGCCATGCAGCAGGCCGGCATGCTGCTGCTGGTGCATGGCGAGGTCACCAGCAGCGACATCGACCTGTTCGACCGCGAGGCGGTGTTCATCGAGCAGCAGCTCATCCCGCTGCGCCGTGACTTCCCGGAACTCAAGATCGTCTTCGAGCACATCACTACGCGCGAAGCCGCGCAGTACGTAGCCGAGGCCGGCCCCTGCACCGCCGCCACCATCACCGCGCACCACCTGCTGTACAACCGCAACGCCATCTTCACCGGCGGCATCCGGCCGCACTACTACTGCCTGCCCGTGCTCAAGCGCGAGGTACACCGTCAGGCGCTGGTGGCAGCAGCCACCAGCGGCAGCGACAAGTTCTTCCTCGGCACCGACAGCGCCCCCCACCCGGCGCACTTGAAGGAGCACGCCACCGGCTGTGCCGGCTGCTACACGGCCCATGCCGCCATCGAGATGTATGCAGAGGCGTTCGACAACGCGGGCGCGCTGGACAAGCTGGAAGGCTTTGCCAGCTTCCACGGCCCGGCCTTCTACGGCCTGCCGCGCAACCAGGGCACCATCACCCTGCGCCGCGAAAGCTGGACGCCGCCGGACCACTTCGCCTTCGGCGAGGCCGAGCTCAAGCCCCTGCGCGCGGGCGAAGCACTGCCCTGGCGCCTCGTCGCCTGAGCCGCGAAGGAGCCCCCATGGCCGCGCCCGAACGCCAGTTGCGCATCGCCCTGCTGATTGACGCCGACAACGCGCCCGCCGACAAGATCGACGAGATCCTCACCGAGCTTTCCACGCTGGGCGAGATCAACGTGCGCCGCGCCTACGGCAACTGGACCAAATCCGGCCTGGGCGGCTGGCAGGACCGGCTGCTGGAGTTCGGCATCCGCCCCATGCAGCAGTTCGACTATTCCAAGCGCAAGAACGCCACCGACATGGCAATGACGGTGGACGCGATGGAACTGCTCTACAGCGACCGGCCCGACGCGTTCGGCATCGTCTCGTCCGATGCCGATTTCACGCCACTCGTCATGCACCTGCGCTCCAAGGGCGCTGCCGTGTATGGCTTCGGCGCGGCACAAACGCCCAAGCCCTTCGTGAACGCCTGCTCGCGCTTTCTCTACCTGGAGACGCTGGTCAGCGAGGACGAGGTCGACGTGGAACCCAAGACCGCGCCACCCCGGACACCCGAGCAGCTCACCGAAAACGCGGCCGTTTCCAACGCACCCACCAGCCCACCGCGGCTGCGCGTGCCCACGGCGCAATTGCGGCAGGACACGCGTCTGCTGAGCCTGCTGCGCTACGCCGTGCAGGCCTGCCAGGACGAAGCCGGCTGGGCGCATGTGGGCGCCGTGGGCACGCAAATCGGCAACAAGGTCTCCTTCGACCCACGCAACTACGGCTACAGCTCCCTGTCCAAGCTGCTCGCGGCCACGCAGGCCTTCGAGTTCCGCGACGAAGGCACCTCACGCGTCGCCGTGCGCGACAGGCGTGCGCCGCGCCCCCAGGCCCAGCCGCCCGCATGAGCCTGGACGCCATCGACTGGCGCGCCCCCTGGCTCGCCCCGTTCGCCATGCTGGGCCGCCAGGCCGCCCAGCGCACCGCGGCGGGCGAGCCCCTTCCCGACGTGCTCAACGCGCATGCTGCGCCCGGCACACTGCCTGTGCGCTTTGTGCCGCAAAGCGCCCTGCCGCCCGGCATGGCCTACGAGCAGTTCATCCACGCCACCGGCCAGGTGCCCACGCGCGACAACCTGCACGACTTTTTCAACGCCCTCGTGTGGCTGCGCTTTCCGCAGGCCAAGCAACGTCTAAACGCGCTGCACGCCCAGGCCATCGCGGCGCAGGGCGTAGGCGCCACGCGCGGGCCGCTGCGCGATGCGGCCACGCTGCTGGATGAGAACGGGGCCCTGCTGCTGGCGCCCGAGGCGCTGTGGCAGGCGCTGCGCACGCGCCAATGGCGCCGGCTGTTCGTGGAGCTGCGTCCGCTATGGCACGAGGCGCGGCTGGTGGTGTTCGGCCACGCCCTGCTGGAGCAATTGGTCCACCCACGAAAACCGCTTACAGCCCATGTATACCAAGCGCAAGCAGCTACTGATTCGGTAGCAGACCTGGATGCCTGGCTGGCCGCAGACCTGGACGCAGTGCACCTCGCGGCCAAGCCCTTCACCCCCCTGCCGGTGCTGGGTATACCCGGCTGGTGGCCAGAGAACGCGAACTTTTCCTTCTATGATGACTCCCTCGTTTTCCGCAGCGCCCGGCCGAACCCCAAGAACCACACAACAGGCCCCGTCCCCGCTGCCCGCCGCGACGCTTGAAGCGCGGCGCTCTCGCCCCCATTTGATCCATCCGGTGCCCGCTGCCCAGGCGGCGGCTCTTTTGCATTCCCTTGTGGAGTCCCTTCGATGAAACGTATTGCTCTTTTCATACTCACCAACCTCGCCGTGGTCGTGGTGCTGGGTATCGTCGCCAACCTGCTGGGCGTGAACCGCTATCTCACAGCCAACGGCCTGAACCTGGGTGCGTTGCTCGGCTTTGCCCTGGTGATGGGCTTTGGCGGCGCCATCATCTCGCTGCTCATCAGCAAGCCCATGGCCAAGTGGAGCGCGGGCGTGCAAATCATCGACGGCTCGGGCTCGCCCGACGAGCGCTGGATCGTCGAGACCGTGCGCGGTTTCGCCCAGAAGGCCGGCATCGGCATGCCCGAGGTCGGCATCTTCCAGGGCGAGCCCAACGCCTTCGCCACCGGCGCCTTCAAGAACTCGGCGCTGGTCGCCGTCTCCACCGGCCTGCTGGAGAACATGACGCGCGAGGAGGTCGAGGCAGTGATCGGCCATGAGGTCGCGCACATCGCCAACGGCGACATGGTCACCATGACGCTGATCCAGGGCGTGATGAACACCTTCGTGGTGTTCCTGTCGCGCGTCATCGGCTACGCCGTCGACAGCTTCCTGCGCAAGAACGACGAGAACAGCTCGGGCCCTGGCATCGGCTACATGGTCACCACCATCGTGCTCGACATCGTGCTGGGCTTCCTGGCGGCCATCATCGTGGCCTGGTTCTCGCGCCAGCGCGAGTTCCGCGCCGACGCCGGTGCAGCCCAGCTCATGGGGCGCCGCCAGCCCATGATCAACGCCCTGGCTCGCCTGGGCGGGGTGCACGCAGGCGAGCTGCCCAAGAGCATGGCCGCCATGGGCATCGCCGGTGGCATCGGCCAGCTGTTCTCCACCCACCCACCGATCGAACAGCGCATCGCGGCGCTGCAAAACGCGCAACAACAGGGCTGACACGGCGCCTATCAGCGCCTCTGTTCACAGTCCCCCGAGAACACGCCGCCAGCGGGCTCTGCGCCCCTGGCGGTTTTTTCTTTCCCCAGAGGCTTCCCCCCGTTTTACGCCAGCTTTACGCTGCACCGTCAACAGCCCTGGCCGTAGCGCGTTGAACAAGCAGGCCAACGCCCTACAAGGAGTGCTCCATGACCGCTATCGCCTCTGTGCCCCCCCGTCTCGGCCGCCGCTGGCTGGGCGCCGGACTGCTGGGCAGCGCCCTGCTGCTGGCGGGCTGCGCCGTGGGGCCCGTGGTTCCGGTCTATCCGGGCGACGGGGCCATCGTGGCACAGCCCTACACCACGTACGGCACCTATGGCACCTATGCCCCCTACGGTTACAGCTATGGCGTGCAGCCGGTCTACCCGGCCGTGGCCCCGCCTCCCGTGTCGGTCTGGATCGGCGGCAGCACCTGGCACAGCAGGCCGGGCTACCGCCCGCCCGCTCCCCCACCGTACTGGGGAAACAGACCCGGCCGCCCCGGCCCTGCCCCCGGCCCGGGCTGGCACAGGCCCCCGCAGGGTGGGCATGGCCCAGAGCATGGCCCTGGCGATGCCGGGCCGCCACCTCCGCGGCCACAGCCGCAGCCGGGCTATCGGCCCACGCTGCCCGGCAGCCGGGGCGACTGGCGTTAAACGCTCTTTATTTGATAGCTTCTAGCGCTTTCCCAGCAAGGGCCAGAGGTCATTTTGACCTGGATTTAACAAGCTCCGCGCCACGGCCTCACCCACCTTGATGCCATCCACTCCAGCCGAGAGAATGCCACCCGCGTAGCCGGCGCCCTCGCCCGCCGGGTACAGGCCGGCGGTGTTCAGGCTCTGCAGGTTTTCGCCCCGGCCGATCTTCAGCGGCGACGAGGTGCGTGTTTCCACGCCCGTCAGCACCGCGTCGGGCATGTCAAAGCCCTTGATCTTGCGGCCAAAGACGGGCAGGGCCTCGCGCATGGCCTCGATGGCGTAGCCGGGCAGGGCCGCATGCAGGTCGCCCAAGGCCACGCCGGGCTTGTACGAAGGCTCCACGCCGCCCAGTTGGGTGGAGGGCTTGCCCGCGATGAATTCGCCCACCAGCTGGCCCGGCGCACTGTAGTCGCGCCCGCCCAGCACGAAGGCATTGGATTCGAGCTGGCGCTGCAGCACGCTGCCCGACAGCGGGTGGAACTGCCCGGCAGGCAAGGCGTCCACGCCGTAGGTCTGGCCCAGGTGGGCCTCGAACGCCGCGGGATCGTGCGGGTAGTCGCGCGGGTCAATGCCCACCACGATGCCCGCGTTGGCATTGCGTTCGTTGCGCGAATACTGGCTCATGCCGTTGGTCACCACGCGGCCCGGCTCGCTGGTGGCCGCCACCACCGTGCCACCGGGGCACATGCAGAAGCTGTACACCGCGCGACCGTTTTGCGCGTGGTGCACCAGCTTGTAGTCGGCCGCGCCCAGCAGAGGGTGGCCCGCGTGGCGGCCCCAGCGGGCGCGGTCGA
>Ga0222428_100162_pt1 | contig 66081 bp, 48 predicted proteins | sample 2B5Ametagenome_FD_182471 | JGI IMG/M metagenome (GOLD analysis project Ga0222428, IMG submission 182471) | Enriched microbial communities from leaf-cutter ant dump, University of Wisconsin, Madison, United States - 2B5A (version 2) | ecosystem: Environmental > Terrestrial > Nest > Insects nest >...
TCCTGGTGGATGAGCACATCCTCGTTGATGCTGGGACGGGGGTAGGCGACCTCACGGTCGATGAAATGCTGACCATTGATCATGTGCTGCTGACCCACTGCCATCTGGACCACATTGCTGCCCTGCCTCTGATGCTAGACGCCGTGGGCAAGCGGCGCAGCGGGCCCGTGACCGTCCACGCGCTGCCCGAAACCATCACGGCCCTGCGGCAGCACATCTTCAACGGCACGATCTGGCCTGACTTCAGCCACCTACCCAGCAGCCACGCGCCCTTTATGCGCTATGCCCCCTTGACCATCGGACAGATACTGAACTTGGCCAGCACCGCCGTGGAAGTATTGCCTGCCGTGCATACCGTGCCCGCCGTTGGCTATGCCCTGCGCGGCAGCCAGGGATGGTGGGCATTCAGCGGGGACACCGGCCCCAACCCTGCCCTGTGGCAACGGCTGAACTGTATGGACGTTACCATGCTGGTCATTGAGACGGCCTTCAGCAGCCAGGAACAGAAACTCGCCCAGCACAGCCAGCACCTGGCTCCATCCATGCTAATGCGTGAACTGGCGCAATGGCAGCTGCAGCACCCTTGCCCGGTGTACATCACGCACACCAAGCCGCTGGAGACGGAGCGCATCATCGAAGAAATCCACGACCTGGGCGCCGCTTCCTCAACACAGTCTGCATTCCGCCATCACATTCGATGGCTACAAGCTGGGCAAGAGTTTGCGATCTGATCACGGTACGACAGTTCTGCTCGCACCGCCCACCATCACCACCGCACGACACCATTGCAAATGACAAAACCGTCATCCCTGCAGCAGCAAGGCCATTTCATACGCCGTTTGCGTGAAAAACGCCCGCAAATGCAACAAGACTTTTCAGAAGCGGGATGGCACGGAACCTGCTTAACCTCCCCTTGAGGTCAGGGGAAATTCCTCTCCGACTTTCGTTGCAACTGTTTTGAGGAGAAGTGTTATGAACCGCGCTATGCGTTCCGTGCAAAAGGGTTTCACCCTGATCGAATTGATGATCGTCGTAGCGATCATTGGTATTCTGGCTGCAGTGGCTCTGCCCGCTTATCAAGACTACACGATTCGTGCGCAAATTGCCGAAGGGCCGTCCTTGACTGGTGGTTTGAAAACCGCAATTAACGACTATTATGCTGCAAAAGGCAGTTGGCCAGCCGATAACGCTGAAGCAGTTTGTGGCGCAACCGGTGCAACTTGTGCTGGTTCTGCCGCCACAGACAATCAAGGCAACTACATTTCTCAAATTGCGGTAGCAGATGGCTCGATGGATGTCACCTATGGCAACAAAGCCAACGCCAAAATCTCCGGCAAAAAACTTTCCATTCGTCCTGCCGTAGATGCCGCTGGGAACATTACCTGGATTTGTGGCACGGCGACGCCTCCAGCCAGCCTGACACCTGCGGGCACTGACGTCACTGACGTGGATGCTCGCTACCTCCCGACAAGCTGCAAAATTTAATTAAAACATAGAAAAACAAAGGGCGCTAAGGCGCCCTTTGTTTTTCTATAAAATACACACATGGATCGCCTACGTTTTGCAACCTTCTATGCATTACGCCACGGACTACTCTCGTTCGCCATAGCGGGCATAAGTGCGTCTTTTGTTTTTGGTCTGCTTTACCCCCCACCTTATCAAACAATACTCAATGTCGGCAGTATCTTCTGGTTATTGCTAGTGACGGATGTGGTGTGCGGCCCGCTATTAACGCTGCTACTGGCCAGCCCCAAAAAATCCAAACGCGAACGCTGGGTAGACTTCTTTCTTGTGGGGGCAATACAACTCACTGCACTGCTATACGGCATGCACAGCGTATGGGTTGCTCGGCCCGTGGTACTGGCTTTTGAGGTGAATAGACTGGTCGTTGTCACAGCGAACGAAGTGCAAACCCATGCCTTGAACCAAGCGCCAGCAGGCCTGCAAAACCTGCCTTGGTGGGGTACCTTACAAGTAAGCACCCGTCCTCCACAAGGAAGTGATGAGGCACTGGAAAGCATTGACCTCAGCATTAACGGCATATCTCCAGCAATGCGCCCCAACTGGTGGTTGCCCTGGGGCCAAGCCAATGAAGGCATGCGTCAACACAGCCAACCAATTGCCAATTTGCTGCAATTCCGCCCACAAGACGAAGCCACCTTGCATGCAGCCATTATTGCTACTGGCTTACCGCAAGCGCAGCTACGCTATGTACCATTGATCAGCAGCAAATCAACCGCGTGGATCGCCTTATTGGATAAAAATCTGAATGTTGTTGGCTATGCCCCAGTAGATGGCTTTTAGCCTATGCTCCTTGCATTACAGAGCAATCAATGGAGGTGCCTCGCTATCCCTTGTTTTCCCGTATGATGCGCAGTCTTTACTCTCGCACATCTGCCCGTAGCTCAACTGGATAGAGCAATTGCCTTCTAAGCAATAGGTCGGGGGTTCGAGTCCCTCCGGGCAGGCCAGCCTCAGCGCTTCCAAAAGCATAGCTGCCAGCGCTTGCTGCGATTGGCTTTGCATCCAAAATCACCCCTCACTCTCAGAGGCGTTGACAAAGCTCCCCGACTTCCCCCCGTGCTTCTCCAGCACCTGCACGCCGTTCATCACCATGCGCTTGTCGGCGGCCTTGCACATGTCGTAAACCGTCAGCAGCGCCACTTGCACGGCCATCAACGCCTCCATTTCCACCCCCGTGGGGCCCACGGTTTCCACCGTGGCGGTGCACTGCACGGCGCTGTCTTCGGGCCGCAGCGCGAAGTCCACCGCTACGCGCGTCAGCGCCAGGGGGTGGCACAGAGGGATCAAGTCGCTGGTTTTCTTGGCCGCCATGATGCCGGCGATGCGGGCCACGCCCAGCACATCGCCCTTCTTGGCGCTGCCACTTTCGATGAGCGCCAGGGTGGCGGGCTGCATGGTGATGCGCCCGGTAGCGATGGCCGTGCGGCGGGTGGCGGGCTTGGCGCCCACGTCCACCATGTGGGCCTGGCCCTGGGCGTCGAAATGGGTGAGGGGGGAGATGCTGGACATGGCGGGTTGCGAAGGTCTGCGGAACATGCTGCGCGGCAAGGCATCATACGGCCATGTACCCGGGCTGCCGCTGGTAGCCCGCCCCGCCAGCGGAGCAAGGGATCGTCGTGACAGACTTCAAGCCAAAATGGCCTTCAAGGCATACTGGTAAAGCGCTAACAGCTTCTCTTTTAATAGCATTCGGTGCACTCCAGGCACCTAGTATCCACGCGCAGCCAGCGCTGCCCACGCTGGGCGACGGGCTGGAGCTGACAACCAGTGCCGAGCGGCGCATCGGCGACAGCATCATCCGCGAGCTGTACCGCGACCCGGACTACGTGGATGACCCCGTGCTTCAAGAGTACGTGCAGGGCATTTTCCAGTCCCTGGTGGTGGCGGCGCGCGCGCGCGGCGAGCTGTCGCCGGAGCTGGAAGAGCGCTTCGCCTGGGAGATCCTGCTGGGCCGCGACCGCACCGTGAACGCCTTTGCCCTGCCCGGCGGCTACATGGGCGTGCACCTGGGCCTGATCGGCGTGGTGGCCAGCCGCGACGAACTGGCCTCGGTCATGGCGCACGAGCTCAGCCACGTCACGCAGCGCCACATCGCGCGCCTGATGGCGCAGCAGCAGCGCACCACGCCGCTGATGATCGGCGCCATGGTGCTGGGCGCCCTGGCCGCCAGCAAGAGCCCGAACGCCGGGCAGGCGCTGATGGTGGGCGGGCAGGCGCTGGCGGTGCAGAACCAGCTCAACTTCTCGCGCGACATGGAGCGCGAGGCCGACCGCATGGGCTACGGCCTGATGGCCCCGGCGGGCTTCGCGCCCGAGGGCTTCGTCAGCATGTTCGACAAGCTGCAGCAGGCCAACCGCCTGAACGACAACGGCAGTTGGCCGTACCTGCGCAGCCACCCGCTGACCACGGAGCGCATGGCCGACATGCACGCGCGCCTGCCCGCGGGGCAGGCCAGCATGCCGTTGCCCGTGGCCACGCTGGAGCACGCCATGCTGGCGGCGCGCGCGCGCGTGCTGTCGCGCCCCGGGGTCGATCTGCTGCGCCAGTGGGCCGCCGAGCCGGCCAGCACGGGCTTTGCCGCCCAGCCCCTGCCCAAGCGCGCCGCCGCCTGGTATGCCGCCGCGCTGAGCCAGGCGCAACTGCGCGACTGGGCCGGCGCGCGGCGCATGCTGGAGCCGCTGCGCCAGGCCGTGCAGGGCGACGCCAGCGCGCTGCGCCAGGCGCGGCTGCTGGCCGCCGAGGTCGAGCTGCAGGCCGGCCAGCCCGAGGCCGCCTTGCAGTACCTGCCCGCAGCGGGCGGCACGCGGCCCGAGCTGGCCCTGCGCAGCCAGACGCTGGTGCGCCTGGGCCGCGGCGGCGATGCCACCGGCGCGCTGGAAACCTGGCTGGCCACGCACCCGCAGGACGCCATGCTGTGGCAGTTGCTGGCCAGCGCCTGGCAGCAGCAGGGGCAGCCGCTGCGTGCCCTGCGCGCCGAAGCCGAGGCGCGTGCGGCGCATTACGACTACGCGGCGGCGGTGGACCGCTTCAAGGCGGGTCAGGAGCTGGCGCGCAAGCGCAACGGGCCAAACGACTACATCGAGGCGTCGATCATCGACACCCGGCTGCGCGCCATGGAGTCACGACTTCGGGAACAGGCCGCCGAGCGCTGATTCGATCAGCAGGCCGAGCGCGGAATACATCAGCGAGCCCAGCAGCGCGGCACCGAAGCCGCGCACGTGGAAGCCCTCCAGCACGCCCGCGGCGGCCCAGAACATGAGCGCGTTGATGACGAACAGGAACAGCCCCACGGTGACCACCGTTACCGGCAGCGTCAGCACCACCAGCACGGGGCGCAGCACCACGTTGAGCAGGCCGATGACGAACGCAGCCACCATCGCAGCGCCAAAGCTGCGCACCTCCACACCGCTGTAGAGGTAGGCCACGAGGAGCAGGGCGGCGGCGCTGAGCAGCCATTTGAGCAGCAGTTTCATGCGGGCCAGCATAGCACCGGGGCGCCGCACGGCGCTACCGCAGGCTCAGTCGGCCAGGGCCAGCACGAACAGGGCACCAAGGCTGGCCAGGAACGAAGAGCGCGGCGCCGGCACGGCCTTGGGGCGGCGCGCGTCCACCACCTGGGCCACGCCATGCGCGGCCTGCAGCTGTTCCGCCAATTCGGGCAGCGGCCCCTTGGCCAGCACGGTGGTCACGTCCGCGCTGCCCCGGCCCAGCCAGGGCAGCACCTGGGCGAACAGCTTGTCGGCCCACTTGGCACGCCAGTTCTCGCGGGCGCTGTGGCTCACCCACTTGCTGATGCGGTGGGTCATGCGCGGCGCGCAGGCCACGACGATCCAGCGGCACGGCGCGGCGCCCGCGCGCGCTACCAGGGGCGAGAGCACGGCACGGGCATGGTCGGCATCGTCGATGTACACGATCACGGATTGCATGGCTTGTCCTTTGTCGTCGGAAGAGAGGTCAGTGGAGTCCGGCGTCGGGCAGGGCCGCCTTGCGGCGCGCCTGCAGCCACTTGCCGATGAGCAGCACCAGCACGGCGCCCGCCACGCTGGCGCCGTGCTTGACGGCGTCGGACTGCGTCAGCTTCGGCACCCATTGCCACTGCTCGGGGCGGGCGAACACGGGGTCGGTCACGGCCATGCTGCCGGCGATCCAGCCCAGCAGCATGCCGCCGAGCACGATGACGACCGGGAAGCGCTCCATGAGCTTGATGACGATCTGGCTGCCCCAGACGATGATGGGGATGGAGATCATCAGGCCCAGCACGACGAGCAGCAGATGGTGCTCGCCCGGTGCGGAATGGGCGGCCCCGGCGATGGCGATGACGTTGTCCACGCTCATCACCAGGTCGGCCACGATGATGGTCTGGATCGCCGCCAGCAACTTGTCGCTGCTTTGCACGTTGCCATGCTCGTCTTCGTCGGGCGCGATCAGCTTCACGCCGATCCACAGCAGCAGCAAGGCGCCCAGCACCTTGATGAACGACAGCGACAGCAGCGTCATGGCGAAGGCGATCAGCACCACCCGCAGCAGGATCGCGCCCGCAGTGCCCCACAGGATGCCCTTGGTGCGCAACTGGGGCGGCAGCTTGCGGCAAGCCAACGCGATGACCACCGCGTTGTCGCCGCCCAGCAGGATGTCGATGAGGATGATTTGCCCGAGCGCGACCCAAAACGCGGGCGAAGTCAAAAAGTCCATAGCTTCCCAATCACCAATAACCGAGGGACGGACGGCGCCATCAGGCACCACTCCGCCCACACCAACGGGCTGCCATGGGCTGTCAGGGATTCGCTCCCACCGCGTGCGCAGTGCGTCGAGAGGAGGCCATCCTTGATCAGCCCCTGGCAAGCGCACGGCCCCGCCCGGCGTCACCCGCCGGGCCAACCATGCGCGCCAAGAGCCATCAAAGGTCTTGCTCGATCCGGGCGTGCGCACCACGCGGCGGATCCGGGCTGCCGGAAGCATGCGCTTCGTACTGACGACAGGACCGACAAGCCCGCGCACCGGTCGAGGCCGGGCGCGGGGCCATGGGAGCTACTCCCCTTCGAGACCCCGATTGGAACACCCAAAGGCTTCTGGAACAACCCCGGATCGCACACGGGAATTGCGCGCATCCGCATAATCCGCGCTCTTCTGAAAGGGGAGTAGCGAACCGGCCTGCACCAACGCAGCCGGTGCGGATGTTCCGTCAGCACGTGGCCTTGCGCCACCGGAACCCGCAGAGACAAAAACCCCTACACCCTCCCGCAAGACCTTTCAGACGGCAAGTAGCTTCACTTCCGAAAGGTCTTCGTCATGCATACCGTTGCGCCCCTGTGGCTGTGGGCGGCGTTCGCCGCCGTCGTCGTCGTTTCCCTGTTCATCGATTTCGTCGTCCTGCGCAAGCAGGGCGCGCACGAGATCGGCGTCAAGGAAGCCCTGCACTGGTCCCTGGTCTGGGTCGCCCTGAGCCTCGCCTTCAACGCCCTGCTGTGGTGGGCCGTGCGCGATGCCACGGGCTCCCCGGAAACGGCCAACACCCGTGCGCTGGAATTCCTCACCGGCTACCTGATCGAGAAGTCGCTGGCGGTGGACAACATTTTTGTCTTCCTGCTGATCTTCAGCTACTTCGCCGTGCCGGCGGCCTACCAGAAGCGCGTGCTCATGATCGGCATCATCGGCGCCATCGTGCTGCGCACCATCATGATCCTGGTGGGCGGCTGGCTGCTGCAGCAGTTCCACTGGATCCTGTACCTGTTCGGCGCCTTCCTGATCCTCACCGGCGTGAAGATGTGGTGGGCTGCGGGCGAGGAGCCCAGCCTGGACGGCAACCCCGCGCTGCGCCTGCTGCGCCGCGTCATGCCCGTGAGCCATGGCTACGACGGCGAGAAATTCTGGACCGTGGAGAACGGCGCGCGCATCGCCACCCCGCTACTCATGGTGATCTGCCTGGTGGCGCTGACCGACGTGATCTTCGCGGTGGACTCCATCCCGGCCATCTTCGCCGTCACCAGCGACCCGTTCATCGTGCTGACCAGCAACGTGTTCGCCATCCTGGGCCTGCGCGCCATGTACTTCCTGCTGGCGGCCGTGGCCAACAAGTTCCACCTGCTGAACTATGGCCTGGCGGTGGTCCTGGTGTTCATCGGCACCAAGATGTGCCTGATCGATGTTTTCAAGATCCCAGTCGGCGTCTCGCTGGGCGTGGTCATCGCCATCCTGGCCGTGACCATGTGGCTGAGCCTGCGCACCGCCCCCGGCAAGGAGCACGTGGGGCATTGACGCCGCCGCCATGGGGGCATGCGGATCGGGGCTATCATCCACGCCCCCATCGCTGCACCCCATGGCTGGAATCCACATTACCGACATCGAGGCCGCCATCAACCACTGGCGTGCCAAGGCGCCATCGCCCGATGGCGTGAGCGTCGCGCCCGCCTGGCGCGCGCTGGCCGAGGTGTACGCGCTGATGGTGTTCCACCGCACGGCGGAAGTGGACGAGGCGCGCCTGCCGCCCGCCGCCCTGTCCGCCTGGCTCGACTGGTACGCCACCACGCCCGACACGCCGTGCATCGCCATCTGCTCCACCAGCCAGGGCGACGCCACCTGCAAGGGCTGCGGGCGCAGCTTCGAGGAAGTGCAACTGTGGACCGCCATGACCCCCGTGCAGAAGCGCGCCGTCTGGCGCCGCATCACGGCCGAGGGCGATTCTTGGCGTTTCACGCGCTATGCCGAGCGCGCCACGGAGCGCACCGCCTGAGCCTGCGCCCGGCCCACGGCCGTCAGGTTGCGCTCACTTCCAGCGCAGCGGCTCCACGAACACCGTGCCCAGGTTGCTGCTGAGCGTCAGCGCGCCTTCCTGGATGGTGGCCTGCAACTGCATGCTGCGCTCGGCCAGCGCGGCCAGGGCCTGGGCGGTGTCCGACGGCAGGCGCCACACCTGCAGCTTGTCCTGGCGCGCGAGCTTGCCTTCGATGCCTTTCCACCAGACTTCGGCGGCATGGTGGAAGGGGTAGAGCACCACGGCGTCGGCCTTGCCGCAGGCCTTGGCGATGGGCTTTTCCTCGGGCTGGCCGACTTCGATCCACAGGCGTTTCTGCCCGGTGAAGTCGGTCAGCGACACATCGGGGTCGTCGGGATCGGACAGGCCGGCGCCGAAGGCCAGCGTGCCGTCGCCGTTGCACATGTCGTTCAACTGGTGGGCGTTGAGCGCCAGGGCCACGAGGCGCACCATCATGCGCTCGTCGGTCTCGCTCGGGTGGCGCGCGAGCGTCAGCGCGTGGTCGGCGTAGTAGCCGTGGTCGATGTCGGCAATGGCGACGTTCGCCTTGAAGATGGTGGATTTGAGGGCCATGGTGCTCCAAAAACAAGAGCTGCCAGCGCAAGCCCCTGCTTGCTTTGGCAGCCCTGAAAGCCGTAAATGCCCGCCAATCAAGCGCAGGCAGCTATGATTTTTATACCGCCTGTGAGGCGATCAGACGCGGCGTGCCAATTCGGCGGCCTTGCCGGTGTAGGAACCGGGCGTCATGGCCAGCAGGCGGTCCTTCTCGGCCTGGGGGATTTCCAGCGACTGGATCAGCCCGTGCAGCGCCTCGGCCGTCACGGTCTTGCCGCGCGTGACTTCCTTGAGCTTCTCGTAGGCGCCCGGCACGCCGAAGCGGCGCATCACCGTCTGGATGGGCTCGGCCAGCACTTCCCACGAGGCATCCAGGTCGGCCTGCAGCGCCTCTTCGTTCAGCTCCAGCTTGTTCAGGCCGGTGAGCAGCGATGTGTAGGCCAACGTGGCGTAGCCCAGCGCCACGCCGATGTTGCGCAGCACGGTGGAGTCGGTCAGGTCGCGCTGCCAGCGGCTGATGGGCAGCTTCTCCGACAGGTGGCGCAGCAGCGCGTTGGCCAGGCCCAGGTTGCCCTCGGCGTTCTCGAAGTCAATGGGGTTGACCTTGTGCGGCATGGTGGACGAGCCGATCTCGCCCGCCTTGAGCTTTTGCTTGAAGTAGCCCAGGCTGACGTAGCCCCAGATATCGCGCGAGAGATCGACCAGGATGGTGTTGGCGCGCGCCACGGCGTCGAATAGCTCGGCCATGTAGTCGTGCGGCTCGATCTGGATCGAGTAGGGCTGGAAGGTCAGGCCCAGGCCCTCGGGCTCGTGCTTCTCGACCACGCGGCGCGAGAACGCCTCCCAGTCGAAGTCGGGCCAGGCCGCCAGGTGGGCGTTGTAGTTGCCCACGGCGCCGTTCATCTTGCCCATGATCTTCACGGCCGAGATGCGCTCGACCGCGCCCTGCAAGCGCACCACCACGTTGGCCAGCTCCTTGCCCACGGTGGTGGGGCTGGCGGTCTGGCCGTGCGTGCGGCTGAGCATGGGCACGTCGGCGTACAGGCTGGCCATGTCGCGCAGCTTGAGCACGATGCGGTCCAGGCTGGGCAGCACCACCTGGTCGCGCCCGGCGCGCAGTTGCAACGCGTGGCTGGTGTTGTTGATGTCCTCGCTGGTGCAGGCGAAGTGCACGAACTCGGCGGCGCGCTCCAGCTCGGGCCGCGCCTCGAACCTGCTCTTGATCCAGTACTCCACGGCCTTCACGTCGTGGTTGGTGGTCTTCTCGATGTCCTTGATGGCGGCCGAGTCGGCCTCGGAGAAGTTCTTCACCAGGCCCAGCAGGTAGGCGCGCGCACCGACGCTCAGCGGCTTGAACTCGGGAAAGCCGGCATCCGACAGCGCGATGAACCAGGCCACCTCCACCTGCACGCGGCGCTGCATGTAGCCGTGCTCGCTCATGATGGGGCGCAGGGTGGAGAGTTTGGCGGCGTAGCGGCCGTCCAGCGGGGACAGGGCGGTGATGGTGGACATAGCCTTCCATTGTAGGTGGCCCCTGCCCCGCAGGACCGGCCCCGATAGAATCGGCAGCCCCGCAGCGCCAGAGCCAGCACCATGAAACTGATCGGATCGACCACCAGCCCCTACGTGCGCAAAGTGCGCGTGGTCATGGCGGAAAAAAAGCTCGACTACCAGTTCGTCCTCGACAACGTCTGGGCCGCCGACACGCAGATCGCCCGCACCAACCCCCTGGGCAAGGTGCCCTGCCTGGTGATGGAGGGCGGCGGCACCCTGTACGACTCGCGCGTCATCGTGGACTACCTGGACACGCTCTCCCCGGTGGGCCGCCTGCTGCCCGCGCCAGGGCGCGAGCGCGCCGAGGTCAAGACCTGGGAGGCCCTGGCCGACGGCGTGCTGGACGCCGCCATCCTGGTGCGGCTGGAGAACACCTTCGACGGCCGGCTGGAGAGCCAGCGCAGCCCCGCCTGGATCGACCGGCAGATGGGCAAGGTGCACGCGGGGCTGCAGTCCATGTCGCAAGGTCTGGGCGACAAGCCCTTTTGCTGCGGCGGCATCCACCTGAGCCTGGCCGACATCGCCGTGGGCTGCGCGCTGGGCTGGCTGGAATTCCGCTTTCCGCAGCTCGGCTGGCGCGCCGAGCACCCCAACCTGGGCCGCCTGCTCGACAAGCTGCAGCAGCGCCCGAGCTTCGCCGACACCCGGCCCGTGGCCTGAGAGCAGGTTGGCGGCCTGGTGCCGCGGCAGCAAAAAAGCCACCTTGCGGTGGCTTTTTTGTGGGTGTAAAAAAAGTTGCGAAGCGTCCCGAAACGAAGAAAGAGAGGGAGGGAGGAGAAGCGTTCCAGGGTTGCAGTCGAACAAATACCGAAAGGCTTCGCAACATCAAATGGGTGGTGAGTTCCTCATGAACGATCACATGCTCTCTAGAGTGGGGCCATCAAACCAAAGTTCCAGACCCCACATGCAAGCAAATGTAACGCATTCGACGAATGCCTTGCAGGCCCCCGGGGTTACACCAGCGCCAGGATGCGCTCCAGCGGCCAGGTCACGCGCACGTCCTTGTAGGCGACGGGGCCGGTGATCTTCCAGCTCGGCAGGGTCGTGTCGCGCGGAATCATCTCGCCCGTGGGCATGCCGGTGCGCGAGATCACCACGGCCACGCGCGGCGTCGTGGCCGTCGCGCCGCGGCGCAGCACCACGGCGACCTCCTGGCTGGCCAGGCGCACCAGGGCACCGGGCGGATAGATACCCAGCGTCTTGACGAGCGCGGCGCCGGCCTCGTCCACCTGGCGCGTCTCGTCGTAGTAGCTGCCCTGCATGGCCGCCGTGACCGGCATGGGCTGGCGCGAGGCGCGAGGCGCTATGCGGGCGCCGAACACGTCGGCGCGCTGGATCAGCCGCGCCAGCTGCTCGGCCTCGCTCTTTTGCGCCAGCGGCCCGGGCGTGCGCTCGTGGTGGCGCCGCACGGCTTCGAGCCAGACCGGATCGGCCACGCCCAGCTGGCGCAGCAGCGCCTCGGACTGCATGGCGTGATTCTCGATGGCCATGATCTGCGGCCACGACAGCGGGTCGGTCTGCAGCGCCAGATGGTCCTGCAGCGCCGTCATGGAAATGTTCATGGAGAGCGCCGCCCGGCCGACCTGGAGCGCGCGCGCCTCGGGCCAGCGCAGCGTCTCGCGCGCGGTGACCATGCAGGCCACCGACACCAGCATGGCGTGGGTGGCGCTGTACATCTGCGTTTCCTGCGCCGACAGCAGCACCAGCGCCAGCAGCGTGGCGTCGGGCGCCTGGGCGCAGTGGCGCGCCAGTTCCTCGTGCAGCGCATGGAAGCGCGGGCCGAACTCCTGCCCCTGCGGCGTGCGCAACAGTTGCGTGGCGCGCACCTGCAGCTCCAGCCAGGCGGGCGGACCGAAGGTCTCGCGCTCGCGTTCGCGCGGCGGCGCGGCACCGGGGCTGGCGCTGATCTTCATCACCGCGATCTGCCCGAGCTGGGTGCCGGACTGCAGCATCTGGTGCAGCTGCGCCAGGTAGCTGCGGTGGCTGTCGCCCGACTCGTCGGTGTCCACGCACAGGCTGACGCCGCGCGCCAGCAGCACCTCCAGCTCCGCACGGTTGCGGATGACGTAGCCTTTGTGCGCCAGCAGCACGCCCTGCGCGCCGCGCAGGGCGAAGGGCAACGGCTGGCCCAGGGGAATGGTGTCGATGTTCAGCGCGACGAGGTTCATGGTTGCGCGCCATTATCCCGCCCCGCCAGAGGGCGAAAGCCCTCCAGGCCCCGGGCTCACCCTGCGGTTTCCCCCACACGGGTGCCCTGGGGGCCGCGGCGCAGCACCTGGCGGTGGAACCACTGCGCCAGGTCGTCGATGTAGGTGAACACCGCCGGCACCACGAGCAGGCTCAGCACCGTGGAGGTGATGAGCCCGCCGATCACCGCCACGGCCATGGGCGAGCGGAAGCTCATGTCCGCCCCGCCCCAGGCCAGCGCGATGGGCAGCATGCCCGCGCCCATGGCCAGCGTGGTCATGATGATGGGGCGGGCGCGCTTGTGGCAGGCGTCCAGCAGCGCGTCCAGGCGGCCCATGCCATGGTCGCGCCGCGCCACGATGGCGTATTCCACGAGCAGGATGGAGTTCTTGGTGGCGATGCCCATGAGCATGATGAGCCCGATGAGCGAGGGCATGGAGAAGCTCTTGCCCGCCAGCAGCAGCCCCACGAAGGCGCCGCCCAGCGACAGCGGCAGCGCCGCCAGGATGGTCACGGGCTGCAGGAAGTCCTTGAACAGCAGCACCAGCACCAGGTAGATGCACAGCACGCCCGTGAGCATGGCCAGGCCGAAGCTGGTGAACAGCTCGCCCATCATCTCGGCATCGCCCACGTCGATGGGGCGCACGCTGGGCGGCAGGCCGGCCATGGCGGGCAGTTGGCGCACGGCCTCGGTGACTTCGCCCAGGCCGCGCTCGCCCAGCTCGATCTCGAAGTTGACGTTGCGCGCGCGGTCGTAGCGGCCAATCACGGCCGGCCCGCCCGCCAGCTCCAGCGAGGCGACCTCGCCCAGGCGCACCGGGCCGCGGCTGCCCGGCACCGCCAGGCGCGCCAGCACCGACAGGTCCTCGCGCGCGGCGTCGGGCAGGCGCACGACGATGGGCACCTGGCGCTGCGCCAGGTTCAGCTTGGGCAGGTACTGCTCGTAGTCGCCCACGGTGGCCACGCGCAGCGTCTCGGCGATGGCGCTGGTGGTCACGCCCAGGTCGGCGGCGCGCGCGAAGTCGGGGCGCACGGCGATCTCGGGCCGCACCAGGCTGGCGCTGGAGCCGACGTTGCCAATGCCGGGGATGGTGCGCAGGTCGCGCTCCACGGCGCGCGCGGCGTCGGCCAGGGCCTGCGGGTCCTCGCTCGCCAGGGCGAGCACGTACTTGTCGTTCGATCCGCCCAGGCCGATCTTCACGCGCACGCCCGGCAGGTCGGCGAGTTCGGCGCGCAGGCGCCGCTCGATCTCCTGCTTGAGCGGGCGCTGGCCGCGCGGCGCCATGCGCAGCGTGAGCGTGGCCTTGCGCGGATCGGCCGCGCCGCTGCCCGCGAACGGGTCGGCGCCCGCCGAGCCGCCGCCAATGGCCGTGTAGATGCTCTGCACATAGCCCACGCGCGCCACGCGCTCGCTGGCCTGGGCCACGGCGGCGCGCGTGTCGGCCAGCAGGCTGCCGGGCGGCAGCTCCAGCGTGACCTGGGTCTGCTGGTTGTCGTCGGCCGGGATGAAGCCCGAGGGCAGCAGCGGAATCAGCGCCAGCGAGCCGGCGAAGAACAGCAGGGCGCCGAGCAGCGTGCGCAGCCGGTGGCGCAGGCACCAGGCCGAGGCGCGCATGTACAGCGCGAGCCAGCGCGGTTCCCTTTCCGCCGCCACCAGCGGCTTCATGATGTAGGCCGCCATCATGGGCGTGAGCAGGCGCGCCACCACCAGCGAGGCGAACACCGCCAGCGCCGCCGTCCAGCCGAACTGCTTGAAGAAGCGCCCCGGAATGCCCGCCATGAAGGCCGTGGGCAGGAACACCGCGATCAGCGTGAAGGTGGTGGCGATGACGGCCAGGCCGATCTCGTCGGCCGCCTCCATGGCGGCCTGGTAGGGCGTCTTGCCCATGCGCAGGTGGCGCACGATGTTCTCGACCTCGACGATGGCGTCGTCCACCAGGATGCCGACCACCAGCGACAGCGCCAGCAGCGTGATGATGTTGACCGAGAAGCCCAGCCAGTGCATGCCGATGAAGGCCGGAATCACCGACAGCGGCAGCGCCACGGCCGAGACGATGGTTGCCCGCCAGTCGCGCAGGAACAGCCACACCACCACCACGGCGAGCAGGCCGCCCTCGTAGAGCAGCTTCATGGAGCTGTCGTACTCGTCCTGCGCGATGTCCACGAAGTCCACCGTGCGCGTGAGCTGGAGGTGCGGAAAGTCGGCCTGCAGCTGCTCGAGCGCGCGCTGCACGCCCGCGCCCACCTCGACCTCGCTCGCGCCACGGCTGCGCGAGACCTCGAAGCCGATCACGCTGCGGCCGTCGAGCAGCGCCGCCGAGCGCGGCTCGGCGATGGTGTCGGTCACGGTGGCCACTTGGTCTAGCCGCACGCGGCGGCCGTCGGACAGGGCGATGTCCATGGCCGCGAGTTCCTGCGCCGTCTGCACCGTGGCGATGGTGCGCACGGGCTGCTCGGCCCCGCCCAGGTCGACGCGGCCGCCCGCGCTCTCGAGCTGCACCTGGCGCAACTGGCGCGAGACATCGGCGGCCGTGGCGTTCAGCGCCTGCAGGCGCAGCGGGTCGAGCGCCACCTGCACCTGCCGCGTGACACCGCCCACGCGCCCCACGCCGCCCACGCCCGGCACCGCCAGCAGGCGGCGCGTGAGCGTGTCGTCCACGAACCAGGACAGCGCCTCGTCGTCCCAGCGGTCCGACGCGATGGCATACGCCTGCACCGGCTGCGACGACAGCTCCAGCTTGGCCACGATGGGGTCGCGCAGGTCGGCCGGCAGGTCGGCGCGCACGCGCGACACGGCGGAGCGCACGTCGTCCACGGCCTCCTGCACCGGCTTTTCGAGCCGGTACTCGGCGGCGATGGTGGCCGAGCCATCGACCAGCGTGGAGGTGATGTGCTTGAGCCCCTGCGTGGTGGCGATGGCGTTCTCGATCTTGCGCACCACGTCGCTTTCGAGCTGCCCCGGCGCGGCGCCGGGCAGCACGGCCGTCACCATGACCACCGGCAGGTCCATGTCGGGAAAGTTCTGCACCTTCATGGCGCGGAACGACAGCAGCCCGGCGAACGTGAGCAGCACGAACAGCATGGCCGCGGGGATCGGGTTGCGGATCGACCAGGCGGACAGATTCATGGCATCCGCTCCTTATTTGGTAGCTGCTTGCGCTTGACCAGTGGGCGCTGGAGGCTGTTTTGGCTTGGAATCCGGTTCCACGCGCACCAGGTCCCCATCGTTCAGGAAGGCGCCGCCGCGCGCCACCACGGCGGCGCCCTCGGCCAGGCCCGACAGCACCTCCACGCGCGCGCCCGCACGCTCGCCGGTCTGCACGCGGCGCATGGCCACGCGGCTGCCCTCGACCACCTCGAACACGTGGCTGAAGCCGTCGCGTACCACCAGGGCCGACTGCGGCACGGTGAGCGCGCTGCGCTCGCCCAGCAGGAATTCGCCGCGCGCGAACATGCCCGCGCGGATGTCGGCATGCGCCGGCAGGTCCACATAGACCAGCGCGTTGCGCGTGGCCGGGTCCACCGTGGGCGCCACCATGCGCACCTTGCCCGCCACCTCGACCCCGCTGGCGGCGGTGACGCGCGCCCCGGCCCCGGCGCGGATGCGCGGCAGTTCGCTCGACGTGACCTCGGCGCGCCACTCCAGGCGGCCCTTGCGCACCATGCGGAACAGCTCCGTGCCCGCCCCCAGCACGGCGCCCACGGTGGCCGTGCGCGCCGAGATCACGCCGTCGTCGGGCGCCAGCACGCGCGTGTGCGCCAGGCGCAGTTGCTGCACGCGCAGTTGCGCCTGCGCCGCCTCGACGCGCGCCTGCGCCGTCTGGCCCGCCGTGGCGTACTGCTGGATCTGCTGCGCGCTCAGGGCGCCCGTGGCCTGCAGCGTGCGTGCGCGCTCGTCGTTGGCGGCGGCCTCGGCGGCGCTGCTGCGCGCTTCCATGAGGCTGGCGCGGGCCTGGGCCACGTCGGCCTGCACGGTGTCGTCGGCGAAGGTGGCGAGCAGTTGGCCCTTCTTCACCACGTCGCCCACGTTCACGCGCACGTCGGTCAGGCGCAGGCCGTTGCTTTCGGCGCCGATGCTGGCCTCCTGCCACGCGGCCACGCTGCCGTTGGCCGCGAGCCGCAGCGCCAGGGTGGCGCGCTCGGGCGCCACGGTGTTCACCGCCAGCGCGGGCCGGGGCTTGCCGGCCTGCGCCTCGTCGGCGGCGCGCGACGCGCCGGCGGGCAGCAGCCAGGCGCCCAGGGCCAGCATGCCCGCCGCCGCCAGGGCCCAGGCCAGGGAAGAAGGAGACAGTCGCTGCAGACGCTGCATGGAAGATCCATTCATGGGTTCGGGTTCGGAAAAGCCGCTGTTAATCAGGACGTAGTCAGGGTGTGGCCCGCGCGGCCACGGGGCGCGGGGCCGCATCGGGCCCGGGCGCATCCGCGTCCCAGCCGCCGCCCGCGGCGCGGTACAGGGCCACCCAGGCGGCCATGCGCTCCTGGCGCAGGTTCACCACGGCGGTTTGCGCGGCCAGCGCGCTGCGGCGCACCTCTTCGAGTTCCATCAGGCTCGCCAGCCCGCCGCGCCAGCGCGCCTCGGCCGCGAGGTAGGCGGTGTGGTAGCCCTGGGCGGCGCGCGCGGCGTCGGCGCTGCGCTCGGCGGCGCCCTGCAGGCGCACCAGGGCCTGCTCGACCTCGCTCACGGCCTGGCGCACGCGGGCCCGGTACAGCGCCACGGCTTCGTCGTAGCGCGCCTGCGCCGCGTCCACCTGGGCGGCCCGGCGGCCGCCGTCGAACAGCGGCAGGCTCAACGTGGCGGGGCCCAGCGCCCAGGCATTGGCCCCCTGCTGCTGCCCGCCCATGCTCAGCCAGCCCGCGCCCACCGTGCCGCTGAGCACCAGGCGCGGATAGCGCTGGGCCTGGGCGCTGCCCACCTCGGCGCTGGCGGCGGCCACTTCGCGCTCGGCGCTGTAGAGGTCGGGCCGCTGCGCCAGCACCTGGGCCGGCAGCGTGCTGACCGCGAACAGCGCATCGGGCGCCTCCTGCGCCGGCAGGGCGGACAGGCGCTCGCGCAGCACCGGCTCGTCCCAGCCGGTGAGCGCCACCAGCCCCTTCAGAGCCACCTCGCACTGCAGGCGCTGCTGCACGGCGCGCGCCTGGCCCTCGGCCTGGCTGGCCTGGGCCAGCGCCGCCGTGGCAGGGGCGGTGAAGCCGGCCTGCTCGGACAGGCGCGCCAGCCGCGCGGTCTCGCTGCGCGACTGCGCATCGGCCTGCGCCACCGCCTGCAGTTGTCTGCACTGGCGCCATTCGCTGGTGGCCAGGGCCACCTCGGCGGCGACCGAGACGCGCGCCTCGTGCCATTGCGCCCGCGCCCCGGCCAGGCGCTGCGCTGCGGCCTCGCCCTGGGCCGCGTTGCCGCCGAAAAGATCGGCTTCCCAGCTCACCTGCAGCGTGCCCTGGGCCACGGTGTTCAGCCCGCCTTGCTGCGTGTCCAGCCCCCTGCGGGCGGTGGCCTGAGCGTCCAGCGCCGGCCACAGGGCCGCGCGGGCCGCCACCTGGCTGGCGCGCGCCTGCGCCAGGCGTGAACGGGCCTGGGCCATGGACGGGCTGACCTCCTGCGCCGCGGCGATCAGTTCCACCAGCAGCGGATCGTCCATGCGCTGCCACCAGTGCGCCAGGTCGGCCACGCTGGCGCCATGGGGCAGCGGCGCCTGCCACCCCGCGGGCACCGCGGCCGGCACGCTGGGCGGCGGCGCGCCGACGGCGCAGGCCGCCAGTGCCAGAGGGGCGGCTGCCAGCGCCAGGCGGCCGAACATGGAGAGGGTCATGGTGCGGTCTTCTTTCTGCGCGGCGCGCGCGCGGCGGAGGCGGGGGCGGCGCCGCGCAGCGCCTGCTCGGCGGCCACGATGGCCAGGGCGTAGGCGGCCATGCGCTCGATCCAGGCATCGACGGCCTCGGGCGTGGCCAGCAACTGGGGGCGCACAGCCTCCACCACCTCGCGGTGGCTCCAGAGCTGGAAGGCCAGGCCCGCGAGGGTCAGGGCCAGGCGGTGCATGCCGTCGTCCGCCCGGGCCACGCCCATGTGGCGGCACAGCAGGCCGACGAGCGCCTGGTGGGGCTGGCGCACGTCCTTGTCCATCTCGCGCTCCCACTGCCCGGTGGGCTCCAGCATTTCGCGGATGTGCAGGCGCACGCACTGGCGCATCAGCTCACCCTGCTTGAGCGGCGCCAGCGCCCCGCGGAAATAGCACTGCAGCGCCTCGCGCAGCGGCACGTCGGGGTGGGTGAAATCGGGGATGAGCGAATGCATGTCGCCCAGCGGCTCGGAGAAAACAGCGGCGTAGAGCGCGGCCTTGTCGCCGAAGTAGTAGCTCACCGCCGCCACGTTCACCTGGGCGGCGGCGGCAATGGCGCGGATGGACGTCTTGGCGTAGCCCTGTTCGGAAAAGAGCTTGAGCGCGGCCAGCAGCAGGCGCGTGCGCGCGGGCGCCTCGCCCTCGGGGGCCGGGGGCGCGGGAGCGGCGGTGGAATCAGGGCGTGCGCGGGTCATCACGCCGCATTACACCACAATGAATCAAACGTTTGTTTAAACCCAGGACACCCACGATAGCTACTATCTTGATAGCTGCTCGCGCCTTCCCCTATTGGCCTGGAGCCCCAAAAGGCTTGAAAGACAGGTTCAGCCGAAAACGGCCGCCCACAGCGCGAGCACGGCGTCGCGCTGGGCGCGCACCTGGTCGAGCGGGGTCGGGGCGGTGTCCTCGTTGAGCCGCGCGCGGTGCTGCACGCGGCGCAGTTCGCGGTAGGCGTCGGCCGCCGCGCGGCCCACGTCCGCGGGCAGCAGGCCCACGGACTCAGCGCGCTGCAGCAGCGCGATGTTGCCCACGTTGCCAACGAGCTCCGGGTGCGCGCCGGACTGCGACAGCACCAGGTACTGCACGGCGAATTCGGCATCCACCATGCCGCCGGGGCTGTGCTTCACGTCGAAGCCCTCGCCACGCACAGGGTGGGCGGCGCGCACGCGCTCGCGCATGGCGGTGATCTCGGCGCGCAGCAGCGCGGCATCGCGCGGCGCGGTGATGACGGCCTCGCGCACGGCGTCGAAGCGCGCGCGCAGGTCCTCGCTGCCGAGCACGAAGCGCGCGCGCGTCATGGCCTGGTGCTCCCAGGTCCAGGCGGTGTTGCTGCCGCGCTGCTGCTGGTAGTCGGCATAGGCGGTGAAGCTGGTCACCAGCAGGCCGGAGTTGCCGTTGGGGCGCAGCGCGGTGTCGATCTCGAACAGGTCGCCCTCGCCGGTTTTCACCGTGAGCCAGTTGATGAGCTTGCGCACGTAGGCGGAATAGATCTCGGGGGCGCGCTCGTCGTCGTCGTCGAAGACGAACACGATGTCCAGGTCGCTGCCGTAGCCCAGTTCCTTGCCGCCGAGCTTGCCGTAGCCAATGATGGCGAACTGCGGCACCTCGCGGTGGCGCGTCTTCAGGCGCTCCCAGCACCACCGGGCGGTCACGCGCAGCACGCTGTCGGCCAGCAGCGACAGGTCGTCGGCCACCTGCTCCACGCTCATGCGGCCTTCCACGTCGCGCGCCAGGGTGCGGAAGACCTCGGCATGGTGGGCGCGGCGCAGCAGGTCGAGCAGGTTCTCGTCGTCGTCCTCGCCGGTGGAGCGCAGCGCGGTGCGGCGCAGCTCCAGCTCGTGCTCGAAATCCGGGGCCACGAAGCGCTCGGCCAGCAGGGCCTCGCCCGCCAGCTCGTCGATCACGCCCGGGTGCTGCAGCAGGTAGCGCGCCGGCCAGCGCGCCGCGCCCAGCAGGTGCAGCAGGCGCTCGTGCACGAAGGGGCGCTCCAGCAGCAGCGCCAGGTAGCTCTCGCGGCGCAGCAGCGGCTCCAGCCAGTCCACCAGGCGCACGGCGGCCTGCTCGCTCACGCTGCCCTCGCGCAGCCACTGGGCGGTGCGCTGCACCAGGCGCAGCAGGCGCGCGCGCGCCTCGTCGCGCAGCGCCTGCACGCGCGGGTGCGTGCGCCACTGGGCCACGCGCTCCTGGAAGCCGCCCGAGAGCTGCTCCAGCAGGCTGTCGAGTTCGGGCGCGGCGTCGCCTTGCGCGCGCGGCCCGCCGCAGCCCCCGCTGCTGCACTGCTTCTTGCCGGCGCCGCCCAGCAGGGTGTCGAACTCCTGGGCCACGAACTCGCGGTGCGCGTCGAGCTGGTGCAGGAACGTGCAGGTGTCCAGGCCCAGGGTCCGGGCGATCCAGCCCAGGTCGTCGTCGCGCGTGGGCAGCACATGGGTCTGCTGGTCGTCCAGGTACTGGATGCGGTGCTCGACGCGGCGCAGGAAGATGTAGGCGGCAGCCAGTTGCGCGGCCGTCTCCTGCGGCATCAGGCCGGCGCGCGCCAGGCGCTGCAGGGCCTCCAGCGTGGAGCGGCAGCGCAGCTCGGGGAACTGGCCGCCGCGCACCACCTGCAGCAGTTGCACGGTGAACTCGATCTCGCGGATGCCGCCGCGCGAGAGCTTGACGTCGTTGGCGCGCTCGGGCCGGCCGGCGCTGCGCTGCATGGCGTGGTCGCGGATCTGGCGGTGCAGCCCGCGCAGCGCGTCGAACACGCTGTAGTCGAGGTAGCGGCGGAAGACGAAGGGCAGCACCGCGCCGCGCAGGCCCTGCACCTCGGGGCCCTTGACGCTCTCCAGGGGCGCCACCACGCGGCTCTTGAGCCAGGCGAAACGCTCCCACTCGCGGCCCTGCACCTGCAGGTATTCCTCCAGCGCCTGCAGCGAGACGGCCGGCGGGCCCGAGTTGCCGTGCGGGCGCAGCGCCAGATCGACGCGGAACACGAAGCCGTGCTCCGTAGTGTCGCCGATCAGGCCGTAGATGGCCTTCACCGCCCGGGCAAAGTATTCGTGGTGCGAGAGCTTGCCGCGCCCATCGGGCTGGCCGGCGGTCTCGCCGTCTTGCTCGTAGACGTAGATCAGGTCGATGTCGCTCGACACGTTGAGCTCGCGCGCGCCCAGCTTGCCCATGCCCACGATCCACAGCGGCACGCCGCGCCCGCCCGGGCCCTGCGGCGCGCCATGGCGCTCGTCGAGGTCGGCGCGCACCTGCTGGCAGGCGTGGTCCAGCGCCAGCTCGGCCAGCGCGGTCACGGCGTGCGTGATCTGCTCCAGCGGCGCCTGGCCGTCGCAGTCGAGCACGATCAGGCGCTCCATGACGATCTGGCGCAGGATGCGCAGCGCCGCGCCCAGGCCCGCCGCCCCGCCCGGGCCGCGTGCCATGAGCACCGCCAGCGCCGCCTCCATGGCCGCGCGCGTCGGCGGCCCCGGCGGCAGCAGCGCCAGCTCCTCGGCGTAGCGCCGGTGCAGGCGCTGGAAGAAGCGGGAGTGCGCGGCCTGCACGGGAGCGGGCGCGGCGGGGGAGGAGAGATCGGCGGACTGCATGCGTTCTTAAAGGCGAGGCAACGAAAGGAAACGACCTGTCAACAAGGGGGAACGCACGAAAACGGCACGGGGCCGCGGGTGATAATTCCCGCCACATTCCCGCGCGCCATGACCGAACCGATCACCCACCCACCCCGTTTGCTGCGATGGGTCGCCGGCTTCGCGCGCTGGGCCCTGGGCTTGCTGCTGGGCATGTGGCTGCTGCTGGCCGTGGCGTGGGGGCTGCTGCACGGCCTGATTGTGCCGCGTGTGGGCGAATTCCGCCCGCAGCTCGAAGCCTACGCCGCGCGCGCTTTGGGGGTACCCGTGCGCATCGGCGCCCTGCACGCGCGCACCGAGGTGCTGGTGCCGTCGTTCGAGCTGGAAGACGTGGCGCTGCTCGACGCCGATGGGCGCGCCGCGCTGCAGTTGCCGCGCGTGGTGGTGGCGCTGTCGCCGCGCTCGCTGCTGCGCATGGGGTTCGAGCAGTTGTACATCGAACGGCCCGCGCTCGACGTCCGGCGCGCCGCAGACGGCCGGCTGTTCATCGCCGGCCTGCCCTTCACCCCCGGGGGCGCCAGCGACGGCGGGGCGGCCGACTGGCTTTTCTCGCAGGGCGAAGTGGTGGTGCGCGGCGGCACGGTGCGCTGGAGCGACGCCCTGCACACGGCCCCGCCGCTGGCCCTGGAGGCGGTGGACATCGTGCTGCGCAACCGCGGCTGGCGCCACAGCCTGCGCCTCGACGCGACGCCGCCGCCCGACTGGGGCGAGCGCTTCACCCTGATGGGGCAGCTGCGCGAGCCCTTGCTGTCCGCCCATGCCGGGGCCTGGGAACGCTGGAGTGGGCAGTTGTACGCCCTGTTTCCACGCGTGGACGTGGCGCAGCTGCGCCAGCATGCCGACCTGGGGGACATCACGCTGGCGCGCGGCCACGGCGCGGTGCGGGCCTGGATCGACGTGCAGCGCGGCCAGGCCACCGGCGGCACGGTGGACATGCGGCTGGCGGACGTGCACGCCACCTTGGGCGCGCAACTGGCGCCCCTGGCCTTGCGCGGCGTCGCCGGGCGCGTCAGCGCCAGCCATTGGAACGAAGGGTTCGAGCTGGCCACGCAATCGCTGCAGTTCGCCACCGAAGACGGCCTGGTCTGGCCCGGCGGCAACCTGACACTGCGCCAGACGCAGGCCGACGGCAGCCACCCGGCGCAGGGCGAGCTGCGCGCCGACCGGCTCGACCTGGCGGCGCTGGCCCAGATCGCCAGCGCATTGCCCCTGGGCGACGAGGCCCACGGCGCGCTGCGCCGCTATGCGCCGCGGGGGCTGGTGCAGGACATCGACGCGCGCTGGCGGGGCCCGTGGCCCCATCTGCAGCAGTACCAGATCAAGGGCCGCGCCACGGACCTGGCCCTGGCTGCGCCGCCGGCCGATGCCGCGCCCGGCTACCAGCCGCAGGACTTCGGCCTGCGCGGCGCCAGCGTGAGCTTCGATCTGAACCAGGGCGGCGGCAAGGCGCAACTGGCCATCGCCCAAGGGGCGCTGGCGCTGCCGGGCGTGTTCGAGGAAGCGGTGGTGCCGCTGCAGCGCCTGTCCGCCACGGTGCGCTGGAGCCTCCAGGGCGAGCAGATCGCGGTACAGGCCTCCGATCTGCGTTTCGCGAATGCCGACGCGCAAGGCCAGGCGCAGATCAACTGGCGCACCAGCGACCCGGCCCGCTCGCCCGGCAAATCGCGCTTTCCCGGAATCCTGGACCTGCAAGGCCAGCTGCAGCGCGCCGACGGCACGCGCGTGCACCGCTACCTGCCCCTGTCCATCGACGCCGAGGTGCGCCACTACGTGCGCGACGCGGTGCAGGCGGGCACGTCCAGCCAGGTGCGCTTCAAGGTGCGCGGCGACCTGCACGACCTGCCTTTCGAGCGGCCGGAACAGGGGGAATTCCACATCGCGGCGAAGATCCAGAACGCCACCTACGCCTACGTGCCGCCACGCCTGCAGGGCGCGGGCGAGCCGCCCTGGCCCGCGTTGACGCAGCTCTCGGGCGAGCTGGTGTTCGACCGCTACAGCATGGCGGTACGCAAGGCCAGCGCCAGTTTCCAGGGCACGCCGCAACTGCGCATGGGGCAGATCGAGGCGCAGATTCCCAACCTGATGCACACCGAGGTCGCCGTCCAGGCACAGGGGCGCGGCCCGCTGGCGGACATGCTGTCGGTGGTGGCGCACTCCCCCATCGCGGCCCTCACCACGCATGCCCTCGACCAGGCCAAGGGCAGCGGCCAGGCCGAGGTGCAGCTGAAGCTGGCGTTGCCGGTCAGCCAGATCCACGCTTCGCGCGTGCAGGGCAGCGTAGCCTTCTCGAGCAGCAACGAGGTGCAGATCACGCCCGACGCGCCGGTGCTGTCGCGCGTGCGCGGCGCCGTGCAGTTCAGCGACACCGGCTTCGCCCTGGCCGGGGTGCGCGCGCAGGCGCTGGGCGGCGAGGTGCGCCTGGAAGGGGGCATGCGCGGCGCCGACGCCCCCGTACAGGTGCGGGCCCAGGGCCTCGCCACGGCCGAAGGGCTGCGCCAGGCGCACGAACTGGGCCTGCTGGCCCGCCTGGCACAGCATGCCAACGGCAGCACGCCCTACCAGTTCGCGCTGGCCGTGCGCCGCGGCGTGCCCGAGCTGCAGGTGACGACGGCGCTGCAGGGCATGGCGCTGGCGCTGCCCGCGCCGCTGAACAAGGCCGCCGAGGCCAGCCAGCCCCTGCGCTTCGACAGGCAGCTCACGCGCGAAGCCGCGGCCCCCGGCGGCAAGGCGCCGCTGCAGGACCTGCTGACGCTGGACCTGGGCGCCCTGGGCAAGGCGCAGTACCTGCGCGACCTCGGCGGGGCGCAGCCGCAGGTGCTGCGCGGCAGCATCGGCGTGGGCACGGGCGACGCGCCCGGCCTGCCTGCGGCCGGGGTGGCGGCCAACGCCCGTCTGGGCCACCTCGACGTGGACGCCTGGCAGAACCTGGCCGAGGAGCTGGCGGGCAACACCCAGGGCTTGCAGGGCACGCAAGCGCCCGCCATGCAGGACTACCTGCCGACCCGCCTGGCCTTGCGCGCGGACCAGGTGACCCTTGACGGACGCACGCTGCACGACCTGGTCGTGGGGGCAACGCAGGACGGCGGCGCCTGGCAGGCCAGCATGGACGCGCGCGAGCTCTCCGGCCACGTGCAATACCACCCGGGCTCGGCGCGCGACCCGGCGGGCCGCCTTCATGCGCGCCTGGCACGCCTGGCGCTGCCGCAGAGCTCGGCCACGGCCGTGGACAGGCTGCTCGACGAACAGCCCGGCACGCTGCCGGCACTGGACATCGTGGTGCAGGACTTCGAGCTGGGCGGACGCCGCCTGGGCCAGTTGGAGATCGAGGCGCAGAACCGCGGCGGCGACCGCGCGCCGCGCGAATGGCGCCTGGCCAAGTTCAACCTGCGCACGCCCGAGGCCCAGTTCACCGGCAGCGGCAACTGGGCCCTGCTGGCGGGCGAGGGCGCGCGCCATACCCCCGAACGCCGCACGGTGATGAACATGCGCCTGGACATCAACGACGCGGGCGAGCTGCTGGGGCGCCTGGGCATGCCGGGCGTGGTGCGCAAGGGCAAGGGCCGTCTGGAAGGGCAGGTGGCCTGGATCGGCTCGCCCATCAACCCGGACTACCGCTCCATGACCGGGCAGCTGCATGTCGATATGGAAAGCGGCCAGTTCCTCAAGGCCGATCCAGGGCTGGCCAAGCTGTTGGGCGTGCTCAGCCTGCAATCGCTGCCACGGCGCCTCACGCTGGACTTCCGCGACGTGTTCAGCGAGGGCTTCGCCTTCGACTTCGTGCGCGGCGACGTGCGCATCGAGCGCGGCGTGGCCCTCACCAACAACCTGCAGATGAAAGGCGTGAATGCCGCCGTGCTCATGGAGGGCCAGGCCGACATCCAGCACGAGACGCAGAATCTGCACGTGGTCGTGGTGCCCGAGATCAACGCCATGACGGCCTCGCTCGTGGCCACGGCCATCAATCCGGTGATCGGTCTGGGCAGCTTCCTGGCGCAGGTGTTCCTGCGCGGCCCCCTGATTTCCGCCGCCACGCAGGAATTCCGCATCGAAGGCAGCTGGGACGACCCGCGCGTGGTGCGCCTGCAGCGGCGCAAGGATGCGCCCGGCAGCCCCGGCAAAGGAGAGAACGAATGAAAATCGCCGCAGTGCAAATGGTCTCGGGCGCCAGCCTCGCAGCCAACCTGGCTCAGGCGCGCGGCCTGCTCGTGCAGGCGCGCGATGCCGGCGCGGAACTGGCCGTGCTACCCGAATACTTCGCCGCCATGGGCCACGGCGACCAGGACAAGCTGGCCCAGGCCGAGCCGCTGGGCAGCGGGCCGGTGCAGGACTTCCTGGCCGATGCGGCGCGCACGCTGGGGCTGTGGATCGTGGGCGGCACGCTGCCGCTGCGCACCCGCGACGGCACACGGGTCACCAACAGCAGCCTGGCGTTCGCCCCCACGGGCGAGCGGGTGGCGCGCTACGACAAGATCCACCTGTTCCAGTTCGAGAACGGGCGCGAGCGCTACGAAGAGGCCCGCGTCGTCGCCGCAGGGCGCCAGCCCGTCACGCTGGACATCGGCGCGCGCGACGGCAGCCTCTGGCGCGTCGGTCTTTCCGTGTGCTACGACCTGCGCTTTCCCGAGCTGTACCGCGCACTGTCGCAGGCCGGGGCCGACCTGCTGCTCGTGCCCAGCGCCTTCACCTACACCACGGGGCAGGCGCACTGGGAGCTGCTGCTGCGCGCACGTGCCATCGAGAACCTGGCGTACGTGCTGGCCCCGGCGCAAGGCGGCCAGCATGAGAACGGCCGCCGCACCTGGGGCCACAGCATGTGCATCGACCCCTGGGGCCAGGTGCAGGCGCAGCAAGCGCAGGGCCCGGGCGTGGTACTGGGCGCGCTGGAGCGCCCGCGCATGCAGGCCTGGCGCCAGCAGTTGCCCGCGCGGGAGCACCGCATCCTGTGAGCGCGCGGCGCACAGCCCTGCCGTCATGGCACCGCTGGTCGCTGTGGGCCGCGCTGGTGCTGCTGCTGGCCTGCATGCTGGCCACGCTGGTATGGCTGGCCGGGCGCCACGAGGCCGGGCAGATCCAGGAGCGCCTGGCAAGGGACGCGGCCACCGCCATCGCCGACATCCGTTTCGCCCTGGCGCGCAACCAGCAGAGCCTGGCGGTGCTGGGCACCGGCGCGGCGCCGAACGCAGCCTGGCAGGAGCAGGCCGCGGCGCTGCTGCAGGCCCAGCGCGAGCTGGTGCGCATCGAGTGGCGCGGCGCGGATCTGCACCTGCTGGCCCAGGCCCAGTCGCCCTACCACCCCATCGACTGGAGCGCCGCCACCCGCGAAGACCCGCACGGCAGCGCCGCCATGGCCTGCGCCAACGCCCGCCGCCTGGCCACGCCGGCATACGCGGGCAGCTATTTCCAGCCCTACAGCGACGGCCTGGGGGCCGAGCTGCTGGAGCTGTGCCTGCCCCTGGCGGCGAACGGCCGCACGGCAGGCTTCATCGTCGCCACCTACGCCTTGCAGGACCTCCTTTCGACCACCACCAGCCACAACCTCGCGGGCAACCAGGAGGTCTCCTTCACCGACCCCGACGGCACCCGCCTGGCGCTGATCGGCGCGACGCAGCGCAGCGCGCGCCTGTTCACCACGCAGCAACTGCTGAACCTGAACGGCACGGCGCTGGTGCTGCGCATGGACGGCTGGCACAGCGAACCCCACCTGTTTCCCTCCCTGGTCACGGCCCTGGTGGCCGCGATGGCCGTGGCCCTGGCCGGCGTGGTGGCCATGCTGGTGCGCGACAACCGGCGGCGCCTGCATGCGGAACGCGAGCTGGGCGAGGCGCTGGCGTTTCGCCAGGCCATGGAGGACTCGCTGGTCGCGGGGCTGCGCGCACGCGACCTGGGCGGCCGGGTGACTTATGTGAACCAGGCCTTTTGCGCCATGGTCGGCTTTTCCGCCCAGGAGTTGCTGGGGCGCGGCATGCCCGCGCCCTACTGGCCCCCCGAGCTGGCCGCGATGTACCAGCAGAGCCTGCACAGGCGCTCGCCACAAACGGCGCACGAGGGCCTGGAGGCGCAATACCAGCGCAAGGACGGCACGCGCCTGGACGTGCTCATTTTCGAGACCCCGCTGCTCGACGCGCAAGGCCAGCACCAGGGCTGGATGAGCGCGGTGCTGGACGTGAGCGAGCAGCGGCGCGTCGAGGCGCAGTCGCGCGCCGCGCAGGAGCGGCTGGAGGCGACGGCCCACCTCGCCACGGTCGGGGAAATGGCCTCGCTCCTGAGCCATGAGATCAACCAGCCCCTGGCCGCGATATCGAGCTACGCCACCGGCGCGCTCAACCTGCTGGCCCCTGGCGACGCCAGCGATGCCGGTACGCGCAGTGCATCGCTGCAGGACCTGCGCAGCGCCGTGCAGCACATCGCGGACCAGGCCGCCCGCGCGGGCCGCGTGGTGCAGGGCGTGCACAACCTGGTGCGCCGGCGCGGCCAGGCGCGCGAGCCCGTGGCCGCCGAGGCGCTGCTGAGCGCCGTGCTACCGCTGATCCACCTGCAGGCGCGCGCCAACGGCGTGCGCTTGGTCAGCAGCGTGGCGCCGGGGCTGCCCCCGGCGCTGTGCGAGCGCACGATGGTCGAGCAGGTGCTGCTCAACCTGGCGCGCAACGCCATCCAGGCCATGGAAGACACGCCCCTCGACACGCGGGTGCTGGAGCTGCGGGTGCGCGCCGCGCTGCCCGGCGCGCAGGGCGCGTGGCTGGAGTTCGTGGTCGTCGATGGCGGCAAGGGCATCGCCCCCGAGGTGGCGGCCCAACTGTTCACGCCGTTCTTCACCACGCGCGCGCAAGGCACCGGCCTGGGCCTGAACCTGTGCCGCACGGTGGTCGAGCAGCATGGCGGCGTGATACGGTTCGCGGCGAACGCGCCGCGTGGCATGGTCTTTCTCTTCACGCTGCCCGCCGGGCAGTCCCGCAACCTACCCGAATGAGCCTGCCATGGAGTCCCTGAACACCGCCTGCGTCTTCATCGTGGACGATGACGCCGCCGTCCGCGAGGCACTGGCCTGGCTGCTGCGCTCGCGCCGCCTGCACAGCGAGTCCTTCGACAGCGCCGAAGCCTTCGCGGCGGCGCTGCAGGCGCGCGCGCCGCTGCGCCACAGCGCCTGCCTGCTGCTGGACATCCGCATGGGTGCCCTGAGCGGGCTGGCGCTGTTCGAGCAGTTGCTGGCCCAGGGGGCGCTGGCCACGCTGCCGGTCATCTTCCTGACCGGCCATGCCGACGTGCGCACGGCCGTGGACGCGGTGCAGCGCGGCGCCTTCGATTTCTACGAGAAACCCTTTTCCGACAACGCCCTGGTGGACCGCATCGAGCAGGCCCTGCGTTCCTCTGGCGCCCAGCTCGCGGCCCAGCGCGCGCAGGCCGCGCTGGCCGCGCGCCTGACCGAGCTGACCGAGCGCGAACGCGACGTGATGCAGTTGGTGGCGCAGGGGCTGCCCAACAAGCTCATCGCCGACCAGCTGGGCATCAGCGTGCGCACGGTGGAAGTGCACCGTGCGCGCGTTTTCGACAAGATGCAGGTCAAGTCGGCCGTGGAACTGGCCAACGTCCTGCGTCACGATGGCGGCGATCAGCCGCGCGGACGCTCGCCCACGTAGATCTCGACGCGGCGGTTACGCGCGCGGCCGTCCAGGGTGTCGTTGCTGGCGACCGGCTGGTGCGAGCCGCGGCCTTCGACCTGGATGCGCGCGCCGCTGACGCCGCGCAGGGTGAGGAAGTTGCGCGCGCTCTCGGCGCGCGCCAGCGACAGCGGGTTGTTGATGGCGTCGCTACCCGTGCTGTCGGTGTGGCCGACGATGCGCACCTCGGCGTTGGGGTTGTTGCGCAGGCCGTCGGCGAAGCGCTCGAGGATGGGGGCGAAGTTGGCCTTGATGTCGGAGCGGCCGGTATCGAACGAGATGTCGCTCGGAATATCCAGCTTGAGCTGGTTGTCGGCCGTCTGCACCACGCCCACGCCGGTGCCCTGGGTGGCCTGCTCCATGTCGCGCCGCTGCTGCTCCATGTGCTGCGACCAGATGTAGGTGCCCAAGGCGCCCACGCCCGCGCCGAGCACCGCGCCCGTGCCCACGCTGCCCCCCGTGGCCGCGCCCACCACGGCACCCGCCACGGCGCCCACGCCCGCGCCGGTGGCCGTGCGGCGCTGGGTATCGGACATGTTGGCACAGCCGCTGAGCAGCACGACGGCCGCGGCGACACCCAGAAGGGAACGATGAGAAGTACGCATGAGGCTTCCTTTGCAAAAGTGAAGAGGAACGCCCCATTATCGGCAGCGCCCGCGCACTCTGCACGCAGGCGCAGCATTGTTTGCAATGGCGCAGGGGCGTGGCCGCCGCTTCACGGTCCGTCCGGTCCGTCCTTTGGCCCGTCCTCCGGCGCGCGCGGCGGCTCGCCCCGGCGCCGTCCCGCGAACATGGTCCACCACACAATGCCCAGCAGCAGCGCCAGCGCCAGCAAGGCTTCAAGCACAATCCAGCCCATGATTTCCCGACCCCTGCGCGTTGTCCTGACGACGCTGATTGTAGGAACGCTGGCGGCCTGCTCCACCCCGCCGCCGCCCGCGCCCCAGCAGCCCCCGGCCGGCACGCCCGCGCCCGTGGCACCCGTGCCCGGCGACACCGGGCCGCTGCCGCCGCCGCTGGCCCAGGGCAAGAGCCGCTGGGTGCCGGTGCACTGGTCGGAACTGCCCGGCTTCGACAGCGACGCGCTGCACGAGGCCTGGAATGCCTGGATCAAGGGCTGCGAGCGCCCCGCGCCCGCGTTCGCGCCGCTGTGCGCCGAGGTGCGGCGCCTGTCCATCGCCAGCGCCGAGGAGCAGCGCGCCTGGATGGTGGCGCGGCTGCAGCCCTACCGCATCGAGGCCTTCGACGGCCGCGCCGACGGGCTGCTCACCGGCTACTACGAGCCGCTGATGGACGCCGCGCGCCTGCCCGGCAACGGCTTCAACGTGCCGCTGTACCGGCTGCCGGCCAGCTTCGAGCGCAAGCCCTGGTACACGCGCCAGCAGATCGAGACGCAGCCCGAGGCCCAGGCCGCGCTCGCCGGGCGCGCCATCGCCTGGCTGCGCGACCCGGTGGACGCGCTGGTGCTGCACATCCAGGGCTCGGGCCGGCTGCGCGTGACCGAACCCGACGGCAGCCAGCGCCTGGTGCGCCTGGCTTTCGCCGGCACCAACGACCACCCCTACCAGAGCGTGGGCCGCTGGCTGCTCGACCAGGGCGCCACGCGCGATGCCACCTGGCCCGGCATCAAGGCCTGGATCGCCGCCAACCCGCAGCGCGTGAACGAGCTGCTTTGGAGCAACCCGCGCTACGTGTTCTTCCGCGAGGAACCGCTCGACGGCCTGGACGCCGCCTTCGGCCCCAAGGGAGCGCAGGGCGTGGCGCTGACCCCCGGGCGCTCCATCGCCGTGGACCGGCAGAGCATTCCCTACGGCACGCCGGTGTGGCTGGCCTCCAGCGGCCCACAGGTGCAGCTGGCGCGCCTGGTGATGGCGCAGGACACGGGCAGCGCCATCGTGGGCGCGGTGCGGGCGGACTTCTTCACCGGCTGGGGCCCCGAGGCCGGCGACGTGGCCGGGCGGCTCAAGCAGGGGCTGCGCCTGTGGGCGCTGTGGCCAAAATAATGGTCGAATCGGTCTCCAGCGCTTATGCAGCAAGCGCAACAAGCTACTGAATCAGGAGCATTCATGCGCGTGACCGGGCCCCAGTTGCGCACCGTGCTGCTGGCCCAGGCCATCGAGCACACGGACAGCGGGCGCACCCTGGTCAGCCAGCCCGCGCTGGAGGAGGCCACGCGCAGCGCCGTGGCCGCCGCCCGTGCGCGCGGCGTGCAGCGCGTGGGCGTGGGCGACGTGGTGCTGCAGCGCGCCGCCACCATCGCCGAAGACGCCAGCACCCGCGACGCCACCGTGGCCGCGCTGCGCCAGCCCGGCGCGCGCTGGCGCTGGCTGGCGCGCGGCCTGCCGCTCGCGGCGCTGCTGCTGGGGCTGGTCATCGACCGCATCGCCAACGCGCACCGGGTGGATCTGCTCTCGCCGCCGCTGCTCCTCGTGCTGGCGTGGAACCTGGCCGTGTACCTGCTGGTCGCGTGGCAGGCATGGCGCCCGCCCCGGCCCCAGCCCGGTGCGTGGCTGCAGGGGCTTGGCCACATCGGCCGCCCCGGCGGCCCGCGCGGGCTGGCGGCGCGCATCGCGGCGGACTTCCACGCCCGCTGGCTCGCGCACGCAGGCGGCGCGCTGCGGCAGCGCGCCGCCTGCGTGCTGCACCTGTGCGCCGCCGCCTGGGGCGCGGGCATCGCGCTGTCGCTGCTGCTGCGCGGGCTGGTGGTGCGCTACCAGTTCGGGTGGGAGAGCACGTTTCTCGACGCTGCGCAGGTGCACGCCATCGCCGCCGTGCTGTTCTGGCCGCTCACCGCGCTGTTCGGCCTGGCGCCGTTCACGCTTCCGGAGATCGCGGCCGCGCAGAACTTCGCGGGCGAGGGCACGGCGGGCAGCCGCTGGGTGTGGATGTACGTGGGCTTGCTGCTGCTCGCCGTGGTGCTGCCGCGCCTGGCCCTGGCGGCCTGGGCGCGCTGGCGCGGGGCGCGCTGGCAGGGCCGCATCGACCTGGAGAGCGCCGCCTTCGACGCCCTGCGCGCCAGCCTGCCGGGCGACGTGGCGGTCGGCCTGCAGGGCCCGCAGGCCCAGGTCCTGCAGGACGTGCAGAGCGCGCACGGCGACCGCCTGCGGTTCACCTGCGCCAGCGAGCCGGTGGACGCGGTGCTGGCCTGGGGCGGCGGCGCACCCCCGCCCGCGTGGCAGGCCGCGCCCCGGCTTGCGCTGCGCTGGGAGGACTTTGGCGCCAGCTGGGTGCTGGAGCCCGCCCTGTTCGACCGGCTGGACGCCGCCCTGCCCGCGCACCGCCCCGCCCTGGCGCGCCTGCACGCGGCCTGGGTGGAGCGCAATGCGCGGCGCTTCGACCAATCCGTGCAGGCCCTGGCGCAGCACCTGCGCGCCTGCGCCAGCCTACCCCCCGGCGACGCGGCCGCCCCGTATGCGCAGCAGGTGCAGGCGCTCGACGCCGCGCTGCGCGCCCTGCACGGCCTGCCGCCCGCAGCGCCGGTGGCCGGGCACGCGCCACTGCCCGCGCCCCGCCACACCGACGGCACGGCCCTGGCCCTGGGCACGTCGGCGGGCGCCGCCGCCGGCGCGGCCGCGGGGGCCAAGGCGGGCGCGCTGATCGACCTGGGCACGGGCGGCCTGACGCTGGGCGCGGGCACGGCCCTGGGCGCGCTGCTGGGCGGCACCACGGCATGGGCCGTGCGCGCATTCCAGAAGAAGGACGAGGGGCGGCAGGCGCTGCTGCGCCACGCGGTCGAGGCGGCCTGCGCGCACTACCTGGCCATCGCCCACCAGGCCCGCGTGCCCGCGCACGAGGCCACCGGGCTGGCCCGCCGCTGGCAGGCCGAGGTCACCGGCACGGTGGCCGCGCACGAGGCCGGCCTGGCGGCGGCGCTGCAAGCGCCCGCCGCCGATACGGCCCTGCCGGCGCTGCTACGCGCCATGCTGCTGGGGATCCTGCGGCGCAGCTTTGCCGGCGCCGCGGAATTTGAATGAAATCAGCCTCCAGCGCTTATGCAGAAAGCGCTGGAAGCTATTCAATCCATAGCAATCAGGACTTGGCAGGCGCCAGGTGCTTGAGCGGTAGCGCGCCGCCGGCCTTGACCTCGCCCAGGGAAAAGCTGGTGTGCATGTCCTGCACATGGGGCAGGTTGAGCAGCACGTTGCGGGCGAACTGCGAAAAGCTGTCCAGGTCACGCGCCACCACCTGCAGCTCGAACGTGCCGGTGCCGCTGATGTAGTGGCACGACACCACTTCGGGGATCTGGCGGATGGCCTCCTCCATCTCGCGCGCCAGGCTGGCGTGGTTGCGCGTGGCGTCCAGGCGCACGAAGGCCAGCACGCCCAGGCCGATCCGGTGGCGGTCGATCTCGGCGTGGTAGCCCTTGATGAAGCCGGCTTCCTCCAGGGCGCGCACGCGCCGCCAGCACGGTGCGGCCGACAGGCCCACGCGCTGGGCCAGTTCGGCGTTGGTGAGGCGCGCATCGGCCTGCAGCTCGTGCAGGATGGCGACGTCGAATTTGTCGAGTGTGTTCAATTAGGGGCCATTAAAAGAAAGATTCTTTCCGAAGATAGCCCAAAGCACGCAAAGAAAGCAAAGACATATCTGCACGGCGGGCCTACACTCCACGGCGTGCGCCACGCTACCCGCGAAGCGCGCCCTGCAGGGCCGCCGCCACAAGAAGCGGCCTTTTCGACCACGATGGAGACAAAACCATGAATGCCCCGCTGCCCGAGCACGTCCGCCGCGCGCTCGAAACCGTCACGCTCGACGACAAGTACACACTTTCCGAAGGCCGTGCCTTCATGAGCGGCGTGCAGGCCCTGGTGCGCCTGCCCATGCTGCAGCGCGAGCGCGATGCCGCCGCGGGGCTGAACACCGGCGGCTTCATCAGCGGCTACCGCGGCTCCCCCCTGGGCACCTACGACCAGGCCCTGTGGAGCGCGCGCAAGCACCTGGCCGAGCACCACATCGTCTTCCAGCCCGGCGTGAACGAGGAGCTGGGCGCCACCGCCGTGTGGGGCACGCAGCAGCTCGACCTGTACCCCGACCAGAAGAAGTACGACGGCGTGTTCGGCATCTGGTACGGCAAAGGGCCGGGCGTGGACCGCTGCTCGGACGTGTTCAAGCACGCCAACATGGCCGGCACGGCCCAGCATGGCGGGGTGATCGCGGTGGCGGGCGACGACCACATCAGCAAGAGCAGCACGGCGGCGCACCAGAGCGACCACATCTTCAAGGCCTGCGGCCTGCCGGTGTTCTTCCCGTCGAGCGTGCAGGACATCCTGGACATGGGGCTGCACGCCTTTGCCATGAGCCGCTTCTCGGGCCTGTGGTCGGGGCTCAAGACGATCCAGGAGGTGGTCGAGTCCTCCAGCAGCGTCGCCATCGACCCGCACCGCGTGAAGATCCTGCTGCCCGAGGACTTCCAGATGCCGCCGGGCGGCCTGCACATCCGCTGGCCTGACGTGCCGCTGGAGCAGGAGGCGCGCCTGATGGACTACAAGTGGTACGCGGCGCTGGCCTACGTGCGCGCCAACCGGCTCAACTACAACGTCATCCAGGGCCCGAACGACCGCTTCGGCATCATCGCCAGCGGCAAGGCCTACAACGACATGCGCCAGGCGCTGGTGGACCTGGGCCTGGATGACGACACCTGCCGCCAGCTCGGCATCCGCGTGCACAAGGTGAACGTGGTGTGGCCGCTGGAGGCCACCATCACGCGCGACTTCGCGCAAGGGCTGCAGGAAATCCTGGTGGTGGAGGAAAAGCGCCAGGTCATCGAGTACCAGCTCAAGGAAGAGCTGTACAACTGGCGCGCCGACGTGCGTCCCAACGTGCTGGGCAAGTTCGACGAGCAGGAGGGCGACAACTCGGGCGGCGAGTGGAGCATGCCCAACCCGAGCCAGAACTGGCTGCTGCGCCCCAAGGCCGACCTGACGCCGGCCATCATCGCCCAGGCCATCGCCAAGCGGCTGAAGAAGCTGGGCGTGCCGCAGGACATCGTGGCGCGCATGGACCAGCGCCTGGCCGTGATCGCCGCGCGCGAGCAGGCCCTGCAGGCCACCCCGGCCGCCGCCACGGGCGACCGCCAGCCGTGGTTCTGCAGCGGCTGCCCGCACAACACCAGCACGCGCGTGCCCGAGGGCTCGCGCGCCGTGGCCGGCATCGGCTGCCACTACATGACCACGTGGATGCCCGACCGCAGCACCAGCACCTTCACGCAGATGGGCGGCGAGGGCGTGACCTGGGTGGGGCAGGCGCCGTTTTCCAAGACCGCGCACGTGTTCGCCAACCTGGGCGACGGCACCTACTTCCACAGCGGGCTGCTGGCGATCCGCCAGAGCATCGCCTCGGGCGCCAATATCACCTACAAGATCCTCTACAACGACGCCGTGGCCATGACCGGCGGCCAGACCGTGGGCGAGCGCCCCGAGGGCCATTCGGTGGCGCAGATCGCGCACAGCCTGCGCGCCGAGGGCGTGGTGAAGCTGGTGGTGGTGACCGACGAGCCAGCCAAGTACCAGGGCCGCACCCACCCGGCCAACAGCGCGCGCGCGGGCCACCCCGAGCTGCTGAACGACCTGCCGCCGGGCATCGAGGTGTTCCACCGCAGCGAGCTGGACCGCATCCAGCGCGCATTCCGCGAGATCAAGGGCTGCAGCGCCATCATCTACGACCAGACCTGCGCCACCGAGAAGCGCCGCCGCCGCAAGCGCGGCAGCCTGGCCACGCCCGACAAGACCGTGGTCATCAACGAGCTGGTGTGCGAGGGCTGCGGCGATTGTTCGGTGCAGTCCAACTGCCTGTCGGTGGAGCCGGTGGAAACCGAGTTCGGCCGCAAGCGCCGCATCAACCAGAACAGCTGCAACAAGGACTTCTCCTGCGTCAACGGCTTCTGCCCGAGCTTCGTCACCGTCGAAGGCGGCACGCTGAAGAAGCCCGCCAGGCAGAAGAAGGGCGACCTGTCGGCGCTGCCCGGCATCCCCGAGCCCACGCTGCCGCTGGCCGAGCAGGCCTGGGGCATCGTCGTGGCCGGCGTGGGCGGCACGGGCGTGATCACCATCGGCTCGCTGCTGGGCATGGCCGCGCACCTGGAAGGCAAGGGCGTCATCACGCAAGACGCCGCCGGCCTGGCCCAGAAGGGCGGCGCCACCTGGAGCCACATCCAGATCGCCAACCGCCCCGAGGCCATCCACACCACCAAGGTGGACACGGCCAAGGCCGACCTGGTGATCGGCTGCGACGCCATCGTCGCCGCGCACAAGACCACCCAGGCCGCCATGCGCGCGGGCCGCACCTTCGTGGCGCTGAACACGCATGGCACGCCCACGGCGGCCTTCGTGACCAACCCGGACTGGCAGTTCCCCGGCGGCCATTGCGAAAACGCCATCACCTCGGCCGTGGGCGCCGGGCTGGTGGGCGCGTTCAACGCCGAGCAGGCCGCCGTGCAGCTGCTGGGCGACAGCATCTACACCAACCCGCTGCTGCTGGGCTACGCGTGGCAGAAGGGCCGTATCCCGCTGGGCCGCGCCGCGCTGATGCGTGCCATGGAGCTCAACGGCGTGCAGGTGGAGAACAACCAGGCCGCGTTCGAGTGGGGCCGCCGCTGCGCGCACGACCTCGCGGCCGTGCAGGCGTTGTTCCAGGCCGCGCAGGTGATCCAGTTCGTCAAGAAGCCGGGGCTGGCCGAAATGGTGGCCAAGCGCGTGGAATTCCTCACGGGCTACCAAGACAGCGCCTACGCCGCGCAGTACAAGGCCTTCGTGGACCAGGTGCAGGCCGCCGAGGCCCGCCTGGACAGCGGCACCCGCCTGAGCGAGGCCGTGGCGCGCTACCTGTTCAAGCTCATGGCCTACAAGGATGAATACGAAGTGGCGCGCCTGCACACCGACCCCGCCTTCACGCAGAAGCTGGCCGGCATGTTCGAGGGCGACTACCGCGTGGTGCACCACATGGCGCCGCCTCTGACCGCCAAGCGCAACGACAAGGGCGAGCTGGTCAAGCAGCCCTACGGCCCCTGGATGCGCACCGCCTTCACCTGGCTGGCGCGCATGAAGGGCCTGCGCGGCGGCGCGCTGGACATCTTCGGCAAGACCGAGGAACGTCGCACCGAGCGCGCGCTGATCGCCGAGTACCGCGCCTGCATCGAGGAACTGCTGGCCGGCCTGAACGCCGACAACCTGGCGCTGGCGGTGCAGATCGCCCGCATTCCCGAAGACATCCGTGGCTTTGGCCACGTGAAGGAGCGCCACCTGAAGGCCGCGCGCGCCCAATGGGAGCGCCTGATGCAGCAATGGCGCCAGGGCGTGCGTACCTCGGCCTGATCATTTGCTATCAAATATAGAGCTGCCAGCGCTTGCCAGACAAGCGCTGGCAGCTCTTTTTGCTTGAAACGGGAAATCCCCCGAAGTTGCACCAGGGCGCCAGGGCTGGGGAACTGGTGCCGCATACAATGCTCTGTTACCCTGCCCCGCCCATGGCCTGGGGCAAGCCCTTTTTGTCTTACACATCCGTTGTGGAGTTATTCCCGTGTTTATTTCCTCTGCCTTTGCACAGACCGCGCCCGCAGCCGCTTCCGGCGGCGGCGACATGATGTCCCAGCTCACGGGCATGCTGCCGCTGGTGCTGATGTTCGTGGTGCTGTACTTCGTCATGATCCGTCCGCAGATGAAGCGCCAGAAGGAACACCGCAGCATGATTGATGCCCTCTCCAAGGGCGACGAAGTGGCCACGGCCGGCGGCATCCTGGGCACGGTGACGCGCCTGTCCGAGGGCGTGCTGTACATCCAGATCGCCCAGGGCGTGGAAGTGCAGATCCAGCGCAGCGCCGTGGCGCAGGTGCTGCCCAAGGGCACGATCAAGTAAATCGCCGTTTTGTTGACCCCGGGGGCGGCGCTCAGGCGGCCGCTTCCTCCACACTGTCTCCAGTGAGCTAAGAGCGCCATCATGAACCGTTACCCGGTCTGGAAGTACGCGATCCTGGTCATCGCGCTGCTGGTGGGTGCGCTGTACACCCTGCCCAATTTCTTCGGCGAGGCACCTGCCGTGCAGGTCTCGTCGGCCAAGGCCACCATCAAGGTCGATACCGCCGTCCAGGCCCGCGTGGAAGAGGCGCTCAAGGCGGCGGGCGTGACGCCCGACAGCGTGAGCTTCGACGGCAACTCGGTGCGCGCGCGCTTCGACACGCCCGACACCCAGCTCAAGGCCAAGGACGTGCTGCAGAAGGCCCTGGTGCCCGACGCCAGCGACCCGCCCTACATCATCGCGCTGGGCCTGGTTTCGCGCTCGCCCGCCTGGCTCAAGGCCCTGCACGCGCAGCCCATGTTCCTGGGCCTGGACCTGCGCGGCGGCGTGCACTTCATGCTCCAGGTGGACATGCAGGCAGCGTTGACCAAGAAGGCCGAGTCCTTCGCCGGCGACCTGCGCACCAGCCTGCGCGAGAAGAACATCCGCCACGGCGGCATCGGCCGCGACGGCCAGGCCGTGGAGATCAAGGTGCGCGACGAGGCCACGCTGACGGCCGCGCGCAACCTGGTGGCCGACCAGTTCCCCGATCTGGTGGCCACCACCGGCCCGGACGGCGACGGCTTCAAGCTGCGCGCCACCATCAAGCCCGAGGCCCTGCGCAAGGTGCAGGAGCAGGCGCTGAAGCAGAACATGGTCACGCTGCACAACCGGATCAACGAGCTGGGCGTGGCCGAGCCGGTGATCCAGCAGCAAGGGCTGGACCGCATCGTGGTGCAGTTGCCCGGCGTGCAGGACACGGCCAAGGCCAAGGACATCCTGGGCCGCACGGCCACGCTGGAAGTGCGCATGGTGGACGAATCCACCGAGGCGCGCGCCGCCGAGCTGGGCAGCGGCCCGGTGCCGTTCGGCGACGAAAAATACCTCGACCGCAACGGCATGGCCGTGATCGTGAAGAAGCAGGTGGTGCTGACGGGCGAGAACCTCACCGATGCCCAGCCCGGATTCGACGGCCAGACGCAGGAGCCCACCGTGAACCTGGTGCTCGACGCCAAGGGTTCGCGCATCTTCAAGGACGTGACGCGCGAGAACGTCGGCAAGCGCATGGCCATCGTACTGTTCGAGAAGGGCAAGGGCGAAGTTGTCACGGCGCCCGTGATCCGTTCCGAGATCGGCGGCGGCCGCGTGCAAATTTCCGGCCGCATGACCACCGTGGAAGCCAACGACACCGCGCTGCTGCTGCGCGCCGGCTCGCTCGCCGCGCCGATGGAGATCATCGAGGAATACACCATCGGCCCGAGCCTGGGTGCCGACAACATCGCGCGCGGCATCAACTCCGTGGTCTGGGGCATGGTGGCGATTGCCGCCTTCATGTGCGTGTATTACATGCTGTTCGGCGTGTTTTCCACCGTGGCGCTGTCGGTCAACGTGCTGATGCTGATCGCCATCCTGTCGATGCTGCAGGCCACGCTGACGCTGCCCGGCATCGCCGCCATGGCGCTGGCGCTGGGCGTGGCCATCGACTCGAACGTGCTCATCAACGAACGCATCCGCGAGGAGCTGCGCGCCGGCGTGACGCCGCAGGCGGCGATTGCCGCGGGCTACGAGCGCGCCTGGGCCACTATCCTGGACTCGAACGTGACCACGCTGATCGCCGGCCTGGCGCTGCTGGCCTTCGGCTCCGGCCCGGTGCGCGGCTTCGCCGTGGTGCACTGCATCGGCATCCTCACCAGCATGTTCTCGGCCGTGTTCTTCTCGCGCGGGCTGGTCAACCTCTGGTACGGTCGCCGCAAGAAGCTCAAGAGCGTGGCGATCGGCCAGGTGTGGAAACCCGACGACGCCTCCGAGATGCGCTCCGTGGCCGCGCGCGGCAGCAATAACTGAAGAAGGGGAAGGCCATGGAATTCTTCCGCATCAAAAAAGACATCCCGTTCATGAAGTACGCGTTGGTGCTCAACGCGGTGTCCTTCATCACCTTCGCGCTGGCGGTGTTCTTCCTCGTCACGCGCGGCCTGCACCTGTCGGTCGAATTCACCGGCGGCACCGTGATGGAAGTGGCCTACACCCAGACCGCCGACGTCGCCAAGGTGCGCGAGACGGTGGCCGGGCTGGGCTACTCCGACGTGGTGGTGCAGAACTTCGGCACCTCGCGCGACGTGATGATCCGCCTGCCGGTGCAGAAGGGCGTGACCTCGGCCCAGCAGAGCGAGCGGGTGCTGGCCGCCCTCAAGGGGCAGGACGACAGCGTGCAGTTGCGCCGCACCGAATTCGTCGGCCCGCAGGTCGGCGAGGAACTGGTGCACGGCGGCCTGATGGCGCTGGGCATGGTGGTGCTGGGCATCGTGATCTACCTGGCGTTGCGCTTCGAGTGGAAGTTCGGCGTCGCGGCCATCATCGCCAACCTGCACGACGTGGTGATCATCCTGGGCTTCTTCGCGTTCTTCCAGTGGGAGTTTTCGCTCTCGGTGCTGGCAGGCGTGCTGGCGGTGCTGGGCTATTCGGTGAACGAGTCGGTGGTGATCTTCGACCGTATCCGCGAGGCCTTCCGCAAGTTCCGCAAGCTCAGCACGGCCGAGGTGATCGACCACGCCATCACCTCCACCATGAGCCGCACCATCATCACCCACGCCTCGACCGAGGCGATGGTGCTCTCGATGTTCTTCTTCGGCGGCCCGAGCCTGCACTACTTCGCACTGGCGCTGACCATCGGCATCCTGTTCGGCATCTACTCCTCGGTGTTCGTGGCCGCGGCCATCGCCATGTGGCTGGGCGTCAAGCGCGAGGACCTGGTAAAGACCGGCAAGAAGGAAGAGGGCGGCGACCCCAACGATCCGAACGCAGGCGCCGTCGTCTGATGCACTAGCCGCCAGGACCACCGGCCATGCCGCTCCCCCCGAACGCCCCCTCGCACCCGCTGGCCACGTTGGCGCGCCAGCGTTTTGTCCAGGGGCTGTGCGGCGGGATTCCCCAGCTCGATAAAAGCCTGCAGGAATTCCTCAACGCGCTCATCGCCCAGACCGGCACGACGCGCGAGATGCAGGACCGGCGCGATACCTGGCAGCGCTACCGCGACCAGCGCCAGGCCTGGGCCCGCGCCGTGGTCGGCGCCTGGCAGAGGGCGCTGAATCCACCCGCTGCACCCGTGGCGCAGGCACCGGCTGGCGGCCTGGAACTGGCCCTGGCCTTGGTGGACGACGACGTGGTGGAGAACAAGATCGTTGCCTCCCGCCTGGCCCTCACCGTGATGGAGGCCGTGGGCAGCGTGTTCGATCCGGTGCGCCAGCGCACCCAGCAGCTCGAAGGCCAGGAACTCTCCAGCCAGGACATCCTGCGCCCGGAGGCCTGCTGCCAGCTACTGGTCGAGCAATGGGTCGAAGCCAAGCTGCCGCGCGCGGACCTGCAGACCCTGATCGACCCGCTGCAGCGGGCCTTGGCCGAGCTGCTGCAATCCCAGTACCAGGCGCTCAACACGCTGTACGACGAGCGGGGCGTGGTGGTGCAGACCGACCTGCGCGCACGGGTGCGCCGGGCGGCCTCGCCCTCCGGCGCCGGCCCATCCACGGGCGGCAGCATGGCGGGCGGCCTGGAAACGGGCCAGGGCGGCATGGGCGGCACCACCAGCATGACGGCCCAGGCGCTCGCGCACGCAGGTGCCGCGCCACACCTGCGCCACCTGGCGCACGCGCCCCCGGGCTACGCCCCGCAGGGCCCGGGTATGCCCATGGCGGGCATGGGTATGGGCGCAGCACCGCTGGTACGCGCACGCCAGCGCGCCCAGAGCGTGATGACCCAGTTGCGCCGCCTGCTGGTCCAGCCCGCCACCGGCTACGACATGGTGCAAGCCCCTCCCGCAACGCAGGCGCTGACCCAGGCACTGGCCGCCCAGCGCGTGCAGGCCAGCACCTTCTACAGCAGCCTGGGCGCAATGGCCCCGGATGCCGGCCCGGTGGCCGTGGTTCAGCTCGTGGGCCAGGTGCGCGAACAGTCCACCGAGCTCAAGAAGAAGGCTGCCACGGCGAGCGAGAAAGCCATCATCGAGGTGGTGGCGCTGATGTTCCAGAGCATCCTGACGGAAGACCGCATTCCTTCCGCCGTGCGCGTCTGGTTCGCGCGCCTGCAGGTGCCGGTGCTGCGCGTGGCGCTGGCCGAGCCCGAGTTCTTCAGCAACCTCGACCACCCGGCCCGGCGCCTCATCGACCGCATGGGTGCCTGCGTGATGGGATTCGATGCCTCTTCCATCAACGGCAATGCGCTCGAAGCCGAGGTGCGGCGCATCGTGCAGGTGATCGAGCAGTACCCGGAAACCGGGCGACGCGTGTTCCAGCTCGTCTATGACGAATTCGAGAAATTCCTGGCCAAGTTCCTGACCGAGGGACAGGCCACGGCGAAACTGGTCAGCGTGGCGCAGCAGGTGGAGCAGCGCGAGACGTTGGCGATCCAGTACACCATCGAACTGCGCACCCTGCTGAAGGACATGCCGGTGCGCGACGAGATCCGCGAGTTCCTCTTCAAGACCTGGGCCGAGGTGCTGGCCCTGTCCGCCGTGCGCGACGGCGCGCAGCACGCCGACACGCTGGCCTACAAGCACACCGCCGCCGACTTGGTGTGGGCCGCCAGTGCCAAGCCCCACCGCAGCGACCGCGCCCAGGTGATCCAGAGCCTGCCGGGCCTGCTGCAGCGCCTGCGCCAGGGGCTGGCGCTGCTCGGCGTCGAGGGCGAGGCGCAGGACGCCCAGGTCAAGGCACTGACCGACACGCTGGCCGAGGCCTTCCTGGCCAAAACCGCGGCCATTCCGCAGGCGCACATCGACGCCATGGCCAAGCGCCTGGCCAACCTGGAGGACTTCATTGGCGACGCCACGCTGGGCGACATGCCGCTGTCGAGCGACAACATCGAGATGATGCTGGGCATCGACGCGTCGGCCATCCAGGTGATCGCCGATACCGGCGCCCCGGTCCAGGAGGACATGGTGGCCTGGGCCCAGGAGCTGCCCCTGGGCACCTGGTACCAGTTGGACCACAACGGGGCTTCCGCCCAGGTGCAATACGCCTGGCGCAGCGAGCGCAGGCAGCTGCACCTGTTCGCCGCCATCGATGGCTCCTGCTACCTAATCCAGCTGCGCCGCCTGGGCGCCTATCTGCAGGCCGGCCTGCTGGTGCCGCAGGACGAGGAAGGCCTGACGGTGCGCGCCACGCGCGACGCGCTGGCCAAGATCGACGCCAACCCCGAGCGGCTGCTCAACTGAGCGCCATGCGCTGAAAACTGCCCCCGGGCAGGCGCGCCACCCGGCCCACGAGTTCGTGCTCCAGCAATGCCACCTGCAAGGCGGCAGCGTCCATGCCGGTGCGGGCGATCAGCGCGTCCAGGCCGATCGGGTCCCAGCCCATGGCGGACAGCAGCGCGTCGCCATCCTCCGGCGTCCCCTCGGCGGGCTGTGTCTGAACGGCCGGCACCGGCAGCCGCAGTTCCTCCAGCACGTCCTGGGTCGTCTCGACCAGCTTGGCCCCCTGGCGTATCAGCGCGTGGCAGCCGCGCGCCTGCGGCGACTGGATCGACCCGGGAATGGCGAACACCTCGCGCCCCTGCTCGGCCGCCAGGCGGGCGGTGATGAGAGAGCCCGACTGCAGCGCCGCCTCGACGACCAGCGTACCCTGGGACAGCCCGGCGATGATGCGGTTGCGCTTGGGAAAGTTCTGCGCCAGCGGCGGCGTGCCCAGGGGGTACTCGCTGACCAACAGGCCCTGGCGCGCGATGCGATGCGCCAGGGTGCGGTGGCGGCTGGGATAGACCCGGTCCAGCCCGGTGCCCACGACCGCAATGGTCGCCAGGCAGCCTTCGGGGGCGTCTTCCAGCGCGCCTTCGTGCGCCGCGGCATCCACCCCCAGGGCCATGCCGGACACAATGCACAGCCCCGCCGCGCGCAGGGCCTTGGCGAACTGGCGCGCATGCAGGCCCCCCTGGACCGTGGGGTTGCGGCTGCCGACCACCGCCAGGCACGGGGCGGGGAAAAACGATGGTCCGCCCAGCACGTGCTCCGGTCCCATCACGTACAGCAGCGGCGGCGGGTCTTCGGTGGCCAGCAGCGGCGCGGGGTACGCGGCATCCGCCAGGGTGAGCACCCTGCGCCCCACGCCATCGGCCGCGCCGTGCAGCCATTGCCAAGTGGCCTCATCCAGTGCCGCCAGCCCTTCGGGCTCCATGGACAGCGCCCGCGCCTGGGCCACAGTCACATGGCCATGCCACAGCGCGGGCTGCTGGAACACCTGCCCGGGCAGCCCACACAGCGCGAGCAAGCGGCGCACCGTGTGGTTGCCCACTCCCGGCGTGAGCGTCAGGCGCAACCAGGCGGCCAGTTCGCTGCGCTCCATGGCCGGAAAGATCAGTTCGGGTTGATGAGCCGGTCGCCAACGCGCACGCCGCTCCCAAGCTGCAGCAGCAGCACGTACGAGACACGGTCGAAGGTGCGGAACACCATCGCCAGGCCATTGCGCTCGCTGGGCAGCTTGATCGTGGCACGGTCGGGGTCGGTCTGGTCGAGGATGCGGTCCCCCTGGGTCACGATCTGCAGCACGTGGCCCGGCTCGATGCCATCGGCCGTTCCCTTGTTGATGGTCACCACCTGGTTCTGGGCGGCATAGCGCACCTGGGTGCTGCCGTAGATCGACACCACGCGCGCATCCACCTCGGTCTGCGGCGCATGCGGCACATAGCTGGAGAAAGTGCGCTCCGGCGCGGGCAGCAGCCGATCCCCGGCGCGCACATCCTCCTTGGTGCTCGACAGCATCACGGTGGCCGGTACGTATTCCGCGACGGTATGCCCCCGGCCGTCGGAGGATTCTTCCAGCCCCTCGCCCTTGATCAGCTCGGCCTTGCCCAGGTACTGCCCCTCGTAGCCCAGGATGGCGCCAGTCAGCGGGTCCTTGAGCGCCACCGCATCGCGGTAGACTTGGAAGCGGCGCGGCTCCCCAGGCTCGCGCAGCAGCGGCTTGCCGGACTCACCCCGCACATAGGCCCGGTCGCTGCTGGCCATAAGCACGCGCTCATCCGTGGTGGCCACGATGCGCGGCGCGCGGGCGAAGGTGTCGTCGTCCACCACGATGGGCTCGACCAGGAAAGGCTCGATCAAATGTGGCTTGAGCGTGGGCAAGGCCAAATCCGCCAGGCTCTCTGTACGCGTGCGTGGCGACAGCCGCACCGTCTCGGGTTCGGTCGAGCCCGGCTGCGTGGTGGACAGCCGCGCGTAGCCGCCCTGCCGGTCCAGGTACAGCGTTTGCCCTGGGTAGATGCGGTGCGGATTCGCCACGGCCGGCAGGTTCATGCCCCACAGCTCGGGCCAGCGCCAGGGGCGCTGCAGGTACATGCCGGCAATGCCCCACAAGGTGTCCCCGCGCTTGACCACGTAGGTTTGCGGCGCGTTGGCGGCCAGCTCGGCCACGGGAATGCCGCTTTGCGCCGTCTGCTGGGCCGTGGCGCGCTGGGCGGCGGTCACGGGAGGCTGCTGCGCCGTGGCCGCCCCGGTGGCGGCCAATGCCGCCAACAGGCACAGCGCGCGTGCGCGCGCCCCAGCCGCCTTGTGCTTGCTTGGTTGATGCATGGAAAAACGCCCTCTCACTGGCACCGCCCGGAATGCCCGGCAGGGCGGGCATGGCGGCTGAATACATTACAAATCATCTCAGATTCTCTGCTCAAGCCCTTGATTGGGCAACGCTTATTGAAAACCGCATCTGCAAGCCTTGGTAAAAGTGGCGAAAATAACGACATATTCTCCATTCGGCCATGGCAATTCTTCCGATTCTTTGTTATCCCGATCCGCGCCTGCACCAAGTCGCCCAGCCCGTGCAGGTGGTGGATGCGCGCATCCAGTCGCTGGTCAGCGACATGCTGGCCACCATGTACGACGCGCAAGGCATCGGCCTGGCCGCCACCCAGGTGGACGTGCACGAGCGCGTGGTGGTCATCGACACCTCGGAGGAGCGCAACCAGCCGCTGGTGCTGATCAACCCCGAGATCGTCTGGGCCAGCGCCGAGAAGGTGGTGGGCGACGAAGGCTGCCTGTCCGTCCCCGGCATCTACGATGGCGTGGAGCGCTCCAGCGCCGTGCACGTGCGCGCCCTCGATGAAAAAGGCGCCGCGCGCGTGATCGAGGCCGAGGGCCTGCTGGCCGTGTGCATGCAGCACGAGATGGACCACCTGCTGGGCAAGGTGTTCGTCGATTACCTCTCGCCGCTCAAGCGCAACCGCATCAAGACCAAGATGCTCAAGCAGCAGCGCGAGGCCACGCGCGCATGAGGCTGGTCTTCGCCGGCACGCCGGAATTCGCCCGCGTGGCACTGGCGCGGCTGCTGCAGGCGGGCCACGACATTCCCCTGGTGCTGACCCAACCCGACCGCCCCGCCGGCCGGGGCATGAAGCTGCAGGCCTCGCCCGTCAAGCAGTGCGCGCTGCAGCACGGCATCGCCGTGGCGCAGCCCCTGAGCCTGCGCCTGGACGGCAAGCACCCCGCGGACGCAGCCGCCGCCCGCGCCGCGCTGGAGGCCGCCCGGCCCGACGCCATGGTCGTCGCGGCCTACGGCCTGATCCTGCCGCAGTGGGTGCTCGACCTGCCGCGCCTGGGCTGCCTGAACATCCACGCCAGCCTGCTGCCGCGTTGGCGCGGCGCCGCGCCGATCCACCGCGCCATCGAGGCGGGCGACACCGTAACCGGCGTGACCATCATGCAGATGGACGCGGGCCTGGACACGGGCGGCATGCTGCTGGCGCAAAACACGCCCATCGCCGCCACCGACACCACGGCCACGCTGCACGACCGCCTGGCCGACATGGGCGGGCGGCTGATCGTCCAGGCCCTCGACCTGGCGGCCCGCGGCGGGCTCACGGCCACGCCGCAGCCCGCCGAGGGCGTGACCTACGCGCACAAGATCGACAAGCACGAAGCGCTCATCGACTGGGCGCTGCCGGCCGACACCATCGCCCGGCGCATCCGTGCCTTCGACCCCTTTCCGGGCGCCAGCACGCTGGCGCAGGGCGAGGCGGTCAAGCTCTTGGACTGCGAAATTGATAGCTACCCGCGCTTGCCTGGCGCGGCTCCAGGCCAGATTTTATCCATAGAAGACGCCGGCGTGCGCGTGGCCTGCGGCCAGGGCGTGCTGCGGCTCACGGTGCTGCAGCGCGCCGGCGGCAAGCGCCTGCCCGCCGCCGAGTTCCTGCGCGGCTTCGCCTTGCCGCAGGGGCTGGTGCTGGGCGCATGAACGCCTCCGCCCTGCTGCGCCAGCCGGCCTTCCGCCAGGGCGTCACCGACATGCTGGGCACCGGCCTGGGCGTGGGCGCCTGGGGGCTGGTCACCGGCGTGGCCATGGTCAAGACCGGCATGCCGGTGGCGCTGGCGCTGCTCATGTCGCTGCTGGTGTACGCGGGCAGCGCGCAACTGGCCGTGCTGCCGCTGCTGGCCGTGGGCGCGCCGCTGTGGGTGGTGTGGCTCACGGCGGCCTGCGTGAACCTGCGCTTCGTCATCTTCAGCAACATGTGGCGCAGCTACTTCGCCGCATTGCCGCTGCGCCAGCGCCTGACGCTGGGCTATTTCAGCGGCGACGTGATCTTCGTCGCCTTCCTCAAGCGCTACCCCGAGCCCCGGCCCGCGCCGGACCAGGTGCCGTATTTCTGGGGCGCGGCCAGCGTCAACTGGCTGGCCTGGCAGGTGCCGTCCATCGCCGGCATCCTGCTGGCCAACTGGGTGCCGCTGTCCTGGGGGCTGGGCTTCGCGGGCGTGCTGGCGCTGCTGGGCGTGCTGCTGTCGCTGCTGTTCGACCGCGCCACCTGGCTGGCCACGGGCGTGGCGGCCACGGCGGCCATCGCGGCCTTCGCGCTGCCGCTCAAGCTCAACATCCTCGTGGCCATCGCCGCGGCCGTCGCGGCCGGCCTGCTGATGGAGGCCGTGGACCGGCGCCGCCACCACCCCGAGGTGGTTCTGGTGCCTGCCGACAGCGCCCTGCCAGAGGACGAACTGCAGCGCGTCGCGGCGGGCGACGAGGTGCCGCTGCGCGCGGAGCGCCACCCATGATGGACAACGGCTGGCTCCAACCCGTGCTCGCCATCCTGGGCCTGACGGTGATCACCGTGGTGACGCGCGCGTTCTTCATGATTCCCGAGCGCGAGCTGCCGCTGCCCGACTGGCTCAAGCGCGGCCTCAAGTACGCCCCGCTGGCCGCACTCACCGCCGTGATCGCGCCCGAGATCCTCATGGCGCAAGGCGCGCTCATCCACACCCTGCAAGACGCCCGCTGGCCCGCCGTGCTGTGCGCCACGGGCTATTACTTCTGGCGCCGCGGCATCCTCGGCACCATCGTCGTCGGCATGGCGGTGTACCTGCCGCTGCACATCGGCCTGGGCTGGTAGGCGCCAGGGACAGGGCAGGCGCCGCCTACAATGTGCGCGCTTTTTTGCCATACCTCCCGCCATGAACATTCTGCGTTTCTCCGACCTGTGCGCCCAGGGCAAAGTCCAGGGCCAGCGCGTCTTCATCCGTGCCGACCTCAACGTGCCCCAGGACGATGCCGGCCGCATCACCGAGGACACCCGCATCCGCGCCTCCGTGCCCTGCATCCAGATGGCGCTCGACGCCGGTGCCGCCGTGATGGTCACCAGCCACCTGGGCCGCCCCACCGAGGGCGAATTCAAGCCCGAGGATTCGCTCGCCCCGGTGGCGCAGCGCCTGTCGGAGCTGCTGGGCCGCGCCGTGCCGCTGGTGGCGCAGTGGGTCGATGGCGTGCAGGTCGCGCCCGGCCAGGTGGTGCTGCTGGAGAACTGCCGCGTCAACCCCGGCGAGAAGAAGAACCAACCCGCGCTGGCACAGAAGATGGCCGCGCTGTGCGACATCTACGTGAACGATGCCTTCGGCACCGCGCACCGCGCCGAGGGCACGACCTACGGCATCGCCGAATACGCCAGGACGGCCTGCGCCGGCCCGCTGCTGGCGGCAGAGATCGACGCCATCACCAAGGCCCTGGCAAGCCCCAAGCGCCCGCTGGCCGCCATCGTCGCGGGCTCCAAGGTCTCGACCAAGCTGACCATCCTGCAGTCGCTGGCGCGCAACGTGGACCAGCTCATCGTCGGCGGCGGCATCGCCAACACCTTCATGCTGGCGGCCGGGCTGAACATCGGCAAGTCGCTGGCCGAGCCCGGCCTCGTGGGCGAGGCCAAGGCCGTGATCGACGCCATGGCCGCGCGCGGCGCCGAGGTGCCGATCCCCACCGACGTGGTGGTCGCCAAGACCTTCGCCGCCGATGCGCCCGCCACCGTCAAGCCCGCCACCGAAGTGGCGGACGACGACCTGATCCTCGACATCGGCCCCGAAACCGCCGCCCGGCTGGCACAGCAGCTCCTGCAGGCCGGCACCATCGTCTGGAACGGCCCGGTCGGCGTGTTCGAGTTCGCGGCGTTCGAGAACGGCACGCGCGCCATCGCCCAGGCCATCGCGCAGTCCAGCGCCTTCAGCATCGCCGGCGGCGGCGATACGCTCGCGGCCATCGCCAAATACGGCATCGAAAAACAGGTGGGCTATATCTCCACCGGCGGCGGCGCATTCCTGGAAGTGCTGGAAGGCAAAACCCTGCCGGCATTTGAAATCCTGGAGCGCCGTGCCCGCCCTTGAAAATGCGCAGCACCGGGCGGCATATACATCTGGCAACAAAAATGCCGCCCGATCGCCATCCCCATGGGCCAAAAACAACAAATGCCAAGCGGCTGGCGCAGTTAGCGTAGTTTTCTCTTGTTTTTTGGCGAGTCTCGCACCCAAAATCATTCGCCAATGCCGGGGCGCCATCCCGCCCCGGCGCACCCATTTCCAATTCCGTAGGAGGGAACCATGTCCATTTCCAAGGCCATCGGCGCGGCCGTTCTGGTCGGCACCGCTGCCATGCTGACGGGCTGCGCCAACGCGCCCATCCCCGTGGCGGAGAATTTCCAATACACCAGCCAGCAGAAGGTGCGCTCCGCCGGCCACTGGGAACTGGTCTCGCGCGACGTGGTGGCCCAGACGCTGGGCACGCTCAACCAGGCGGGTGCCGCGGGCGCGCCCCTGTACGTGGCCCTGCCGCCGAACGCCAGCGCGTTCGACTACGCCTTCCGCGACTTCCTGATCACCCAGTTCGTGCAAAGCGGCACGCCCGTGATGCAGGCCCCGGGCCAGACCCTGGACGTGACCTACGAAGCCCAGGTGGTGCGCCACAACAGCGACCGCCCGCATTTCATTCCCGGCATGTTCACCATGCTGGCGGCCGGCGTGGGCGCCGCCTACGGCCTGCGCCACGAGCACGTGGACACCAAGGTTCTGGCCGGCCTGGGCCTGGCCGTCGCCGCCGACTATGCCAACAGCATCAACTCCGGCGGCCCGACGAACACCGAGATGATCCTCACGACCACCGTCTCGCGCAACGGCCAGTACGTGGCGCGCAAGACCGACGTGTACTACCTCGAGAACGCCGACACGCCGCTGTTCATGCGTGGCGCCGCGTACCGTCCCATGAACCTGAAGGTGGTGTCGCAATGAAGGCCCTTGCCATCCTCTCCGCCGTGGCCGCCGCCGCCGTGCTGGCGGGCTGCAACAGCGCGCCGCAGAACGTGGGCCGCACCGAGCCCACCTACCAGGACGCCGCCACCGCCCCGCTGCTGCAAAACAGCCGCGAAGCCGTCAGCAAGCTCACCGCCGGGTTCGACCTGAACGCCCTGGGCGGCGGCCCCGTGCTCGTGGCCACCGTGGTCAACGTCAACGACCTGAGCCGCTCGGCCCCGCTGGGCCGCACGCTGTCGGAGCAGTACGCCTCGCAGATGGCCGCGCTCGGCTTCAACGTCAAGGAAGTCAAGCTGCGCGGCGACATCTTCGTCAAGGAAGGCGCGGGCGAGCTGCTGCTGTCGCGCGAGATCAAGGACATCGCGCGCAGCTACAACGCCTCGCTGGTGCTCGTGGGCACCTACTCGCCGGCCGCCAACTTCACCTACGTGAGCCTGAAGCTGGTGCGCACCGAGGACAGCCGCATCATCCGCGGCCACGACTACGCCCTGCCCAACGACCGCGACGTGCAGCGCCTGCTGGCCACGCCCCGCTGAACCGCAGGGCATCGCACCAAGGCTGCCTCGGCAGCCTTTTCTTTTTCCTGCTCCGGACAGAGGCGTGCCGCACGCCTGGCCCGGTGCCATCGCCGCGCGCAGACCTAAAATCACCCGATGACCTTTCTCGACATGCTGCGCGACGCCACCGAGCGCCACCAATCGATGCTGTGCGTGGGCCTGGACCCCGAGCCCGCCCGTTTCCCGGGGGCCCTGCAGGGCGATGCGCACAGGATCTACGACTTCTGCGCCGCCATCGTGGACGCCACTGCCGACCTGGTGTGCGCCTTCAAGCCGCAGATCGCCTACTTCGCCGCGCACGGCGCCGAAGACCAGCTCGAACGCCTGATGCAGCACATGCGCTGCAACGCGCCGCACGTGCCGGTGATCCTCGACGCCAAGCGCGGCGACATCGGCTCCACGGCCCAGCAGTACGCGCGCGAGGCCTTCGAGCGCTACGGCGCCGACGCCGTGACGCTCTCGCCCTTCATGGGCTGGGACTCGGTGCAGCCCTATCTCGAATACCACGGCAAGGGCGCCTTCCTGCTGTGCCGCACCTCCAACCCCGGCGGCGACGACCTGCAGGCGCAGCGCCTGGCCAGCGTGCCCGGCCAGCCGCTGGTGTACGAGCACATCGCGGCCCTGGCGCAGGGCCCGTGGAACAAGAACGGCCAGCTTGGCCTGGTGGTGGGCGCCACCTACCCGCACGAGATCGAGCGCGTGCGCGCCCTCGCGCCCACGCTGCCGCTCTTGATTCCCGGCGTCGGCGCCCAGGGTGGCGACGCCGTGGCCACGGTGCGCGCCGGGCTGCGCGCGCAGGGGCCGATCATCGTCAACTCCTCGCGCGCCATCCTCTATGCCGCGAATGGCCCGGACTTCGCGCAGGCCGCGCGCCAGGCCGCGCAGCACACGCGCGACACGCTGAACGCGGCGCGCGCCTGATTCAGCGCAAGCGCTCTGGCGCTAACGCCGCCACGGTTTCCGGCCCCAGGCCCTGCGCGGCCAGGGCCGCGTCCAGCGGCTCGCCGCACAGCAGATTGCGCGCCAGCAGGGCGTAGCCCGCGGCGCTCTGGATACCGTAGCCGCCCTGCGCGGCGAGCCAGAAGAAGCCCGCCACGCCTTCGTCCCAGCCGATGACGAAATCGCCGTCGGCCACGAACGAGCGCAGCCCGGCCCAGGTGTGCGCGGGGCGGCGGATCGCCAGCGTCGTCACCTGCTCGATGCGCCAGATGCCCGTGGCCACGTCCAGCTCCTCGGGCACCACGTCGTGCGGCGGCACCGGATCGGCATTGGCGGGCGAGCCCATGAGCTGGCCCGCGTCGGGCTTGAAGTAGTAGCTGTCGTCCACCCCCATGGCGGCGGGCCAGGCCTGCACGTCCGCGCCCGGCGGCGGCGCGAAGGTGAAGGCCGTGCGGCGGCACGGCGTCAGGCCCACGGGCGCCGCACCCGCAAGGCTCGCCACCCCATCGGCCCAGGCGCCGGCGGCGTTGACGACGTGGCGCGCCCGCACCACGTCACCGCCCGCCAGGCCGATGCGCCAGCCGCCGCCCTCCCGCGCCAGCGCCAGCACCTCGGCCCCGGTGCGCAGCGCGCCGCCGCGCTGGCGCAGGCCGCGCAGGTAGCCCTGGTGCAGGGCGTGCACGTCGATGTCGGCGGCGCCGGGCTCCCACAGGCCCGCCGCCACTGCCTCGGGGCGCAGGCAGGGCAGGCGCGCCTGCAACTGCGCGTAACTCTGGCGCTCCAGGCCCGGGGCATGCGGGCGCAGCTCGGCGTAGGTGCGTTCGAGCAACGCTTCCTGCCCCGGCCCGGCCAGGTACACCACGCCGCGCGGCGTGAGCAGCGGCGCGCTGGCGAAGCCCGCCGGCGGCGCGGCGTAGAAGGCGCGGCTGGCGCGCGTCAGGGCGCGGATGGCGAGCGTGCCATAGGTCTCCATGAACAGCGCCGCCGAGCGCCCGGTGCTGTGGTAGCCGGGCTGCGGCTCGCGCTCCAGCACCAGCACCGACGCGCCCGCCTGCGCCAGTTGCCACCCCACGCTGGCGCCCGCCATGCCCGCGCCGACCACCGCATAGTCCCATGCCGTCATCGCTTTACTCCTGTTTTGATAGCTTACAGCGCTTACCACGCAAGCGCTGGCACGAATTTTGATACCTGATTGCCGCGCAGCGCTGCGCGCCACGCTTCTTGATGCCTGTCAAAACCATGCGCCCAGCGTACGACCACAGTAGGTGGCCTACCACCCCTCGTCAGCCCCGCTTGCATGCGTTACCCCGCATCCCCCGCCATGGCCTTGCTTTCCCGAATCAGCCTGCTGCAAAAATTCGCCATTCTGGCCCTCATCGGCGTGCTCGTGAGCGCGCTGCCCACGTTCCTGTACGTGCGCGACGCGCTGCGCACCATGGCGCACGCGCGTCTGGAAGCCAGCGGGGCCGCGCCGCTGACGGCGCTGAGCCTGGTGGTGCAGCGCATGCAGGTGCACCGCGGCCTGTCCTCGGGCATGCTCGGGGGCGACGAGGCCCTGGCGGCGCGGCGCCCCGCCGCGCGCGACCTGGTGAACCAGGCCGTGGAGGCCGCCAGCGCCCGCCTGGCCACGGCCCAGGTGCCCGCCGACCAGCTCGCGGCCTGGCAGCAGGCGCGCCAGACCTGGCAGGCGCTGGAGGCCAGCGTGGACCAGCGCCAGGTGCAGCAGGCGCAAAGCACGGCGCAGCACACGGCGCTGATCGCCTCGGTCATGCGCATCAGCGAGGAGCTGCTCAACGCCTACGGCCTGCAGCTGGAGGAGGCGGAGCACGCTTACGCGCTGATCCAGGCCGCCCTGGTGCACACCCCGGTGCTGGGCGAGAAGCTCGGCATCCTGCGCGCGCAGGGCTCGGGCTTCCTGGCGCGGCGCGAGCTGCCGCCGGTGAACAAGGGGCTGGTGATGGCCCTGCAGCAGCGCGCGCAGGAACTGCAGGGCGACGCCTTCCGCCAGTTCGAGCGTGCCATGCAGCGTGATGCCGGCTACCGCGCGGCGCTCGGCCCGTCGGCCGAGGCGGCCCACGCCCTCGTGACCCAGGCGCTGGCGCTGGCCACCAAGGAAGTGACCGAGGCCGCCACGCTGCAGCTGGCACCGCAGGACTACTTCGACACCTTCACGCGCACCATCGACGCGCTCTACGCGCTGAACGCCAAGGCGCTGGAAAGCCTGGACGCCACGCTGCAGCAGCGCCAGGCCAGCCTGCGCCGCATTCTCATCGCCGAGGCGCTGGCCATGGCGCTGATCCTGGCCCTGAGCGGCGCGCTGATCGCGGCGTTCGCCCGCTCCATCCGCCAGCCGCTGGGGCAGGCCATCGACTTGGCGCACGCCGTGGCGCAGGGCGACCTCGCGGGCGCCGACATCGCCCACGGCACGGACGAGGTGGGCCACCTCACCGCCGCGCTGCTGCAGATGCGCCGCCAGCTCACCCAGGTGGTGGCGCGCGTGCGCCACAACGCCGACGGCGTGGCCACGGCCAGCGCCGAGATCGCCCAGGGCAACCAGGACCTGTCGGCGCGCACCGAAAGCCAGGCCAGCGCGCTGGAAGAAACCGCCGCCGCCATGGAGCAGATGACCGCCACCGTGCGCCAGAACGCCGACAGCGCGGCCCAGGCCAGCCAGCTCGCGGCCAGCGCCAGCCAGGTGGCGCAGCAGGGCGGCGACGTGGTGGCGCGCGTGGTGCAGACCATGCAGGGCATCGACACGAGCAGCAGGAAGATCGCCGACATCATCGGCGTGATCGACTCCATCGCCTTCCAGACCAACATCCTGGCGCTGAACGCCGCCGTGGAAGCGGCACGCGCGGGCGAACAGGGCCGGGGCTTTGCCGTGGTGGCGGGCGAGGTGCGCCAGCTGGCGCAGCGCTCGGCCCAGTCGGCCAGCGAGATCAAGGCGCTGATCGCCGAGAGCGCGCAGAACGTGGCGCAGGGCAACGCGCTGGTCGAGCGCGCCGGCAGCACCATGCACGAGGTGGTGGCCGCCGTGCGCCGCGTCACCGACATCATGGGCGAGATCAGCGCCGCCAGCCGCGAGCAGTCGCAGGGCGTGGCGCAGGTGGGCGAGGCCATCACGCAGATGGACCAGAGCACGCAGCAGAACGCCGCCCTGGTCGAGCAGATGGCGGCCGCCGCGAGCAGCCTGCACGGCCAGGCGCAGGAGCTGGTGCAGGGCGTGGCGGTGTTCCGCCTGGCGGCGGGCGGCGGCGCGCAGCGGCTCGGATTGCCGTCCTGACGCTATTGATTCAGGAGCTGCCAGCGCTTGGTGCACAAGGGCTGCATGCTATTTTGATGCACATCAAGTGAAACAGGCATGCGCGCGGGGTGCCCCGCTTGCGCGCCAGCGCCCAGGCCGTTCACAATGGCTCACCCCCCCGCACGGCGCGCGGTCCCCGCCACGCAGCCGCTTCGCGGCACCACCATGCGTCCGCTCCAGCTCTCGCTGCGCACCGCCATCACCGTCCCCTTCGCGCTGCTGTTCGCGGCCACCGTGGGGCTGCAGGCGTTCATGCAGCACCGCCAGGTGCAGCAGCTCATCGACCAGGAAAGCGAACGCCTGCTCGCGGCCATCACCGCCACGGCGCGCAGCCGGCTGTCCGAGTACCTGGAGGTGCCGTTCGAGATCCAGCGCGGCATCGGCGACACCATCGGCCGCCAGGGCCTGTACGCACCGGGGCGCCTGGAAGGCGTGTACGCCTACCTGCACGGCGTGTTCACCGAGGTGTACGCCCGGCACGCGCAGATCAGCCTGCTGAGCTTCGGCAGCCAGCAGGGCGAGTTCGCAGGCATACGGCGCGAGCCCGACGGCAGCTACCGCCTGATCCTGAAGGAGAACCGGGGCGAGGGGCTGCTGCACATCTACCAGCAGCCCGCGCCTGGCCCCGTGGTGGCCACCTTCCCCGGCTACGACCCACGCGTGCGCCCCTGGTACGCGCCCGTGGCCCATTCAGGCCAGGCGCTGTGGTCGCCCATCTACACCACGGCGGGGGAGCGCGGGGACATCACCATCTCGGCCGCCAGCCCGGTGTTTTCGCGCGGCCAATTGATCGGCGTGATGGACGCCGACGTGCGCCTCGACAGCATGAGCCGCTTCCTGCGCGAGGAGCCGCTGCGCGGCCAGGCCCAGGTGCTGGTGGTGGACGCGCAAGGCTACCTGGTGGCGCATTCCGAGCCCGGCCCGGTGCTGGCCCCGGCACAGTCCGGCACGCCCCAGGCGCAGCGCGCGCGCCTGCGCATGGGCGACAGCGCCAGCCCCGTGCTGCGCCGCGCGGCCGCCCTGCTGCCGCAGGCGGCGGGCGCGGGCTTCGGCTTCGAGGAAGGGGACGAACGCTACTTCGCCCGCGCCACGCCGTACCAGGACGCGCGCGGGCTGGACTGGCGCATCGTGGTGGTGCTGCCCGAATCCGCACTGCTGGGCGAGACACGCGCGCAAAGCCGCCACATGCTGCTGTGGAGCCTGGCCATCGCCGCCCTCGGCCTGCTGCTGGGCCTGTGGGCAGTGCGCCAGGCGGTGCGCCCCATCCTGCGCACGGCCGAGGCGGCCAACCGCCTGGCGCACGGCGAATGGCAGGCCGCGCCAGCGCGCGGCGGCGCGCTGCTGGAAACCTCCATCCTGGTGCGTGCCTTCAACGACATGGCCGAGCGCCTGCAGCAGTCGTTCCAGCAGATGCGCGAGCTGCTGCTCTACGACAGCCTGACGCAGGCGCTCACGCGGCGCGGCCTGCTCGAACGCAGCCAGTGGGCCCAGCCGCGCCCGGCGGTGCTGTGCCTGGTGGGGCTGGACGACTTCCGCGCGCTCAACGACAGCGTGGGCCACGGCACGGGCGACCGGCTGCTGCAGGCCGTGTCGGAGCGCCTGCGCCAGCGCCTGCCCGAGCCCGCGCTGCTGGCCCGCCTGGGCGGCGACGAATTCGCGCTGCTGCACTTCAACGACGCGGGCCAGTTCTCGGCCGCGGCGATGGGCGAGGCGCTGCAGGCGCTGTTCGCCGCGCCGTTCTCGGTGGGGGCGGACGAGATCCTGGTGCGCGCCTCGGTCGGCACCGTGGAGGGGCAGTTGGCCAGCGACGACCTGCCCGAATGGCTGCGCAACGCCAGCATGGCCCTGGGCGAAGCCAAGCGGCGCGGGCGCAACCAGTCGGTGGCGTTCTCGCCCGCGCTGGCCGCGCACGCCTTCGAGCGCGCGCGCCTGTCGAACGAGCTGCGCCAGGCATTGGACAAGGACGAATTCCTGGTGCACTACCAGCCCGTGGTCGATCTGGCCAGCGGCCGCATGGTGGGCGCCGAAGCGCTCGTGCGCTGGAACAGCCCGACGCGCGGCATGGTGCCGCCAGGGCTGTTCATCCCCACGGCGGAGGAGTCCGACCTGATCCTTGCGCTGGGCGACTGGGTGCTGCACCGCGCCACGCACGACATCGCGCGGCAGCTCGACGCGCTGCCGCCGGGGTTCGACCTGCACGTCAACGTCTCGGCGCGCCAGCTCATCCAGTCGGACTTCCCGGCCACGCTGCGCACGGTGCTGTCGGCCAGCCGCCTGCCGCCGCAGCAGCTCACGCTGGAGCTGACCGAGTCGGTGCTGATCGACAGCGACGTGGCCATGCGCGAGCGCATCGCCGCCATCCACGCCCTGGGCGTGCGCATCGCCATCGACGACTTCGGCACCGGCTACTCGTCGCTGGCCTACCTGAGCCGCCTGGCGTTCGACTGCATCAAGATCGACCAGAGCTTCGTGCGCAAGCTGCTCGCCTCGGCGCAGGACGAGGCCATCATCGCGGCCGTGCTGCACATGGCGCATGGCTTCGGCGTGACCGTGGTGGCCGAGGGCGTGGAGACCGCGGCCGAGGCCGAGCGCCTGCGCGCCATGGGCTGCCCCAACGCCCAGGGCTACTGGTTCGGCCGGCCGGGGCCGCTGGAACAGTTGCACGGCTGGCGCGCGCCGTGAGGCCGCCAAGAGGTTCGCTCCTTCTTTGCTAGCTGCTGGCGCTTGCATGGCAACGTTTTCACAATGAAAACACCGCCAACTCCTTGCCAGGCAAGCGCCAGCAGCTATCAAGAAGGAAGCGCCAGATACCGCCGCAGGTACCGCCCGGTGTGGCTGGCCGGGTTGGCCGCCAGCGCCTCGGGCGTGCCCGTGCCCACCACGGTGCCGCCGCCCGCGCCGCCCTCGGGGCCCATGTCGATGAGCCAGTCGGCGGTCTTGATGACGTCGAGGTTGTGCTCGATCACCACGATGGTGTTGCCCGCGTCGCGCAGCTGGTGCAGCACGCGCAGCAGCAGGTCGATGTCGGCGAAGTGCAGGCCGGTGGTGGGCTCGTCCAGGATGTAGAGCGTGCGCCCGGTGTCGCGCCGGCTCAGCTCCTGCGCCAGCTTCACGCGCTGGGCCTCGCCGCCCGAGAGCGTGGTGGCGCTCTGGCCCAGGCGGATGTAGCTCAGGCCCACCTGCAGCAGCGTCTGCAGCTTGCGCGCGATCGCCGGCACGTCCTTGAAGAAGGCGTGCGCGTCCTCCACCGTCAGGTCGAGGATCTGCGCGATGTTGCGGCCCTTCCACTGCACCTCCAGCGTCTCGCGGTTGTAGCGCTGGCCGTGGCACACGTCGCAGGGCACGTACACGTCGGGCAGGAAGTGCATCTCCACCTTCACCACGCCGTCGCCCTGGCAGGCCTCGCAGCGCCCGCCGGCCACGTTGAAGGAAAAGCGCCCCGGGCCGTAGCCGCGCTCGCGGGCCGTGGTGGTCTCGGCCATCAGCTCGCGGATGGGCGTGAACAGCCCGGTGTAGGTGGCCGGGTTGCTGCGCGGCGTGCGGCCAATGGGCGACTGGTCCACGTTGATGACCTTGTCGAAATACTCCAGCCCCTCGATGGCCTCGTGCGGCGCGGGCTCGTCGTGCGCGCGGTGGATGGCGCGCGCCGCCGCCTTGTGCAGCGTGTCGTTGACCAGCGTCGATTTGCCCGAGCCCGACACGCCGGTGACGCAGGTCAGCAGCCCCACGGGAAAGTCCACGCTCACGCCGCGCAGGTTGTTGCCGCTGGCGCCGGCCACATGCAGCGTTTGCAGCGCCTGCGGCGCGCCGGCGGGCGCCGCGGGCAAGCCCGCCGCGCGCTCCGCACCCTTTCTTGCGGGCGCGGGCGGCGGCGCCAGCACCGGCTGCCAGGGCGTGCGCCGCGCCGGCACGGCGATGGCGCGCGCGCCCGACAGGTACTGGCCGGTGAGCGAATCCGGCGCGGCGCACAGGTCGGCGCAGCGGCCCTGCGCCATCACGCGCCCGCCGTGCACACCCGCGCCGGGGCCCATGTCCACCACGTGGTCGGCGGCGCGGATCATGTCCTCGTCGTGCTCCACCACGATGACGCTGTTGCCCAGGTCGCGCAGGCGCGACAGCGTGGCGATGAGGCGGTCGTTGTCGCGCTGGTGCAGGCCGATGCTGGGTTCGTCAAGCACGTACATCACGCCCGTGAGGCCGCTGCCGATCTGGCTGGCCAGGCGGATGCGCTGGGCCTCGCCGCCCGAGAGCGTCTCGGCGCTGCGCGCCAGGCTCAGGTACGACAGGCCCACGTCGTTCAGGAACGTCAGGCGCGCCACGATCTCGCGCACGATCTTGTCGGCGATCTCCGCCTTGGCCCCCGGCAGGCGCAGCGCCGCGAACCAGTCGCGCGCGGCCAGCAGCGTCATCTGGCTCACGTCGTGGATGGCGCAGCCCGCCGCCCCCTCGCCCACGCCCGCCCCCACGCGCACGTGGCGCGCCTCGCGGCGCAGGCGCGCGCCATGGCACTCAGGGCAGGCCTGCGTGCTGCGGTAGCGCGCCAGGTCGTCGCGCACCACGGTGGAATCGGTCTCGCGGTAGCGCCGCGTCATGTTGGGCAGGATGCCCTCGAACGCATGGTGGCGCACGACGGGCTGGCCCTTGCGCGCGCCGCTGTCGAGCAGGTAGGTGAAGGCGATCTCCTGCGCGCCCGAGCCGTGCAGCACCACCTGCTGCACGGCGGCGGGCAGTTGCTCGAACGGCGTTTCCACGTCGAAGCCGTAGTGCCGCGCCAGACTCTCCAGCATGGCAAAGTAGTAGCCGTTGCGCCGGTCCCAGCCCTTGATGGCGCCGCTGGCCAGGCTGAGCGACGGAAAGGCCACCACGCGCGCGGCGTCGAACACCTCCTGCTGCCCCAGCCCGTCGCACGACGGGCAGGCGCCCGAGGGCGAGTTGAACGAGAACAGGCGCGGCTCCAGCTCGGGCAGCGAGAAGCTGCACACCGGGCAGGCGAACTTGCTGCTGAAAAGATGCTCGCGCCCCGTGTCCATCTCCAGCGCCAGCACGCGGCCATGGCCTTCCGCGCCGCCCACGCGCAGCACCGCCTCGATGCTCTCGGCCAGGCGCTGCTGGGCATCGGGGCGCACCTTCAGGCGGTCGATCACCACGTCCACGTCGTGCTTCTCGGTCTTCTTGAGCGCGGGCAGGTTCTCGTGCTCGTGGATCTGGCCATCGACGCGAAAGCGCACGTAGCCCTGCGCCTGCATCTGCGCGAACAGCTCGGTGAACTCGCCCTTCTTCTGCCGCGCCACCGGGGCCAGCAGCATCAGGCGCGTGTCCTCGGGCAGGGCCAGCACGGCGTCCACCATCTGGCTCACCGTCTGCGCGGCCAGCGGCAGGCCGTGCTCGGGACAGTGCGGCGTGCCGGCGCGGGCGTAGAGCAGGCGCAGGTAATCGTGGATCTCGGTCACCGTGCCCACGGTGGAGCGCGGGTTGTGGCTGGTGGCCTTCTGCTCGATGCTGATGGCGGGCGACAGGCCCTCGATCAGGTCCACGTCGGGCTTGTCCAGCCGCCCCAGGAACTGGCGCGCATAGCTGGAGAGGCTCTCCACGTAGCGCCGCTGGCCCTCGGCATACAGCGTGTCGAACGCCAGGCTGGACTTGCCCGAGCCCGACAGCCCCGTGATCACCACGAGCTGGTTGCGCGGCAGGTCCAGGTCGATGTTCTTGAGGTTGTGCGTGCGCGCGCCACGGATGCTGATGCGCTGCTCGCGCAGCGCGCGGGCGGGAGAGAGGCCATCGGCGGCGGCGGGAAGAACGGAGTCGGGCATCGGCAGGCGGAAAAAGTCGAACCCGCCATGATAGGCCCGCCCCCTTTCACGCGCCCACCCCACGCCTTTGGCGGGGCCGGCAGGCAAAGGCTGAAAGGCATCTTTCACCCGGCATCAGCAAATACCCTGGCTGCTCAGATTCGCTCAGATAGCGCCCCGCAAATGCCGCTACCCTGGGCTGCCCACATTGATGCCTTGCACCTTGAAAACCGAGTATCGCAATAGGGCAAATCAATTGTTCACAAAATTTTGCAATTCATCTAGGATGTTTTCCATCGTGCACCCAGGCGGTGGCTGCTGACGCCTGGCGCGCAAACCCTCACCACACACCACCACCATGCCCGCCCACCGCACCACGCCCGGCCCGCTGGCGCTGCGCCCCATCCAGCCGGGGGACGAGGAGGCATTGCACGCCATCTTCGCCACCACGCGCGAGGCCGAGCGCCAGCAGCTCGGCTGGAGCGGCCCCGAGTGGGACGCCTTCACCCGCCAGCAATTCGCCGCCCAGCACGCCCAGTACATGCGCGGCTACGCCAACCCCACGTTCAGCCTCGTGCTGCACGGCGACAGCGGCGGCGCTGTGGCCGGGCGCCTGTACGTGGACCGCACCCCGGCGGAAATCCGCATCATCGACATCGCCCTGCTGCCAGCCCACCAGCGCCAGGGGCTGGGCGGGCGCCTGCTGCGCGCGCTGGCCGAGGAATCCGACGCCTGCGGCATCCCCCTGGGCCTGCATGTCGAGAAGAACAACCCCATCCTCGGCGCCTACGAGCGCCTGGGCCTGCAGGCACGCGAAGACCGGGGCGTGTACCTGTACATGCAGCGCCCGCCCCAGCCGCCGCGCCTGCCCGGGCCAGACGCCCTGGCCGCCAGCACCGGCAGCGCCTTTGAACTGCACGATCCCGCCCAGCTCGGCTGCGCCGCCCCACTGGCGACGCTGCAACTGCAGCGCGCCACGCAGCGCCAGGGCCGAGGCGTGGCCAGCCTCACGCTCGACTTCGCCGGGCCCGACATCGGCCGCCCCGCGCATGCCACCTACCTGCTGGCCCACCCGCTGCTGGGCCGGTTCCCCCTCTTTCTCGGCCCCGTCATGGGCGGCGCGGCCGGGCAAGTCCACTACCAGGCCACCCTCACCCGCCTGGTGCCACCGCCCGAGGAGACCACCACCCATGAGTGAAGCATACGTTGGAGAAATCCGCATGTTCGCGGGCGACTTCGCCCCGATCAACTGGGCGCCGTGCGATGGCCGCACGCTGCAGATCAACGAGTACGAAGTGCTCTACACCCTGCTGGGCACCACCTACGGCGGCGACGGGCGCACCAACTTCAACCTGCCCGACCTGCGCGGGCGCTTGGCCATCGGCATGGGCCAGGGCCAGAACCCGCCACTCACCAATCGCCCACTGGCCCAGCAAGCCGGGGTGGAAACCGTCACCCTGACCGAGGCCAATATCCCCGCCCACACCCATTCCTTCGCCGTGGGCAGCACGGCGACCAGCAACAGCCCTGCAGGGGGCATGGTGCCCGCCGCCGTCAGCGGCTTCAAGCTCTACGCCAGCACTGCCACTTCCAGCGCCTCGCTCGACCCCAAGGTCGTGCAGCCCGCGCCCGGTGGCTCGCAGGCGCATAACAACGTCATGCCCAGCCTGCCCATCAGCTTCATCATCTGCCTGCAGGGCCTGTACCCCAGCTTCCCGTAAACGAGACTCTCAGAAAGGAGCACACGCCATGGAACCCTTCCTTGGAGAAATCCGCGCCTTCGCGTTTGGCCGCGTCCCCAATGGCTGGCTGCCCTGCGACGGGCGCCAACTGCAAGTGCAGCAAAACCAGGCCCTGTACGCACTGCTAGGTACGCGCTACGGCGGCACTCCCAACCAGAACTTCAACCTGCCCGACCTGCGCGGGCGCACCCCCGTGTGCTACGGCCCTGGTATGGCCATGGGGCTGAAGGAAGGCACGGAAACCGTCACCCTCACCTCCGCCCAGGTGCCGCCACACACCCACGCGGTGCTGGCCACCAGCACCGCCGCCGCCACCAGTTCACCCGCAGGCGGCGCGCTGGCCACCCTGCCCGCAGGCACCAACGCCTACGCTGCACCTGGCACCACCACGTTCAATACCGCTGCCGTATCCACCAGCGGCGCCAGCGCCCCGCACCAGAACATGCAGCCCTCGCTGGCCGTGAACTGGTGCATCGCCACCAGCAACGCCCTGTTCCCCCCTCGCCAATAACCCCCAGGAGGAAACCATGGCAGACCCCTTTACCGGAGAAATCCGTGCCTTCGCCTTCGACTACCCACCCCAATACTGGGCCTTCTGCAACGGGCAAACCATGCTGGCGCAGCAAAACCCGGCGCTGTATGCCGTCATCGGCAACCGCTATGGCGGCACGCCCCCCCAGAACTTCAAACTGCCCGACCTGCAGGGCCAGGCGCCCATGTGCCAGGGCGCCGGCACCGGCCTGACGCCGCGCACCGTGGGCCAGGGCACGGGCACGCCCGCCGTCGCCCTGACGGCCGCGCAACTGCCGCCGCACAGCCACACCATCACGGTGCTGGCAGGCAGTGCCACGGCGGAAACGCCCTCGGGCAACTTCCTGGCGATGGGCAACAAGCCCGCCAGCCCGCGCCCACAGGCTGTGTCCGCTTACGCCCCCGGCCCGTTGACCGCCCCACTGGACATCCAACTGGCCCCCACCGCACTCTCGCCCTTCCAGGGAGGGGGGCAGCCGCACAGCAACATGCAGCCCTATCTGGCGTTGAACATGTGCATCTGCCTGGATGGGGAATTCCCCGTGAAACCCTGAGGCCTGCACTCCTTCTTTTTGCATGAAATTGGCCGCTAGCGCTTGCCCAGAAAGCGCTAGCAGCTATTGTTTTTGAACCGAAAGCGCCGCCATGCCGCCAACCACACCCCCCCCCCTGCGTCATCAGGACAAACCCTGGTTTTCCCTTTTTCACCGCTGGGCGGTAGTGTTGTTCCTGGGCCTCATGGCCTGCGTGGCAAGCCTCGACGTGCAGGCCAGCACGGTGGGTACAAACGTCACGATGCGCAGTGTCGGTCCCGGTGGTAGTGATTGGAAGACCACATCTGTTGGCACGGGCGCTGAATACGACGACGGCGTAGGGCTTGCGGTCGATATTGATCCTGTGGCGTCAACCATCACGATTACTTGGATAGCAGGCTGTGATCCCTTTTGCCAGTGGACGCCTCCCAAGATTCAATTTGAATTCAGCGGAGGCGATCTGGCTCAGATCACCAGCGTCACGCGCACCGGCGGTACTGCCACCGATGCGGGGAGCTACGTGCCCACCGCCAGCGGCAAAACGATAACCATCGATACCCCTGCTAGCGACCCCGTGGCCCTGGGCACCATCATCTTCACGTTCACCTCCACGACCATCCACGACCCCACCGTCACCGGCCTGAGCGCCACCAGCGGCCCAGAGGCAGGCGGCACTCCCGTCACCATCACCGGCACCAACTTCACCGGCGCTACGGCGGTGAAGTTCGGCAGCAACAACGGCACCAACGTCACCGTCGTCAACGGCACCTCGATCACCGCCACCGCGCCCGCAGGCACCGGCGTGGTGGACGTGACCGTGACGAACCCCTACGGCACCAGCGCCACCAGCGCGAACAGCAAGTTCACCTACGTGCCTGCTGCAACTTATACCGTTACCTACTATGGCAATGGCAATACGGGGGGGAGTGTTCCAACAGATGGGAGCAGCCCGTACAGCGGCGGTTCGACGGTCACCGTATTGGGTAATTCCGGCAGCCTGACCAGGACCGGATACACCTTCAATGGCTGGAACACGGCGGCCAACGGCAGTGGCACCAGTTATGGCCCGGGCAGTACCTTCACCATTTCCGGCAATGCCGCGTTCTATGCGCAGTGGCTGTCGATCCCAGCGCCCGTCGCTGGTGCAGTCAGCGCCACCGTGGCCTACAACAGCAGCAATAACGCCATCCCCCTGAACATCACCGGCGGCGCGCCCACCAGCGTGGCCGTGGCCAGCGGGGCCGGCCAAGGCACCGCCACCGCCAGCGGCACCAGCATCACCTACACACCCAACTCCGGCTATTCGGGCAGCGACAGCTTTACCTACACCGCCACCAATGCCGGCGGCACTTCGGCGCCTGCCACGGTGACCATCACCGTCAATCCCCAGGCGCCGGTGGCCAACGCGGTGAGCGCCACCGTGGCCTACAACAGCAGTGCCAACCCCATCACCCTGAACATCACCGGCGGCACGCCCACCAGCGTGGCCGTGGCCAGCGGGGCC
>Ga0222428_100164_pt1 | contig 65196 bp, 68 predicted proteins | sample 2B5Ametagenome_FD_182471 | JGI IMG/M metagenome (GOLD analysis project Ga0222428, IMG submission 182471) | Enriched microbial communities from leaf-cutter ant dump, University of Wisconsin, Madison, United States - 2B5A (version 2) | ecosystem: Environmental > Terrestrial > Nest > Insects nest >...
CCGAACTTGCTGGACAGCACCGTCGCAATCGCCGCCGTCAGCGTCGTCTTGCCGTGGTCCACGTGGCCGATCGTGCCCACGTTCACGTGGGGCTTGGTCCGTTCGAACTTACCTTTTGCCATTTTTCCGACTCCGAAAAAAATCTAAACCAACACAACAACAGGATCTTTGCGCACCCAGAATTGGATACGCCTGAATTTGGTGCCCTTGGCGGGAATCGGACCCGCGACCTCTCCCTTACCAAGGGAGTGCTCTACCACTGAGCCACAAGGGCAAATTCTCTCAAACCGACATTGGAGCGGGAGACGGGAATCGAACCCGCGTCATCAGCTTGGAAGGCTGGGGTTCTACCATTGAACTACTCCCGCATCCGCCTTTCGGCTTCATCTGGTGGAGGGGACTGGATTCGAACCAGTGTAGGCGTAAGCCAACAGATTTACAGTCTGCCCCCTTTAGCCACTCGGGCACCCCTCCGGAGAATTTCGAATTATAGCACTGATTTTTTACGCATCCAGCAATTTTGCATATCTGCCGGACGGAAAGACTCCAGGAACTGCGAACATCGTTGGCGCGGCTGGCGGGGATCGAACCCACGACCCTTGGCTTCGGAGGCCAATACTCTATCCACTGAGCTACAGCCGCGTGACTGAATCGGTACAACCGCGAATTATCGCACGCGGCAGGCAAGCACCCAAAGACAACGCCGCCAAGGCCCCGCCATCACCGCCTATCCGCAAGGCACCGCATCCGGCGCCGCCGGCAGCTTCAAGCCCAGGCCGAGAAGAAACGCATCCGTGCTGGTGCGACCCACCCTCACCAGATCGAAATTCCCGCCGCCAAGGAGCCAGTTGCGGATCAACCCATCGAACAAAGCATGCAGGCCGACAGCCGCCTCCATGGGACTCATGGGCAGACCCGTCTCCTGCAACTGCGCCGCCAGCGCGAAGTCCCGCGCCAATTGCTGCGTAAAACCCTCCGAGGCGGCCACATGGCGGTCACGCACCCCCACCATTTCGCCGACGTATTCCACCTTGTAGAGGGCAATCTCGAAGACCCTGCGGGTCCGCTCATCCGACGCGATGCTGCACAGCACCAGCGCCATCACCGCCCGCAGCCGCTGCACAGGGTCGGGACAGGTGCTGCTTTCGAACTCGCCATAGCCCTGCTCCAGCGGGAGCGTCACCCGGTCCATCATGGCGCTGAAGAGATCCACCTTGTCCTTGAAGTGCCAGTAGATCGCGCCGCGGGTGGCCCCCGCCGCCTGGGCGATGTCCCCGAGGGACGCCCTGGAAACACCCTTCTCGCTGAAAACCTGCTCCGCCGCGTCTATCAGGCCGTTGCGCGTGGCGATGGCATCCTCTTTGGTTCGACGTGCCATAGGTATCTGTGTCTCCTCTGCTCTGTCTTGGCGCCATTCCACCCTGCAATGCGCAGAGGTGTTGGGCAGTCACAATTATACATTCATGTTTGTATGTATAATCGCGCACTTATTTTGTCGGGCACTGCCCCCGGGATGCCTCCGGCCAGCATCCCATCCCCTACAACCCCATCCCTTGACGCCAATCAAAAGGACTTCCATGCCCATACCGCGTGATGCATCCGCCGTCCCCTTCTATCGCGCCACTCCGGCCCGCCGGGCCATCTCCCTGGCGGCCGTAAGCGCCGTGGCCATGCTCCTGATCGCGTGCGGCAAGACCGATGGCCAGCCTGCCGCCGCCGGCGGGGGGGGCCAGACGCCCCCCGTGGAAGTGGGCGTGGTCACGGCCACGCCCGGCGACGTGGGGCTGATCACCGAACTCCCCGGCCGCGTGGAAGCCTCCCGCGTGGCCCAGGTGCGCGCCCGTGCCGCCGGCATCCTGCAGCAGCGCCTTTTCAAGGAAGGCAGCGATGTCAGGGCCGGGCAGCCGCTGTTCCGCATCGACCCCGCGCCCTACGCTGCCGCCGCAGAAAGCGCCCGCGCCAGCCTGGCCAAGTCGCAGGCCAATCTGGCGCAGGCCAGCGCCCAGGTCGAGCGCTACCGCCCCCTGGTGAGCGCCAATGCCATCAGCAAGCAGGATTTCGTCAACGCCGAAGCGGCCGAGAAGCAGGCCCAGGCCGACGTGGCCGCCGCCAAGGCGGCCGTGCGCACCGCCGACATCAACCTGGGCTACGCCAGCGTCACCTCGCCCATTTCGGGCCGCATCGGCCGTGCGCTGGTGACCGAAGGCGCCCTGGTGGGCCAGGGCGAGGCCACGCCCCTGGCCGTGGTGCAGCAGATCGACCCTGTCTACGTCAACTTCACCCAGTCGGCCAGCGATGTCTTCCAGTTGCGCCGTGCGATGGAGAGCGGCCAGTTCAAGCGCGCCGGCAGCGACGCCGCCAGTGTGAAGCTCGTGCTGAGCGATGGAACGGAGTACGCGCAGACCGGAAAGCTGCTGTTCACCGACCTGTCGGTGGACGCCGCCACGGGCCAGGTCACGCTGCGCGCCGAAGTGCCCAACCCGAAGGGCGAACTGCTGCCCGGCCTGTACCTGCGCGTGCGCATCGAGCAGGTCCAGGCCAGCAACGCCATCACGCTGCCCCAGCAGGCCGTGACGCGTACCCAGCAGGGCGACACGGTGAGCGTCGTGGGCGAGGACGGCAAGGTCTCCCAGCGCACGATCAAGGTCAGCGCCGCGCAGAACAACCGCTGGGTGGTGCTCGAAGGGCTGAAGGCCGGCGAGAAGGTCATGGTGGATGGCTTCCAGAAGCTGCAGATGCTGCCGCCGGGAACGCCGGTGAAGCCGGTCCCCTGGCAGGCGCCGGGCACGGCAGCGGCACCGGCTGAAGCTCCGGCATCCGCAGCGTCGGCATCCAAGCCGTAAAAGGGGCGCCCCAGCATGGCCAAATTCTTCATCGACCGCCCCATCTTTGCCTGGGTGATTGCGCTGTTCATCATGGTGATGGGCGGCGTCGCCATCACGCAGCTGCCCATTGCCCAGTATCCGCCGGTGGCCCCGCCATCGATCGTGATCAACGCCGCCTACCCCGGCGCTTCCGCGCAGACGCTCGAAGACAGCGTGCTCTCGGTCATCGAGCGCGAGATGAACGGCTCCCCGGGCCTGATCTACATGGAGTCCGTGGCCCAGGCCGACGGCTCCGGCAGCATCACCCTGAGCTTCCAGCCCGGCACCAACCCGGACCTGGCCCAGGTGGACGTGCAAAACCGCCTGTCCCGCGCCACGCCGCGCCTGCCCTCGGTGGTGACGCAGCAGGGCGTGCGCGTGGACAAGGCGCGCAGCAACTTCCTGCTGTTCGCCATGCTGGCCTCCGACAACCCCAAGTACACCCCGGTGGAGCTGGGCGACTACGCGGCGCGCAACATCCAGCCGGAGCTGCAGCGCGTCAAGGGCATCGGCCAGGTGCAGCTGTTCGGCAGCGAGAACGCCATGCGCGTCTGGATCGACCCCGACAAGCTGCGCGGCTTCAACCTGTCGGCGGCCGACGTGACGGCCGCCATCCGGTCGCAGAACGCGCAGGTGTCCGCGGGCGTGATGGGCGACTTGCCCAACCTCAACGGCCAGGGCATCGCCGCCACGGTCGTGGTCCAGGGCCAGCTATCCAGCGTCGAGCAGTTCGGCAACATCGTGCTGCGCGCCAGCACCGATGGCGCCACCGTCCGGCTCAAGGACGTGGCGCGGCTGGAGCTGGGCGGCCAGAGCTACGCCACCTCAGCGCGCCTGAACGGCGCCCCGGCCGTGGGCCTGGGGGTGCAGCTCGCGCCCAGCGGCAACGCACTGGAGTCGGCGCGGCTGATCCGCGAGAAGATGGACGAACTGCAGAAGTTCTTCCCCGAAGGCGTGAAGTACACCATCCCGTACGACAGCTCGCGCTTCGTCAAGATCTCGATCTCGCAGGTGGCCGAGACGCTGCTGGAGGCCGTGATCCTGGTGTTCCTGGTGATGTTCCTGTTCCTGCAGAACTGGCGCTACACCATCATCCCGACCATCGTGGTGCCCATTGCCCTGCTGGGCACGTTCGCCACGCTGCTGGCCCTGGGCTTCTCGATCAACGTGCTGACCATGTTCGGCATGGTGCTGGTGATCGGCATCGTGGTGGACGACGCCATCGTGGTGGTGGAGAACGTCGAGCGCATCATGAGCGAGGAAGGCCTGTCCCCGCTGGAGGCCACGCGCAAGGCCATGCGCCAGATCTCCGGCGCCATCATCGGCGTGACGGTGGTGCTGATCTCCGTGTTCGTGCCGCTGGCCTTCTTCGCGGGCTCCACCGGCAACATCTACCGCCAGTTCTCGGCGGTGATGGTGGCATCGATCAGCTTCTCGGCCTTCATGGCCCTGTCGCTCACGCCCGCGCTGTGCGCCACGCTGCTCAAGCCCGTGGAAGCGGGCCACCACCACGAGAAGCGCGGCTTCTTCGGCTGGTTCAACCGCGGCTTCTCGCGCGCGGCCAAGGGCTATGAAGGCCTGGTGGCGCGCATCCTGCGCAAGGCGGCGCGCTATCTCATCATCTACGGCGCCATCCTGGCCGTGGTGGGCCTGGTGTACACGCGCATTCCCACGGCCTTCCTGCCGCAGGAAGACCAGGGCAACATCCTGGTGAACGTGCAGCTGCCCCCAGGCGCCACGCAGGAGCGCACGCTCGAAGCCATGAAGCAGGTCGAAGGCTTCATGCTCCAGCAGCCCGAGGTGGAAAGCATGGTGGGCGTGCTGGGCTTCTCCTTCTCGGGCCAGGGCCAGAACGCGGGCATCGCCTTCGTCACGCTCAAGGACTGGAACGAGCGCAAGGAGGCCTCGCAGTCCGCCAGCGCCCTGGCGGGCCGCGCCTTCGGTGCGCTGTCGCAGGTGCGCGATGCCTTCATCTTCCCGCTCAGCCCGCCGGCCATTCCGGAACTGGGTACCGGCAGCGGCTTCTCGTTCCGCCTGCAGGACCGCGCAGGCCTGGGGCACGAGGCCCTGGTGAACGCACGCAACCAGATGCTGGGCATGGCCATGCAGAGCAAGGTGCTCACGGGCATCCGCCCCGACGGGCTGGAAGACGCGCCGCAGCTGCAGATCGACATCGACCGCGACAAGGCCCAGGCCCTGGGCGTGGGCTTCGACTCCATCAACAGCGCCATCTCCACCGCCCTGGGCTCCAGCTATGCGAACGACTTCCCCAACCGCGGCCGCATGCAGCGCGTGGTGGTGCAGGCCGACGCGCCCGGGCGCATGCAGCCCGAGGACCTGCTGCGCCTGAACGCGACCAACGCCCAGGGCCAGCCCGTGCCGCTGTCCGCTTTCGCCACCACCCGCTGGGTCAAGGGCGCGCAGCAGACCGTGCGCTACAACGGCTACCCCGCCATGCGCATCGCCGGCGAACCCGCGCCGGGCTACAGCAGCGGCGCGGCGCTGGCCGAGATGGAAAGGCTGGCGGCGCAGTTGCCGCCCGGCTTCGGCTTCGAGTGGACAGGCACCTCGCGCGAGGAAAAGCTGGCCGGCTCGCAAGCCATCATCCTGTACAGCTTTGCCGTGCTGGCCGTGTTCCTGTGCCTGGCCGCGCTGTACGAGAGCTGGACCATCCCGCTGGCCGTGATCCTGGTGGTGCCGCTGGGCGTGCTCGGCGTGCTGCTGGCCACGCTGCTGCGCGGCTACGCGAACGACGTGTACTTCCAGGTGGGCCTGATCACCATCATCGGCCTGTCCGCCAAGAACGCCATCCTGATCATCGAGTTCGCCAAGGACCTGCAGGCCCAGGGCCGGGGCCTAATCGAATCGGCGCTGGAGGCCGCGCACCTGCGCTTCCGCCCCATCGTGATGACCTCGCTCGCCTTCGGCCTGGGCGTGGTGCCGCTGTTCATCGCGTCCGGCGCGGGCTCGGCCAGCCAGCGCGCCATCGGCACCGGCGTGATCGGCGGCATGGCCACGGGTACGGCGCTGGCCGTGTTCTTCGTGCCCGTGTTCTTCGTCGTGATCCGCGGCCTGTTCAAGGGCAGCGCGCGCCAGCAGGAAATGAACCGCCGCCATGCAGAAGAAGCAGGAGTTGGAACCCATGACTAAATCCCTTGCCGCCCTGGCGGCGGCGGCCGTGCTGGCCGGCTGCTCGTTCATCCCCGCCTACGAGCGCCCCGAGGCGCCCGTGCCTGCGGCCTACGCCACCGCCCCCGCGGTGGCGGGCGCGGCGGCCACCGCGCACTGGCAGGACTACTTTGCCGAGCCCCGGCTGCGCCAGCTCATCGAGACCGCGCTCGCCAACAACCGCGACCTGCGCGTGGCCGTGCTCAACATCGAGCAGGCGCGCGCCACCTACCAGGTGCGTCGCGCCGACCTGTACCCCGGCGTCGGGCTGGCCGCCAACGCCACCCGCGGCCCCTCGGCCAGCAACGGCGACCTGACCAACACCTTCAGCGTAGGCTTCGCCGTCTCGGCCTGGGAGATCGACTTCTTCGGCCGCATCGCCAGCCTCAAGGAACAGGCCCTGGCCCAGTACCTCGCCACCGAGGAGGGCCGCAACGCCGCACAGGTGAGCCTGGTCGCCGCCGTGGCCAACGGCTGGCTGAACCTGCTGGCCGACGAGGAACTGCTGGACCTGTCGCGCCAGACCCTGGCCTCGCGCGAGGAGTCGGTGCGCCTCACGCGCATGCGGCTGGACGCCGGCGTGACCTCGGAGCTGGACTTCCGCCAGGCCGAGTCGCTGACCCAGGCGGCCCGCGCCACGCTGGCCCAGCAGCAGCGCCAGCGCGCGCTCGACGAGAACGCCCTGGCCTTGCTGCTGGGGCAGGCCCTGCCCGACGACGTCCGCGCCAGCCTGGCTGGAGCCAAGCTGGCGAATGCGCCGGCCATGGCGCCAGTGCCCGCCGGCCTGCCGTCCGAGCTGTTGACGCGCCGCCCCGACATCCGCCAGGCCGAACAGCAACTGATCGCCGCCAACGCCAACATCGGCGCCGCGCGGGCCGCGTTCTTCCCGCGCATCGCGCTCACGGCGCAGGCGGGCACGGCCAGCAACGAGCTGTCGGGCCTGTTCAAGAGCGGCTCCTGGGGCTTCACCATCGCCCCGTCGCTGCTGCTGCCGATCTTCGATGCCGGGCGCAACCAGGCCAACCTGGAAGGCGCGCAGGCCGGGCGCGCCATCGCGGTGGCGCAGTACGAGAAGAGCATCCAGACCGCCTTCCGCGAGGTGTCGGACGCGCTCGCGGGCCAGGCCACGCTGGGCGAGCAGGCCCAGGCCCAGCAGCTGCAGGCCGAGGCCGAGGCCGCGCGCCTGCAACTGGCCGACCTGCGCTACCGCAACGGCGTGGCGAGCTACCTCGACCTGCTGGACGCCCAGCGCTCCCTGTTCGCCACGCAGCAGGGCGTGGTGCAGGTGCGGCTGGCGCAGCTGCAGAACCAGGTGGCGCTGTACAAGGCACTGGGGGGCGGGGCAGCACTATAATTTTGGGTTGATTGCAATCAAAGCCCCCCGATAAAGCAGAGGACGTCATGAGCGACACCCACCACGAAGAAGCCCACACCGGCCCGATCAAGAACCCCAAGCAGCTGCTGCTCGCGACACTGTTCTCGTTCATCGTCCCGATCTTCGCCATCATCGGCCTGGTCATGTACGTCACCTCGGCCAACAAGCCCGCTGCGGGCGCCGTCAACCCCGAGAAGGCCATCGCGGAACGTATCCAGAAGGTGGGCATGGTCGAGATCCGCGACGCCAACCGCCCCCTGCGCAGCGGCGAGGAAGTCTTCAAGGGCCAGTGCGCGGCCTGCCACGCCACGGGCGCTGCGGGCGCTCCCAAGCTGGGCGATGCCGCGGCCTGGGCCGACCGCATCAAGACCGGGCTGGACGCGCTGGTGCACTCCGCGCTGGCCGGCAAGGGCGCCATGGCACCGCAGGGCGGCGGCGACTTCAACGACACCGAAATCGCCCGCGCCGCGGCCTACATGGCCAACGCGGCCGGCGCCAAGTTCGAGGAGCCTGCAGCCCCGGCGGCGGCTGGTGCCTCCGAAGCCGAAGCGGCCAAGTAGTCAGCAGAAAACCATCGAAGAAGCCCCCTCGCAGAACGCGCGGGGGCTTTTTTATTGCTTACGCCCGCGGCGCCGTGCCGGCACCCGGGTGCATCACGTAGCCATAGCGCGCCGGCAAGTCCTCCGCCCGCACCTCGCGGGGCGCCCAGCGCCCGGCTTCCACGGCCTGCGCGGCCAGCGGCACGTCTTGCGTGTGCACCAGGCCCAGGCCCCGGTTCGTGGCGAGGTAGACGCGGCCCTGTTCGTCCACCAGGCACTCTTGCACCGCCGCCTCGCGGCCCGTGTGGGACTGGACCGAAAAGTCCGGCTGCACGCGCCACACCCAGGGCGCCGCCTCCAGCTCCACGTACACGCGCTGCGGCCCGTTCTGGAAGAACCAGCGCCCCCGAGCGTCCGCCTCGTAGTTGCGGCCTATGAAGGCGATGAGCTTGTCGTGCTCCAGCAGCGAGCCCTTGCTGTGCGGAAACGGCCCGGCCGCCTGCGCCGCGTCGTCGCGCAGCCACCAGCGGCCCCGCGCGTCCAACCCCAGCCAGCCGTAGCAGTGGGGCACGTGAGGCCACTTGGCGATGGCCTGTTTGACGATGTCATCCATGCGTGCATTGTGCGGCCAGCCAGCCGCCCACCGCATCGGGCATGGCGCGCACGTGCCCCGGCAGGCGGCCGTGGGCAAAGCCGACGTGGCCGCCGTGCGGCGGCTGCCAAAGCGTGACGCAGCGCCCCACCTCGTGCGCCCGCGGCAGGCTGGCGGCGGGCACGAAGGGGTCGTTGCGCGCATTCACCACCAGGGCCGGCACGCGGATGCGGTGCAGCAGCGGCTTGGCCGAGGCCCGCCGCCAGTAGTCCTCGGTGTTCCGAAAGCCGTGGACCGGCGCGGTGAACGCGTTGTCGAACGCGTACAGGTCGCGGGCCGCCAGCAGGGCCTGCCGGTCGAACAGCCCCGGGTGCTGCGCCAGCTTCTGCAGCGCCTTGGGCACCAGCGTGCGCATGAACATGCGCGTGTAGACCTGCCGGTTGAAGCCGCGCCCGATGGCCAGCCCGCCCGCCGCCAGATCGACCGGCGAGCACACGGCCGCGACGGCGTCCACGCTGCGCGCGGCATCCTCGCCCACCTCGGCGGCCCAGCGCAGCAGGGCATTGCCGCCCAGCGACACGCCCACCGCCATCAGCGGCCCCTGGTGCGTGGCCCGCAGGCGCTGCAGCATCCAGCCGATCTCGGCATGGTCGCCCGAGTGGTAGGCGCGCGGCGCGCGGTTGATCTCGCCGCTGCAGCCCCGGAAGTGCGGCAGCGCGCAGGCCCAGCCGCGCTCGCGCGCAAGGTCGGCGAAGGCTTCGCAGTAGTGGCTGCGCGACGAGCCCTCCAGCCCGTGGAAGACCACGAGCAGCGGGCGCGCGCCCTGCGCGTCGTGGCTGTCCCGGCCGTCCTGCAGGAAGTCCACGTCCACGAAATCGCCGTCCGGCGTGTCCCAGCGCTCGCGCCGGTATTCCGGCCGGCCGCCGAACACCCGGCGCGACCAGAGCGCGGGCCAGATGGTCTGCAGCTGCCCGCCCGGCAGCCAGTGGGGCGCTACATAGTTCATAGCTGCCGGCGCTTGTCCATCAAGCGCTGGAAGGCAAAAAGGCTTGAAACATCGACACCACCCCGCATCGTCAATGCAGCACGGGCCGCTGCGCATCCACGGCCCGCGCATCGGGCGTGGCGCCGGGGCTGGCATGGTGGGCCACCATGCGCCAGCCCTCGGGGGTCTTGTGGTAGACGTTGGTGGCCAGCACCACGGCCTGGTGCAGCCCGTCGGGCAGCATCACTTCCACCTGCTCGGCCACGCTGTGCACGGCGCTCGACAGGGCCAGCACCCGGTGCACCTGCACCGGCCGGGCGCGCACCGTGCCGTGCGCGAACATCGCCTCGAACGCCGCGCGGATCGCGCCGGCCCCCAGCAGCCGGGGGCCGCCGGGGTGCACGCAGACGATGTCGTCGTCCTCCGCCCAGCAGGACATCAGCAGCTCGATGTCGCCGCGCTGCAGCGCTTCGTAGAACGCGGCCTCGGTCTCGTCGGGCGATCCGCCCAGGGCGGCGGCACGGGTGTGGCGGGTGCTGGGCATGGCGGCGGGCGTGTGTTCGTTCGTTCGGCTGCAAGGCGGGCCGCTATTGTGCCGGTCATGCCGCCGGGCCAAAATCCTTGCGTCCCATTGCCCCACCCCTTTATCACCATGACGAAACGCTTTCTTGCCCTGCTGGCCGCCGTGCTGGCCCTCAGCGGCTGCGGCTACAACGACTTCCAGCGCCTGGACGAGCAGACCAAGGCCGCCTGGAGCGAGGTGCTCAACCAGTACCAGCGCCGCGCCGACCTGGTGCCCAACATCGTCGCCACGGTCAAGGGCGAGGCCGACTTCGAGCAGGAGACGCTCACCAAGGTCGTCGAGGCCCGCGCCAAGGCCACGGCCATCCAGGTCACGCCCGAGACGCTGAACAACCCCGAGGCGTTCAACAAGTTCCAGCAGGCGCAGGGCGAGCTGTCGGGCGCGCTGTCGCGGCTGATGGTGGTAGCCGAGCGCTACCCGCAGCTCCAGGCCAACCAGGGCTTTCGCGACCTGCGCGTGACGCTCGAAGGCACCGAGAACCGCATCACCGTGGCCCGCAACCGCTACATCCAGTCGGTGCAGGAGTACAACGTGCTGGCCCGCAGCTTCCCCAGCAACCTGACCGCCAAGGTGTTCAGCTACGAGCCCAAGCCCAGCTTCACCGTGCAGAACGAGGCGCAGATCAGCGCGCCGCCTGCGGTGAATTTCTCCAAGTAAAAATGCCCCTGGCGCTTATCCATCAAGCGCTGATAGCTCTCTTTTTGATAGCCATCGGCACGCCCCCGGCCCAGGCCCAGGGCGTGCTGCCCGTGCCCGAGCTCACGGCGCGCGTGATGGACCAGACTGGCACCCTGGGCGCCGAACAACGGCAGGCGCTGGAACAGAAGCTCGCCGATTTCGAGCGCGCCAAGGGCACGCAGATCGTGGTGCTGATGGTGCCCACCACCGCGCCCGAGGACATCGCCGCCTACGCCAACCGCGTGGGCAACACCTGGAAGATCGGCCGCAAGGACGTGGGCGACGGCCTGCTGGTCGTCATTGCCAAGGGCGACCGCAGCATGCGCATCGAGGTCGCCAAGGCGCTCGAAGGCGCGGTGCCCGACATCGCGGCGGCGCAGATCCTGGACCAGCAGATGAAGCCCGCCTTCCGCCAGGGCGACTTCGCGGGCGGCATCGGCGCGGCGCTGGACCAGCTCATCGCCCGCGTGAGCGGTGAGCCGCTGCCCGCCGTGGATGCGGTGCACGCCGAGGAGCGCGGCGGCCTGATCGAAAACCCCCTGCTGTCCATCGCCGCCATCGTGCTGGGCGGCGGCATCCTGGGCCTGTTCACGGGCGCGCTGGGCTTCATCGTGCCGCGCCGCTGGCGCGCCGTGCAGCTGGGGCTGGTTCCGCTGCTGGGCGGGGCGGTGAACGCCACCGTGGCCTACGACTCCGTGAACAACCTCGGCGCCGAGGTGGCCGCGCTCGTGGGGCTGGCGTCCGCGCTGGCGGCGTGGTACCTGCTGCACACGCAGGGCGATGCCTTTGACACCCCGGCGCGCTCCGCTGCGAAAGGGCGGCGGGCATGAACGCCTTGCGCGCCTTCGCCACGGCGCTGCTGCTGGCGTGGGCGGGAGTCTGGGCGCCGCCTGCCGCCGCCTTCACCGGCCACGTGTTCGACATGAGCCACGGCTTTGATGCCCCCCAGCAGCAGGCGCTGGACGCACAGCTCGGCGCCTTGGAGCAGCAAAAAGGCCGGCGCGTGGTGGCGGTGGTCACGACCAGCCTGTTCAACGGCGACCCCGGCGACTTCGCCCGCCTCATGGCCCACCAGTACGAAACCGGCCGCCCGGGCGGCCTGCTGATCCTCATCGTCCAGGACAGCGCCACGGTGCACCTCGAAGGCGAGGGCGTGCCCGAGGGGCTGGCCGAGCGCATCGCGCACACCACCCTGCAGCCCGCCATTGCGCGCGGTGATTTCACCGACGGCATCCTGCGCACGGTCCAGCGGGCCGTCCACGACGTGCTGGGCGAAGACCTGCCCTCCCCGGAGCCCTTTGGCGAACGCACGCTGCTGGACTGGTGGCGGCTGGTGGCGCACACCCTCTTCTTCGGCATGTACCCGGCCGTGCTGGCGGCGGGCCTTTTCGGCGGGCTGCCGCTGGCGCTGCCGGTGCCATGGCGCCACCCCTGGCAGATCTGGCTGGCCTGCGCGGCCATGGGCCTGCTGGCGTTCCTGATCATGTCCCATGCGGCCGGCAACGGCTTCGACATCCCGGTGGAGCGCATCGTCGTGGGCTGCATCGCGCTGGCGCTGCTCAGCGGGCGCCTGGGCTGCCGCGCGCTGCACCGGTCCCGGCAAAAAGGCGGCAGCGTTTTCAGCCACTACGGCGGTTCGGGCGGCTCCGGCAGCTCGGACGGGTCCAGCAGTTCCAGCAGCAGCTACAGCAGCGGCGGCGGGGGTGACTACGGCGGCGGCGGTGCGTCGGGCAAGTGGTGATGCCGATCCTGCAAGACTTCAAGCCAAATCGGCCTCTAGCGCTTATGTGGCAAGCGCTGGCAGCTCTTTTTTTGATAGCCCTCATCGCCTCTGCCGCGATGGCCCAGGGCGTGCGGCCCGTGCCCGAGCTCACGGCCCGCGCCATCGACCAGACCGGCACGCTCTCCACCGCCGGCCGGCAGGCGCTGGACGCGCAGCTCGCGGCCATCGAGCAGCAGCGCGGCACGCAGGTGGTGGTGCTGATGGTGCCCAGCACCGCGCCCGAGGACATCGCCGCCTTCGCCAACCGCGTGAGCAACGCCTGGAAGCTCGGCCGGCGCGACGTGGGCGATGGCGTGCTGGTCATCGTCGCCAAGGACGAGCGGCGCATGCGCATCGAGGTGGCCAAGGCGCTCGAAGGCGCGCTGCCCGACATCGCGGCGGCGCGCATCATCGACGAGGCCATGAAGCCGCGCTTTCGCAACGGCGACTTCGCGGGCGGGCTGGCCGATGCCGTGCGGCAGATCGACGCGCGCCTGTCGGGCGAGGCGCTGCCCGCGCCGCAGGCGGGCACGTCCGGCAGCGACGGCTTGGGCAGCACGGGCGACAACGACATCTGGAGCCTGGTGGGGGTGACGTTCTTCGTCATGATCGGCCTGGGCTCGGCGTTGCGCGCCATGATGGGGCGCTTTCTGGGCACGCTGGCCACGGGCGGCACGGCGGGCCTGCTGACCTGGGCGCTCACCAGCAGCGTGGGGCTGGGCATTGGCTCGGCTTTGTTCGCGGCCATCTTCACCGGCATCAACGGCACCCGCAGCGCGCCCCAGGTGGCGGGGCGGCGGGGCGGCAAGCAGCGGCGGGGCAAGGGCCGCCGGGGTGGGGGCGTGTGGACCTCCGACGCAGGCTCGGGCGGCGGGTGGAGCAGCAGTAGCAGTAGCGACAGTTTCAGCTCCGGCGGCGGGGGCGATTTTGGGGGCGGCGGGGCCTCGGGAGATTGGTGATGGCGGGCATGTCCAGGAAGCACTTTGCGCGCATGCTGCGCCACCGCTGGGCGACCCTGCGGGCGTGGCTGTCCAAGCCCGTGCCCGACGCGGTGCTGGAGCGCCTGGGTGCCAGCGTGGCCGCCAGCGAGCGCCGCCACACCGGGCAAATCCTGATCTGCGTGGAAGCCGGCCTGCCCGCCAGCTACCTGGCGCGCGGCGCGGCAGCACGCGAGCGCGCCCTGACGCTGTTCGGCAAGCTGCGCGTGTGGGACACCGAAGGCAACAACGGCGTGCTGATCTACCTGCTGCTGGCCGAGCACGCCATCGAGATCGTGGCCGACCGGGGCCTGGCCCGGCACGTACCCGCCGCCATCTGGCAGGGTCTGGTGGCGCACATGCGCGACGCTTTCCAGGCGGGGCGCTACGAGGAGGGGTTGACGCAGGCGCTGGCCGAGGTGAGCGCGCTGCTGGTGGAACATTTTCCGGCGGGCGGCGGCAGGCAACACGGCAACGAGCTGCCGGACAGCCCCGTGGTTCTGCCCTGATTCAGATCCGCTGGGCCCATTCGGCCATGCGCATGCCGGGCGCAGCCGGCGCGGCCTCCAGCAGCCGGCGTTCCCACCGCTCCACGTGGTTGAGCAGCAGCTCGATGGCGCCCAGCATCGCGCTGGCCGAGGCCTCCGGCAGCGCCAGCGGCAGGTGCAGCACGGCCAGCCCCTGTGCGTCGATGCCGGCCCAGCCGCCGCCGAAGCCGGCGCCCATGTGGTTTCCCTGCATCAGCACCTGCAGCGCCGGGCCGTCCGCACGCTGGCCCCGCAAGGCGCAGGACAGCAGCCAGCGGCCCTGGGCCGGCGCACAGCGGATCTCCACCGCACGGTCTCCATCGAACAGCAGCCGGCAGCAGCCCTGCGCGTCCGCCCGCAGCGCGGGAATGCCGATGGCTTCGCCCAGGGCGGCGATCAGACCGGACACGGAGCTGTCAGGCATGGCACCAGGAATGCAGTGGAAGACAAGAAGGGGTGGAAGAAGTACGGCGCATCCCGTTTCCAGAGACCGCCCGGCCCGCGCACATGGCGCTGGTCACGGGCGATGATACGCTTGTACACTTTGCTACAGACCGCCCGGCGACGCTTGCGAGGGACCCAGGGTGCGGGACACCGAGATTTCGTTGAACGCGCCGTCCCGGCGGTAAACGAAGCGATCCGCCAACTTCTTGACGAAATGCACGCCCAAACCACCGATATCCCTGTCTTCGAGCGATGCCTCGACATCGGCGGCCACGAGCGTGGTGGGATCGAAAGCCGGCCCCTCGTCGCGCAGCACGGCGCTCAGGGTGGCGGGGGCGTCGAAGGCCAGCCGCACCGAGACCGGCCCGCCCTGCCCCCGGTAGCCGTGGGTGGCCACGTTGGTGAGCAATTCGTCCAGCATGAGGCCAAAGGAAGATGCCAGCGGCAGCGGCACGCCCTGGTCCAGGGCCCAGTCTTCCATGCGCTCGAAGAACGCCGGAAGCTCCGCGACGGTGCCAGACAGGGTGCAGTGCAGTTCAGCCGGAGGGTTCATAGACAGCATGCGCTCGAAAGGGCCGTGGACATCGATGTGCACCGCCGCCGCGCTCCGCTGGGCCTGCACATTCGCCGGTGCATTGTGGCATGAGCCAGCCCGCCTTCTCACCCGGCGAAGCCCCGCCGCAGGCCGGTGCCCACGCACCGCCGCCGGCCTCCACGGGCGACACGCCGGGTTTCGCGGCGCTCTGGGAGCTGGCGGGCCTGTGGCTGCTGATCGTGCTGGCCGGCGTCCTGCTGATCGCCTTCCTGCTGCTGAACATCCGCACGCAGGAGGAGCAGGGCATCCAGCGCGCGCGGCTCTCGCTCACGCTCGCGGGGCTGCAGGAAACCATCGAAGGCGATCTGGCGCTGGGGCTGGACCTGCCGGACCACCGCGCCATCCAGCCCAAGCTGGAAAAGGCCCTGGCCAGTGACCGGCAGCTGCACGCCATCGACGTGGTGGACCGCGCCGGCATCGCGCTGTTCAGCACCGACCGGGGCACCATCGGCGAGCCCCTGCACCCCCGCGTAGCGCAGGCCGCCGAGGCCGGCGCCCGCGGCAACCGCACCTGGACGGCCCTGGTCGGCAGCGAAGCCGTCATGGGGCTGCCGCTGCACAACGCGTTCGGCGAGGTGGTGGGGCATATCAGCACCAGCTATGCCGCCCCCGCGCCGGCACTGCAGTGGGACGGGCGCGCCCTGCGGGACAAGCTGCTGAACCCGATCCTGCTCACCACGCTGGCCATCTTTGCGTTGGTCGTCCTGGTGGGATGGGCCGCCGCGCGTTGGGCCCTGGCCCCGCAGTACCGGCGCCTTGCCCACGAACGCGCAGGCCGCATGGCCCAGGCGCTGGCGCAGTCCGCCGCGGTGCGCCAGCGCATGGACGACTGCCTGGCGCGGCTGGACGAAAGCGAGCGCCTGGAATGAGCGCCCGCCGCCGCCCGCGCCGCCCCAGCGCCGCCCTGCGGCTGGGATGGATCGCGCTCGCCCTGCTGCTGCTGGCGGCGGCGGTTCTTGCCTGGAACACGCAGGAGCAGCTGCGCGGCATGCGGCAGGAAAGCGAGCGCGTGCGCGCCCAGCTCATGGCGGACTCGCTGAGCCAGCGCATCGGCCATGCGCTGGACATCGGCATTCCGCTGGATGCCCTGGTGGGCGTGGAGGCGCTGTTCAACCAGCGGCTGGGAGCGCATGCGGAAATCCAGTCGATCGCGCTCCTGCAGGGGCCCGGCAAGGTGCTGTGGTTCACCGAACGCGAAAAGCCCGCCCGCGAGGCCGCCGGCACCATGGCGGACGCGCCCGTCGTCGTGCATGGCGAATTCCGGGGCACCGTGCGGCTCACGCTGCAGGAAAGCGGCGCGGGGCCGTTCGTGCGCTCGGCGGCCATCCTGCTGCTGCCCACCGTGCTGCTGCTGGCGGCGCTCGCCTACCTGGCTGCCCGATTCTCGGAAGCGCAGGGCGTGAAGCTGCGCAACCATGCCGTGCGGCTGGCCATGCGCGCCATTGCCAGCGGGCGCTACGACCGCTCGGTGGTGCTGCCGCACCGGCGCGGTTTCGACCTGCGCGTCCAGCAGTTGGGCCACGCCGTGCGCGGCGTGCACGAGACCCTGACGCGGGTCCGCCGGCTCATCTCCTCCCTTCGCCAGACCGAGCCCCAGGCGCAGCGCCGCGAATACCTGGACATGCTGCTCGCCGAGGCCCAGGGCAGCCACCGCTTCGCCGAGCACGGCCTCACGCAGGTGCGGGTGGTGGCGGCGGAGGCCCAGGCCTTCTGGGTCAGCCTGCTCGTCACCCTGAGCGCGGTGGCCTTGCTCGGGCTGGCGATCTCAGCATCGGACACGTCCTTCGACACGGCGCTGGGCCGGACGGTGCTGCTGCCGGGCCTCTTCACCGCCGCGGCCGCCGCGGCCGCCTGGGTCACCCAAGGCCGGCGCTGGCCGGTGCTGTCGGTGCTGTTCACCGCATGCGCGGGGCTGGGCGTGCTGGCCGTGCTCATGGCCGCCGGCGTTCTGGCCGACCAGGGCCCGCTCCAGGTGCTGTCCGGCACGGCCCTGGGCTGCGGCGCCTTCGCGGGCGCCGCGCTGGCCGCCTGCGCGACGGTGGAGCAGGCGCCGCGCCGCCAGGACTTCAAGCATGCGATGCCCCGCTGGCACCGGGCCTCCCTGGGCGCCTGGCTGGGCGTCGCCGTCTGGCTGGGCCCGGCGCTGGGCTCGGTGACGTTCGCCGCGCTGGGCGGGTTCTATGGCGTGCTGGCGCTGACCCTGCCGCTGCTGTGCGCCGGCTTTCTGCTGATGCGCTGGAACGAGCCGCGCAGCCCCTGGCGCCACCGCGTGAGCGCCCACGCCGCGGCGCCCGCCGCCGATCTCCGGGCCTGGGGCGTCACGGCAGGCACCGCCGTCGCCGCCGGGCTGCTGGTGGCACAAGGATGGATGGCAGGCACCACCGTGCCGCACAGCCTTGCCGATGCGGCCGTTGCCTGCGCCCTGGGCGTCGGCGTGCTGGCGGGCTTGCTGGACCCGTTGCGCAGGCGGCGCCACAAAGGCGCGGCCCTGGCCCTGGCGCTTGTCCTGAACGGCCTGGTGTGGCTCGTCCCGGACACGGCAGCGTGGCAGGCGCCCGCGCTGGCGGCCGCGGCAATGCTCACGGCCTACCTGCTCGGGCACGCCCTGGCTTCCACCCAGCGCACGCTGCACCTGTCTGCATCGGCCATGCTCCTGGGGGCGGCCCTTGGCGTCCTGCTGGCCGCGGGCCTCGTCGCCGCGGGCGGGCCCTTGGCCAGCCTGGGATTCGTGGCCACGCTGGCCCTGCTGGCAGGCTGGTGGGCCCAGCCCGGCGTGCGGCCCTGGCAGCCGGCGCGGAGGGACGGCGATGCAGCTTAAGCGCCGCATCATGTTCATCCTGCTGCTGGCCATGGCCTTGCTGGTGATGGCCCTGGGCATGATGGGCTGGCTCGGCGAGCAGCGCTGGGCCCAGCGCTACAACGAAGCGCTGCTGCAGAGCCAGCGCATCGCCTGGGACAAGCTGCAGAACGAGAACCTGGACCGGCAGGATGCGCTCGCGCGCAAGCTGCTGGAGGACCCGTCGTTCCGCAACCTGCAGGCGCCCGGCGCGCAGCAGCGCATCGACACCCTGCTGGCCAATGCCGTGCGCCAGGCGCCGGGCCTGCGCATCGACATCCTCGGGCCGGCCGGCGGCCTGCTGTCCACCACGGAGCCCGGCTTCGACCCCCAGCCGCTGGCGGAGTACGGCTGGGTCAAGGCCGCCATGGACGCACCCGCCGGCGTGCGCGGGCTGAGCCAGGTGGCGCCACGGCAGTACGACTGGGTGGTGGTGCGCGGCTTCGAGGGCGGCGCCCTGGCCATCGGCCAGGACGTGGCGCAGCGGCTGCCGGAGCTGGCGGCCTACCTGGGCGGGGACATCTTCCTGGTGAACATGCGCGGCAAGGAAACACTGGGCACCCAGACCGGCAGCCTGGCGGCCACCGGCGCCGTGGTACCGGTGCGCTCCCCGCAGGCGCTGATCATGCCGCTGCCGGCCGCCAGCGCAGCCGGCCAGGGCGCGCTGCAGCTGATCAGCCAGCCCGTGACGAACCCCGACAAGCGCGTGGTGGGCGCCCTGGTGTGGATGCAGGACGTGACCGCGCAGTACCACTCCGACCGGTTCTTCAACTGGGCCGCGGCCGGCGGCGCCCTGCTGTTCGCCGCGCTGGTCGTGCTGGGGCTGGCCGCCTACATGCAGCACGCCATGGAGCCGCTCGCCCGCTCCGTGGGCGTGCTCAAGGCATTGGCCAGCGGCGCCACGGACGCCTCGCTGGACGACGGCGAGGAAGAGGCCGAGGACGAGTCCGGGGCCATTGCCCGCGGGGTGGTGGCCATCCGCTCGGAACTGCTGAACCTCGAAACCCTGCGGCAGGAGCGCATTCGCACGCGCCACCAGCAGGAGCGCCTGATCCGGGACCAGCTGCGCTCGCTGGCGGAAAGCCTGGACCCGACCTCGCGCGAGGAAATCCTGGCGGCGCTGGGCACCCGCTCGGAGGCGCCGGCGACGGCACCCGAAGCAGCGCAGCAGGGCGGCACCAACCAGCTGGCCGAACTGGCGGGGATTCTGGGCCGCATGTCCGGCCTCGTCAGCACGCAGCAAAGCCGCCTGCTCAAGCTGCTGCGCGAACTGCAGGCCGCCGTGCAGACGCAGGCCATGCTCGCCAGCCTGCAGCAGGAGCTGGAGATCGCGCGCCAAATGCAGCTGTCCATCCTGCCGCGCTCGGCGCCGGACCTGGGCGAGATCGACATCGCGGCCACGATGATTCCGGCCAAGGAAGTGGGCGGCGACTTCTACGATTACTTCCCGATCGACGACGAGCACCTGGCCATCGTCGTGGCCGATGTCTCTGGCAAGGGCGTTCCGGCCGCGTTCTTCATGGCCATCTCGCGCACGCTGCTCAAGAGCAACGCGCTGTTCCTGCGCTTTCCGGGGGCGACTATCGCGGCGCTGAACGACCAGCTCTGCGCCGAGAACGACCAGATGATGTTCGTCACCGTGTTCTACGGCGTACTGCACCTGCGCAGCGGGAAACTCACCTACGTGAACGCGGGCCACAACCCGCCCGTACGCCTGCGCGATGGACAGGCTAGCTTCTTCGAGCGCGGCGCCAACATGGCGCTGGCGGTGATGGAAGGGCAGGAATACACCGAGGGCGAAGTGATGCTGTCACCGGGCGAAACCCTGCTGCTCTACACCGACGGCGTGACCGAAGCCAACAACGCCGAGGGCACGCTGTTTGGCGACCAGGCGCTGCTCGACGCCATGGTGGCCGTGGGCGCCGACCCGGTGCACAAGGGCCATGCCGGCGGCGTTCCGCAGCGCGTGGTGCAGGCCGTGCGCGCCTTCGAGGCGGGGGCCGCGCAGGCGGACGACATCACCGTCGTCGCGATCACCTACCAGGGAGCCAGGCCGTGATGCAGGTGCCTGACGTACCGCAGCCGCACGCCCGCGGCGTCGCGCACTTCGCCAATGCCCGCATAGCCCGCCGTGCCAGCCTGTCGCAGCGCCTGGAAATCGTCGCTGGGCAGCAGCATTTCATCCCCCATGTCGAAATGCAGTCCATGCTCCAGGTCGATCACGGCGACGTGGCGCTGCAGGCCGTCGATCATGCCCGTCCACGCGATGTGCAGGCCCTGCCGCAACAGGTTGTGCCGGCTGCTGTGGTTGTGCAGGGACACCATGGCCATGCACAGCGGCCGGCCGCGCGCATGCGCCAGCGCCAGGCGCGCCAGCAGCAGCGTGCGCTGCAGGCCCTTGCCGCGCCAGGGCGGCAGCACCATGCAGCTCGACAGGTGGGTCACCAGGGCATGGCAAGCGGGCGCAAGGCCCGTCACGACGCCCAGGTTGTCTGCGGCATCGGGCTCGGGAAACCCCACCATCGCGTAGGCCACCAGCGCGCCGTGGGCAAACACGCCGATGGTCTCACCCCGGGGCTCGGTGTGGCCCGCAAAGAATGCCCGTTCGTCGTCCTCACGCACGTAGAAGTCCGGGTTGGGCAGCGCAGCGATGACCGCGTCGCGCAACGCGCTCCACTCCTCGAAGTCGTCGGGCACCAGGATGCGGGTGCGCAGTTCAGGAAGATGCGCGAACGCGGCATCGGGCGACAAGGCGGGGGGCGAGTGTTGTATCGACGACGGCAAACCGGAGACTCCCTCGGAAAGGCTGCGAGTTTGCACGACAACCCCTGCATTGCAAAGCAATATGGAGCCGCGGGCACACCGCAGGCAAAGGCGATTTCCCATGAGTGACGACATCCATCCCCTCCCCGGCGCCCATGACGGCGCGGCAGCCGCCGTGGACCTCGCGGCCCTGCGGCCGCGCCTGCGCCGCGAATCGCTGGTGTTCGCCGCGATCTTCTCCCTGGCCCTGTTCGGGCTCTCGCTGGTGCTGATCGCCTGGCGCACCGAGCAGCTGCTGACCCAGCTTTCCCAGGACCGCGTGGTCCGGCTCTTGCAGCAGGTGGCCGACGAGGGCGAGCGCGGCATGCAGTTCGGCGTGGCCGTGGCGGACCAGACATCGCTGGTGGAGCGGCTGCAGCGCATGCAGTCCGAGGACCAGTCCCTGCGCGCGGTCTTCGTTGAGACCGACCGCGGCGACCCCGTGGCCATGGCGGGCGACGAGGCACTGCGCACCGCCATCGACGCGCGCTGGAGCCCACCCTTGCTCAGCGGCGGGCCGGATCACCCACCCAGCGTACGCACCACCGGGCGCGGCGTCTTCGTGGGTACGGCCATGTTCGACTCCACGGGAGCGCCGGCCGCCACCCTCTGGGCGGTGATGGACCCGGGGCCCGTGCGGCAGCAGGCCCATGACGCAGCGACCAGCATGGTGCTCCAGGCCCTGCCGCTGATCGTCGGCACGCTGTTCCTGACCTGGTGGGCGCTGGTGCGCTGGGGCTCGCGCGTGATGGAGTCCGTGCAGCGCGCCCGCGACGCGCGCAAGGCGACGCGGTACGGCCACGCCCTGTGGATCGCCCTGCTGCTGGCCGGCGTCGCGGCGCCCTCGGCCATGGTGTGGATTGCCCGCGAGGCCGCACGCCCGTTCGTCACCCTGCAGATCCAGAGCAACGCCGATGCGGTGGGCCGCACGCTGTCGGGCCAGGTCGCGCGCGCACTGGCCTCGGGCGTGCCCTGGAGCGGCCTGAACGGCATGGACGAGCTGTTCCGCAAGCAGCTCGCCGAGGCCCCCGAGCTGAGCTACCTGGCCCTGCGCCAGGGCGACGCCGCCCCCACCCACGCCACCTGGGGCGCGGACGTGCCCGCCGCCCAGCGCAGGGACGGCAAGGACAGCGAGGAAGATTTCTCGCAGCGCGCCGTGGACGTGGCGGGCCTGGCGGACAACGGCGGGCGCGTCGTCGTGGGCTACCCGTCGGACTACGTGAACCGCCAGCTCGGCGGCATGCTGCTGGACCTGGTGCTGGCCCTGGTCATCGCGGCCGTGCTGGTGCGCGAGCTGTCGCGCGGCCTGTGGCGCAAGTCGCTGCTGTACCCGCTGGCGGCCTTTGCCCAGGCGCGCGGATGGCAGCGCGTGCAACTGCGCTGGCAACGCCGCCACGCCGTGCCCGCCGACGCCGCGCAGGCCCACAGCCGGGACGCGGCCGAATGCCGCGCCCAGTTGCTGGAAGCCGTGGGACGCGGCCAGGGCGGCGCGGATGCGCAGGCCACGTCGCTCATGCCGTCGGCGGTGGCCGGCCAGCTCACGCTGCTGCGGCTCACGGTGTTCCTGGTGGCCTTGTCGGAAGAGCTGCTGCGCCCCTTCTTCACCGTGTTCGCCAGTGAGGTGCGGCCTTTCGACGCCTCACTCTCGCCCACCATGGTCGCCGGGCTGCCCGTGGCGGCCTTCATGACCACGCTGGCCCTGGCACAGCCCGCGGGCCCCGCGCTGGCCAAGCGCTTCGACCTGCGCTGGAGCCTGGTGCTGTCGGCCCTGGTGGGCATGTTTGCGCTGGCCGCCACCTCCTGGGCCCAGGACGCCTGGACGCTCATCGCGCTGCGCGCCACCGGGGGCGCGGCCTACGGGCTGGCGCTGATCCTGGTGCAGACGGCCATCGTGCGCATCACCCCGCCCCAGCAGCGCGCGCGCGGGCTGGCCGAGGTGGCGGCCGCCATCGTGGCGGCGGGCATCGTCGGCCCGCCGTTCGGCGGCATGATCGCCGCGCGCGCGGGCGACGTGGCCGGCTTCGTGGCCTGCGCGCTGTGCATGGCCGCCGCCCTGGTGGCCGCCATGCGCCTGTCGCTGGCCCCGGCCAGCGCGCAGGCCGCCCAGCGCGGGCTGGCGACGACGGGCGGGTGGCGCGGCTACTGGGCCGTGTTGCGCGAGCCGCGCGCGGTGTGCGTGATCCTGGGCTCCGCCCTGCCGGGCCGCCTGGTGGCCGTGACCGTGCTGTCGGTGGTGGTGCCGCTGTACATGAGCGAGCTCCAGCAGCCGCCCGCCGTCGCAGGCCGGGTGCTGCTGCTGTACTTCCTGTGCTTTGCGTCCACCGCGACGCTGGTCGCGCACTGGTCCGACCTGCTGGGCCAGCGCAAGCCCTTCATCGTGTTCGGCGGCGTGCTGAGCGTGCTGGCCTGCCTGTCGCTGCCGCTGCTCGGCGGCGTCTGGGGCATGGCGGCCTGCTGCGCGCTGCTGGGCTTCGGGCAGGCGCTGCAGTCGTCGCCGCAGATCGCGCTGACCACCGAAGTGTTCGAGCACCAGCCGGACAGCCTGGCCACCGCCACGCCCGAGCAGGCGCTGGCCGCGTTCCGCCTGATCGAGCGGGCGGGCAGCATCATCGCCCCGTTCGTCACGGCCGTGGCCGTCACGGCCTTCGGCTACGCGGGCGCGGTGGTCGCCGTCGGCGTGCTGCTGACGGTGGCCACCGTGGGCCTCGTCGCGGGCCTGCGCGTGCAGCGCGCGGGCGCTGCCGCATAGCGAGAGACCGAGCACAGGAGAAATCACCCATGTCGTCCTTTCTTTCCACTGCACTCAAGGCGGCGGCCGCCGCGCTGCTCATCGCCAGCGGCGCCACCCACGCGCAATCCACCGGCGCTGCCGCAGCCGCCGCTGCGGCGACGGCGCGCTACACCATCGCCATGGTGCTGCCGCGCGAGGAGCAGAACATCGAAACCGGCTTCACCAGCTACCTGCAGCGGCAGGACGTGCCCGTGCGCTACGTCAACATCCACTTCTCGGGCAAGGCCGAGGACGTGGCCGACCTGCGCAGCCGCGTGCGCGCGGCCAACCCGGATTTGATCTACGTCTGGGGCACGCCCACCGCCCTGGCGCTGGCGGGCAAGCATGACGAGCCGCCCGGCAGCTCGATCCGCGACATTCCCATCGTGTTCACCGAGGTGACCGACCCCGTGGGCGCCGGGCTCATTCCCACGCTGGAGCGCCCGTCGCGCAACGTCACGGGCGTGAGTCACGTGGCGCCGCTGCCGGTGCAGCTCAACGCCATCCGGGCCTATCGCCCGTTCGCCAGGCTGGGCTACCTGCACAACCCGGTGGAGCCCAACTCGGCCATCATCCGCGACCGGCTCAAGGAACTCGCTAGGTCGCAGAACTTCGAGGTGATCGAGGCCGCCCTGCCCCTGCTGCCCGGCGGCGGTCCGGACCCCGGCCAGATCGGCCCGCAGGTGAAGAGCCTGGCCGAGCGCGGGGCCGACATCCTGTACGTGGGGCCGATCACCTTCCTGGCCTTCACCCACCGCGACGCGGTCACGGCGGCGGCGCTGGAGAACAAGCTGCCCACCTTCTGCGCCACTGAGAGCATCGTGCGCAAGTCGGGCTGCATGTTCGGCCTGTTCTCCAACGGCGCGAACATCGGCCGCTACGCCGCGTCCATGGCACGCCAGATCCTGGTCGAGAAGAAGCACGCGCAGGACATCCCCGCATCCACGCTGCAGCGCTTCTCGCTGCTCATCAACATGCGCACGGTGCAGGCGCTGGAGCTGTACCCGCCGATGCTGCTGCTCAACGTGGCCGAGGTGATCAATGCCGAGGCGCAGGCGGCGAAGTAGCCGGGCGCCTTTTCATTACAAGCAAAAACAGGCTCTATCGCCCGTCCAGAAAGCGCTGGCAGCTATTAAACAGAGAGCAGATCAAGCCACCACCATGCCGATGGGAAACCGCCCGGCGTCCGGCGCGGCGGCGTGGTTCTGCAGCCGCTCCTGCTCCGCGCGCGCCACGTCTGCGAGGCGTGCCAAGGCATCCGCCAGCGCATCCGCATCCAGCCCCTGCAGGGGCAGCAGGCGGGCCAGCGTGACCTGGCCGTCATGCACCGACCAGGTGGCGCCCTGGCTGCCTTCCCAGACATGGTTGGCGGCCAGCAGGCGGCGCAGCACGCCGTCCGCACCCGAAGCGGGCAACGCGCCCACCGGGGCGTAGGCCAGCAGGGCGGGCGGCTGGCCTTCCAGGCGCAGGGTGATGTCCAGGCGGTCGTCGATGCGCAGGCCGCAGGCGCCGTCGGCGTCCAGCGCCAGGGGCAGGCCCAGGCGGCTGCCCAGGGTTTGCAGCAGCGATTGGGCTTGTTCGCGTGTGTCCATGGTGTCGTGCTCCGTGGTGAATGGGCTAGCTCTTCGTGTAGCCCGAGAGGCCGTGGAAGTTGGCGGTGATGTCGTCGTGCTTGCTTTCGCCGCCGAACTGCTCGAACAGGGCGTTCACGCCATGCAGCTTGTAGCCCGCGTAGCCGGTGTTCAGGCGCTGCATTTCAAAGTTGCCGCTGTGGGTCACGACTTCGTGGAACTGCGCCTTCTCTGACGCGCTGCGCGTGCGCTCGTAGTGCGGCACCTGGCCGGTCAGGCCCATTTGCAGCTTGAAGTGCTTGATCTCGGCGTCCAGCTCGCCGGTGCGGTCCTTGCCGCTCTTGCAGTTGAACATGACCTTGACGCCGAACATCTCGGCCAGCACGGCCAGGCGCGTGGGCATCTTGTAGGGCTCCTGCCCGGCAATCTTCTGCTTGCCTTCGTTGTGGATCTCGGCGATCTGGCGGGTGAGTTCTTGCGCTTGGGCCAGCTTGGTCTCGTTGTTTTTCAGCTGCGCGCGCAGGTTTTCCTTGTCCTGGCCTTCGGGCATGTGTTGCAGCGTCATCCGGTCGATGTCGTTCTGCTGGGCCAGCCGGTTCATATGGCCTCCGACCAGCCCGCCGGGCGCGCCGCCCTGGGACAGCGCCTGCGCATCGCCCAGCAGGCCTTGGATGGCCTCGCCGTTGATGCCTTCCACGTTGCCCCAGCCGCCCGCCAGCCACGATGCCGAACCCACGCCGCCCGCGTTGACACCGTAATTGCAGGCAATGGGCCGGACATCGACGGTGATCTGCTGCAGCTGGCCGTTGGTGTCCTTGACCTCGAAGGTTTGCGGGCCGGACACGTCCTTCCAGGCCTGCATCTGGTCTTGCACCATGACGCGCTCGTTCGCGTTCGCGCCCTTGATGATGGGACGGATGTTGTCGGGCGTGAGCAGCGAGATGGACAAGATGTCCACCGGCACCGTGGCTCCGCCCAGGGCGGCCTGCATCAGCTGCGGATCTGTCAGCACGGTGGCCAGCACGGTTTCGCGGGCGCGGTTCAGGTTGGCCTGCTGGCGCATGGCGTCCACCAGCTTGGGGTCGTCGCGCACGGCGGCCAGGGTTTCCTGCAGGTTGGGCTCGCCCACGGTGGGGCGCTCGGCGTCGTCGAAGCTGCCCAGGCCGATCTTGTCCAGCGTGTCCATCATGTTCACCACACGCTGGTTGTCGCGCACCCACATCTCCTGGGGCAGCAGCTTTTCGACCATGGGCGCCAGCTCCTGGTCGCTCATGTGCTGGATCTCCTTGGCGTTGATGCCGAAGGCCGAGATGACGCCGTGGCGCATGCCGGTGAACAGCGCCTTGCCTTCGCCATCGACCAGCTTGGTCTGCGCCAGGTTCACGGCATGCTCGTATTCGGTGCTGCTGTGCGCGTTGAAGCCCTTGCCCGCATAGGCCTCGATGAAGTTGCCCGCCGGGGTGGTTTCGCTGTACGACAGCACGGTTTCACTGCCCGACTGCAGCTGGATTTCCTTGACGATGGGGTCCCACTTCTGGTCCTGGTTGAGCACGTCGTTCATCGCGTTGTGGAAGGCATGGCCCAGTCCGCCGGTGGACAGGCCCGCGTCCTTGAACACCTGCTTGAGGGTGTCCTGGATCATGGTCTGCTCGTCGATCTTGGGGGTGTTGGCGCTGGTGCGGTGGCCGGTCATCAGCTCGCGCACATGGGTTTCACGGGCACGGCTCTGCTCGCCTGCGAACAGCTTGCCCAGGCCCTTGGCGGGCTTCTTGCCCACCACGTCCTTGGGTTCGCCCAGCTCGCCGAAGTGGTCGCGCGCCTCGGCGTGCATCTGGTCGGACCGGGCCTGGAAGATCTGGTCGCGCGCCTGCGTGAGCTGCGTGCGCTGCTCCGGGCTGAGGTCGGTGCGCGCCAGCTGCTCGTCGAGCACCCGCACCGCACCGTCGGAGAATTGCGCCTTGCTCTCGTACATCTTGTGCAGCGACAAGGGCGAATCGGCAATGGTGTGGCCCAGGTAGGCGAGGCGGTCCTCGGCCTGGGCAAGCAGGCTTTCTGTCAGCGCCTTGGCGTTCTCCCGCAGGCCCTCGGGCAGGTGGTCGAAGCCTTCGGCCAGGGCGCCCTTGAGGGTATCGACCTGGTCCTCCAGGCTTTCCATCCGCGCCATGAGCTTGTCGCCCACCGAAGGGCCTTCGGACAGCAGCGCGAAGGTCTCGCCGAACTGGTCGAGGCTGTCGCGGATGGCTTCTCCCTGGGCGCTCAACGCGCCGCCGTTGCGGGCGCGGTCGGCCTCCAGGGCGTTGATGAACTGGTTGATGTCCTTGACGGTTTCGTCTCGCCGGGCACCGATCTGCTGCGGGGTGGTCGCGTTGAGCTTCAGATCGGACAGCGAGCGCACGCTGCCGCCGCTGCCGTTGACTGTGCCCTGGATGCTCACAGGGTGGGAAAGGCCGATGGTGCGTGCGCCCTTGGCGCCCTCCAGGCCGGTGACGGATTTCTCGCCCGTCTGCCCTACGTCCTTCTGAGAATCAATGTCCACCTTGGTGAACAAGGTGGTGGGCTGGAGCTGGCTGCGGTTGCCGATGACGCCGTTCATGTTCGTTTCTCCTGCTGCGATGGCTTTCGCCATAAGTAACAGCAGGTGCGGCGCGGTTCCCGCGGACGGGGCAAAGCCAGCGCGCCCGGGGCCGGGCGGCGGGTTCAGGCCGCCTTCTGGATCACGCCTTTCATCGCCTCGGACACTTCCTTGACGATGGTGCTCTGGATCTGGGTGAACATCGTCCACTGCTGCACCTGCTGCTGCAGGCTCAGCAGGTCGCCCGTGCTGGGGCTGTCGCCCAGGTTGTTGATGGTGTTCTGCAGGTCGGCCTCGCGGCGCGAGGTGACTTGCGAGATGGAGTTGTTGATGGAGTTGAAGGTGATACCGCCGGTGGTCAGCATGGAAGGGCTCCTGGGTCTGGGGACAGAAAAATCATCGTCATTCAAGGCGCGCGTAGCGCCATTGTCAGCACTTCGCGGGCGGCCTGGCAAGCGTCCAGCATTGCCGCCAGCGCGGGATAGTCGGCGGGCGTCACGCCTTCGGCCAGCGCGGCGCGCAGCCGCTGCTCCAGCGCGCCGATGCGCTGCAGCGCTTCCTGCCGCGCCTGCGCGGCGCCGGGGCCGCGCAGGCGAGCCTCCAGGTCGCTGAGCAGGGCGTCGGGCGCCAGGGGCGGGGCGTCGGGCAGCAAGAGTTTCATTACCGCAGCACCACCAGGGCGCGGGGGCCGTCGAAGACCAGCCGGTCGGGCTCCACCGCCACCAGCCGCCAGCCGTCGCGCCGCCCGCCGGGCTGCAGCTTGGCGCCGTCGCCCAGCACCACATAGGGCACGGCCCCGCCGACCACGCCGCGGATGCGGAACGGCAGCGGCGCGGCGCTGGCGTGGATGGGGCGGTCCGGGGCGGCGGCCACGGCGCGGCCCGCCACCTCGCGCGCGTGCAGCACGAAGGGGATGCCGGACAGCGGCGTGGCGGAGCGCGCGAGCAGCGACTCCAGCCGGGGGCGCTCCTGGATGCCGATGTCCAGCGTGATGGCCATCTGCTCGCCGTCCCAGCGCGCCTCGGCGCCCGCGAAGCCGGCCGTGCGCAGCCAGTCCCGCACGGCGCCGCCCTGCTCGGACGCGACGCGCAGGCCGTCCACGATCTCGATGCCCGGCGGCACGCGTGCGCGCACCAGGCCCAGCACCTTGTCGCGATCGGCGGGCGCCGCGACCAGGCCCAGGGCGCGCACGCGCCCCTCGCCCAGCAGCTCGAAGCGCAGCGCCGGGGCGTCCGGGCCGCCCGCATCGACCAGGTCGTCGATCAGGTCCGAGGCAGTGCGCACCGACAGCGCGGGCGCGGGACGGACCTCCGCCAGAGCGTCGGCCAGGCGGTCCAGGTGCGCGATGTCGGCCACCCAGCCGCTCACGCGGGCGCCGCCCCCGGGCAGCGCCTCCACGCGCAGGCGCAGCGCAGGGTCCACGCGGGCGATGGCAAGCTGGATGTCGCGCAGCAGGCGCTGCTGCTGGGCGGGGTCGGCCTCGGGCGCGGCGGCTGCGGCGGGCGCAGGTGCGTGGCTGGTGACCTGCCCCTGGAGCACAGACCAGAACACCGACAGCAGCAAGGCCGCAAGGGCAGCACCGATGATCCAGGCCGGCTGCCAACGCCGGGGTGCGGCGCTGGCGGGCGGCGGGTCCACGGCCACGGGTGCCGGGGCTTGTTGTTCATCCTGCGGCGCGTCAGCGGCGGGCGCAGGCGCTTGCGGTGCCTCTTCTTCCGGCACCGGGGCAGCTGGCGGCGCCTCCACCGGAAGCGGCGCGCCGCCTGCGGGCTCCAGTCCGGGCGGCACCGGCTGCCAGGGCGCGTCGGGCAGGCTGACCGTCATCGCCACCTGCCCCAGGTAGGCGGCTGTGCCCCAGGCCTGTTCGGCCACCCAGTACGGCGCGGCATCCGGACCGGAAGCCACGCCCCAGCGCCCGGTGGCGATCTGCAGCCAGGCGGCCGCGCCGGCGGACAGTCCCAGGTCGGTCAGGATGAGGTCGCAGGCATCGTCCGCCCCCAGGCGCTCGCCGCCCGCGACCGCCACGCGCGCGCCGGCATGGCAGCCCGTGAGGATGCGCAGCTCGGCCGCAGCGGTCATCGCCAGCCTCCAGCGCCAAAAAACCGGGCGCAGCCGCAAGGCGGCCCATACAATGCGCCGGTCCCCCTTTTCCCCCTCACACAAGGATTTCGTCCATGAATCTCGAACAGGAGCGCCGCAACGACATCCTCATCCTGCGCCCCCGGGGCCGCCTGGACAGCAGCAGTTCGCCCGAGCTGGAGCGCGTGGTGACCGAACAGCTGGACTCCGGCGTCCAGCGGCTGGTGTTCGATCTTTCGGCCCTGGACTACATCAGCTCGGCCGGCCTGCGCGTCGTGCTGCTGGCGGGCAAGAAGCTGCGCGCCAGCAAGGGCAAGCTGGTGCTGGTGGGGCTGCGCGACATGGTGCGCGAGGTGTTCGACATGAGCGGCTTCCTGAGCCTGTTCGCCGTGACCGCCACGCTGGACGAGGGGCTCGGGAAAGTTTGAGCCAAATCGGCCTCTGGCGCTTATGCAGCAAGCGCCAGCAGCTCTTCTTTCGATAGCAAACAAACGCATCACAGGTCAATCCTGGCAAGCGGCTGAATGTTGATCTCCTGCGTCAGCTCCTGGTAGGACAGCACGGGCAGGTCGTACAGATCCTGTTCGATCATCTTGCGCATATAGCGCCGGATGTCCATCGACGTGAGCAGCACCGGGCGCTGCGCGTTGCCGCCGATGTCGCCCACCGTCTTCTTGATGCTCTCCACCAGCCGCTTGCTCACGGCCGGGTCCAGCGACAGGTAGCTGCCCGCCGAGGTCTGGCGCACGGCGCCGCGCACCGTGTCCTCGATGCTGGGGGCCAGCAGGTAGGCGGGCAGGATGTTCTGCCCGCTCGAATACTTGTAGCTGATGTGGCGCTTGAGCGTGGAGCGCACGTACTCGGTGAGCAGCACCGAGTCCTTTTCCTTCTGGCCCCATTCGATCAGCGATTCCAGGATGGCGCGCAGGTTGCGCACCGAAATGTCCTCGGACACCAGGCGCTGCAGGATCTCCGCAATCTTCTGGATGGGTAGCACGCGGGTCGATTCCTTGACCAGATCGGGGAAGCGCCCTTCCATCGCGCTCAGCAAAAAGCGCGTTTCCTGGATGCCGATGAAGTCCGCCGAATACTTTTTCAGCACGAACGCCAGGTGATAGGTCAGCACCTGGCTCGGGTCCATGAACGGAATGCCCGCGCGCGACAGCGGCTCGCGCAGCGCGCCGTCCACCCACAGCGTGGGGATGTGCGGCAGGAACTTGCGGTCTTCCTCGTAGGCGATCTGCAGGGCGGCCAGGTTGGCCGTGCTCTCGCGCACCAGCAGGTAGCCGGGCCGCAGGCGCCCCTGCGAGACGGGCACCTCGGACAGCAGGATGTTGTAGCTCTCGGGCGGCAGCCCCTCGTTGAAGCGCAGCTGGATGCCCGGGAAGGGCACGCCCAGGTCGAAGTACAGCGCGCGGCGGATCTTGAGCAGCTCCTCGTTGAGCACCTCGGCGTCGAACGCCTGCTGCAGGCCCGCGGCCACGTCCATGAGCAGCGGAACCGTGGGCGCGAACTCCTCGCTGCCGTCGGTGGCCTTCTTCTTGGGCTTTTCGCCCGCGGGCTGCATGGCGGGCACCTCGGTGACCTCGCCGGTCTTCTCGTCCACCACGCGGCGCGTGCCGCGCATGATGACGAAGCCTATGGTGCCGATGACCACGGCCAGCGTGAGGAACACGGGCAGCGGCATGCCCGGGATCAGCCCCATGCCCAGCGCCACGGCGGCGGCGATCATCAGCGCACGCGGCTGGGCCATCACCTGCTGGCCGATGTCCTTGCCCACGTTGGACGGGCCGTCGCCCGACTGCACGCGCGTCACGATCATGCCCGCGCAGATGGCGATGAACAGCGCCGGAATCTGCGCGATCAGCCCGTCGCCGATGGTGAGCACCGAGTAGGTCTTGGCCGCGTCCGCCGCCGTCATGCCGCGCTGCATGGTGCCGATGACGATGCCGCCCAGCAGGTTGACCGCCACGATGATGAGGCCCGCGATGGCGTCGCCCTTGACGAACTTCATCGCCCCGTCCATGGCGCCGTAGAGCTGGCTTTCCTTCTCGACGATGCCGCGGCGGCGCTTGGCTTCTTCCATGTCGATGGTGCCCGCGCGCATGTCGCCGTCGATGGACATCTGCTTGCCCGGCATGGCGTCCAGCGAGAAGCGCGCCGCCACCTCGGCCACGCGCTCCGCGCCCTTGGTGATCACGACGAACTGCACGATGGTCAGGATGAGGAACACCACCAGGCCCACGACCAGGTTGCCGCCCACCACGAAGTTGCCGAAGGTGAAGATGATGTGGCCGGCGTCGCCCTGCAGCAGGATCAGGCGCGTGGTGGCGATGGAAATGCCCAGCCGGAACAGCGTGGTCACCAGCAATACCGACGGGAACGACGAGAACGCCAGCGGCGACGGCAGGTACATGGCCACCATGAGCAGAATGGCCGAGATCGTCATGTTGATGCCGATGAGCGCGTCCACCAGCCAGGTCGGCAGGGGCAGGATCATCATGAAGATCACCGCCACCAGGAAGAACGCCAGGACCAGGTCGTTGCGGCTGGTGATGACCTGGACGACGCGCTGCAGGCGGGCGCCCAGCGGAAGGGTGGCGGACTGGGACATGGGCGGGTGCTATCAGCGCCGCTCGGGCGCGGTCTCCGGGGAAGGCTCGGCGGTGTTGTTGCGCAGGGCGACGAAGGCGCGCATGGCGCCGGCCGCCTCGTCGCGGCGGTCCAGGGCCTGCAGGGCCTGCGCCCGCACCAGGTGGAAGGGGGCATCCATGGCGCCGAGCAGCGCCAGTTGCTCCAGGGTGGTCAAGGCCCGCTGCGGCTTGGCGGAGCGCACCTGGGCCAGCGCCAGCGCCAGCAGCGTGCGCGGGTCGTCCGGGGTGAGGATGTTGCGGGCGGCCAGCAGCACGGCGGCCTTGTCGGGCAGTCCGTTCTGGAGATAGACGAAGGCGAGCAGGTCCATCAGCTCGATGTCGGCGGCGGGCGCCGCGACCGCCGTGTCAGACGCCATGCGCGGTCAACCCTGGTAAAGCGTGCTGCGGTACATCTGCACCAGGTCGCGCAGACCCACCTCCTCGCTCAGCAGGCGGGTGGCGCGGTTGAGCATGCGCAAGTCGTCGTCCCCGCCCTCGCCGCCCGGCTGGCGCTGGGCGGCCGCGTCGCGCAGGTGCTGCAGCGCGTTGTCCAGCGCCTCGCGGAAGCGCGCGGGGACCAGCAGGTCGCGGTTGACGATCTGCGGGCGGGCCATGGTATTGAGGAAATCTTCCATCGAGGGCCTGTCCAGCAGCTCGGAAAGCTGGGCGCGGGCGCCCATTTCCGGCGGCGCGGACTCGCTGCGCTCGGGCAGGCTGGGCTGGGCGTCCTGCTGGGCATAGGTGATGCTGTCGATGCCCCGGTCGAAGACCAGGCCACTGATTCTCATGTCCGTCATACAGCATGCTCCCGAAGAAAGTGCAGGCTGCGGAGTGCGGCCTGGCCCGTTTCAGTAACCGCCCGGGCCGGGAAGTTCCATCCACCGGCGGAGTTTACGTGCCCCCCAGCCCTGCCAGCCACTGGCGCAGGAACTCGGTGGCGTCGCGGATGCGGCGCGCACTGACCTCCTCGGCCGGAAAGCGCGTGGCCAGCACCAGCCAATCGCCCGCCGCCACGCTGCGCAGGCCCACCTGCACCGATGGAGCCCCGCCATGCGCTGCGCCCGCCTGCTTCATGGCGCGCAGCAGCAGCGCGGGGATGTCGTAGCGCACCGGCTCCGCCCAGTGCACGACCACGGACTCGCCCTCCTGGGCCACGCCCAGCAGCGCGCCGGACTGGAGCCGCAGCTGGACCTCTCCGCGCGGCCCCGCGTCCAGCGGCAGGCCCATGTCGGCCCCGAAGTCGGCCAGCGCCTGTTGCAGATGCGCCATGGTCAGTAGTCCTCTTTGTCAATGGCGGCGTCGAGCGCGTCCTGCACCGCCTGGAAAATCGTCTGCCGCTGGTCTCCGTCCACGAAGACCTTGACCGGCATGTCCCGCATCAGCACCTTCAGCCCGGTGAGGAAGTGGATTTGCGCCTCCACGCCCGTGGCGCCGAACTTTTCGGCCAGGGACGTGAAGCGCGCGCCCGACACCCATTTCTCGGCGCTGATGCCCACCAGGTCCTGCATCAGGGCCACGGGCGTGCCCTTCAAAGGGCCGTGCTGCTCGCCGATCCTGGCGTGCAGCTCGCGGCTGGCGTCCAGCACGGTGGCGGCCACGCCCAGGTGGTACAGGTCCTGCACCAGGTTCTGCAGCCGCGTGGGATCGGCCGAGGGCCGGGCGGCCGCCAAATCCTGGCCCAGCGCCTGGGTGAGCCGTGCCAGGCCCGCCGCGAAGTCGCCCTCGCCAAAGCGCTCCAGCGCCAGCTTGAGGGTGCCCGCCAGCGACGGGTTGCCCAGCACCACGTCGCGGTAGGTTGACTGGAACTGCGCCACCTCGGCCTGCCCCTGGGCGCCCTGCCCGGCGGCGGCGATGGTGTTGACGTCGGCCCGCATGCGGGGGCCGTGCTCCATTTCCAGGTCGTCCAGCGCCTCGCGCAGCGCGTCCAGCACCTCGGCGCTCGCGCCTTCGCGCTCGCCCTGGTGCAGCGCGTACTGCAGCGCCATGAACTGCTGGGTGGGCTCGCCGAACGCCTTCTTGGCCTGCGCGGCGGGGTCGCCCTGGCCGGACAGCATGCGCTTGGCCAGCTGGACCAGTTCCTCCGGATCCTCATAGGCCTGGGCGGCCTCCATGTAGGCCATGATGGCCTCGGGGCTCATCAGCTCCAGCGGCCGGGTCGCCTCTTTCTTGCGCTCGGAGGTGTGCTTGGTCTCGGCCTTTTCCGAGTGGTGCAGGCTGATCTCTTCCGCCGCGTCGGACAGCACCGAGTTGGCGTCGTCCACCTGCACCTGCTGGCCGGCGAACTGGCCCACGGCGGACTGCCCGGCACCGCCCTGGCGCATGGCCGTGTCGAAGGAAGGGGTGGCGGGGTTGAAGGCGTCGATGCGGGACATGGTGCTGGTAGGTAACAGCGGTAGCGCCTGGGTTCCACGTCAGGCAAATTGCCCCATGCCGGGCGATCTGGCCGGGGCCTGCGCGCCGATCTGGCCGGCCCAGTGGTGCAGTTGATCGACGAAGCCGGTGAACGCATCGCAGAACTGCGCGGGCGTCAGCGCCACGGCGCTCAACCGTCGGGCCAGGATGACGCGGGCATTGTCGTCCAGGCTGAGGGTGGCCCCGCCCGTGCCGCGCCAGAAGCGGTTGGCACGCAGCAGGGTTTCGGCCATGCCCGCACCGGAGGGAAGAAGCTGCCCTGCCACGGCGTACAGCACCACGTCCTGCGTGCGTGGGTCGGCCTGCACATGAATGACGTGCTGGTGATCCAGCGCGATGGAGCGCAGGCCCTGCGCGTCCAGCGTGAGGGCGGACAGGCCCAGGGTGGCGGCCAGGGCGTTCAGATGGGGTTCCAGGGTGTCCATGGGTCAGTCTTTCATCAGGGCGCTCAGGCCCGCGATGATGCGCGGGTAGGCCAGCGGGTCATTCTGCACAGGCGGCACGCCTGCGGCGCCGTGGGGCACCCAGCCCCAGCCGGAGGTGCCAAAGTCGTCGTCGCACAGCAACAGCCGCTGCTGCGCGGGCCAGCGCCCGGCGGCCAGCACGCGCTCCTGTTCTTGCAGCAACTGGCCCAGCAGGGTAAAAGCGCCCTGGATGCGGCGCACGTCGCCGTCTGCCTTGGCGGGCAGGCGCGACCAGATGCGCTGCACGAACAGGCCGCTGTGCGGGCCGCAGAGGAACACCCGCACGGCGGTCGATTGCAGGCCGTGCCCGGCAATGCCCACCCAGGCACGCTCGCGCCCGGGCTCGTTCAGCCACAGGCGCATGGCCTGGCCGATGTCCAGTGCGGCGGGCCAGCCGGGGGTGCCAAAGGCGCTGTCACCCAGCGGTTTCAGGGCCGCCTGCAGAGCGCCGGGCAGCGGGGGGTGGGGCAGGTCGGCGTCGTCCCAGAGGTGCGTCCAATCCAGGGGGCTTGTCGTCGGCATAGTCATCATGCATCCTGTGCGGTGGGCAGTGTTTGGGGAGGCGTCAGCAGGGCGGTGAAGTCGTTCACGTCCAGCATGGGGGCCATGGAATCGAGGCGGTTGAGCTCCTGCAGCACCCAGTCGCGGGCGACGTAGCCCTGGCTATAGGCCTCCCGCTCCATGCGGGTTTTGAGGTGCTTGATTTCGGTGTCAATGGCATGTTCGCTCTTGCCCTGCCCGGCCAGCTCGTCGCGCAGGCGTTCAATGCGGTCGCCCGGGCGATCCCCCATCCCCAGCAGGCGCGTGACCTCGGGCTGGCTCCAGTCGTCGGTACGGTCCATCACGCCCCCATCGCGGGCCAGATCGCCCAGGTGCTGCTGGATGTGGGCCAGCCGCGCCTGGGTGGCGGCGATTTCGTCGGGCTTGAGCAAGCCCTCGCAGTCGGCCTGCACCTGCTCGGGCGTCAGGGCCATCAGCGCGTTGAACGTGCCGCGGTCCACCACGCCGGGCAGGCGGCCGCCCTTGAAGCCCAGGTCGCGATGGCCGTCTTCACCGATGAGTTCCCGGAAACCAGCGTTGGAGGTGGCGTTCGCGTTGGTGATGCGCGCGCCGAAGGCCATGTCGTTGTCGATGCCCTGGATCGCCACGGTGGCTCCGTCGGGCGTGCGCTCTATGAAATAGTTCTGCCCATGGCGATCCACCTGGCCCGTCAGCGCGTCCAGCCATTGCAGCTTGGTCAGCTCGCGGCGCAGCACCGGGTCGTCGAAGTTCGTGCTCACCATGCCGTCGCGGCCTTGCAGGGTCTGCACGATCTGGTCGTTCTCGATGATGGGCATGCCCTCCTCGTCCAGCGTGCCGCGCAGTTCCTCGTTGATGACCTTCAGCGTATCGCCCACCAGTTCGCCGCCCTCGAAGCCCTTGGACTGGATGTAGGCCGTCAGCACCTCGGGCCGCTCGCGCAGGAGCTGGGCCACCTGGGGCGGCAGGGGCATGCTGAAGTTGCCGTTGATCTGCGGCGAGACGCCTTTGGCCAGCTCCATCACGCTGCCGACCTGGCCGCCATGCACCACGATCTCGGTGCGCGGAATGATGTTCAGGCCCAGGCGCTGGTCCAGGCGGGACGTGACCACGTTGCGCGGCGCCCAGTTGGGGCGGTTCTCGTCGATGCCTGCCGTCAGGCCCGCCCCGGCCAGCGCCCCGGTGCTGGGCCGCTCGGCCTTGAACACGCCGGTGATGCGCGTGCCGTCGCTCAACTCGGCCTGCCCCTTGGAGACGCTGTTGATCGCGCCCTTGCCCAAAGGGGTGAGTTCGCCCTCCATCTTCGCTCCGGCGCGCGAGCCCTCGGTGATGGGCATGCGCGCCGCGTGGTAGGCGCGCACCGTGGCCAGGTCATAGTCCAGGCGCACGGCTTCGCGCACGTCGTTTTCGGTGATGCCGTGCGGGTCCAGCGTCATCTGCCACATGGCGCCGTAGTCCTGGGCGTTCCAGCCCTTTTGCACCAGGGTTTCCACCTCGTCCAGTGACAGGCTGGGGTGCACGCGCTGAAAGCTGATGAGGTCGCCCAAGGTCACGCCCGGGCGCAGCCCATCGGCGCGGTCCAGGGTTTCGCTCATCACGGCCCGCTCTTCGCGCACCTGCCCCAGCAGCGTGCGCATGGTGTCCTTGTGGGTGTGGCTGCCGCCTGCCTCGTAGGCGGCCAGGGAGTTCTCCAGCGCCACCAGCGCCTCGCGCAGGTCGGCCAGCAGGTTCACGTCCTGCTCCAACTGGGCGTCGCCGGCTTCGCCCAGGTTCCGGGGCGCATTGAAGCGCTCCAGCACGGCGTGGTAGGCGTCCAGCTTGTTCAGCACATCCTTGTAGCCGATGGACATCTTGTGCAGCGTCAGGCCCAGGAAGGTGATGTCCTTCTTGGGCGGCGCGCCGATGCGGTCGATCAGCGCCTCGCGGCTGGGCAGCGTCTCGCGGGCCAGGCTGCGCGCGTCGGGCGGCGTGGCGACCAGGCGGGCCTGGTGGATGGGCTGGCGAGGCGGCTCCTGGTCGGGCGGCAGCAGCAGCTCGGCCTGGAGCTGGGTGTCCGGCCGATCGACGATCTGCACCACCTGCCCATCCAACTGCCCCACGCCCTGCACCTGGCCCTGCTCCTCCAGCGGCCGCTGTCCTTGCAGCAGGGTGCTCGCCAGAGGACTCGGGCTGTTGTTGGTGGGGATGTACGACATGAAAACTCCGCGATGCGATGGTGCCCGGTATGTAACACGGCCCAGTGGATGGTTCCACGGCCCGGCGCATGGAACCATGGCGGCCCAACCGTTACACACTGCGCACACCCTCCACAAAGGAAACACCATGGACAAGAAGGCACTGGCCCAGCAACTGCTCAACGCACTCGGAGAAACGCTGACCGTGGGTGCGTTGACGCTGGATGAGCGCACGAACAGCTGCGTGCTGGTCTTTGACGACACGCTGATCATCAATATCGAGTTCGACGCGCAGACGCAGCGGCTGGTGCTCTCGTCCTACCTGCACGAGCTGCCCGCCAGCGGCGCCGAGCCCCTGCTGCGCGAGCTGCTGGCCGCCAACCTGTACTGGCACCGCACCGGCGGCGCCACGCTGTGCCTCGAAGAGGGCACGGGCGGCGTGATCCTGGCCTACGCCCACAGCGTGTCCGACCTGGACGGTGCCAGCTTCGAGGCCCTGGTGGAGAACTTCGCCAACCAGGCCGAGCGTTGGACGCGCCGCCTGGCCGAAGCTGCGCAAGCACCCCAAGTGCAGGCCGCGCCGCAAGACCGCCCTGGCACGCCGGTCATGTTCGGCTGAGGAGGCACCGCCATGACGATCAGCGACTTCAGCAAGATTGCCCGCCAGACCACCGCCGCAGACATGGTGGTGGGCCAGCAGGACGGCCAACAAGGCGGCCAGGGCGGCATCGAGCTGCGCAAACCCCTGAACCCGCCCAGCGCCTGGACGGGCTTCAAGGCCGCCCTGAGCAACGTGCCCCTGCTGGGCCAGCTCGGCAGCCTGCGCCAGGCCCGCCAAGAGGTGGACAGCTATCCGGTCAGGCTGGGCGAGTATCAGGCCAGCAACCGGCAGATCCTGGCCGGGTTCGTGCAAGACCTGCAGGCCAGCTACGGCACGCACGCCGCCAACATGGCGATGAAGAACGTGGACGTGGCAGACGGCAAGCCCTTGAGCCAGCGCATGGTCAAAACCGCTTTGGACAACGCAGACAAGGCGCAAAAGCAGATGCGCGCCATGAACAACCTGCAGATCACCCAGTTCCTGGAAAACCCCATGCAGGGCGGCGTCCGGCTGCCCGGCAAGGTGGACATGACGGACGTGTGCTTCCAGCGCGACATGCCCGTGGGCGGCCAGCCCTCGTGGCAGCACGCCGTGGGCACCGAAAGCGCCAAGTTCATCACCCGCATGACCGAGGGCCTGTGCCGCAGCCAGCCCGAGCATGCACGGCAGATGCTGTCCAACGAGACCATCGCCGCAGCCGCCAACCAGGCGCTGGACGTCTACCAGACCCTGCTGAGCACGCCCGACATGACGCCCGCCCGGCTCGAAGGCATCCTGCAGCGGGCCAACGAAAAAGCGGGCAGCGGCCACCAGGCCATGCTCAGTTTTGCCAAGGAGCTGGCCATCACCACCCGGCTGGACGAACAGATCAACCGGCAAGACCCCCAATCCATGCTCAACCGCATCGCCACGCAGGTGCAGGGCTCCATGCGCGACGAAATCGACGCTCTGGGCCTGCCGCCGCCCGGCCTCAACCTGGCGCCCGTGCTCAAGTCAGTGGCCAACGGCATCAGCGAAACCGTCAGCTTCGGCATGAGCGGCCTGGCCCAGCAGCTTGGCTGCGCCAATGACGTGCCCTCCATCGCCCGGGCGCTGGACGGCGCGCTGCCCGGCAAGATCGAGCAGGCCCTGCGCGAGCACGTACAGGCGCTGACCATGATCCAGCAGTCCCCCACGCTCACCGACGCCCAGAAGGCCGAGCTGCTGGCCATTGCCAACACGCGCCGCATCGACCCCGTGCAGGTGCAGAAGTACGAGGCCATCGCCCAAACCATCTCCGACGCCACCGTCGCCCTCAAAGCCTACGCCCAGGGCACCGGCGGCGTGGACGCCGTGTTCAAGGGCCTGGAGCGCGCCCTGAGCGCCTTCGAGAACGAAACCGTGCCCATGAAGGAGCACGGCGCCACCATGTGGGAAAGCGGCAGCCTGAGCGGCGGCGACATGACCACCGAGCTGATGGACCAGTTCGCCCGCCTGGCCGCCGCCAGCCTGAGCGCCGATGACGCGAAGGCGCTGCTGCCCCTGATCGGCGGAGCCGAAGTCGCCCGGCTGATGGAGGTGATGAACGCCTCGTCCGACATGCGCATGGCCGCGCAGTTGCCCATCACCCTCATGTCCCTGGTGCAAGGCGTGGCCCAGCGCGCAGGCGAAACGCCGCAAGGCGCGCAGGCGCTGGCGCGGGGCCTGACCCACGGCACGCCCGAGGGGCTGAACCTGGGCACCCTGCGGCCCGACCTGGCCCTGACGCTGCTGACCGACCCCGAGAAGATGGACGCCCGGGGCGTCGTCGACGGCTCGCCCAACGCCGGGCTCATCGTGCAGGATTTCGACCCCGGCGCCATCCTGGACGCCAACCGCCAGGCCATCCAGGACTACGTGAACAGCGACGCCCTGGACGACGCCAGCGGCCTGCCCAGGACCACGCTGGTGGACATGGGCCGCGCCACCTTCCGCCTGAACGGCGAGCACATCGGCGGCGGCGGCGACCAGGCTGGCGAGGTGCGGGAGCGGTTCGAAGGCGCCTTCACCAACGACCAGGCCCCCCTGGCGCGCGGCGTGGCGCGCTGCATGAACCAGTTAGGCATCAACATGTTCGTGGGCCTGAACAATCAGGCCGCCTACGGCCAGGGCAACGTGGTCGCCGGCGCGCCCGGCGTCGGGCACACGGTGCATGAAGCCTGGCAGCAGGACGACGGCACCTGGCTGGTGCGCAGCATCCACACCCAGCAGCCCAACGCGCTGAGCAAGGCGGATGGCAGCATGGAAGAAATCAGCACCGACGGCCTGGCCGCCTTCTCCATCACCTACCGCATCTCGCCCGGCGCACAGCCGGGCGGCGAGGCCGTCATCACCGTGGAAGACTCCCGCGTGGCCTTCGCCATCTAGAGCGCTTCGATCCTGAATTGATAGCTGCTAGCGCTTTCCACAGAATGATTTCATCGCTATTTGTCGCTGAAATCATTTATAGACAGGCGCAAACAGCTATCAATTTTGAATACCCAGGATAAACCCGTATTTTTTGCGGCCAGGGTGGAACCACCCCGCAGGCCCCGTTACTCACCCGGTATCCATAGCCCAAATCACACAGGAGTGCAACCATGGCAGGACAAGACAACGCCCAAGACATCGTAGCCCGCGCCCAGGCATTGATCGACGAAGTGCAGGGCCAGCTGGCCGCCGCCGACGAGTTCTATCGCAGCCAGGGCCTGGACCCTGAGAAGGTGCGTTCCGTGCTGCAGGCGCAGCTCGACCTCAAGGGTATCGAGTCCGCGCAAAAGGCGTTCCAGGAAGACATGGCCGCGGTGGACCAGGAAGCCCGCGAGGAGCAGGCCCGCCAGTCCTTCGCCGCCCCTGCCAGCGGCGGCGCGCGGCGTCCCCGCCCGATGATCTGACCGCCTGCTGCGCCACCCCGAATACCCAAGGAGAAACACCATGTCAATGAACGTCAACGGCCCAGGCGCCATCAACCTGAGCAACATCCAGGGCATGGACCTGGAAACCGCCCTGCTGGCCGTGCAAAGCCAGCGCGCCAACCTGCTCGAAGACCAGCTCAAGGGCCAGATCGAGGCCGTGCAGAAGAAGAACGCCCAGATCGCCCAGCTCAACACGGCCATGGCGGCGCTCAATGGCGTCAAGGGCCTGTACGGCGGCGAGTCCAAGGCCACGACCACGATGAGCGACACCATGGGCAAGAAGAATGGCAACAACACCCTGGAGAAGGTGCAGCAAGCCCAGAACAACGCCAACGATGCCCTGAAGGCCGCTGGCTACGAGGGGGGCATGACCGAGCTGGGAACCAGCAAGTACGGAACCAACGTCCAGGGCGACACCACCATGGGCCAGGTGGACGCCGCCATCCAGCAGCTCAAGGCGCAGATCGACAGCCTGAGCAACAGCCAGCAGATGGACATGCTGCGCCTGCAAAGCCTCTCCAACAAGCGCAACGAGGCTTTCGAGACCATGACCAACTTCATCAAGAAGATGCAGGACAGCCGCAGTTCCATCATCGGCAACATGCGCTGAAGCACAGGCTCGCGCTCCCACGGAAAGGCCCACCATGTCAGCCATCAATCTCAACGGCCCTGGCGCCATCAACCTGGACAACATCCAGGGCATGGATCTGGAAACCGCCCTGCTGGCCGTGCAGAACCAGCGCGCCACGCTGCTCGAAGACCAGCTCAAGGGCCAGATCGAGGGCGTGCAGCAAAAGAACGCGCAGATCGCCAAGCTCAACCAGGTGCTCGCCGCCCTCAACACGGCGGCCGCGAGCGCGCCGGCGGGCGCCAAGCCCACGGACAAGGTGGACCTGTCGAAGTCCCCCGACCTCAAGACGGCCCTGGAGGCCGCGGACATGACGTCGCTCCCCGGCCTGGAAAGCCTGAACGAGTTGCCCTACGTCGTGACCTTGAAGGACGGCACCAAGATCCCCGTGGACGCAGCGGGCAAGCAGGAAGCCCAGGACTACCAGCAGCGCTACTGGGCCTTCCGCTCCAACGACTACAGCGGCGCCAAGGCCGTCGTCGACATCGCCGACAACCCGGCAGCCGCCACCAAGGGCGACCTGGACGCCGCCGTGCAGAACATCAAGGGCCAGATCGACGCCCTGAGCAACAGCCAGCAGATGGACATGCTGCGCCTGCAAAGTCTCTCGAACAAGCGCAACGAAGCTTTCGAGACCATGACCAACTTCATCAAGAAGATGCAGGACAACCGCAATTCCATCATCGGCAACATGCGCTGACGCCGCCGCTACCCAAAGGAATATCACCATGACCGATACCGCTGTTCTCGCCGAAGTCCCGGACGACGCCGAATCCCTGCAGGCCCAGGCGGCCGTGCTGCGCAACATCCTGCTGCATGGCGGAACGCTGGGCGCCGCCGCAGGCGTCAGCCAGCAGGACTGCGAGGTGCTGTACCAGCTCGGCCACGGCCTGTACCAGCAGGCCCGCTACACCGAAGCCTTCCGCATCTTCTCGCTGCTGGTCACCTACGACCACCTGGAACCGCGCTACCTGATGGCGCTGGCCGCCTCGGCCCAGATGCTGGGCCGCTATGCCGATGCCATCCAGCACTACGGCACGGCCGCCGTGCTGATGCTCGACGACCCCGCGCCGCTGCTGCACAGCGCCGAATGCTGCATCGCCATCCAGCAGATGGAAGGCGCCGCCGAGGCCTTGCGCATGGCCATCGGCCTGATCGACCAGGAGCCCCAGCACGAGGCCCTGCGCCCCCGCGCCGAAGCCCTGCTGGCCCCGTTGGCCGCTGCCGGGCACTGAGAAAAAGACCGACGAGGAGCAACACCATGAGCATCCAAGGCACTACCGCCGGCGGCCCCTTCTTTCCGCAAAACGATCTCGGCATCAACAACCAGGGCGTCGTCCCGCACGGCGGCGACAAGCCGCCGCTGGCAGTCGTCACCCCGCCGCCTCCTCCACCCCCCGAGGGCCTGGAAACCAACCCCGACCAGCCCCCGCCGGGCGCTGGCGCCCCCCCCGGCGACGTGCGCGCGGCACTGACCAACCTGTCTTCCGACCAGGTGCAGGCCGACATGTACGCCCTGATGGCGCTGATGCAGCAGCTGGCCCAGCAGCAGCGCAACTCGGCGCGCGAGATGCGCAACAGCGAGATGCAGGCCCAGATCTCCACGCTGCAGAACGCCGCGCAGGAGATCCGCAACGCCGCCTCCGACCGCCTGACCGGCGCCATCCTCTCGGGCGTGATGCAGATCGGCGCCGGCGCCCTGCAGATCGGCGGCGCGGCCATGAGCTTCTCGCGCACCGACACCGCGCTCAAGGATTTCGGCAAGGGCGGCATGACGGACCAGCAATTGAGCGGTGCGCTGGGCAAGGCCAACGCCTTCAGCACCGCCGGCGACGGCGCCAGCAAGATGACCGGGGCTCTCGGCCAGGTGATGAACGCCGGCATGGAACACCAGGCCGCCAGCCACGACGCCCGCAAGGCCGAGCTGGAAGCGGGCGCCAAGGCGCACGAGGCTCAGGTGCAGCAATCCGGCGACGTGATGCAGCAGATGATGGACATCATCCGCGACATCCGCGACAAGCTCAGCTCCATCGAGCAGTCGCGCATCGAGACCACGCGCGGCATCGCGCGCAATATCTGATCTGACCAGAAAGGACGGTTTGGCATGTCCACCACCATCGCCTCCAACAACATGACTCCGCTGCCGAGCGGCTTCACGACCCTCGGCGACGACATCAAGGCGGACCTGTCCGCCCTGACCACCGACCCCAGCGCCCTGCTCAAGAACAAGGAAAGCAACAAAGCCCTGATGGACCAGTTGCTGCAGACCCTGGGCACCCAGCAGCAGGGCGGCACCGGCGACGGGCTGAAGAACGCCAACGGCGCGCCCTCCATCTCCTCGCCGCTGGACAACATCTCCTCCGACGACCTCATCGACCTGCTGCAGGCCATGCGCAGCAAGTCGCAGGACCAGCAGCTCGCCACCGCCAAGACGGGCCTGGACGGCTCGCGCCTGGACGCGCAGCGCAACAACGAGGCACAGCAAAAGAAGATCCAGGACTGGATCAAGAAGTGCGAACAGGCCGACAAGGCCAGTCTGGCGCAGAAGATCTTCGGCTGGATCGGCAAGATCTTCGCCGTCATTGCCGCCGCCATCGCGGTGGTGGCCTCGGTGGCCGCTTCGCCGTTCACGGGCGGCGCGTCGCTGGCGCTCACGGCCCTGGCCGTGGTGGGCTTGGTGGGGGCCACCATGTCGCTCGCCGACCAGATTTCGCAGGAGGCGGGCGGGCCGGAAATCAGCCTGTCGAACATGATGACCAAGATGGTGGGCGGCCTGCTGAAAGCCTGCGGCGTGCCCGAGGAGAAGGCCGAACAGATCGGCAAGGCCCTGGCCGGCGTGCTGGCCATCGCGGCCCCCGTGGCGCTGCTGGTGGAGCCCAAGCTGCTGGGCACCGTGGCGTCGGGCATCGCCGCGCTGTCGGGCGCCGACCCGGACCTGGTCTCCAAGATCGAGATGGGCGTGACCATTGCCGCCACCCTCACCGTGGGCATCGGCATGGCTGTGGCGGGCTTCCAGTTTTCCAAGCTGGCGGGCGACGCCGTGAACGTGACCGCCAAGCTCACCACCGCCATCATGGGCGCGGTGGCGCAGACCACCCAGGGCGTTACCGCCGTCGGCCAGGGCGCGGCGGGCATCGCCAAGGGCGTGCTGACCGCCGACGGCGAGAAGGCCATGGCCGACAAGAAGGCGCTGGAGGCGCTGATGCTCAAGATCAACCAGCAGATGGACGAGCAGCGCGACGAGCTGCGCAAGATCATCCAGCAGATGGAAGAAAGCGTGCAGGTCGTCAGCCAGATCATGCAGGGCACGGCGGACAGCATGCAGCAGATCACCAGCAACATCGGAAAGCGAGCTCCCATATGAGCGCACAACCCGCCCCCGCCAGCAACTTTGGCGATACCCTGCGCACGGGCCTGGACAGCCTGCCCTCGACCAAGCGCTTTAGCGCCGAACAGCTGGAGGTGCTGTACGCCCTGGGCTACGCCCACATGCAGCAGCAGCAGTGGCGCCAGGCCCTGAACCTGTTCGCCTTCCTCAGCCAGTACGGCCCCACGCGCCGCCACTACCTGGCGGGCCTGGCGCAGTGCCTGCGCATGGCGGAGCGCTACGAGGAAGCGATCAACATCTGGACGCTGATCCTCGTGCTGTTCCCGGACAACCTGAGCCCTTCGCTGCACATCGCCCAGTGCCAGCTGGCCATGGGCGACGCGGCGGCGGCGCAGCAGACGCTGCGCCAGCTCGCCGCAGCCCTGGAAGACAGCGACCCGCTCAAGGTGCGCGCGGGCGCCTTGCTGGGGCAACTGGGCTAGCCTGCCTATGCCGCTTGCTGCGTTGCTTGACAGCGACGACATCCAACTGCTGACCCAGACCGGCTTCATTGCCGCAGGCCGGGCCGATGTCCAGCGCGCCGAACGCATCTTCGGCGCGCTGGCATTGGCGCGTCCGCAGCACGACTTTCCGCACGTGGGCATGGCGGCAGCGCTGCTCAACGCGGGCCGCCCCGCCGACGCTGCGGCACGCCTGGGCAGCGTGCAACTGCCCCCGGGCGATGCCGCCGACATGGTGCAGGCCTTCCACGGCCTGGCGCTGCAGCTGGACCGGCGCCCCGGCGAGGCCACGCGCGTACTGCGCGCCGTTGCCGCCCGTGCACAGAATGCTGCAACCCCTTCCGAGGGCGCACGCCTAGCCTGTAAGCTCCTGGGTGAGCCGCCTCTCCACCCCAACGCTGCGCATTGAGGAATCCCATGGACATTCTTGCCACCCCCGCCGTGGTTTCCACGCTCCCGCCGCTGGCGGCGCCCGCCGTGCAGCCCGCAGCGCCCAATGACCTCGCCGCCGCCCGCTTCTCGGCCCTGATGCAGGCGCCGCCCGCCACCGCAACGCCCACCGCGCAGGCGGCTGCCGCAGCGGCCCATGCGGCACAGCCCCATTCCGTGGGCGATCGCATCCTGGCGGGCATGCAGAGCGTCTCCGGCGAATTCCAGTCCGCCTGGAAGTCCGTGTCGGCCTCGCTGGACGCGAATGCCGAGACCATGGGCATGCAGGACCTGCTCAAGCTGCAGATGCACCTGGTGCAGGTATCGGTGCAGTACGACCTGGTGGGCAAGGCCGTGAGCCGGTCCACCCAGAACTTCGACCAGTTGGTGCGCGTGCAATGAAGCTGAAATCCCTGCTACGTCTGTTCCTGGCCTGCGCCTGCCTGGCACTGGCCGCCTGCGGCGCGCGCGTGGACCTCATGGGCTCCGTGCCCGAAGACGAGGCCAACGACGTGCTCGCCGCCCTGCTCAAGGCCGACATTCCGGCCGAGAAGACCGCCGGCAAGGAAGGCATGGTGGGCGTGCGCGTGGACGCCGCGCAGGTGGGCCGCGCGCTCGAAGTGCTGCGCGACAACGGCCTGCCCCGCGAGCGCTTCGCGGGCATGGGGCAGGTGTTCAAGAAGGAGGGGCTGATCTCCTCGCCGCTCGAAGAGCGCGCCCGCTACATCTATGCGCTGTCGCAGGAGCTGTCCAACACGCTGTCCAAGATCGACGGCGTGCTCGCGGCCCGCGTGCACGTGGTGCTGCCCGAACGTGGTCCGGCGGGCGAGGCCGGCGTGCCGTCCACCGCCGCCGTGTTCATCAAGCACCAGGAAGGCTACAACCTCGAAATCATCCAGCCGCAGATCCGCAGGCTGGTGACCAACAGCATTCCGGGGCTCACGGCCGACCGCGTGTCGGTGATTTTCGTGGCCTCGCAGCCGCGCGCCGCCAACACCGCCAGCCGTGCGGACGCGCCCCCGGTGGCGTCGGTCTGGGGCATCGACGTCGCCCCCCAGAGCGCGGGCCTGCTGACCGGCGTGCTGTGGGCCCTGCTGGCCGTGGTGCTGCTGTGCCTGGGCGGGCTGGGCTACGTGCTGTGGCGCTACGTCTTCGCGGGCCGCAGCAAGGACGCCGCCGTGGCCGTGCGCACGGCCTGACCAACGAACACATGCCCACGCCAGCCGCTTCCCCCGCCGCCTTGCTGGACGCCCGGCTGCAGGAATTCAACCTGCTGCCCAGCCGCAGCCTGCATTCCGAGCGCGCCCGTGCGCTCGAAGGCGCGGAGAACGCACTGGCCCAACAGCCCGGCGTGCAGCGCGCGCTGCATCGACGCTGGTCGGCGCAGCTGCTGGCCCAGCTGGGCGAGCATGCCCAGCCGGTGCTGGACCTGTCGCACGCCGCATTGCCGCTGGCCCTGGCCGCCCCCGCCCTGCTGGCGCGGCTGGCGCGCGATGCCGGGGTGACGCTGCTGGGCGGCTACCTGCGCCGCACCATCGCGCGCGACGCGGTGCTGCAGGCACGCTCCGCCCTGGGCGACGCTGGCCTGGACTGGGCCCGCCACGGCGCCGCCGCGCTGCATCCCGGCCTGGACGATCCCAGCCCCTGGCTCGCGCCCGGGCTGGACCAGGACGCGGACCTGCTGGGCGCGGGCCTTATCGCGCAAGCCTGGCACGACGCCCCGGCGCCCATCCGCCTGCGGGCGGACTGGAAACTCGCCCCCGCTGCCGTAGACGCACGCACCGCCAGCGCGCTGGACGCGCCCCGCGCCCGCCAACTCTGCCTTCAACTCCTGGCCCGACTGGACTCCGCATGGCTTTCCTCCTTCCCCGCGACCCGCTGACGCCCCAGCGCACGCTGCAAGCCCGCATCGCGCCGGGCAGCCGCGTCGTCAAGGCTGCGGACGTGGCCGCCTGGGCCGATGCCGAGGGCCTGATCGCCGCCGCTCGCGCGCAGGCCGATGCCATCGTGGCCGGAGCGCAAGCCGCCTTTGAAGAAGAACGCCAACGCGGCTACGCCGAGGGCGTGGCCGAGGCGCAGATGGAGCAGGCCGAGAAGATGATCGAAACCGTGAGCCGCACGGTGGACTACTTCTCCAAGGTCGAGACCGACATGGTGGCGCTGGTGATGTCCGCCGTGCGCAAGATCATCGACGGCTACGACGACGCCGACCGCGTGCTCATCGTGGTGAAGAACGCGCTGTCGGTGGTGCGCAACCAGAAACAGATGACGCTGCGCCTGCACCCGCAGCAGGTGGACACGGTGCGCGCCCGCGTGAACGATCTGCTGGCCGCCTACCCCGGCGTGGGCTACCTGGACATCGTGCCCGACGGCCGCCTGGGGATGGAAGCCTGCATCCTGGAGAGCGAGATCGGCTTGGTCGAAGCCAGCATCGACGGCCAGATCGCCGCGCTGCAAGGCGCCTTCCAGAAAGTGCTGGGCAGCCGCATATGAACGCCGCCGTCAGCACCACGGGCCATCCGCAGGGCGCGGCGCGCTCGGTGCGCCAGTTCGACTACATCGCGGAGATGATGCAGCTCGCGCTGGACGACACGCCGGTGCTGCAGATCAAGGGCCGCGTCACGCAGGTGATCGGCACCATCATCAAGGCCGTGGTGCCTACGGTGAAGGTGGGCGAGGTCTGCGTGCTGCGCAACCCCGGCGAGGACTTCGAGATGAAAGCCGAGGTGGTGGGCTTCGCGCGCGACGCGGCGCTGCTCACGCCGATTGGCGATATGTACGGCATCTCCGCCGCCACCGAGGTCATCCCCACGGGCCGCGCCCACATGGTGCCCGTGGGCTTCGGCCTGCTGGGCCGCGTGCTCGACGGCCTGGGCCGCCCGCTGGACGAGGCCGAGCGCGGCCCACTGGAAGCCAGCAAGTTCTACCCCGTGTTCGCCGAGGCGCCCGACCCGCTCAAGCGCCGCATCATCAGCCAGCCGCTGGAGCTGGGCGTGCGCGTGCTCGACTCGGTGCTGACCTGTGGCGAGGGCCAGCGCATGGGCATCTTCGCGGCGGCGGGCGGCGGCAAGTCCACGCTGATGGGCATGCTGGTCAAGGGCGCGGACGTGGACGTGACCGTGGTGGCGCTGATCGGCGAGCGCGGCCGCGAGGTGCGCGAATTCCTGGAGCACGAGCTGGGCGAGGAAGGCCGCCGCAAGAGCGTGATCGTCTGCGCCACCAGCGACAAGTCGTCCATGGAGCGCGCCAAGGCCGCCTACGTGGCCACCGCCATTGCCGAATACTTCCGCGACCAGGGCAAGAAGGTGCTGTTCCTCATGGACTCTGTCACGCGCTTTGCGCGCGCGCAGCGCGAGATCGGCCTGGCCGCCGGTGAGCCGCCCACGCGGCGCGGCTACCCGCCCAGCGTGTTCGCCACGCTGCCGAAGCTGATGGAGCGCGTGGGCATGAACGACAAGGGCTCGATCACCGCGCTCTACACCGTGCTGGTGGAAGGCGACGACATGACCGAGCCCATCGCCGACGAAACCCGCTCCATCCTGGACGGCCACATCGTGCTCTCGCGCAAGCTGGGCGCGGCCAACCACTACCCGGCCGTGGACGTGCTTGCGTCCGCGTCGCGCGTGATGAATGCCGTCATCACGCCCGAGCACAAGAAGCTGGCAGGCCGCCTGCGCGAGCTGATGGCGAAGTACGAAGAGGTCGAGCTGCTGGTGAAGATCGGCGAGTACAAGCGCGGCGGCGACCCGACGACGGACGAGGCCATCGACAAGATCGAGGCCATCCGCGCCTTCCTGCGCCAGCGCACGGACGAGCACTGCACCATGCCGCAGACGCTGGAGCAACTGGCGGCGCTGGTGGGCGCGGGGGCGCGGCGATGAGCGTCTTTCGCGACCTGCTCGCCATCAAGGCTTTCCGCGAGAGCCAGGCCGAGTCGGCAGTGCGCGTGCAGCGCGACGCACTGCGCCAGGCCCGCGAGGAGCGCGAGGCCGCCGAGGCGCTGCTGCAACGGCTGCTGCGCGAAGGGCTGGAGCAGGAGCAGCAGCTCTACCGCGACCTGTGCGCCCGCATCGTGCGCCTGCGCGAGATCGAAGACGTGCAGCTTGCCGTGGTGGGCCTGCGCCAGCGCGAGGCGCAACAGCAGGATGCCGTGGCCGCAGCGGCCCAGGCGCAAGACCAGGCCAGCCAGAAGCTGGACACGGCGCGCGCGGCGCACCAGGAAGCATCGCGCCAGAAATCCAAGTTCGTGGACTTGGCCCGCAACTACGCCGAGGCGCAGGTGCGCGAACTGGAGCGCAAGGAAGACCTGGAGATGGAAGAAGCCGCCAGCGTGGCCCGCGACCGCGAGGACTGGGAAGCGCACGACCCGGAGGCTGTTGCATGAAAAATGATAGCTGCTTACGCTTGCTGGATAAGCGCTACAGGCCAATTTCATTCATATTTTCCATCCTGGTGAAGGAAACCCGATGAACACGGGCCGCCCCATTCACCTCGACCTGGGCATGCCGTCTTCCACCGGCTTCGAGGCCCGCACCGGCACGGGCGCGCAGACCGGCGGCGACCCGCGCCAGACCGACACCCTGGCGGACGACGCCAAGGCCCTGCGCGCCCTGATGGAGCAGCAGCGCACAGCGGCCCAGACCCCGGCGGCGCAAGCCCCCGCCACACCCCGGCCCTTCGACCTGTTCAGCCCCGCCACCCCGGCAGCGCAGCCCGCCCCCGCCGCCCCGGCGGACGCGCCCCGGGGCATCGACGAAGCGCTGTCGCAAATGGCCCGGCGCCTGCTGGTGGCAGACGGCAGCACGGGCCGCCGCGCCGTGCAGATCCAACTGGCCGACGACAGCCTGCCCGGCGTGTCCGTGGAAGTGTTCGAAGAAGCGGGCGGCATCGTCGCCCAATTCACCTGCACGCAGGAAAGCTCCCGCGAGCGCCTGGCGCGCAACGCGCAATGGCTGGCCGACAACCTGTCCGCCAGCCTGGGCCGAAGCGCCTGCGTGCGCGTGCAGACCGACGACCCCGAAGACCTCTGCCTGGTGGAAGCGCAATCGCCCCGCTGACTGACCGACTTTTCTTTTCATCCATGCCATCCCCCCACGCCCCCGCCGCTTTGCAGCCCCTGCGCCTGACGCGCAACGAGGCCCAGGCCCGCACGACCATCGCCCAGCGGGCTGGCGGCCTGCCCCTGCGCCTGGGCGCGGCCACCTGGCAAGCCCGGCTGCACCCCGTGGCGTCCCCGGCAGGCCCCGCGCCCGACTACGTGGTGCGGCTGGAATGGGCCGGAGCCGCCCTGGCGCTGTGCCTTCCCGCCGCAGCCATTGAGCAAACCCTGTCCAGCGTTCTCAACGGCGCGGCCCTGCCGCCCGTGCCGTCCACCCTGGCCGACGCCGTGCTGGAAGCGGGCGTGGCCGAGCTGCTGCAAAGCCTGCAGGCCCTGGGCCGGGGCGCGCCGCAATTGCTGGACTGGGGGCCTGCGAGCCCCGCCGCGCTCCAGACTCTGCCGCCCCACGCCTGCGACCTATCCCTGGCCGCCGACGATGGCATCCACGCCATCGCGGGCTCGCTGCACCTGGACGGCCTGGGGCTGCTGCTGGTGGCGGGCCTGGTGGGCAAGCGCCCGCCGCTGCCCGGCCCGCTGGACGACAGCGCGCCCGCCGTGGGCCTGCATGCCGAGCTGGGCTTTACCCGCCTGCCCGCCAGCGATGTGGCGGCCCTCGCGCCCGGCGACGTGGTGCTGATGGACGCCTGCTTTGCCAGCGCCGACCGCGCCCTGTGGCTCAGTGCCGATGGCGTGCACGGCGTGCATGTGCATTGCCCCGCGCCCGCCAGCGAAGCCGCGCCGCCCCGCCTTACCGTCATCCAACCCTGGACTGCCACCATGCCCGCATCCCCGGAAGCTTCTGCCGCCCCCGCCGAAACCGCCACGCTCGACAGCGTGCCGGTGCGGCTCTCATTCGACCTGGGCGAGGTGTCCTTGACCCTGGCGCAACTGCGCGCCCTGCAGCCCGGCCAGACGGTGGACTTGGGCCATCCGCTGGCGGGGGCCGTGCGCATCCGCGCCAACGGGGCGCTGGTGGGCGAGGGCGACCTGGTGGAGATCGACGGCCAGATCGGCGTCTCCGTGCGCCATTTGCTCTGAGCGCCGATGAGCAATTTCGATCCGATCACGCTGGCGGTACTGCTGGCCCTGATGGCGCTGATGCCCACGCTGGTGGTCGTGAGCACGTCCTTCCTGAAAATCGCCGTGGTGATGTCCCTGCTGCGCAACGCGCTGGGCGTGCAGCAGATGCCGCCCAACCTGGCGCTCTACGGCATGGCGCTGATCCTGTCGGCCTACGTGATGGCGCCCGTGGGCATGCACATGTTCGACCGGCTCACCGAACGGCCCGACGCGCTCAAAAGCGTGCCCGGCCTGGTGGGCACCGTGCGCGAGGGGGCCGAGCCGCTGCGCGAGTTCATGCTGAAGAACAGCCGGGCGGAGCAGCGCGACTTCTTCGTGCGCACCGCGCAGCGCATGTGGGGGCCCAAGCTGTCCGAGGGCATCACGCAGCGCGACTTCATCGTGCTCATGCCCGCCTTCGTGGTGTCGGAGCTGACGGCGGCGTTCCAGATCGGCTTTCTGCTCTACCTGCCCTTCGTGGTGATCGACCTCATCGTCTCCAACATCCTGCTCGCCATGGGGATGATGATGGTGTCGCCCGTCACCATCTCGCTGCCGCTCAAACTCTTCTTGTTCGTGATGGTGGACGGCTGGTCGCGGCTCATCCAGGGCCTCGTGCTCACCTACGCCTAGAGGGCCTTCGCATGCAATCCGTTGACGTGGTTTCGTTCTTCACCCAGGCGCTGTACCTGGTGCTGTGGCTGTCGCTGCCGCCGATCATCGTGGGCTCGGTGGTGGGCACGCTGTTCTCGCTGTTCCAGGCGCTCACGCAGATCCAGGAGCAGACGCTGTCGTTCGGCATCAAGCTGATCGCGGTGTCGGCCACCATTTTGCTCACGGCGCGCTGGGTGGGCGGCGAGATGTTCAACTTCACGGTGCAGATCTTCGACTCCATCCCGTCGCTGGGCCGTTGAAGGCAAAGGGAACCGCGTGGACTTGCCGGTTACTTACGAGGAAGCCAAGGCGTTCATCGGAGCGCTGGCCCTGACCCAACCGCGCATCCTGGCCATGTTCATCGCCCTGCCGCTTTTCAACACCCAGCTCGTCCCGGGCCTGCTGCGCTTTTCCGTGGCGGGCGCGCTGGGCGTGGTCATGGTGCCCGCGCTGTCGGCCGAGGTGGCGCTGGCCGACCTGCACGCGGCGCAGTTGCTGCTGCTGGTCATCAAGGAAGCCTTCGTCGGCTTCACCATCGGCTACCTGGCGGCGATTCCGTTCTGGATCTTCGAGGCGGTGGGCTTTCTGGTGGACAACCAGCGGGGCGCCAGCATCGCGTCCACGCTCAACCCGCTGACGGGCAATGACTCGTCGCCGCTGGGCATTCTGTTCAACCAGGCGTTCATCGTGTTCTTCCTCATCACGGGCGGTTTCTCCCTGCTGCTGGGCGTGCTGTACGACAGCTTCGGCCTGTGGAGCGTGACGCAGTGGGCACCCACGCTGCGGCCTGAATCGGTGCCGCTGCTGCTCGATCAATTGGGCCGCCTGGTGCGCATGGCCTTGCTGCTGGCGGCCCCGGCGCTGGTGGCGATGTTCCTGTCCGAAATCGGCCTGGCGCTGGTCAGCCGCTTCGCGCCGCAGTTGCAGGTGTTCTTCATGGCCATGCCCATCAAGAGCGCGCTGGCCATGCTGGTGCTGATGCTCTATGGCGCCTCGCTGTTCGAGTACGGCGCCGATCAGGTGGAGTCCGTGGGGCGCATCCTGCCCTTCCTGCGCGACCATTGGGGCGTTGGCGGAGCGAGGCCATGAGCGAGAAAACCGAACAGCCGACATCGAAACGCCTGCGCGACTCGCGCAAGAAGGGCGACGTTGCCTACAGCAAGGACTTCACCCAGACCTTTCTGATCCTGGCGATCTTCGGCTACCTGCTGGCCAGCGCGGGCCACATGGTGGAGACGCTGGGCCAGATGATCCTGCTGCCCGGCACGCTGCTGCAGCTGGGCTTCAACGATGCCGCGAACACGCTGGTGCAGGAGCTGCTCACACAGGCCGCATGGCTGGTGCTGCCCCTCATCGGCATCGTGCTGGGCGCGGGCATCTTTGCCGATGCCTTGCAGGTGGGCGTGCTGTTCGCGTTCGAGAAGCTCAAGCCCTCGGCCAAGAAGCTCAACGTATTGGCCAACCTCAAGAACGTCTTCTCCAAGAAGAACCTGATGGAGTTCCTGAAGTCGATCATCAAGATCGCCTTTCTCTCCACGCTGCTGACGCTGCTGATCCGCGACGCGCTGCCCATCATGACCAGCATTCCGCAGGCGGGCCTGGCCGGGCTGGGTCAGGTGGTGGCCGCGCTGATGAAGACCATGCTGATCCACATCGGCCTGGCTTACGGCGTCATCGCGCTGGCCGATTTCGCCTGGCAGCGCTTCCAGTACCGCAAAGGCCTGATGATGTCCAAGGACGAGGTCAAGCAGGAATACAAGGAGATGGAGGGCGACCCCCACATCAAGCACCAGCGCAAGCACCTGCACCAGGAAATGATGCAGCACGGCGCGGTGGAGAGTTCGCGCAAGGCCACCGTGGTGGTCACCAACCCCACCCACTTGGCCGTGGCCCTGCGCTATGACGCCGAGGAAACGCCCCTGCCCGTGGTGCTGGCCAAGGGCGAGGGCGCCCTGGCCGAGCGCATGATGCAGGCCGCCCGCGAGGCCGGCGTGCCGGTGATGCAGAACATCCCCCTGGCCCGGGCGCTTACCGAGCACGCCGAGCCCGGGCAGTACATCCCCTCCGAGCTGGTGGAGCCGGTGGCGGAGCTGCTGCGCCTGCTGCAGCAGATGGACCACGGCGCCCCGGACCTGCCCCGATAGCTTTCGATGTGAGAACACCATGAAATCGACCGCCCCCGCAGACCCCGCATCCGCACGCCTGCTGCAGGCCTATGCCAGCCAGTACGGCCTGGCCTCGCCGGCCACCGTCAGCAGCGCCCCCGTGGACATGACCGTGGACGGCCTCTACCGCATCCGGCTGCGGGCCCTGCCCCAGGGGGGCATCGCCGTGAGCTCGCGGCTGCGGGCGCTGCCCGAGCCCGGTCCGGCGCGCGACGACATGCTGCTGGGTGTGGCGCGCATGGCCTGCGGAACCATGAAGGAACATGCCAGCGGCTGCGTCATCGACGACCGCGAACGCGCCGTCTGGCTGCAGCAGACCGCCGCCGCTGCGTCCAGCCAGGACATCGACGATGCCGTGGGCAGCTTCGTGAATTCCCTGGCGTTCTGGTCCAAGGCCATCAACGCCGTCTGAATCCTGAACCCTATGCACGCCACCTTTCCCTTCACCCTGTTCCAACAGCGCCGCAGCCTCCGCCCCAGGATGGGCTCCGCCGTCGCGCTGGCCTGCGCGCTCGCACTGGGGCCGCTGCCCGGCCATGCCGGCACGCCGCCGTGGGCCGACGCGCCCTACAGCTACTACGCCGACAACGCGCCCATCGCCAATGTGCTGCGTGATTTCGCCAGCAGTTTCAGCCTGTCGCTGGAGCTGTCGCCCCTGGTGGAAGGCAAGGTCAACGGCCGGTTCAACAGCCAGAACCCCACGGAATTCATGGACCGCATGGCCAGCGTCTACGGCCTGACCTGGTTCACACACGCCGGGACGCTGTTCGTGAGCCGCACCACGGAAATGAGCACCCGCGGCATCACCGCAGGCGGCAGCAGCACGGCGGCAGTGCGCCAGGCACTCACCAGCCTGGGCGTGCTGGACACGCGCTTCGGCTGGGGCGAGCTGCCCGAGCAGGGCGTCGCGCTGATCTCCGGTCCGCCCGCCTACGTGGCGCTGGTGGAGCGGACCATGGCTTCCCTGCCGCTGACGGCCGGCGGGCAGCAGGTGGCGGTCTTCCGGCTGCGGCATGCCTCGGTGGATGACCGGACGATTCTCTACCGCGACCGCCAGATCACCACGCCAGGGCTCGCGCAGGTGCTGCGCAACCTCATCAACGGCAGCGGCGGCACCGCCGGGGTGAGCAACGCCCTGCTCTCCTCCGTGGCCGCGCAGCAAGCCGGCGGCATGGCAGGCATGCCTGTCGCCGCAAATACAGTGGGCATCTCGTTCGACCCCGCGAGTTCCGGCCTGCCCACAGGCGCCGTGGCATCCCCCAACGGCACGGCGTCCGGCACGGGCACGGCCAGCGCGCAGCCGGGAGGGAACGCCGGGGCATCGGGCGGCCGGGGCGGCTCCGGCGCGGCGGCCGGTGTGACCACCGCCCGGCGGCTTGCCCCGTCCATTCAGGCGGACTCTCGCCTCAACGCCATCATCGTGCAGGACACGCCCGAGCGGATTCCTCTGTACAAGGCGCTGATCGATCAACTGGACGTGCCCACGCCGCTGATCGAGATCGAGGCCATGATCATCGACATCAATTCCAGCCGCCTGGACGAACTGGGCATTTCCTGGAGCGGCCGCCGGGGCGGCACGGTGGGCGGCTTTGGCAACATGACGCGCGTCGATGACGGCAACGATCTGGTGCTGGGCGCTTTGCAGCGCGGCGCCAGCGTGGACCCCACCAGCCTCGTCGTGAGTTCCGGCAACTTCCTGATCAACCGCATCCGGGCGCTGGAGGGGACGGGGGATGCATCCATCCAGTCCCGCCCGTCCATCCTGACCATCGACAACATCGGCGCCCTGCTGGACCTGTCCGAGACCTTCTACATCCGCAGCATAGGCGAGCGCGTGGCCACCATCACGCCCATCACGGCGGGGACCACCCTGCGGGTCACGCCCCATTTCGTGCAGCGCGACGAAGGCCCGGTCATCCAGTTGGACGTGGACATCGAGGACGGGCAGATCCAGGAAACGACGGTGGACACCATTCCGACCGTGCGGCGCAGCGTGGTGAGCACCCAGGCCATCGTGGGCGAAGGGCAGACCCTGGTGATCGGCGGCTACAAGAGCACCCAGAAGACCAATGAGGTCAACAGGGTGCCCGGCCTGGGCTCGGTGCCCATCGTGGGTCTGTTCTTCTCCAACCGCATCAACAACCAGCAGTCCCGGGAGCGGCTTTTCATGATCAAGCCACGGCTGGTTTCCCTGCCGGCCAACATTGCCACGGCGGCAGATGCATTGCGCTCCGCGCCACTGATGCCGCCGCAGCCCATGCCCGCCAGCGTGCCGGAGGCGCCTGCGACACCGCCTACGCAGTAATCTGGTTCGGAGTTGCCGCCTGCCGCAGGGGTGGTCGCACCGCCCTCAGAAGTCGAACACGACGCCGCGGGCGGCCAGTTTGGCGCGCAACGCGCTGCGGGCGCGGGACAGGCGGCTGCGCACCGTGCCCACCGGCACGGTCAGCAGGGCCGCCGCATCTTCATAGGACAGCTCGTCCACCGCCACCATCAGCAGGATGTCCCGCATGCTTTCCGGCAGCTCGGCCATGGCCCCTTCCAGGTGCCGCATGTGCTGGGCCTGCTCGGCGGCCTGCGCGGGCGACAAGGTGTCGCCTTCGAGTTCGGAGAGCTCCGATTCGTCCGTGAACTCGTAGCGCCGATGGGGCGCACGCGACAAGTGGTTGCGCACCAGGTTCATCGCAATCCCGTAGAGCCAAGTGGAGAGTTCGGACTGGCCCTTGAAGGTCTCATAGGACCGCACGGCTTCCATGAAGGCTTGCTGCGCCAAGTCTTCCGCGTCGGTGGTATTGCCTATGTTTTTGATGATGAACCGGTGCAGGCGCGTCCCATGGGCTTCCACAAGGCTGCGGAACAGGGCATCCCGCTCGTGCAGCTCGTGCTCCTGCAAACCGTTGGCCTTTGCCGGATGCGGCAACTCGGCAGGCTCTTCGACCTCAAGAAGCATGGATTCTGCAAAAAGAACATCCCCCGCGGGCCCGGCGGCGTGGCCTGCGCGGCTCTGGACCGCTTCGGGCTGGGCTGTGGATGTTACAAATGGAGAACGCACCGCGAGGATTCTTACAGAGGAGTTCTCGCCTGTACAGCAAGAACTGCGCAATGCGCCGTCCCTACGGGTTTGCCTCAGGCGGGATGAGGCCCTGCGGATTGCGCGGCTTTCAGCTCTGCGCGCAACCATTCGTGCGCCGTCTGCATCGGCACGGGGGACTGGCCCTGCGCCGCTGCTGCCTCGAACCGTTTTTGCATGGCGGCATCAATCGCCTCGCGCTGCCGCGCATCGAACGCATTGCCGGACAAGCCCACAGTCCGGCATGCCTCGCTGAACCCCGAGGAGTTGTTCACGGCGCTCATCGTGAGCTGCGTCAGGAAATCCACGCCGAGCAAGGTCTGCCGGCTGGTCTGGGCCATGTCGATGGCCTGCATCACGGTGCGGGAAGACAGCGGCTTGCCGGGCGCCGGGTCCAGGCCCAGTTCCCGCACCACTGACGCCTGGATTCCCGAAGAGAAACTCTGGCCCAGGGCGCCGACAAAAGCGGAGGTGGAATCGGCTTCGGGTTCGATCCAGGCCACCGAGCGCTGCGATGGCGTCGTGCCCGTGGCAAGCACCTTCCATTGCGTTCCATCACGGCTCATGTGGACCCAGTCCCCCTCCTGCGCGGCCTGCTGGAATGCTTCCAGCGTGGGGCGCGCAACTGCATCTGCAGGGGAAAGGCGGTTAGTGATGTTCACACGAAGCGGACATAGGACGGTGGTAGATCGGTAGTTTAGTAACAGCGTATTCCTTCTGGTTCCACACGATTGAAAACGAATGTCAGCATGGAAAGGGCTGTTGCGGACGGGAAGCGAGCACATGGTTTCTCGCAACCTTGTCCCGCTCGTTATCTCTATTGTTTCCGATACTGGAACAGTTAGTTCACAACCGGATAGTTTTTCTCTGCCCTCCCCAGGCGTACAGTTCATCCCATCGATGAGCCGATCCCGCAAGGCGACTCACCGAAACCCGGCAGGTTCTTTCTCTTCCTTCCGGCTTTTTTTGAGACGCTTTTTTCAAAGGACTTTCATCATGACCAACACCGCCCGCTTCCTGTCCATCGCCGCCGTTGCCGCTTTCGCTTCCTTCGGCGCCCAGGCCGACGAAGCCGATGCTTCGCAATTCGCCCTGAAGTTCGACACCAACCGCACCCGCGCCGAAGTGCAGGCCGAAGCCGCCACCGTGGCCCAGACCCGCAGCATCGAGCCCGCAGGCTCGCGCGTGGTGACCTACCAATCCACGGCCGACCGCGCTGCCGTGCGTGCCGCCGCCGCCGAAGCCGTGCGCACGGGCCAGATTCCTTCCGGCGAGACCGGCACGCTGTAATCATTCACTGGCCCTGGATGACCCACGGGCTCCCATCCGAAAGGGTGGGAGCCCGTTTTCCTTGGGCAAGCCGCAGCGCGGCAGACAACAAAAAACCCGGCAATGCCGGGTTTTTTTCAGGTCGTGGGGCGACTCGTTGTGAATGGAGCGCTTATTTCTTCTGGCGGTACTTGCGCAGTGCGGCAATCTGGGCGGCCATGATGGCCAGTTCGGATTGCGCCTTGGCCAGGTCGAGCTCGCTCTTGGCGTTCTTGAGCGCCTCTTCAGCGGCGGCCTTGGCAGCGTTGGCCTTCTCGTCGTCCAGGTCCTTGCCGCGCACGGCGGTGTCGGACAGGACGGTGACACGGTCCGGCTGCACTTCGAGAATGCCGCCGGCCACGAAGACGAACTCTTCGCCGCCATCGGCCATCTCGATGCGTACCGATCCGGGCTTGATGCGCGTAATCAGGGGCGTGTGCTTGGGCAGGATGCCCAGTTCGCCCGCCTCGCCCGGCAGCGCCACGAAGCGCGCTTCGCCGGAGAAGATGGACTCTTCGGCACTGACCACATCGACGTGGATGGTGTTCATCATTGCTCCTAGGAAAAGGTGGGTTGCTCGATCACGCTGCGGGCCGAACGGCTTTTTTCTTCAGCCGCCCGGCCAGCGGGCAATCAGGCCACCTTCTTGGCCTTCTCGAAGGCTTCGTCGATGGTGCCGACCATGTAGAAGGCCTGCTCGGGCAGGTGGTCGCACTCGCCGTTCACGATCATCTTGAAGCCGCGGATGGTTTCGGCCAGCGAAACGTACTTGCCGGGCGAGCCCGTGAACACTTCGGCCACGTGGAAAGGCTGCGACAGGAAACGCTGGATCTTCCGGGCACGGGCCACGGCCAGCTTATCCTCGGGCGCCAGTTCGTCCATGCCCAGGATGGCGATGATGTCGCGCAGTTCCTTGTAGCGCTGCAGCGTGCCCTGCACGTCGCGGGCCACCTTGTAGTGCTCTTCACCCACGACCTGCGGGTCGAGCTGGCGGCTGGTGGAGTCCAGCGGGTCCACGGCGGGGTAGATACCCAGGGAAGCGATGTCACGCGACAGCACCACGGTGGAGTCCAAGTGGGCGAAGGTCGTGGCAGGCGAAGGGTCGGTCAAGTCATCCGCAGGCACGTACACGGCCTGGATCGAGGTGATCGAGCCGACCTTGGTGGACGTAATACGCTCTTGCAGGCGGCCCATTTCTTCGGCCAGCGTCGGCTGGTAGCCCACGGCGGAAGGCATACGGCCCAGCAGAGCGGACACTTCGGTACCGGCCAGCGTGTAGCGGTAGATGTTGTCCACGAAGAACAGCACGTCGCGGCCTTCGTCGCGGAACGACTCGGCGATGGTCAGGCCGGTCAGCGCCACGCGCAGACGGTTGCCCGGGGGCTCGTTCATCTGGCCGTAGACCATGGCCACCTTGGACTCGCCCAGGTTCTCCAGGTTCACCACGCCGGAATCGGCCATTTCGTGGTAGAAGTCGTTGCCCTCGCGGGTACGCTCGCCCACGCCGGCGAACACGGACAGACCGCTGTGCGCCTTGGCGATGTTGTTGATGAGCTCCATCATGTTCACGGTCTTGCCCACGCCGGCGCCGCCGAACAGGCCCACCTTGCCGCCCTTGGCGAACGGGCAGACCAGGTCGATCACCTTGATGCCGGTTTCGAGCAGTTCCTGCGAGGGGCTCAGCTCGTCATAGGCGGGCGCCTTGCGGTGGATGGAAGCCGTGAGGGCCTGGTCGACGGGGCCGCGCTCGTCGATGGGGTTGCCCAGCACGTCCATGATGCGGCCCAGGGTAGCCTTGCCCACGGGCACGGTGATGGGGGCTGCGGTGTTGGTGACCATCAGGCCGCGCTTCAGACCGTCGGACGAACCGAGGGCGATGGTACGTACCACGCCGTCGCCGAGCTGCTGCTGCACTTCCAGCGTCAGGGCCGAGCCTTCGAGCTTGAGGGCGTCGTACACCTTGGGCATCTGGTCGCGCGGGAACTCCACGTCCACCACGGCGCCGATACATTGAACAATCTTGCCTTGCACTTGAGCCATTTTTTGCTCCAGAAATTTGTTAGACGGCTGCCGCACCCGCGACGATCTCCGAAAGTTCCTTCGTGATCGCGGCCTGGCGCGTCTTGTTGTAGACCAGCTTGAGCTCGTTGATCACGTTGCCCGCGTTGTCGGTGGCTGCCTTCATGGCCACCATGCGCGCCGATTGCTCGGACGCCATGTTTTCCGCCACTGCCTGGTAGATCAGCGATTCGACGTACCGCACCAGCAGATCGTCGATGACGCTCTGCGCGTCGGGTTCGTAGATGTAGTCCCAGCCGTGTTCGGTCTTTTCGGCCTGCATCTTCTCGGAGGACAGGGGCAGCAACTGCTCCACCACCGATTCCTGCTTCATGGTGTTGATGAACTTGGTGTACGAGAGGTACACCGCGTTGATCTTGCCTTCCGCATAGGCGTCGAGCAGCACCTTGACGGGGCCGATCAGCTTGTCGAGGTGCGGCGTGTCGCCCAGGCCCGTGACGTGCGACACCACCTTGGCGCCGACGCGGTTCAGGAAGCCCAGGCCCTTGTTGCCAATGGCCACGGCCTGCGTCTCCACGCCTGCGGACTGCAGTTCGCGCAGCTTGGCCGTCACGGCGCGCAGCACGTTGGTGTTCATGCCGCCGCACAGACCCTTGTCCGTCGTCACCACGATGACGCCCGCCGCCTTCGCGTCGTTCGTCTTCATGAAGGGATGGACGTACTCGGGATTGGCCTGGCCGAGATTGGCGGCGATGTTGCGCACCTTCTCGGCGTACGGACGGGCCGCACGCATGCGGTCCTGCGCCTTGCGCATCTTGGACGCGGCCACCATTTCCATGGCCTTGGTGATCTTCTTGGTGTTCTCCACCGATTTGATCTTGCCGCGTATTTCCTTGCCTGCTGCCATGATGGCTCCTCGTCCGGTTTAAGCGAACGACTTCTTGAAGGCCGTGATGGCTTGCGTCAGCTCGGCCTCGTCCTTGCCTTCCTTGTCGAACGCACGGTTCTTCTCCAGGCGCTCCAGCAGGGCGGCATGGCTGGTCTTGAGGAACTGGTGCAGGCCGGACTCGAAGGACAGAACCTTCTTCACGTCCACGTCGTCCAGGAAGCCCTTGTTCACGGCGAACAGCGTGGCACCCATCAGGCTGACGGGCAGCGGGCTGTACTGCGCTTGCTTGAGCAGTTCGGTCACGCGGGCGCCGCGGTCGAGCTGCTTACGGGTGGCTTCGTCCAGATCGGAAGCGAATTGCGCGAAGGCAGCCAGTTCACGGTACTGCGCCAGGTCGGTACGGATACCGCCGGACAGGCCCTTGATGATCTTCGTCTGTGCCGAAGAACCCACGCGCGACACCGAGATACCGGCGTTGATGGCGGGGCGGATACCGGCGTTGAACAGGCTGGTTTCGAGGAAGATCTGGCCGTCGGTGATCGAGATCACGTTGGTCGGCACGAACGCGGACACGTCGCCGGCCTGCGTTTCGATGATGGGCAGTGCGGTCAGCGAGCCGGTCTGGCCCTTGACCTCACCCTTGGTGAAGGCTTCGACGTAGTCGGCGTTCACACGGGCGGCACGCTCCAGCAGACGGCTGTGGAGGTAGAACACGTCGCCGGGATAGGCTTCGCGGCCCGGCGGGCGGCGCAGCAGCAGCGAAACCTGGCGATAGGCAACGGCCTGCTTGGACAGGTCGTCGTACACGATCAGGGCGTCCTGGCCGCGGTCGCGGAAGTACTCGCCCATCGTGCAGCCCGAGTAGGCCGACACGTACTGCATGGCGGCGGATTCGGACGCCGAGGCGGCCACGACGATGGTGTATTCCATCGCGCCGGCTTGCTCCAGGGCGCGCACGACGTTCTTGATCGACGAAGCCTTCTGGCCGATGGCGACGTAGATACACGTCACGCCCTGGCCCTTCTGGTTGATGATGGCGTCGATGGCCACGGCGGTCTTGCCGGTCTGGCGGTCGCCGATGATCAGCTCGCGCTGGCCACGACCGATCGGCACCATGGAGTCGATGGACTTCAGGCCGGTCTGCAGAGGCTGGTCCACGGACTGGCGCGCGATCACGCCGGGAGCGACCTTCTCGATCACGTCCGTCATCTTGGCGTTGATCGGACCCTTGCCGTCGATGGGCTGGCCCAGGGCGTTCACCACGCGGCCGATGAGTTCGGGGCCCACGGGCACTTCCAGGATGCGGCCCGTGCACTTGACGGTGTCGCCTTCGGAGATGTGCTCGTATTCGCCCAGAATCACGGCGCCGACGGAGTCACGCTCCAGGTTCAGGGCCAGGCCGTACGAAGGCTGGCCATCGGCGGTGGCGGGGAACTCCAGCATTTCGCCCTGCATCACGTCCGACAGGCCATGCACGCGCACGATGCCGTCCGTCACCGACACCACGGTGCCCTGGTTGCGGATGTCGCTGCTGGCAGCCAGACCTTCGATGCGGCTCTTGATGAGTTCAGAAATTTCTGCGGGATTGAGTTGCATGACTCTTTCCTTCTTTCTTTGGTTCGCTTCAGACCTCAGCGCCTCAGGCGATGAGGGCCGCTTTCATTTGTTCAAGACGGGCCTTGACCGAAGTGTCCAGCACCTCGTCACCCACCACTACGCGAATGCCGCCGATCAGCGATTCATCCAGCTGAACGGAGAGATTGAGCTTGCGGCCGAAGCGCTTTTGCAGCGCGTCGCCGACCGAAGCCAGTGCGGCACCGTCCATGGGAAAGGCGCTGTACACCACGGCGTCCGAGGAGCCGTTGCGGCGGTTCACGAGAGCCCGGAACTGTGCCGCCACTTCCGGAAGCGCATTGACGCGGCCGTTGTCGATGACTGTGCGCAGGAAATTCTGGGCCGTATCGGGCAGCGCCGAACGCGCAACACCGGTGAACACGGCGAACACCTGGTCGGCCGTCACCTTGGGGTTGTCCGCCAGTTGCTGCAGCTGAGGGTTGGCGGCAATCGCCGCCAGTTCGTCCACCCAGGCAGCGGTGCTGCCCAGGTCGACGCCCGCGCCCGCGGTGGCGGCCTTGAACAAGGCGTCGGCGTAAGGGCGGGCAATGGTGGCGAGTTCAGCCATGTTGGTCCCCTTACAGCTCGGTCTTCAGGCGGTTGAGCAGGTCGGCGTGGACGCCGGCATTGACTTCCTTGCGGAGAATCTGCTCGGCGCCCTTGACGGCCAGCGCTGCCACCTGCTCGCGCAGGGCTTCGCGGGCTTGCACCGTTTGCTGCTCGGCTTCCGCGCGGGCGGCGGCAACGATCTTGTTGCCTTCCTCGGTGGCGCGGGCCTTGGCTTCCTCGACGATGGCCTGGGCACGACGGTCGGCGTCCGCAAGACGGGAGGCCGTCTCGTTGCGCGTCTGCGCCAGTTCCTTCTCGACGCGCTGGTTGGCAGCGGTCAGTTCGGACTTGGCACGGTCGGCGGCTGCGAGGCCATCGGCGATTTTCTGGGCTCGTTCATCCAACGCCTTCGCGATCGGGGGCCACACGAATTTCATCGTGAACCACACGAG
>Ga0222428_100165_pt1 | contig 64287 bp, 65 predicted proteins | sample 2B5Ametagenome_FD_182471 | JGI IMG/M metagenome (GOLD analysis project Ga0222428, IMG submission 182471) | Enriched microbial communities from leaf-cutter ant dump, University of Wisconsin, Madison, United States - 2B5A (version 2) | ecosystem: Environmental > Terrestrial > Nest > Insects nest >...
CTACCGCGCCGCTGGTGGTCGAGGGCTGCATCATGATGCGCAAGTGCCACCTGAACACCTGCCCGGTGGGCGTGGCCACGCAAGACCCGGTGCTGCGCGCCAAGTTCTCGGGCAAGCCCGAGCACGTGGTGAACTACTTCTTCTTCGTCGCCGAAGAGGCGCGCCAGATCATGGCCCAGCTGGGCATTCGCAAGTTCGACGACCTCATTGGCCGCACCGACCTGCTCGACATGCGCAAGGGCCTGCAGCACTGGAAAGCCCAGGGCCTGGACTTCTCGCGCCTGTTTGCCCAGCCGCAAGTCGCTGCCGATGTGCCGCGCTTCCATGTCGAGTCGCAAGACCACAAGCTGGACCAGGCGCTGGACGTGAAGCTGATCGAGCGCTGCCGCCCCGCCATCGAGCGCGGCGAGAGCGTGCGCATCATGGAAGTGGCCAAGAACGTGAACCGTTCCGTCGGCGCCATGCTGTCGGGCGCGGTCACCAAGGCGCACCCCGAGGGCCTGCCGGAGGACACCATCCGCATCCACTTCGAGGGCACGGGCGGCCAGTCGTTCGGCGCCTTCCTGTGCAAGGGCATCACGCTGAACCTGACGGGCGAGGCCAACGACTACACCGGCAAGGGCCTGTCGGGCGGCCGCGTCATCGTGCGCCCCAGCCACGAGTTCCGCGGTGAGGCCTCGGCCAACACCATCGTCGGCAACACCGTCATGTTCGGTGCCACCAGCGGCGAGGCGTTCTTCGCCGGCGTGGCGGGCGAGCGCTTTGCGGTGCGCCTGTCGGGTGCCACCACTGTGGTCGAAGGCGTGGGCGACCACGGTTGCGAGTACATGACGGGCGGCACCGTGGTGGTGCTGGGCAAGACGGGCCGCAACTTCGCGGCGGGCATGAGCGGCGGCGTGGCCTACATCTACGACGAAGACGGCCGCTTCGACTCGCGCTGCAACCTCTCCATGGTGTCGCTGGAGCGCATCCTGCCGGCCGAGGAGCAGATCGCCAGCGTGGGCCGTGGCACCTGGCACCGTGGCCAGACCGACGAAGAGCAGCTCAAGAAGCTGCTGGAAGACCACAGCCGCTGGACCGGCTCGCGCCGTGCCCGCGACATCCTGGACAACTGGGCCGCTTCGCGCAGCAAGTTCGTCAAGGTCTTCCCGACCGAGTACAAGCGCGCGCTGTCGGAAATTTATGAGCGTAAAGTGCTGCAAGAGCAGGCCACGCCTGCGGTAGCAGCTCCTAAAACGGAAGCGGTTGCGTCCCGCTGAGGCGCCCTCCCACCACAAGAACAGGACACCACGATCATGGGCAAGACCACCGGTTTCATGGAATACGAGCGCATCGAGGAGGGCTACGCGCCCGCCGCCGAGCGTGTGAAGCACTACAAGGAGTTCGTTATCGGCCTGGACGCCGAGCAGGCCAAGACCCAGGGCGCGCGCTGCATGGACTGCGGCACGCCGTTCTGCAACAACGGCTGCCCGGTGAACAACATCATCCCGGACTTCAACGACCTCGTTTACCACCAGGACTGGAAGAGCGCCATCACGGTGCTGCACAGCACCAACAACTTCCCCGAGTTCACCGGCCGCATCTGCCCCGCCCCGTGCGAGGCCGCCTGCACGCTGAACATCAACAACGACGCGGTGGGCATCAAGAGCATTGAGCACGCCATCATCGACCGCGCCTGGGAAGAGGGCTGGGTGCAGCCCCAGCCCGCGGCGCACAAGACCGGCAAGAAGGTGGCCGTGGTGGGCGCGGGCCCCGCAGGCCTGGCAGCGGCACAGCAGCTGGCGCGTGCCGGCCACGACGTGACGCTGTTCGAGAAGAACGACCGCGTGGGCGGCCTGCTGCGCTACGGCATCCCCGACTTCAAGCTGGACAAGGCGCACATCGACCGCCGCGTGGCCCAATTGGTGGCCGAGGGCGTGCAGGTGCGCACCGGCGTGTTCGTCGGCGCGGCCAAGGACGGGCTGGGCAAGGGCTCCAAGGTCACCAACTGGGCCAAGGAAACCGTCACCCCCGAGCAGCTGAACAAGGACTTTGACGCCGTGCTGCTCACCGGCGGCGCCGAGCAAAGCCGCGACCTGCCGGTGCCCGGCCGCGACCTCGACGGCATCCACTTCGCCATGGAGTTCCTGCCGCAGCAAAACAAGGTCAACGCGGGCGACAAGCTCAAGGGCCAGCTGCGTGCGGACGGCAAGCACGTCATCGTCATCGGTGGCGGTGACACCGGCAGCGACTGCGTGGGCACCAGCAACCGCCATGGCGCCGTGAGCGTGACCCAGTTTGAGCTGATGCCCATGCCGCCCGAGCAGGAGAACAAGCCCCTGGTGTGGCCGTACTGGCCGACCAAGCTGCGCACCAGCTCCAGCCACGAGGAGGGCTGCACGCGCGAGTTCGCCATTGCCACCAAGGAGTTCATCGGCGACGGTAAGAAGGTCACGGGCCTGAAGACCGTCCACGTCGAGTTCAAGGACGGCAAGTTTGTGGAAATCCCCGGGACCGAGAAGGAATACAAGGCCGACCTGGTGCTGCTCGCCATGGGCTTTGTGAGCCCCGTGGCCGCCGTGCTCGACGCCTTCGGCGTAGACAAGGACGCGCGCGGCAACGCCCGCGCCAGTACCGACTTCACAGGCGGCTACGCCACGAATGTGCCGAAGGTGTTCGCGGCGGGCGACATGCGCCGCGGCCAGTCGCTGGTGGTCTGGGCCATCCGCGAAGGCCGCCAGGCAGCACGCGCGGTGGATGAGTTCCTGATGGGGGCTTCCGACCTGCCGCGCTGAGGCGGGACGCAGGGCGCAGCGGCTTCACTTTTGATAGCTGCTAGCGCTTTCTGAGAAAGGGCTAGAGCCCATTTTGGCCAAGATTTCTTGGCCAGGCGTTAAGCTCTTTCTTCATGACCACGCTCTCTCACGGAAAACCGTCCACGCCCTGGGCCTGGGGCCGCGCGCTGGCGCTTGCCGCCGCGTGCCTGCCGTGGCCCGCCCAGGCGCAAGCGCACGAATGCCCCGGCCCTGGCGCGGGCGCCACGTTCAACCTGCGCATCGACAACGACATGTTTGGCGGCGTGGGGCAGGACCAGGGCTACTCCAACGGTTTCCTGGCCACCTGGGTTTCGCCCAATCTCGCGCGTGATCTGGACGATCCTTGCCTGCCCGAGGCCGTGCGCAGCCTGAACAAGCACCTGTCCTGGCTGCGGCACAGCGGGCAGGATGAGCAGAACATGGTGCTCGGCTTCGGCCAGGTGCTCTTTACCCCCACGGATCGCACACGCACCGACCTGATTGCCGAGGACCGGCCCTACGCCGCAGCCCTGCTGTTCAGCGTGGGCTACAACGCCCGGCGCGACGGCACGCTGCACACGGCCCAGTTGCGCCTCGGCATCGTGGGTCCCTCGGCGCGCGGGCGGCAGGTGCAAAACGGCTGGCACCACATCATCGGCGTGGACCCATTCGACGGCTGGGACAACCAGCTGCGCGACGAGCCGGTGGCGCAACTGCTGTACGAGCAGCGCCAGCGCGGCCTGCGCCATGTGACCCCCAGCGGGTGGGGCTGGGACGCCACAGGCCACTGGGGCGCCAGCCTGGGCAATTTCGCCACCTATGCCAATGCCGGGGCCGAGCTGCGCTGGGGCTACCGCCTGCCTGACGATCTGGGTACGGCGCCGCTGCGCCCGGCGGGCGAGAACACCACGCCGCTGCGGGCGGCCGGGCGTTCGCAGGGCTGGGCGGGGCACCTGTTTGTGGCGGCCGACGCCCGCTGGGTGCTGCGCGACATCAGCCTGGACGGCAACACCTTCAAGTCCAGCCACCACGTGGACAAGCGCGCGCTGGTGGCGGATGTCGGCTACGGTGTGGCGGTGACCTGGGATGCGTGGAAGTTCGCTTTCGCGCGCTACCACCGCAGCCGCGAGTTCCGCGGGCAGCAGGAGGTGCCGGTGTACGGCAGCTTCACCATCAGCCGGCGTTTCTGAGGCAGTGAATGCTTTTTTTTTGATAGCTTCTAGCGCTTGTTGGATAAGGGCTAGAAGCTATTTTTATCTGTACTTAAGACACCAATAAAAAGCGCTGGCTGCCATGGAACGCATGGCGGCCAGCGCTTGCCTGGGGGCGTGGGAGGGCTTACTTCATCGAGATGGTGGTGTTCACACCATCCGAGCGGCTGCCTTCCTCGTACCAGCGGGCGGTGACGGTCTTGGTTTGCGTCCAGAACTGCACGGCCTGCTTGCCGTTGGGGCCCAGGTCACCCAGCTTGGACGCGCGCGAGCCGGTGAAGCTGAAGTAGGCCACGGGCACGGGGATGGGCACGTTGATGCCGACCTGGCCCACGTTGATGTCGTGCTGGTACTTGCGCGCCGCCCAGCCGCTGCTGGTGAAGATGGAGGTGCCGTTGCCGTTCGGGTTGCGGTTGATGAAGGCGATGGCGTCTTCCAGCGTGTCCACGCACACCACGTTGAGCACCGGGCCGAAGATTTCCTGCTGGTAGATGTCCATGGCGTCGGTCACATCGGCAAACACCGTGGGGCCGACGAAGTTGCCCTGCTCATAGCCAGGCACCACGCAGTCCCGGCCGTCCAGCAGCAGCGTGGCGCCTTGGGCGACGCCGGAGTCGATCAGCCCCACCACGCGCTGCTTGGCGCGCGGGTTGACCAGCGGGCCCAGGTCGGCGCTGCGGTCGGTGCCGGGGCCGACCTTCATGGTTTTGGACTTTTCCACCAGCTCGGGCAGCCAGTCGCGCGCGGCGCCCACGAACACGGCCACCGAGTTGGCCATGCAACGCTGGCCTGCCGCGCCGAAGGCCGAGCCCAGCAGGTTGTTCAGCGCGTGCTCCTTGGGCGCATCGGGCATCACCACGCAGTGGTTCTTGGCGCCCATCATCGACTGCACGCGCTTGCCGGCCTCGCTGGCGCGGCGGTAGATGTGCGTGCCCACGTGGGTGGAGCCGATGAACGACAGGGCCTTGATGTCGGGGTGGTCGCACAGCATGTCGGCCACTTCGGGGCCGCCGTGGATGACGTTGAGCACGCCCGGCGGCACGCCGGCTTCGTGTGCCAGCTCCACCAGGCGCATGGTGGAACTGGGGTCTTGCTCGGACGGCTTGAGCACGAAGGTGTTGCCGCAGGCAATGGCCATGGGGAACATGAAGCACGGCAGCATCACCGGGAAGTTGAATGCGGTGATGCCCGCGCCCACGCCCAGGGGCTGCAGCAGGTTGTACACGTCCACGCCCGTGGCGGCGTTTTCGGCGATCTCGCCGAGCTGCAGCGTGGTGATGGAGCAGGCGTGCTCCACCACCTCCAGGCCGCGCGCCACTTCGCCTTCGGCGTCGGGCAGCGTCTTGCCATGCTCGCGGGTGATGAGCTGTGCCAGTTCGCTGGTGTGCTCACGGATCAGCTGCTGCAGCTTCAGCATGATGCGCATGCGCGCGCCCAGCGAGGTGCTGCGCCAGGTCTGGAAGGCTTCCTGCGCGTTGGCCACAGCCAGGTTGACTTCGTCGCGCGTGGCAAACGGCACGCGGGCGACGACCTCCTGGGTGGCGGGGTTGGTGACATCGCGCCACTCGGCGGTTTGGGACGGATAGGGCTTGCCGCCGATGAAGTGGTGAATGGTGGTGGGGGTGGTCATGGTGGGGGCTCCGGGGTTCACTTCTTCACCAGCGGGCAGCTCGACTGCGACAGGGGCTTGAACGCTACGTTGGCGGGGATGGTGCTGACGGTCTTGTAGTAGTCCCAGGGGCCCTTGGATTCGTTCGGGGCCTTCACTTGGAACAGGTACATGTCATGGATCACGCGGCCATCGGGGCGGATGCTGGCGTTGCGCATCACCGGGTCGCTGATGGGCAATTCGCGCATTTTCTTGGCCACGACCTTGGAGTCGTCGGTTTTGGCAGCGGCCACCGACTTCAGGTAATGCAGCACGCTGGAGTACACGCCCGCCTGCACCATGGTGGGCTTGTAGCCCTTGTGCAGCTTCTCGAAGCGGGTGGCGAAGGCGCGGGTCTTTTCATCCATGTCCCAGTAGAAGCCCTCGGAGAACATCAGCCCCTGTGCCTGGCGCAGGCCGAGCGAGTGCACGTCGGTCAGGAACATGAGCAGCGACGCCACCTTTTGGCCCTTGCCGCCAATGCCAAACTCGCGCGCCGCCTTGATGGCGTTCACCGTGTCTTGCGCGCCGTTGGCCAGGCCGATGACCTGGGCCTTGGAGTTTTGCGCCTGCAGGATGAACGAGGAGAAGTCGCTGGCGTTGAGCGGGTGGCGCACGCTGCCCAGCACCGTGCCGCCATTGGCCTGAACCATCTCGGCGGCGTCTTTTTCCAGCGAGTGGCCAAAGGCATAGTCCACGGTGACGAAGAACCAGCTCTTGTCGCCGTTCTTGGTCAGTGCGGCTGCGGCGCCGGAGGCCGAGGAGTAGGTGTCGAACATCCAGTGGAAGCCGTTCTCCGCGCATTCGTCGTCGGTCAGGCGCGTGGTGGCCGGGCCGCTGTGCATGGCGATTCCGCCTTTCTCGCGCACCAGCTTTTGCACGGCCAGCGCGGCGGCGGAGTTGGTGATGTCGGCAATGGCATCGACGCCGTCGCGGTCCAGCCATTCGCGCGCCTTGGTTGCGGCAATGTCGGCCTTGTTCTGGTGGTCGGCGCTCACCACCTCGATCTTCATGCCCTTGCACTCGGCCTGCAGGCAGTCTTCCATGGCCATCTTCGCAGCCACCACCGAGCCCGCGCCGCCCATGCCGGAGTAGGGGCCGGCCATGTCGGTCAGCACGCCGATCTTGACCATGTCGCCGGAAATCTGGGCCTGGGCCGTGGCGCCGAGCGCGAGCACAGCCAGGGCCAACGAATGTCGGATGAATCGCATGAAATGTCTCCTTGGTGTTTTGCGGGCCTGATGGCGCATGCCATGCCCACGGGCACTTTAATTGGCACTTCTGCATATGGATACGGTTTTTGGGCATATCCTCCTTGCAAATTTGCACCACCCTCGCGCAGCACTATGGCCATCGAACACACCAACTGGGACAACCTGCGTCTGTTTCTCGCCGTGGTGCGCGCCCAGTCCGCGCAGGAGGCCGCGCGCCGTCTGGAGGTGGACCACTCCACCATCACGCGCCGGCTCCACCGGCTGGAGAAGGAGCTGGGGGCGCAGCTGTTCGAGCGCACCCCCGCTGGCCATGTGCTGACGATTGCCGGGCATCGCCTGCTGGAGCATGTGGAGCAGATGGAGAATTCGATGGTGCGCGTGGGCGAGGACATTGGCGGCGAGCGCCACGCGCTGACCGGCCACGTGTGCCTGGGGGCCACCGAGGGGTTCGGCAGCTTCTTCCTGGCCGAGCACCTGAGCCATTTCACCGAGCGGCATCCTGGCATCCAGGTCGAGCTGCTCATCGTGCCGCGCTTCATCAACCTCTCGCAGCGCGAGGCCGATCTGGCGGTGAATGTGGAGCGCCCGCAAAGCAGCGGCCAGGTGTGCAGCAAGCTGAGCGACTACCGCCTGCGCCTGTACGCCAGCCGGGACTACCTGGCGCGCCATGCACCCATCACCCATCCGCGTGATTTGCGTGGGCACCGCTTCGTGGGCTACGTCGAGGAACTCGTGTTCAGCGACGAGCTGCGCTACCTGGCCTCCGTTGTGCCGCAGGCGCACACGCCCCTGCGCAGCACCAGCGTGGTGGCGCAGTACAACGTGGCGTGTGCCGGGCGTGGGCTGGCGGTGTTGCCGTGCTTCATGGCAGCGCACAGCCCGCAACTGGTGCCGGTGCTGCCCGAGGTGATCGATGTGCAGCGCACCTTCTGGATCGCCGCCCCCGCCAACCGCCGCGATCTGGCGCGCGTGCGCGCGCTGTGGGATTTTTTACGCGACGTGGTGGCGCGCCACCAGGGCTTGCTGATGGAAGGGCGCGCGGCGGGGGCGGGCGAGTGACTTTGCAGGGCATGGGCCCTGCGCAGCGGCTTCGGTGGGACAATGCAGGGTTTTGTTCGGGGATTTCCCCTTGTCCGTTCTTTTCAAGGATCGCCACGCCATGAAGAAGTTTGCTACCGTAGCCCTGCTCACCCTGGGCGCTGTGCTCGCCGGTTGTTCCAAGCAGGAGCCCGCAGCGCCCGCCGCCGCCCCCGCGCCTGCCCCTGTCGCGGTGACCAAGATCGTCGTGGGCCTGGACGACAACTTCCCGCCCATGGGTTTCCGCGACGAGAAGAACCAGCTCGTCGGCTTTGACATCGACATGGCCAAGGAAGCTGCCAAGCGCCTGGGCCTGGAAGTCGAGTTCAAGCCCATCGACTGGAGCGCCAAGGAAGCCGAACTCTCCGGCAAGCGCGTGGACGCGCTGTGGAACGGCCTGACCATCACCGAGGAGCGCAAGCAGAACATCCTGTTCACCGCGCCTTACATGGAAAACCACCAGATCATCGTGGTGCCCGCAGGCTCCGCCATCAAGGCCAAGGCGGACCTGGCTGGCAAGGTGGTGGGGGCCCAGGAAGGCTCCAGCGCCGTGGACGCCATCAAGAAGGAAGAGGCCGTCTACAAGTCGTTCAAGGAACTCAAGACCTTCGGCGACAACGTGACCGCGCTGATGGACCTGACCACCGGCCGCCTCGAAGCCGTGGTGGTGGACGAAGTGGTGGGCCGCTACTACGTGGCCAAGAAGCCTGACCAGTACGCCGTGCTGGAAGACAACTTCGGCACCGAAGAGTACGGTGTGGGTCTGCGCAAGGACGACACCGAACTGCACGGCAAGATCGACAAGGCCCTGGCTGACATGAAGGCCGATGGCAGCGCCGCCAAGATCGCCGAGCAGTGGTTCGGTAAAAACATCATCAAGTAACCAGCCCCGTTCTGGATTCGCCGACACCGGCAGTGCCTTGCATCGGCCTGCCGGTGTTTTCGTTGTGTTCATGGGGTTACGTGCATGGACTACGCACTCTCTCTTCTGGGGCCGCTGGGGCAAGGCGCTCTGGTCACCCTGAAGCTGTTCGTCATCACCCTGGTACTCGCAGTACCTCTGGGGCTGGTGCTGGCGCTGGCGCGGCTGTCGCGCCTCAAGCCGCTGTCGGCGGGCGTCAATGGCTATATCTGGCTCATGCGCGGCACGCCGCTCATGCTGCAGATGCTCTTCATCTACTTCGCGCTGCCGTTTGTTCCGGTGATCGGCGTGCGCCTGCCGGACTTTCCGGCCGCCGTGGCGGCGTTCGCCCTGAACTACGCGGCGTACTTTGCCGAGATTTTCCGTGCCGGTATCCAGTCGGTGGACCGTGGCCAGTACGAGGCCGCCAAGGTGCTGGGCATGAACTATGGGCAGACCATGCGTCGCGTGGTGCTGCCGCAGATGGTGCGCAACATCTTGCCGCCCATGAGCAACGAGACCATCACGCTGGTCAAAGATACCTCGCTGATCTACGTGCTGGCGCTGAACGACCTGCTGCGCGCCGCGCGCGGCATCGTGCAGCGCGACTTCACGACCACGCCGTTCATCGTGGCCGCGGCTTTCTATCTTGTGATGACCCTGGTGCTCACCTGGGCCTTCCAGCGCCTGGAGCAACGCTATGCCAAATTCGACCAGTGAGGCCCCGATGATTGACGCGCGCGATCTGCGCAAGCGCTTTGGTCACCATGAGGTGCTGCGCGGCGTGTCGCTCTCGGTGGCGCGCGGTGAAGTGGTGGCGGTGATTGGCCCCTCGGGTTCGGGCAAGAGCACCTTCCTGCGCTGCTTGAACCACCTGGAGACCATCGATGGCGGGCAGATCACTATCGAGGGCGAGGTGCTGGCCAGCACCGACGCCCAGGGCCACTGCCGCTACCCGGCCGAGGCGCAGGTGCGCCGCATCTGCGCCAAGACGGGCATGGTGTTCCAGCATTTCAACCTGTTCCCGCACCTCACGGTGCTGGAGAACCTCATCGAGGCGCCGCTGGTGGTCCAGGGCGTGGCGCGCGACGTGGCCGTGGCGCGGGCCGAAAAGCTGCTCGCCAAGGTCGGCCTGTCGGCCAAGCGCGACAACTACCCGGCACGCCTGTCCGGCGGCCAGAAGCAGCGCGTGGCCATTGCCCGGGCCCTGTGCATGGAGCCGGACATCATGCTGTTCGACGAGCCCACCTCGGCGCTCGACCCCGAGCTGACCGGGGAGGTGCTGCGCACCATGCGCGAACTGGCGCAGGAGCACATGACCATGCTGGTGGTCACGCACGAGATGGGCTTCGCCCGCGAAGTGGCGCACCGCGTCGCGTTCATGGACGGGGGCGAACTTATCGAGCAGGCGCGCGCCGCAGAATTTTTTGCCCAGCCGCGCCATGCGCGCACGCGGGCGTTTCTGCAGAGCATGTTGTGATGCAATTTACAAACATGCATGAATGTATGTTCTGTTACCATCGCGGTTTCCGGGTTTGCCCTGACAATCGTCTCCATCCCAACACCCCCAACCCCTCCGCAGCATGGCTGAACCCGCTCTTTTGGTGGAACTGCGCAACGTCACGTTCTCGTATGGCGAGCGCGTGATCCTGCGCGACGTCTCGCTGCAGGTGCCGCGCGGCAAGGTCACGGCGCTGATGGGCGCCTCGGGCGGCGGCAAGACCACGGTGCTGCGCCTGATCGGCGGCCAGCAGCGCGCGCAGCAGGGCCAGGTGCTGTTCGACGGGCAGGACGTGGGCGCCATGGCGCGCGAGCAACTGTTCGCCGCGCGCCGCCGCATGGGCATGCTGTTCCAGTTCGGCGCCCTGTTCACCGACATGAGCGTGTTCGAGAACGTGGCCTTTCCGCTGCGTGAGCACACCGATCTGCCGAACGAGCTGGTGCGCGACATCGTGCTGATGAAGCTGCACGCCGTCGGGCTGCGCGGTGCGCGCGACCTGATGCCCAGCCAGGTTTCGGGCGGCATGGCGCGGCGCGTGGCGCTGGCGCGGGCCATCGTCCTGGACCCGGAACTGGTCATGTACGACGAGCCTTTCGCCGGGCTCGACCCGATTTCCCTGGGCACGGCGGCCCAGCTCATCCGTCGCCTGAACGATGCCATGGGGTTGACCACCATCCTGGTGTCGCACGACCTCGACGAAACCTTCCGCGTGGCCGACCACGTCATCGTCCTGGGCCCCGGCTGCGTGGCCGCCCAGGGCTCGCCCGAGGAGGTGCGCGCCAGCCAGGACCCGCTGGTGCACCAGTTCGTCAACGCGCTGCCCACGGGGCCGGTGCCCTTTCACTATCCCGGCCCCGAGGTGGCGCAGGATTTCGGCCCGGCCGGAACGTCCTATGGTGGAGGTGGCCGATGAGCTGGTGGCACCCCGCCCATGTGGGCCATGCCGTGCGCGGCAAGCTGGCGGACGTCGGCCACGGCACGCGCCTGTTCGTGCAATTGCTGCGCCTGCTGGGCACGGCGCTGCGCCGTCCGCAGCTCGTGGGCGACCAGATCCATTTCCTGGGCAACTACTCGCTGTCCATCATCGCCGTGTCGGGCCTGTTCGTGGGCTTCGTGCTCGGGCTGCAGGGCTACTACACGCTGCAGCGCTATGGCTCGGCCGAGGCGCTGGGCCTGCTCGTGGCGCTGTCGCTGGTGCGCGAGCTCGGGCCCGTGGTCACGGCGCTGCTGTTCGCCGGGCGCGCGGGCACCTCGCTCACGGCCGAGATCGGCCTGATGAAGGCGGGCGAGCAGCTCAGCGCCATGGAAATGATGGCGGTGGACCCGGTCAGCCGCATCCTGGCGCCGCGCTTCTGGGCCGGCGTGATCGTGATGCCGCTGCTGGCGGCGGTGTTCAGCGCCGTTGGCGTGATCGGCGGCTGGATCGTGGGCGTGCTGATGATCGGGGTTGACGGTGGGGCCTTTTGGGGCCAGATGCAGAGCGGTGTCGATGTCTGGCAGGATTTGGGCAACGGCGTGCTCAAGAGCTTCGTGTTCGGCCTCACGGTGACTTTCGTGGCGCTGCTGCAGGGCTACGCCGCCAAGCCCACGCCCGAGGGGGTGTCGCGTGCCACCACGCGCACCGTGGTCATGGCGTCGCTGGCCGTGCTGGGCCTGGACTTCGTCCTCACGGCCCTGATGTTCAGCATTTGAAAGACAAAACAACCATGCAGCATTCCAAGAACGATGTCTGGGTCGGCCTGTTCGTCATGATCGGCGCTGCGGCGCTGGTTTTCCTGGCGCTGCAGTCGGCCAACCTGCTCAATATCAGCTTCCAGTCGGGCTACCGCGTCACGGCGCTGTTCGACAACATCGGCGGACTCAAGCCCAAGGCGGCGGTGCGCAGCGCCGGCGTGGTGGTTGGGCGCGTGGAGTCGATCGCGTTCGACGACACCACCTACCAGGCCCAGGTGACGCTGTCGCTGCAGGACGGCTACAAGTTCCCGCGCGACAGCTCGCTCAAGATCCTGACCAGCGGCCTGCTGGGCGACCAGTACATCGGCATCGACCCCGGTGCCGACGAGAAGAACCTCGCCAACGGCGACAAGGTGACCTCCACCCAGTCCGCCGTGGTGCTGGAAAACCTCATCGGCCAGTTCCTCTACGGCAAGGCCGAGGAGGGCGGCAGCGCCCCCGGAAACTCCAACAAGAAATGACCTCCACGACCACCCCCTCCGCCCCCGCGCGCGGCCGCGCCGCGGCCGCCGCGCTGCTCGGCGCTGCGCTGCTGGCCGGCTGCGCCAGCGGCCCGCAGGCCAACCCCGCCGACCCTTTCGAGGGCTACAACCGCGCCATGTCCCGCTTCAACGACGATGTGGACGGCGCCGTCGTCAAGCCCGTGGCCACGGCCTACAAGGACGTGGTGCCCGGCGTGGCGCGCCAGGGCGTGACCAACGTGTTCGCCAATCTGGGCGATGCCTGGTCCTTTGTCAACAACCTGCTGCAGTTGCAGCTCGAAGGCGCCTTCAACAGCGCCGTGCGCTTCAGCGTGAACACGGTGCTGGGTATCGGCGGCCTGTTCGACATCGCCTCCGAGGCTGGCGTCGAGCGGCACAAGCAGGACTTCGGCCTGACCATGGCGCGCTGGGGCGTGCCCAGCGGCCCGTACCTGGTGCTGCCGCTGCTCGGGCCGTCGAGCGTGCGCGACACCGCGGGCTTCGTCGTGGACTGGGAGGGCGACATCGTCTCGCGCCGGGTCAACGACATCCCGGTGCGCAATTCGCTGTACGTGCTGCGCGCCGTCAACAAGCGCGCCAACCTGCTCGGCGTGACCTCGGTGCTGGACTACGCCGCGCTCGACAAATACGCCTTCACGCGCGACGCCTACCTGCAGATGCGTGCCCAGCAGGCCGGTCAGGAACTGCCGCTGAACGACGCAGATGACGACGCGGGGCGCCTGCCGCCCGAGGAATGAAAAGAAAAGGATGCCCGCCATGATGAACCGCCGCTCCCTCCACCGCCTGGCCCTGGGCCTGGGCGCCAGCACCGTGCTGGCCCTGGCCGCGCCCGCATGGGCCGCCGACGAGGCGCCCGATGCGCTGATCCAGCGCGTCAGCGCCGATGCGCTCGAAACCCTGCGCACCGACAAGTCGTTCCAGACCGGCGACATTGCGAAGATCGTCGCGCTGGTGGACAAGGTGGTCATGCCGCACGTGAACTTCCGCCGCATGACCTCCGCCGCCGTGGGCCCGGGCTGGCGCAAGGCCACGCCCGAGCAGCAGGCACGCCTGCAGCAGGAGTTCAAGACCCTGCTGGTGCGCACCTACGCGGGCGCGCTCGCCCAGGTCAAGGACGAGAGCGTCACCGTCAAGCCGCTGCGCGCCAAGCCCGATGACACCGACGTGCTGGTGCGCACCGAGGTGCGTGGCCGGGGCGACCCGGTGCAGCTCGACTACCGTCTGGAAAAGACCCCGGGCGAGGGCGCGGGCTGGAAGATCTACAACCTCAACGTCATGGGCGTGTGGCTGGTCGAGACCTACCGCAACCAGTTCGCGCAGGAGATCAACGCCAAGGGCGTCGATGGCCTGATCGCCACCCTGGCCCAGCGCAACGCCACGGGCGAGAGCAAGTAAGCCGCCGCCATGCTGGTCCTGCCGCCCGAGCTGACCCACCGCCAGGCCAGCGCCTGCCTGCGCTTGCTGCTGCAGGGTCTGCAGGCGCTGCAGGGGCCGCGTCTCGTCGTCGATGCCGGGCCGCTGGCGGTATTCGACAGCGCCGCGCTGGCCGTGCTGCTCGAATGCCGCCGCGAGGCCCTGACTCGGGGCAAGGAGTTCGCCGTCAAGGGCCTGCCCGCCGGCCTGGCGAGCATGGCTGGCCTGTATGGCGTGGACGGCCTGCTGCCCGCCGCTGACTGACCCCGCGGCAGCAGTGCCGCGGTTGAAACCGTAAAATGGCAGGTTCCCATGCCCGCCGCCGTCTCCTTCCAATCGGTCTCCAAGACCTACGCCACGCCCAAGGGCCCTTTCCAGGCACTGCACCAGGTCAGCCTGGACATTGAAGAGGGCGAATTCTTCGGCCTGCTCGGCCCCAACGGCGCGGGCAAGACCACGCTCATCAGCATCCTCGCCGGGCTGGCGCGCGCCAGCCAGGGGCGCGTGCTGGTGCGCGGGCACGACGTGCAGGCCGACTACGCCAACGCGCGCCGCCAGCTCGGCGTGGTGCCGCAGGAATTGGTGTTCGACCCGTTCTTCAACGTGCGCGAGACGCTGCGCATCCAGTCCGGCTACTTCGGCGTGCAACGCAACGACGCCTGGATCGACGAACTGCTCGAAAACCTCGGCCTGGCCGACAAGGCCACGGCCAACATGCGCCAGCTCTCGGGCGGCATGAAGCGCCGCGTGCTGGTGGCCCAGGCGCTGGTGCACAAGCCGCCCATCATCGTGCTCGACGAGCCCACGGCCGGCGTCGACGTGGAGCTGCGCCAGACGCTGTGGCACTTCATCGACAAACTCAACAAGCAGGGCCACACGGTGCTGTTGACCACGCATTACCTGGAAGAGGCCGAGGCGCTGTGCCAGCGTATCGCCATGCTGAAGAACGGGCGCATGGTGGCCCTGTCGCGCACGTCCGATCTGCTCAAGACCGCCACGTCCAACGTGCTGCAATTCAAGACCGACGCGGCGCTGCCGCCCGCCGTGGCCGCGCAGGCGCGCGTGACCGGGCGCATCGTGCAACTGCCCGCGCACGACGCCGCCGAGATCGAGCACCACCTGGCCGCGCTGCGCCAGGCCGGCATCGCCCCCGAGGATGTGGAGATCCGCCGCGCCGACCTGGAGGACGTGTTCCTGCAGGTGATGGGCGCCAGCAATACCCGCGCGGAGGCCGCATGACCGGCTGGCGCACGCTGTTCTACAAGGAGGTGCTGCGCTTCTGGAAGGTGGCCTTCCAGACCGTCGCCGCGCCCGTGCTCACCGCCGTGCTCTACCTGCTGATCTTCGGCCACGTGCTGGAAGACCACGTCAAGGTGTATGACCGCCTGAGCTACACCGCCTTCCTCGTGCCGGGGCTGGTGATGATGAGCGTGCTGCAGAACGCCTTCGCCAACAGCTCGTCCAGCCTCATCCAGAGCAAGATCATGGGCAGCCTGGTGTTCGTGCTGCTCACGCCGCTGTCGCACTGGGCCTGGTTCGTGGCCTACGTCGGTTCCTCGGTGCTGCGCGGGCTGCTGGTGGGGCTGGGCGTATTCACCGTCACGCTGGCGTTCGCGCGGCCGGAGTTCGCCGCGCCCGTGTGGATCGTGGTGTTCGCCTTCCTCGGTGCGGCGCTGCTGGGCACGCTGGGCGTCGTGGCCGGGCTGTGGGCCGACAAGTTCGACCAGATGGCCACGTTCCAGAACTTCATCATCGTGCCCATGACCTTCCTCTCGGGCGTGTTCTATTCGATCCAGTCCCTGCCGCCGCTGTGGCAGCAGGTGAGCCACCTGAACCCGTTCTTCTACATGGTGGACGGCTTCCGCTACGGCTTCTTCGGGCAGAGCGACACCTCGCCGTGGCTCAGCCTGGCCATCGTCGGCACGGCCTGGCTGGCCGTGAGCGCGCTCGCCGTGCACCTGCTGCGCACGGGTTACAAAATCCGCAATTAATGAGCAACCCCCTGTGTCGCTTCGCTCCTTCCCCCTTCTCTGGCAAAGCTGCGCTTTGCGGGAAGGGGGACGCCGCCAGCGCGGCGGGGTGGCCCTTGCGCGGCGTCTGCTGGCCTGGGCCGCGACAGGCCGCAGGGCGTGGGCGACACATAGCCACATGGAACATGAAATGACCGCAGACCAACTCAAGGACATCATCAGCGCAGGCCTGCCCTGCGAGCACCTTATGCTTGAAGGCGACGGCCGCCACTGGTACGCCACCATCGTCTCGGCCGAGTTCGAAGGCAAGCGTGCCATCCAGCGCCACCAGCGCGTGTACGCCACGCTGGGCGACAAGATGCAGCGCGACGAGGTGCATGCGCTGTCGATGAAGACCTTCACGCCCGCCGAGTGGACCGCCGCGCAAACGGCCTGAGACTACTCCTTCTTTCATAGCTGCTGGCGCTTGCCACACAAGGGCTGGAGCCCTATTTGGCTTAAAAATCATGGATAAACTACTGGTACGCGGCGGCCGCTCCCTGCAAGGCGAGGTGACCATCTCCGGCGCCAAGAACGCGGCGTTGCCCGAGATGTGCGCCGCGCTGCTCACCGCTGAGCCCGTGCACTTGGTGAACGTGCCGCGCCTGCACGATGTGCGCACCATGCGCAAATTGCTCGACAACATGGGCGTGGCCACCGAGACCCACGGTGAGCGTGGCGGCATGAGCTTTGTTGCGCCCGACAGCCTGAACCCCGAGGCGCCCTACGAGCTGGTCAAGACCATGCGCGCCTCGGTGCTCGCCCTGGGCCCGCTGCTGGCGCGCTTTGGCCGCGCACGCGTGTCGCTGCCGGGCGGCTGCGCCATTGGCTCGCGCCCGGTGGACCAGCACATCAAGGGCCTGCAGGCCATGGGCGCCGAAATCGTGGTGGAGCACGGCTACATGGTCGCGGCGCTGCCCGCTGGGCGCCAGCGCCTGCAGGGCGCACGCATCACCACCGACATGGTCACCGTCACCGGCACCGAGAACCTGCTCATGGCCGCCACCCTGGCCGAGGGCGAAACCGTGCTGGAAAACGCCGCCCAGGAGCCCGAGGTGACCGACTTGGCCGAGATGCTCATCAAGATGGGCGCGCAGATCGAAGGCCACGGCACCAGTCGCATCCGCATCCAGGGCGTGGCCAAGCTGCACGGCTGCACGCACCAGGTGGTGGCCGACCGCATCGAGGCCGGCACCTTCCTGTGCGCCGTGGCGGCCACGGGCGGTGAGGCCCTGCTGCGCCACGCCCGCGCCGACCACCTCGACGCCGTGATCGACAAGCTGCGCGACGCCGGCGTGGCCGTGCAGGCGGTGGCGGATGGCCTGCACATCCACAGCCCCGGCGCGGCCCAGCTCAAGGCGCAGGGTTTTCGCACCACCGAGTACCCGGGTTTCCCTACCGACATGCAAGCGCAGTTCATGGCGCTGAACGTGGTGGCCCAGGGCACGGCAACGGTGGCCGAAACCATCTTTGAAAACCGCTTCATGCACGTCAACGAGCTGGCGCGCCTGGGCGCGCGCATCACCATCGATGGGCGCGTGGCCACCGTCACGGGCGGGGCCCAGCTCTCGGGTGCCACGGTCATGGCCACCGACTTGCGTGCCTCGGCCAGCCTGGTCATCGCTGGGCTGGTGGCGCGCGGCGACACCGTGGTGGACCGCATTTACCACCTTGACCGTGGCTACGACGCCATGGAAGCCAAGCTGCGCGGCCTGGGCGCAGACATCGAAAGAATCTCCGCATGATTACCCTTGCTCTCTCCAAAGGTCGCATCTTTGACGAAACCCTGCCGCTGCTGGCCGCCGCTGGCATCGAGGTGCTCGAAGACCCGGAAAAGTCGCGCAAGCTCATCCTGCCCACCAACCAGCCCGACGTGCGCGTGGTGCTGGTGCGTGCCACCGACGTGCCCACCTACGTGCAGTACGGCGGTGCCGACCTGGGCGTGACCGGCAAGGACACGCTGATCGAGCACGGCGCCCAGGGCCTGTACCAGCCGCTGGACCTGCAGATTGCCAAGTGCCGCGTCAGCGTGGCCGTGCGCAACGACTTCGACTACCAGCAGGCCGTGCGCCAGGGCGGTCGTCTGCGCGTGGCCACCAAGTACACCAGCATTGCGCGCGACTTCTTCGCCAGCAAGGGCGTGCACGTGGACATGATCAAGCTCTACGGCTCCATGGAGCTGGCGCCGCTCACCGGGCTGGCCGACGCCATCGTCGATCTGGTGTCCACCGGCAACACGCTCAAGGCCAACCACCTGGTCGAGGTCGAGCGCATCATGGATATCAGCTCGCACCTGGTGGTCAACCAGGCCGCGCTCAAGCTCAAGCAAGCGCCGCTCAAACGCATCATCGACGTCTTTGCGCAGGCCATTCAACAGGATTGAAGACTATGACTTTTGTAGCTGCTCCCGCTCGCCTGTCAACGTCTAGCGCCACTTTTGAGCAAGATTTTGCCCAGCGCCTGCACTGGTCGGCCGACACCGACGCCGCCATCGAGCAGCGTGTGGCCGCCATCCTGGCCGACGTGCGCCAGCGTGGCGACGCAGCGGTGCTCGACTACACCGCGCGCTTCGATGGCTTGCAGGCAGGCACCATGGCGGCGTTGGAGCTGACCCAGGCGGAGCTGAAGGTCGCCTATGACAGCCTGCCCGCCGTCCAGCGCAATGCGCTGGCCGCTGCCGCCGCCCGGGTGCGCCAGTACCATGAAGCGCAGAAGAAGGCTAACGGCGAGAGCTGGAGCTACCGCGACGCCGACGGCACCCTGCTCGGCCAGAAAGTCACGCCGCTGGACCGCGTCGGCATCTACGTGCCCGGTGGCAAGGCGGCCTATCCCAGCAGCGTGCTCATGAACGCCATCCCCGCGCATGTGGCTGGGGTGGGCGAAATCATCATGGTGGTGCCCACCCCCAAGGGCGAGAAAAACCCGCTGGTGCTGGCCGCCGCCTACGTGGCGGGCGTCACGCGCGCCTTCACCATCGGCGGCGCGCAGGCCGTGGCCGCGCTGGCCTACGGCACGGCCACGGTGCCGAAGGTGGACAAGATCACCGGCCCCGGCAATGCCTACGTGGCCAGCGCCAAGAAGCACGTGTTCGGCCTGGTGGGCATCGACATGATTGCCGGCCCCTCAGAAATTTTGGTGCTGGCCGACGGCAGCACGCCGCCCGACTGGGTGGCCATGGACCTGTTCAGCCAGGCCGAGCACGACGAACTGGCGCAAAGCATCCTGCTGTGCCCCGACGCCGCCTACATCGACGCCGTGCAAGCCGCCATCGACCGCCTGCTGCCCGAGATGCCGCGCGCCGAGATCATCGCCAAGAGCCTGACCGGGCGCGGCGCGCTGATCCACACGCGCAGCATGGAAGAGGCTTGCGAAATCTCCAACCGCATCGCCCCCGAGCACCTGGAGGTGAGCAGCAACGACCCGCACCGCTGGGAGCCGCTGCTCAAGCACGCAGGCGCCATCTTCCTCGGCGCCTATACCAGCGAAAGCCTGGGCGACTACTGCGCCGGCCCCAACCACGTGCTGCCCACCAGCGGCACGGCGCGCTTCAGCTCCCCGCTGGGCGTGTACGACTTCCAAAAGCGCAGCAGCCTTATCGAGGTGAGCGCCCAGGGCGCGCAGGCGCTGGGCCAGATCGCCAGCGTGCTGGCGCACGGCGAGGGCCTGCAGGGCCACGCCCGCGCGGCCGAGATGCGGCTCCAGCAGGAGGGCTAAGCCCGCACCCTGGCCCAGCGTAGCTGCGCGCCGCCGCCTTCCGCGCTGACGCGCAGCCGCGCCGGGCCAGCGAACGCCAGGTGCTGCCCAGCCTCCAGGATGTGGTCTTGCGGCTGACCATCGCGCGTCAGCCAGACGCGGCCCTGCGTCGCTTCGACCAGGGCGGTTTCACCCCGGCGTACTGCCAGCGTTTGCACGGGCTGGCGGGGCGCCAGCACGGTCTGCTGCCAGGGCGTGGAGCGGGCGGCTGTGGGGGGAAGGAGAAGTGCGGTGTATGCCATGGCTTGCACTGTGCGGGTGCCACGGCATGCGTACCAGCTGCAGGTGCGTGCCACCTGGGGCTGTACAGCCAGGGCGTGCACAGGGGCTGTACTGGCTGGCATGGCACCTGTCTGTACTGCCTGTGTGGTGGCAGGGCAATACAGAATGCGCGCATGCCCATTGATGAAGCCCCGCCCCTGTACCAGCAGATTGCCGGCCAGCTGGCTGAACTCGTGCGCAACGGCACCCTGGCGCGCGGCGAGAAACTGCCCTCGGTGCGCGCGTTGGCGCGCCAGCACGGCGTGGCCCAGAGCACGGTCGTGCAGGCCTTCCACTGGCTGGAGGACGCGCGCTTGGTGGTGGCGCGGCCGCGCTCGGGCTTTTTCGTGGCGCCGCGCGCGGCGGCGCTGCCCGAACCGGCCGTGCCGGCGGCGTCGCGCCCGCGCCAGCGTCCGCGTGCGGTGTCGGTGGACTGGCTGGGCCAGCGCATTCTGGGGCATGCGCAGCCGCCCGGTCTGGTGTCGTTCAGCAGCGGTACGCCCGGGCCTGAGATGCTCAACCCCGACCGCGTGCGCCGCGCCGTCACCCGCGCCGTGCAGCGCCACCGCCACCTGCTGTGCACCTATCCCTCGTTCACCGGGCAGGAGGAAACGCGCCGCGCCATTGCGCGCTACGCCGTCGGGCTGGGTTGCACGCTGGACCCGGCGAACGTCATCGTCACCAGCGGCTGCATGGACAGCGTGGCCCTGTGCCTGCGCGCCGTAACGCAGCCGGGCGACGTGGTGGCGCTGGAGTCGCCCACGCATTTCTCATTTTTGGAGGTGCTGCAAAGCCTGCACCTGCGCGCGCTGGAGATTCCCACCCACCCGCGCCATGGCCTGTCGCTCGACGCGCTGCAGCTGGCGCTGGACACCCAGCCCGTGAAGGCGCTGCTGGTAGTGCCCACGCTGAGCAACCCGCTGGGCGCCAGCATGCCGCTGCCCGAGCGCCGGCGCCTGGCGCAGATGGCGCAGCGCCACGGCCTGGCGGTGATCGAGGACGCGATCTACAACGACCTTGCGGGGCCGGATGAACTGCGCCGCAGCGTCAAGTCTTTCGACGCCAGCGGCCACGTCATGCTGTGCCATTCGTTTTCCAAGACGCTGGCGCCGGGCCTGCGCCTGGGCTGGGTCGAGGCCGGGCGCTGGACGCAGGCGGTGCACGGCATCAAGGACGCGCAGTCGGGCGGCCAGTCGGCCGTGCTGGAACTGGCGCTGGCCGACCTCATCACCCAGGCCGGGCATGCGGCGGCGATGCGCCAGTTGCGCGCGCAGGTGGGCGCGCGCATCGAGGCCGCGCGCGGCGTTATTGCGCGGCACTTTCCGCCGGGCACGCGTGTGAGCGACCCGCCCGGCGGCCTGCTGCTGTGGCTGGAGCTACCGCGCGGGCGCGATGCCGTGCAGCTGCACGAAGCCTGCCTGGCCGAGGGCATCCTGGTGGCGCCGGGCACGGTGTTCAGCACCACCGGGCGCTTTCGCAACGGCCTGCGCCTGGGGCTGGGCGGCGACTGGACGGCGCAGCACCTGGAAGCGCTGCGCCGCGTGGGCGAGTTGGCCGCACAGGGCTGAATTGCGCTCTATTTTTGATAGCTGCTAGCGCTTTTCGGGAAAGGCCTAGAGGCCAATTTGTTGCCTAAACCCGCTCGAAGGTGCCCCAGCCCTCGTCGTCGTAGTACTCCAGCCACAGGCGCTGCGCCGGGGCCGTGCCGTCGGGCGCCAGCGTGAAGGTGGCTTGCGACAGGCTGCCGGGCGGCGCGCTTTCCAGCGCCGGGGCGAAGCTGAACCGTGGGCCGTCCCAGTGCTGCAGCCGGTAGCGCTGGCGCACCGGCCCCAGGGTGAGCTGCAGCCCGTCCTGCGCCTGTTCCACCGCCAGCGTGCCGTAGTAGGGGTTGTGGTAGCGGCCGGTGTAGCGCGCCAGCGCCCCGGCGGGCGCGGGCAGGGCCGGGGGCTGCTGGCCCAGCAGGCGGCCTTCGGGCGCCATCAGCGGGGCGATGGCCTGGCTGTAGCGCAGCCACCAGTCCTGCGTAACGCGGCCCTCGGCCGCCAGGTCCACGAACTGGCGGCACAGCGTCTCCGGCACGCCGAGGGGGATGCCGTTGGTCAGCACCACGATGGCCGCGTTCAGCGCCGGCACCAGCGTGAAGGCGGTGGCCGCGCCCAGCATGAAGGCGCCGGAATGGCAGATGAACTCCAGCCCTGCCTCGGTGGCACCGAGGTTGAAGCCGTAGCCGTAGTGCCCGCCCGGGGCCTGTGGCTCCCACAGGGGCTGCAGCGCCGTCGTGGCAATCAGGTTGCGGCCCTGCCAGCGGCCCCGCGCCAGCAGCAGGGCGAGCCAGCGCGCCATGTCGCGCACGCTGGAGCTGGCACCACCGGCGGGTGATTGCGCATTGGCGTTGAAGGGCAGGCCCTCTGCCCAGCCGCCGTCCGGTGTGCGCACGTGGCCCCAGGCGCGGTTGTGCTGCGCAGTGAATTCCTCATAGACCGAGGTGGTGCGCGCCATGCCCAGGGGCGCATACAGGCTGGTGCGTGACAGGCTGGCCCAGTCCTGCCCGGCGGCCTGCGCCACGCCCTGGGCGGCGGCCGTCAGGCCCATGTTGGTGTAGGCGTAGGTGCTTCCCAGCGGCGCCGTGCGCAGCAGGCGCAGCCGCCGCATTACCTCGAAGGCGCTGTAGCCCAGTTCCTGTAGCTTGTCGCCGGCGTGGTCGGGCAGGCCGCTGCGGTGGGCGTAGAGGTCGCCCACGGTGAGGCGCTGCGTGGCCTGCGCGTCCGACAGGGCGAACCAGGGCAGCAGGTCGCGCATGCGGCTGTCCCAGCCGACCCGCCCCAGGCTCACCTGGCGCGCCACCACCGTGGCGCCCAGCGGCTTGGACAACGAGGCGAGCTGGAACACCGTGTCGCCATCCACGGCACCGCGGTGGCCCAGGCGGCGCACGCCCAGGCCCTGGGCGGCGATGGTCTGGCCGCCATGCACCACGGCCCAGGCCAGGCCCGGAACGCCGGTGGCGCGCTGCAACTGCCGCGCCAGCGCGGGCAACTGGCGCGTGGCTTGCAGGACGCGGCCGCGCGCCTCGGCGGCATGCACGGAGGGCAGCGCCATGCCGCCGCCCAGGGCCAGGGCGTGGGCGAGCGCCTGGCGGCGTGTCAGCGAAGCGGGCATGGAAACCTCCTGTGTCCAAAGGGACCGCCAGTATCGGGCCCGGCCGAGGCCGGGGGAATCCGGGGCATCGCCAATGACACGAACTTCGTGTTGCACGAACTTCGTGTAAACTGCCCGGCATGAAGAACCTCACCATCACCGTGGACGATGGCGTGCTCGAATGGGCGCGCATCGAAGCCGCGCGCCGCGGCACCAGCGTGTCGCGCATGGTGGGCGATTTCCTGGCCGAGATGCAGCGCCGCGAGGATGCCTACGAGCGCGCCTACCTGGCCTGGCGCACCGATGAGCGCACCTGGCACTCGGGCGCACTGCAGGCACCGGGCCGGGGCGGCCCGCGCGGCGCGGCGCTGTCGCGCAAGGCGCCGGCATGAGCGCGGTGTTCGTCGATACCTCGGCGCTCATCGCCGCCGAGGACGGGGCCGATGCGGTCCTGCAAGGCGCCCTCTGCGCCTGGCTCGACCACCTGTGGCGCACGCGCAGCGGCTGCACCAGCATGCAGGCGCTGGCCGAGTTCTACGACGACGTGACCACCCGCCCCGAGGGCGCCATGCCGCAGGGCGATGCGCGCGCCGCCATCCGCCGCTACCACGCCTGGACGCCCTGGCAGACCGACGCCGCCACGCTGGAGACGGCCTGGGCCATCGAGGCGCGCCACCAGTTGGCCTTCGGCGACTGCCTGGCGCTGGCTGCCGCCCAGCACAGCGGCTGCGCGCTGCTGCTGTCCACCACGCTGGCGCATGGCGCGGCGTTCGGCGGCGTGCAGGTCGTCCACCCCGCATTGCAGGCCCCCGGTGGGGAGGCCTCCGAACCATGACCGCCGCACTGACCGAAACCGCCCTGTCCTGCATCCGCGCCGACGTGCGCGCCATGCATGCCTACACCGTGCAGGCCGCCGACGGCCTGCTGAAGATGGACGCCATGGAGAACCCCTTCGGCCTGCCGCCCGCGCTGCAGGCCGCCCTGGGCCAGCGCCTCGGCGCCCTGGCGCTGAACCGCTACCCGGGCCCGCGCACCGAGGGGCTGCGCGACGCGCTGGCGCGGCACGCGGGCATGCCCGAGGGCTGCGCGCTGGTCCTGGGTAACGGCTCGGACGAGCTCATCAGTCTGGTGGCCCTGGCCTGCGCGCGGCCCGGCGCGCAGGTGCTGGCGCCGCTGCCAGGCTTCGTCATGTACGGCATGAGCGCACAGCTCCAGGGCCTGGGCTTCACCGGCGTGGCGCTCACGCCCGATTTCGCGCTCGACGCGGCGGCGATGGAGGCCGCCATCGCGCAGCACCGCCCGGCCATTACCTACATCGCCTACCCGAACAACCCCACGGCCACGCTGTGGGACGACGCGGCGGTGCTGCGCACCATCGACGCGGCAGGCGCGCAGGGCGGCATCGTGGTCATCGACGAGGCCTACCAGCCCTTCGCCAGCCGTACCTGGCTCGACCGCATGCGCGCCGAGCCGGCGCGCCACGGCCATGTGCTGCTGATGCGCACACTCTCCAAGTTCGGCCTGGCCGGCGTGCGCCTGGGCTACCTCATCGGCCCGGCGGCGCTGGTGCAGGAGATCGACAAGGTGCGCCCGCCCTACAACGTGAGCGTGCTCAACGCCGAGGCCGCGCTGTTCGCGCTGGAGCATGCCGATGTGTTCGCCGCCCAGGCCGCCGAGCTGCGCGCCGGGCGCGACTGGCTGGTGGCGCAGCTGCGCGCGCTGCCGGGCGTGCTGAAGGTGTGGGACAGCGAGGCCAACATGGTGCTGCTGCGCGTGCCCGATGCCGCACGCACCTTCGAGGGCATGAAAAACCGCAAGGTCCTCGTCAAGAACGTTTCTACAATGCACCCATTGCTGGCGGGCTGCCTGCGCCTGACGGTCGGCAGCACCGCCGACAACGCCCAGATGCTCGCCGCGCTCCAGGCCTCCCTATGACGTCTTCCGCACTCGTTCCCTCCGCCGCCATGGCCCGCACGGCCGAAGTCAGCCGCACCACGGCCGAAACCCGCATCCACGTGCGCGTCAACCTCGACGGCAGCGGCGAAGCCCGCCTCAACACCGGCATCGGCTTCTTCGACCACATGCTCGACCAGATCGCGCGCCATGGCCTGATCGACCTGGAGGTGCGCTGCGACGGCGACCTGCACATCGACGGCCACCACACCGTGGAAGACGTGGGCATCACCCTGGGCCAGGCCTTCGCGCGCGCCGTGGGCGACAAGAAGGGCATCCGCCGCTACGGCCATGCCTACGTGCCGCTCGACGAAGCGCTGTCGCGCGTGGTGGTCGATTTCTCGGGCCGCCCGGGGCTGCACCTGCACATCCCGTTCACGGCGGCGAGCATCGGCGGCTTCGACACCCAGCTCACCTACGAGTTCTTCCAGGGCTTCGTGAACCACGCGGGGGTCACGCTGCACATCGACAACCTCAAGGGCATCAACGCGCACCACCAGTGCGAGACGGTGTTCAAGGCCTTCGCGCGCGCGCTGCGCGCGGCGCTGGAGCTCGACCCGCGCAGCGCGGGCGTCGTCCCCTCGACCAAGGGTTCGTTGTAGAAAATATTGATGAAAAGTGCCTCTGACGCTTACTGAGTAAGCGCTGGCAGCTATGAAAATGGAAGCAAAAACCGTTGCGGTGGTGGACTATGGCATGGGCAACCTGCGTTCGGTCTCGCAGGCCGTGCAGGCTGCCGCCGAGGGCTCGGGCTGGCAAGTCGTCGTGACGGCCCGGCCCGAGGCCGTGCGCGCCGCCCAGCGCGTGGTGCTGCCGGGCCAGGGCGCCATGCCCGACTGCATGCGCGAGCTGCGCGAATCCGGCCTGCTGGAGCCGGTGCTGGAGGCCGCTGCCACCAAGCCCCTGTTCGGCGTGTGCGTGGGCATGCAGATGCTGCTCGACCACAGCGAGGAGGGCGACGTGGCCGGCCTGGGCCTGATTCCCGGCCAGGTGCGCCGCTTCGACCTCGCCGGGCGCCTGCAGCCCGACGGCAGCCGCTACAAGGTGCCGCAAATGGGCTGGAACCGCGTGCACCCGGTGCCGCACGGCGGCGTGCTGCACCCGGTGTGGGACGGCATTCCCGACGGCGCGTACTTCTACTTCGTGCACAGCTTCTACGCCCGGCCGCTGGATGCCGCGCACTGCGCGGGCGAGTCCGACTACGGCGGCCGCTTTGCGGCGGCGGTGGCACGCGGTAATATTTTCGCCACGCAATTCCACCCCGAGAAAAGCGCCGGCCACGGCCTGCGGCTGTACCGCAACTTCCTGCACTGGAATCCCTGAGAGCGTTTTTTCCCTGGGCGGCGAAGGCGCCCGTTTTTTCTTCTTTCCACCCATCCGCACGACCATGCTGCTCATTCCCGCCATCGACCTCAAGGACGGCCACTGCGTTCGCCTCAAGCAGGGCGATATGGACCAATCGACCACGTTCGGCGAAGACCCGGCCGCGATGGCGCGCAAGTGGGTCGCCGCCGGCGCGCGCCGCCTGCACCTGGTGGACCTGAACGGCGCCTTTGCCGGCCAGCCCAAGAACCACGGCGCCATCAAGTCCATCCTCAAGGAGGTGGGCGGCGAGATCCCGGTGCAGCTCGGCGGCGGCATCCGCGACCTCGACACCATCGAGAAGTACATCGACGGCGGCATGCGCTACGTCATCATCGGCACCGCCGCGGTGAAGAATCCCGGCTTCCTGAAGGACGCCTGCAGCGCCTTCGGCGGCCACATCATCGTCGGCCTCGACGCCAAGGACGGCAAGGTGGCCACCGATGGCTGGAGCAAGCTCACCGGCCACGAGGTGGTGGACCTGGCGAAGAAGTTCGAGGACTGGGGCGTCGAGTCGATCATCTACACCGACATCGGCCGCGACGGCATGCTCTCGGGCATCAACGTCGAGGCCACGGTCCGGCTGGCGCAGGCACTGAGCATTCCGGTGATCGCCTCGGGCGGCCTGGCGGGCATGGCCGACATCGAGCAACTGTGCGCCGTCGAGTCCGAGGGGGTGGAGGGCGTGATCTGCGGCCGCGCCATCTATTCGGGCGACCTCGACTTCGCCGCCGCGCAGGAACGCGCCGATGAGCTGACGGTTTAAGCGTCTTTTTCGCTGCCAGGGCGCTTGCAGCAAGCGCGGGCAGCTATCATTTTCGAGGCCCTCTGCCGTGCAAGCGGCAGAGGGCCTCGCCGTTTCAGCAGGACGGCAGGGCGCGGCTCTTGTTGATCGCGTCCACCGTGCCCAGCAACTGGGTCCAGTACGTGGGCAGCTTGGCCCAGGGGTTGCCGGTATCGGTGGCGTAGTCGTATTCCAGGTCGGTGACGTAGACGACGCCGGCGTTCGTGCGGGCCAGGTCGGCGGTCTTCACCGCGTTCTGCATGGCGGTGCAGGTGCCGGCGTTGTGCGCCAGCATGACCTGCGCGCTGTTCGCCCGGTCGTAGACCCAGGTGTTGCCGGGCTGCGGGTCGATGCTGCGGTACGCCGCCTCCTTGCCCTCGAACGTGACCAGCGCGTTGGCCACTCCGGCATACGCCGCCGAGGGGAAGGTGCCGGGGTTGCCGATCACGCGCAGGTTCGGATTGATGCCCTTGATGTAGCTGTAGATGTCGCGGTAGAAGTCGAGCCGGTTGGTGCCGGAGGCCATTTCGTCGAGGAAGATGCCTTCGATGGACGGGTAATAGGTGAGGTAGTTGTCGATGTTCGCCTTGACGTCGGCCACCGAGCGCTTGCCGTCGCCGTAGGCGGTGGAGACGTAGCCGATCACCTTGCCGCCCTGGGCCTTGAAGGCCGTGATGGCCTCGGTGAACTTGGCGTCTTCCTTGGTGAAGATGCCGTTGTTCGGGTTCAGGATGGCGGTGATGCGCACGTCGGGGTAGCTCTTGGCGCCGCTGACCAGGGTGTCCCAGGGGGAGTCCTTGCCGGGGCTGAAGTAGGCCGGCACCAGCACTTCCAGCGGCTCGCGCTTGGGCCGGATGTACAGCGTGCGGCTGACGCTGGCCGACTGGCTGGACACGGTGGCCGTGGCCTGCACCTGCAGCGGGCCGATCTGGTTGCCCTGGAGCGTGGAGGTCGCCTTGCCGCCCACGGTCATGGCCTGCACCGGCGCGAAGCTGGCGGCGGCGCCGTTGAAGGCCACGGGCGTGTTGTTGGCCGCGGGGTTGCCGTTCACGTCCACGCGCACTTCCAGGTACACGGGGGTGTTGGCGTCGTACACGTTCAGCGCCGCGGCGGGGCTGGTGAACGCCAGGTCGATCTGCTGCGTCGGCGTGGGGGTCGGCGTGTTGCCGCCGGAGTCGCTCGACCCGCCGCCCCCGCAGCCCGCCAGTGCGGCGGTCAGGGCCAGCAGGGGTGCCGCGAGGCGGTAGGGGGCGCGTGGTGTGTGGTGCATGGGGAGGGATTCCAGGGAGTTGGCGGGAATGCCGCGATTGTGACGGCGCGCGGGCCTCTATTGCAGCATGAAAGTCTGGTATTCGAGCTGGTTCAGGCGGCGCGTCAGCAGGGCCAGGCCGGTGCCCAGCGTCAGCAGCGTGGCCAGCGCGAAGCCGTAGCCGTACAGGGCCGCGCCGTACAGCAGCGTGTAGCCCGTGAGCAGCACGTTGAGCAGCACGAACTGGGCGCACAGCAGCAGCACGGTGCGCCGCTGGTCGAGGTAGAAGAAGACGTTGAGCACCGCCATCAGCCCGACCTGCAGGCCCGCGCCGACCACCTGCACATGCAGCAGCGGCAGGTACAGGCGCGAGATGCCCAGGGCGTCGAGCAGCGCCGGGCCGGCCACGAAGGTGGTCAGCACGGCCAGGGTCTGGATCTTGGCGATCTCGCCGAGGCCCTGCTGGATGGAATACACCATCTCGTCGCGCATCGACTCGATGTATTCCAGCGAGCCGCCGCTGCGCACGGCGTCGTAGAACTTGTCGTAGTACTCGACGAAGTCGGTCTCGATGCGCACCAGGAACACCGCCATGCCGGGGATGATCGACAGGTAGGACAGGAACACCGGCAGGTCGTAGATGAGCGACGCGCGCAGGCTGCCGATGATCTCGTCCGAGGTGGGCGGGAAGAACCAGAACATGAACTTGTCGGCCCAGATGCCCAGGTTGTAGAGAAAGCCGATGGCGATCAGCGAGGGGTAGAGCTTGTCGCGCTGCAGGAAGTCGAACGCCACCAGGCGCCTGGCGGGGCTGAATTCCTTCACCACCAGCAGCCACATGCCTGCCAGCAGCACGTAGTGGCCCAGCACGAAGCCACCCAGCAGCCCTTCCAGCCCCCAGGCGCGCATCAACAGGGAGGCCGCCACGATCAGCCCGTACGACAGGCCAAACAGCGCGACGATGGCCTTGTAGCGCTTCATGCCCGACAGCAGCACTGTGAGCACCCAAACGCCGCACAGCAGCGTGAAGCCGGCCAGCATCAGCAACCGGTACAGCAGGCTTTGCCCGGGCAGCAGCACGAACAGCGCCAGCGAGCCGAGCAGGCCTGCGCCGATCAGCACGAACACCATCAGGCCGTGCAGGTTGGGCAGGACGAGCTGCCTTTGCTTCTCGAACAGCCGGTCCGAGATGAAGCGGGTGAACGCCAGCTGCACCAGTCCGGTGTAGATCAGGCTGCAGGCAACGAGGTAGGTGACCGAGGTCTGGAATTGCGTCACCAGGTGGCCGGGCACCACCACGCTGGCACTGAAAATGCCGATGAGCAGGATGCCGACGATGGACAGCACCCAGGGCCCGGAGCCGATGACACCGGCGTAGGCGTAGGCCTGCACCAGCCCCAGCAGGGTGTTCTTGCGCAGCATGTGGCGCAGCTCGAATCCTATGCCTGCCATGCGGGGTCTCCGGGGGCGTGGGGTGCTGGGGGTGTGCGCTCCAGCGCGGTTTCATAGACCTTGCGGTAGCGCGCGAACATCAGCGTGTCGGTGTAGTAGCGCTCCACGCGGGCAATGGCGGCCTGGCTCGCCGCCTGCCAGGCGGCGGTGTCGCCGAGCAAGGCCAGCGCCGCGTCGGCCAGGCGCTGCGGGTCGGCGATCGGCACCACCATGCCGGAATGGCCCAGCGCGCGGTCCTCGTCGTCCAGCCCTTCCACCAGCTGGTGGCACGAGCCGACGTCGGTCGTCACTGTGGGCACCCCGGCTGCGTAGCCTTCGAGCAGCACCAGCGGCAGGGCCTCGCTGATGGAGGACAGCACCACCAGGCCGATCTGCGGCATCAGGGCCTCGACGCGCTGGAAGCCCAGGAAGTGGATGTGTTCCTGCAGCCCCAGGCTGCGCACCAGGTTATGGCACTCGGTGGCGTAAGCCGGGTCTTCGTCCTCGGGCCCGGCGATCCAGCCCTGTGCGTCGGGGCGCTGGTTGACCACGCGGCGCATGGCGCGGATGAAGGTTTTGATGTCCTTGATGGGCACCACGCGGCCGATCAGGCACAGCACGGGCGGCGGCGCCTCGGGGCGCTGCGTGCGCAGCGGCGCGAAGCGTGCCAACTGAATACCGTTGGGAATGTTGAAAGTGCGCTCAGCAGGTGCGCCATCGAGCACCTGGCGCAGCCGGTTGGCTTCGTACAGCGCGATGATCGGGTCGGCGCAGTGGTAGCAGTAGCGGCCCATCCACTCGAAGAACTGGATCCACATCTGGCGGAAGTACGACAGCTCGGTCGGGTCGCGCTGGAAGATGTTGCGGTTGTCGCGGATCCACTCGCTTTTGAACAGGTCGATCTTGCGTTCCTTGGTGTAGATGCCGTGCTCCGACAGGATCAGCGGCGTGCCGCGCGTTTGCGCCATCAGGCCGCCCAGGAAACCGGCGTAGCCCGTGGAGGCGCAGTGCACCGCGCGCACCGGAATGAGCTCGTGCGCCACCCGCGCCAGCATCCACAAGGGCTGGTACATGATGCGCACGGTCCAGAAGAAGTCCACGAACGACGGGTCGGCGCAGTGCTTGCGGTAAATGTCGCAGATGATGTTCCAGGCGCTCTGGCTGTAGAGAAAGTCCTCCAGCCGCAGGGCGCCGCCGGGCAGCAGCTCCAGCGCGGCTTCGCGGAATGCGTCCATGGCGCGGGGGCTGTCCATGCCCTCGCTGAAGGCGTCGATCAGGCGCAGCGCCAGGGCTTCGCCGCGTTCGCTGCCCTTGCGCGGCGCAGGCTGCTGGTGCCAGTGGATGGGCGCGTAGAGGTAGTGCTCCTCGAAGTGCACCACGTTGTCGGGCAGGGGGTAGCGGAATTCGCCGTAGTCTTCGCGCCGGCTGCCCAGGAAAACGATGGCGAAGCGGTATTCCGGGTAGGCCCGGATGATCTGGTTGATCCAGCTCGACACACCACCGCTGACGTAGGGAAATGTGCCCTCAAGCAGCAGGGCAATGTCGGCTGACTGCGCCTTGGGGTGGGTCATGGCTGGTTCCAGTAGTCGATCACGGGGCGCAGGCGTGGCAGGGCGCCCCACTGCCCCAGCTCCTGCATGAGCGCGCGCGTCTGGGCGAAGTCGCCGCGCTCGAAACACAGCTCGGCCTGGTAGGGCAGTACCCGGGTCGCCGGCAGGCCGAGTGCGCGCGCCTGCGTGTAGGCGGCTTGCGCGGCATCTGCATGCCCCTGGGCGTGCAGCAGCCGCCCCTTGCGCAGGATCAGCGGGGCGTTGTCGCCCTGGGTCTGCAGCACCTGCTCGCAGTAGCGCAGCGATTCCTTGATGGCATGCTCGCGCAGGTCGCCCTGCACCAGCTCTTGGTAAATTAGTTCCCAGTACAGGTCCGACAGGCGCCGCGCCGACTCCAGCGCACGGGCGCCGGTGGCGTCCTCGGCCTGCGCGGCGCTCAGGGCATCGAGCTCGCTGTCGATGGCGCGGTTGATGCGCTTTTCCAGGTTGTCCAGCATGCCGTAGGCAAGCAGGCGCAGGTCTTCGCTCGGGTCGCTCAGTACCGAGCGCAGCAGCGGCGATGCCGTGCGTCCCGAGACGTACTGCAGCGCCGCCATGGCACGCAAGCGCGCCTGCAGCGGCGCCTGGGTGTTACCCAGGAACGAGCGCAGGCCGACGTGGCGAAAACTCCCCTGGCGGCGCTGGTGCTGGTCGAACTCCGGCATCTGCAGGGACTCGAAATCCTCCTGCGTCTGGCCCTGGCGGTACAGGCGCAGCACGACGAACGCGGCCACGACACCCAGGAAACCGGCCACGGGCACCGCGTAGCTGCAGGCCACCATCAGCAGCAGGGCGGCCCAGCGCGGGCTGGCCAGGCGCTTGGGCAGCAGCGGCAGCAGCGTTAGCGACAGGGCCACGCTGGCCGCCGCGTGCAGCAGCAGGTAGCTGAGCAGTGCGCCGTCAGAGCGCTCCTGCAGCAGGATCAGCGTGCTCCAGGCGCTGAGCTCCAGCCCCAGTGCCGACAGGCCGAGCTTGAGGTTAAGCATGGGCGATGCCGTGGATGTGGCGCACCGTTTCGATGGGTGCGTTGCTGTCGAGCGCGACCACGTGGGCGAAGACGCCGGCCTCGGCCAGCGACTGGTCGTTCTTCTGGTGCATCCAGCTCTCCAGCCGTGCGATGTAGCCCTCGGCCGTGGCGGCGTCGCCCAGGGGCATCAGCACCGCCAGCACCTCGCGCTGCGGCGCTTCGATGCGCCAGATCTCGTCCAGCTCGCGCTTGAGGCGCTGGATCTGCTGCGGGATGCCCTGCGAGACGGCGCGCGCGTGGAACTCCAGCGCCACGAGGATGCTGGGCACGCCGGTGCTGGCGTGGATGTGCGCCAGGCGCTGTACCTCGAAGGCGAACAGCGCCGGGCAGCCGGGAAACTCCTGCACGATGGGCCGGGCCAGCGTTTGCACCGACAGGCCGTCGGTGTAGTAGCCCAGCAGCAAGTGGATGGTCTGCAGGTTTTCTGCCTGCAGCGCGAAAAAAGGCAGCTCCTCGACCACGAGCAGGCCGTACAGCTCGCCCGCCAGGTCCAGCAACGGCGCCACGACGAGGTAGCGCGATTCGCGCTGGGCGGCCAGAGTTTGGCTGATGTGGCACAGCTTGCGCGTTTGCAGCGCCTGCTGCACCAGCGGGTCGTCCGCCTGCAGGGCGGTGGCTGTGCCGATGCTGGCCAGTGCCTGCGGCACGGGCTGGTCGCCCGCGACCGGGTACACCGCGGCGGATTCGAGCTGGCAGTACTGCGCCAGCAGGCGCAGCAGGGTGGCCGGGCCTTCTGCCTCGGCGCGGTCGCTGCGGCCGACCTCGCGCAGGGTGGAGAGCGCGTCGCGCATCGACATGGGGCGGCCAATGAGCTCCTGCTCCAGCCGGTCGTGCGACAGGCGCAGCAGGTAGTGCTGGCGCACCAGGTGTTCCAGGCGCTGGTCCAGGTACAACTGCAGGGTTTCCGCGCGCCGCGTGCGTGCGTGCCACAGGCTGGAGAACTCGCCGACCAGCAGCACCAGGATCAGGCCGCCCAGGAAGTACATCTGGGGGAAGGCGTCGAAGTGGCCCAGGTTGAGCGCCAGCCATCCTGCCAGCAGCACGCAGGCACCACCCAGTCCGGCCATGGGGCCGTAGCGCAGCGCCAGCACCACGGGGGCCAGCCACGGCCAGGGAAAGGCGCCCCGTGCCTGCAGCGGGTCCTCGGGCGCCCAGAGCAGGCCCAGCGCCAGCGCGATCAGCGGCAGCGCCAGGGTCTCGCCCGCCATGACGGTGGGACGGGTGCTGGCGGTGGCGAGCTTGCCCAGCAGGTGCACGGGCAGGTGCAGCGCCTTGCCATTGCCTGCCAGCGGGCCATCGGCCTGGTGCGCTATCTGGCGCCGCGTGGTGCTGGGGGCGGGGGAAGCGGTAGGGTCAGCGGCCATGGTACGGCCGATCAACGGGCACCCGAGAGGCCCGATTGCAGCAGCTTGCGGATCAGCTTCTGCGCGACGGCGGACAGCGCCTCGCGGCTCCAGCCGCTTTGGCCGCCAGAGCCGCTCCACAGGATGTCGCCCGTGGTCACGTCAAGAATCTGCAGCGTGACGCCAGCGGCGGGCTCGCCGTCCACGCCGACCTTGTAGCGCCACTCCTCCACGGTGCCCGCCAGTGCGTAGCGGATCTTTTGCTCGCGTGCCCAGTTCAGGGCATCGTTCATGCGGGCGCTGTCACCGGCGTTGAACAGGGCTTCCTGCTGCGTGGTGCTGGGCGCGCGCCGCACCGCGCCCACGTCCTGGGCGTGCAGCAGGGCCTGGGCGATGGCCTCGGCGCGGTTGCCGGCCAGCGGCGTTTCGGTGTGGTTGGCGAAGGGCAGCACGACCCAGCTGGACTGCCGTTCCAGCGCTGGCGGTGTGCCGCGGTCGATGGTGGAGCAGGCCGCCAGCAGCAGGAACGCGCCAGCGGTGGCCAGCATGCGCAGGCGGCGGGTGAGCGATGGGCGAGGGAGCATGTGGTTTCTCATTGGGAAGCTCTGGAAAGAGGCGGTGTGGGCGTGTGCAGCATGGGATGACTCTTTTTTTGATAGCTGCTAGCGCTTTTCCGGTAAGGGTTAGAGGCCATTTTCATTCAAACTCAAAAATGGAGCCGGTACGACAGTTGCAGGGAACGCGTCAGGCCCAGCGATTGCACGCCGGACTTGGTCAGGCTCCAGTCCAGGTTCAGGTGGTCCGGGCCGAACACGCTGCCCGACACCCCCAGCCGCAGCCCGTAGCCAGGGCCCAGGCTGCTGTGCCAGGTGCGGCTCACGCTGGCGTAGGGGCGCATGGCGCGCGTGTATTCCTGCGCGTAGCGCATGTTGCTGGACAGTTCGACGCCGTAGAAGCGAAAGCTCTCGGGCAGGAAGAGGTCCGGCCCCATGGCCGTGCCGGGCGGCAGCAGGTTTTGAAACTGCTGGCCCTGCGGGCCGAGGAAGTTGCCGGGGTCGCGGCGCTCGAACGCATGGCGGGACCAGAACGCTCCGAACGCCAGTCCGGGTGCGTCCTGCCGGTAGGTGTGGCTGTACTGGAGCGAACTGTGGCGCCCAGTGCCCACCACGGCGCCGGTCTGCAGCATGTAGCGCTCGGCCCAGTGCGTGAGCGTGAACTGGTCCTGGCGTGTGGCCTGGTAGCGCAGGTTTGTCGCGGCGCGGTCCTTCATGCCGCCGATGCGCAGCGCCAGGCTTTCCTCGCTGGGCTGCTGGGTGCCGACTTCGCCGCCCAGGGTCAGCCGGTTGTCCAGGCGCTGCTCATGGGCCAGCAGCCGCGGGTAGGTGGTGGCGTAGCCGTGCCGTGCGGCGGCGCGCAGCTGGGTTTCGCCGTCGGTGTGGCGCCAGCGCACCAGCACCTGCGCCACTTCCTCGTCGGGCACGTTGCGCAGCAGGTTCGGCGCCGTGTGCAGGCGGCGGACGCTGGTGAGCTCCATGTCGAGCGACAGCCGGGGGCTGACCGCCAGGTGCAGCAGCGCGGCGTTGCGCACCTCGTCCATGCCGCCGAGCTGGCTGTACTGCGTGCTGGCGCCTGCCTGGTCGCTGAAAGCCAGCAGGTTCTCGGTGAGCTGCAGGTGCAGCGGGGCATCGTCGTGCTGGTCGTGCTGGGTTTCGAAAGCGGCGCTCTGGGCCAGGCGCACGTCATGCACGGCAGCGGCTGCGTTCACGCGGTCGTAGCGCGGCAGGCGCTCGTCGAATTCCTGCAGCAGCTGGCCCGTGGCGGCCTTGTCGTCCTCGGCCAGGGCCACGGTGATGTCGGCCCACAGCGGGCGGTTGGCGCGCAGTCCGTGGGCGCGCGCGTACTGGTGCCACAGGTAGCCGCGCTCGGCGGTGTATTCGCCCGCGTCCTGCAGCCAGCCGATGGCGGTTTCCGCCGCCGCGTTCGACAGGCTGTCTTCCGCATCCTGGTCCAGGCGCAGCAGCTCGCGCAGGATGGCCAGCGCTGGATCGCCGGGCCGCTGCGTCATCAGCAGGCGTGCGCGTGCGATGCGCCGCGTGGTGTCCAGCCCCTCCTCGGTCAGCCAGCGCTGGCGTGCCTCGGCGGCCGAGGTCGCATGCATCTGCTGGCGCTGCTGCGCTAAAAGGTGGCGGCGCAGGCGCCAGGCCTGGTCGGCCTGCTGGTTTTGGTCCAGCGCGTCGGCATAGTTCATGAGCCACAGGAAGTCGCTCTGGCGCGCGTGCAACTGCGGCGTCAGGTAGCGGTCCAGCGCCGTCTGCGGCAGGGAGAGGGCCTGGTAGGCAGAGGCCAGGGAGTCGTGCAGCTCCGGGTCCGCGCTCCAGCGAACCTCGTGGGTGGCGAGCAACTGGCGCAGCGCTGCAGCGTCGTTGCTGTCAATGAACAGCCAGAGCAGGGCGCTGCGCATGTCGGTGGAGCTGGGGGCGGCGCGCAGGCCGTTCTCGAAGTAGGCGCGCGCGCGGCCGGTGGCGCCGGTGTTCTGGTAGTAGGTGCCAGCCAGGCGCAGGTACTCGGGCGTGGCGAGCAGCGCGGCGGCGGCCTGCCGCTGTGCGGTCGTGGGGGCGTCCACGTCGTGCACCAGGCGGGCGGTGTCGGCCCAGCGGCTGCGGCTGACGTGGAAGGTGAGGGCGTCCACCAGGTATTCCGGTTGGGCGTAGCGCTGCCACGCCATTTCGCTGATACGCGCTGCCTCCAGCGGGTAGTCGCTGCGCAACAGGCGCACCAGCGCCTCGAAGTCGGAGGGCTCGGCCTCGGGCAGCGTGATGAGCTTGCGGTAGGCCTCCACGGCCAGGGCCTGGCGCTGGCGGCTGTCGGCCAGCTGGCCGGTGAGGCGCCAGTAGTCTCGGGCCTGTGCCTGCGGCACATCGCCGTGGCGTGCGGCTTCCAGCCAGGGCAGTCCGAGCTGTGGTTGGCGCAGCAGCAGGGCCAGCACGGCGGCCTGCATGGCGCGCTGGGGTGTCAGGGTGCCGGGCTGGGCGAAGAGCTTGCGCCACTGCTGCAGCGCCAGTTCGGGTTGTCCGGCCCGCTCGGCCAACTGGGCGAGCAGTTCCTGGGCCTCGATGCCTTGGCCGTGCGCCTGCAGGTAGTCGATGGCGTGCTGGGGCTCGCCCAGGCGTTCGTAGGCATCCACCAGTTCGCGCACCAAGCGCATGTCGGACGGGCGGCTGCGCAGCTGGTACAGCAGGGCCTGGGCCAGCGCGGCGTCGTCGAACTGTCCGGGGGCGATGCGCAGCACCGCCTGCCAGGCATCGGGGCGCTGCGTCTGCTGCGCGATGGCGAGCCAGTTCTCCAAGGCCACGTCGGCGCGCTCCGTCCATTCCGACACCCGCGCCAGGCGCTCGCGCCAGGCGATGTCCTGTGGCCGCTGGCGCACGGCGGCGCGCGCAATGGCCCAGGCGTCGTCCTGCTTGCGGTTTTCCAGGAAAACCTCGTAGGCCAGGCTGTAGACCTTGTCATCGAAGGGCAGGCCAGGTGCGTGGGGCTGCGCTGTCGCTTTGCCTTCGGCTGCGCGCACCATGCGCCAGGGGCCAAGCGCCGGGCTGGCCATGCTGCCCGGGGGCAGCAGCCAGTGCGCACCGTCGTCGAACACGGGCGCTGGGCGCGGTGCCTGCGCGCGCAGTGCGGCGGGCTGCATGAACGGACGGGCTGCCACCTGCGGTGGGGCCGGTGCGTCCTCGGCGGGCCGCAGCAGGGCCATGCGCAGGAGCTTGCGCACGTAGCGGTCGGCCACGTCCGGTCGCGCAGCGGCGCGGGCCAGCTCGGTCATGCGCAGCAGCACCTGGGGGTCATCGATGAGTACGCCGATCTCCCGCTCGCCCAGTGCCACCGCGTCGGCCAGCCGGTTGCCGGACTGCAGTGCGTCCAGGGCGGCGAGGAAGTAGGCCTTAGCGCGCTGCGGATCGGTGGTGGTGCGCCGCGCCAGGATGTAGAGCTGGGCGCAGGTTTCGTAGTCGGAAACGCCCAGGGCCTCGCGCGCGGCCTGTTCGTACATGCGGGCGGCTTCTTCGGGGTCGGCCTGCCGTGCGGCCAGTTCACGCGCGCTCTGTTGCGCGAAGGCCGGGTCGTGGAATTGCGCGCCCCACTGGCCCAGGCGCGCCAGCCGGTCGGCGGGCCAGTCGTAGCGGCGCAGTGCCTGCAGCTTCTGCTTCATGACCGGGCGCAGGCGGACGCGCTCCTTGCTATCCGCGGCGAGGGCGATGTACCCGGCGTAGTCGAGTTCCCAGTCCAGCCATGCCAGCTCGCGCTGGATCTGCGGGTCGGAACTGCCGCGCACGCGTTGCAGCTCCTCGCGCGCCTCGGGCAGTTCCCCCAGCAGCAGGTGCTGGCGCGCCAGCAGCAGGTGCAGTTGCATGTTGGTCGGGTCGCTGCGCAGCAGGTTCTCCAGATACACCACCGACAGCGCGATGTCGGTGTCCGCCGTGGCCGTGGCCAGGCGCCGCTCCAGATCCTGCCGCGGATAGAGCAGCCAGAGCGCACCGCTGATCAGGCCGGCCAGCAGCACGATCAGCCAGGCTGGGGCCAGGACTGGCCGCTCAGCGGGCTGGGCATTGAACCTGGATGTCTGCTGCAGCATGGGAGAGCCGGTAGGCGCGCGCGGCAGGGCCGGAGGCACGGGATGAAGAAAGGGGGCTGAGCGCACGGCCATCGGCGCGCACCTGGCAGGCGCCAGCGTCGCGCAGGCTGAACTCCAGTGGCGCATGGCCTTGCAGCGAGAAGCGTACCGACGCGCCCTCGGCCTGCCAGGCAGTCAGGCGCGCATTGGCCTCGTACAGCGAAGGGCGTGCGGCGGGCGGGGCGGCTGTGGCGGTGCGCAGCCAGGCGTCGCCGCCCGTGAGGTGCACGTAGTTGCCTTCGGGGCCTTCGCGCCAGCCGGCCACGCCCTGGCTCGTGGCCGGCAGCGGTGTACCGAGGGCAGCGGGAAGGCGTACGGTGCGCAATGCGCCATTGCCGCGGATGCGCCAACCTGCGCCATCGCGTGCGATGGCCATGCCATGCCAGTCCTGCACCTTGTAGATGTACTCCGAAGGGAAAACCGGGTGCAGCGGCTGCGCCACGGCCCAGCTGTAGACCTTGTGCAATGCGTTCAGGCCGGCGCGTTTGCTGGCCGAGTACGTGTGGTAATAAATATCAACGGGCTTGAGGCGGCGCGGCGATTCGGTCAGCGCAAAAGTTTGCAGCACCCGTTGGTAGCCATAGAACGGCCCTTTCCACAGGGAGGTGTAGATGTTTTCGTTGGTGATCGGGGCGTACACCTGCAGGAAGCCGTTCTTCGTGATGCCCAGGGGGCCGACCTCGGTCAGCGTGGGCACGTTGTCGGTGATGGAGGTGTCCCCGCCGTTCATGTTCAGCAGCCCGGCGCGCTCGGTGATCTCCAGTGCCTCAGCATTGGGGGCGGTGTCGCCCGACCACAGCAGGATGCGCACTTTCTTGTCGGGTGGCGCCAGCCGCTCGTTGATGTACTGGCTCGACCCGACGATCTCGCGCCGCAGGTCCATGGTGTAGCCCGGCACGTGCAGGCCCTCGGCCGCCTCCGACTTGTCGCCGAAGACGCCGTGGCGCACCTTGGTGTCCCACAGGAACGGGTGCGAGAACGTGTGGCTGGCGATTTCCACATGCGGCAGCTGGAAGATCTTGCGTGCCACCTCTTCGAGCTGTGGGCTCAGTTCCGGGTACAGGCCGTGTGGCGCAGTTTCCGCCTCGATGACCGAGATGGCGTGGGGAATGCGGTACTTCTCAATGATCTCGCGCCGCATCACGTCGGCGGCCAGCGGGCTGCCGGCCAGTTCGGCGCGCGAGGCGAAGCCGTCGCCGTCCACGTGGGCGAACAGCATGCGGCGCCCGTTCTCGGTGGTGGCGTCGGGCACGGGCAGCGCGGGCAGGCGCAGGCTGCGCTGCAGCAACGCGAAAGGATCGGCCACCCAGTGCGAGAACTCGGTGCCGGGCACCTCGGCGGTCACGAACGGGTTGGCCAGGAAGCCGCCCCAGGGCATGAGGGCGCCGCCAAGGAACGCCTGGTCGCGTTCGTTGCGTAGCTCGACCAGCGGCTGCGCACCATCCGAAGGCGCTTGCGGGGCGTTCCAGACAAAGCGGGGGCCGTCGAGCGGCTCGGGGTCGGCCTCGAAACCGAGCAGCGGGCTGGTGTGCACGATGCGTTGCGGCCCGTTGGCCCGCACGGGCTGAATACCCAGCCGTTCCGACAGCGACTGCGTGAGTAGAAAGCCAAAGTCGCCCAGCACGAGCAAGGGCATTTGCTCGTCCAGCCGCGCCTGCAGCCAGCGCGCCAGGGGTGCCACGCGGTCCTCCGGCACATAGCCGGTGAACCAGGTCACTACCCCTGCGTAGCGGTCCCGGCCGATGGCGGGCGGCGCGCCCTCGCGGATGTCGGCGAAATCCACCACATAGCCGAGGTGGTTCAGCGGCATCTGCAGGAAGCGGTGCGCCAGCGAATAGTTGAGCGAGGGCGTCTCGGCGCCGTTGTAGACCACCAGCACGCGGCGCGGCACGGGCTCGATGCTGCCGATGCCGATGGTGGACAAGGCCGCGTCGCTGACCCAGGGAATGAACCCGTCGGCGGCGATGCGCGCGGCCGTGGCGCGCGCCAGCGCGCGGTCGTGCGGCGGCGCGTAGTCGATGGCCAGCACGGGCAGGCCGTCACGCTGCTGGATGGTACGCAGCTGCGCCTGCAGCCATGCGCGATCCTGGGGCGTGACGTCCTCGTAGCGCTGGGTGCGTGCGTTCCAGCCGCGGTACAGCGACTCGGCCGCCACCATCTCGATCTTGTCGCGCACGCGCGGCACGATGTCAAAGCCCCGGTTCAGGATGAGCCGGATGCCGGGAAAGCGCTGGTGCAGGGTCTCGATCACGCGCACCAGGCCGTCTTGCTGGGCCTGTTCGTCGAACTGCGCCGCCAGGCGGTAGGAATCCATGGTGTCTAGAAAGAAGCCCCGGTAGCCGCGCTCCCACAGCGGTGCCACCACCCGGCTGGCAAAGAAGTCGGGCCAGTCGGCCACGCTCTGGTCGATCACGTCGGACTGCCAGTCCTTGTTGCGCGCGAACTTCCAGGCCTGCGGAATGTCGGCGTAGTGCGCGCGCGCAGGCAGCACTTCGGTCACCGAGACGTAGGCGTAAAAGCGCGTGGGCGCGAGTTGCGCGCGGGCGTTGCCGGTGGGGTGGGCGGCGTGGTCCGGTTCGACGACCACGATGTCGAACGCGCGGAAGTCAGACAGCGGCAGCGCATTACCGTAGTACAGCGCGACGGCCGGCGTGGCGGCGTGCAAGGCGGTGGGCAGCAGCCCGCAGGCCAGCAGGTGCACGAGGCCTCGCCCCAGGCGCAGTCCGAGGCGCCGCGCCATGGCGAGCGTCGTCATTGCGATAGATTCAGTGGCGGGCAAAAGAGATCCTGGAGGCGGGGGCGAGCGGGGATTCTATTAAGATGCAAATAGATTTTGCAAATCATTCATTTGTTAACAATAGTTGAACTTTCTGCTGTGGTTTGTCACGGTGGTGCAGAAGAAAGAGGTGCCGTGTGATTCTTGTGACGGGTGGCTGTGGTTATATCGGCTCGCACCTCTGCGTGGCCCTGGCCCAGGCGGGTGAGCCGTACCTGGTGGTGGACAACTTCAGCAACAGCCGGCCCTCGGTGTTGGAACGGGTGGCGCGCATTACGGGCCAGGCGCCTGCCTTTGTCGAGGGTGATGTGCGCGATGTCGCTCTGCTGCAACAGCTGTTTGCGCGCCATGCTATCTCGGCGGTGGTGCACCTGGCGGCGTTCAAGGCCGTGGGCGAGTCGGTGCGCGAGCCGCTGATGTACTACGGCAACAACGTGGCGGGCACGGTGGCGCTGCTGCAGGCCATGCGCGACGCGGGCGTGCGCAGCATGGTGTTCTCCTCCTCGGCCACGGTCTACGGCGACCCGGCCAGCCTGCCGATCCGCGAGGACTTCCCGCTCTCGGCCACCAACCCCTACGGCTGGAGCAAACTGATGATGGAGCAGGTGCTGGCCGACGTGGCGGCGGCCGAGCCCGGCCTGTGGCGCATTGCGCGGCTGCGTTATTTCAACCCGGTGGGCGCGCACGAGAGCGGCCTGATCGGTGAGGACCCGCGGGGCATTCCAAACAACCTCTTGCCCTACGTGGCGCAGGTGGCCGCGGGGCAACGCGAGGCGTTGAGCGTGTACGGCAACGACTATCCCACCGTGGACGGCACCGGGGTGCGCGACTACATCCATGTCTGCGATCTGGCCGAGGGCCATGTGGCGGCGCTGCACTACCTGCGCCAGCACCCGGGCCTGCTCACGGTGAACCTGGGCACGGGCCAGCCGGTGTCGGTGCTGGAGATGGTGCGCGGCTTCGAGCTGGCCAGCGGGCGCCCGGTGCCCTACCGCATCGTGGCGCGCCGCCCCGGCGACGTGGCTGCGTGCTGGGCCGACCCCGCGCTGGCCGAGCGCCTGCTGGGCTGGCGTGCGCGCCGTGGCGTCGAGGCCATGTGCCGCGATGCCTGGCGCTGGCAGGACGGCGAGGCGCGCAGGCTCGCCAATGCTCCTTGATTGATAGCTGGTAGCGCTTGGCGTGCCTTGTTTTTTCCATCAATCACTATGGAAATCAAGGAATGCCAAGCGCAACCAGCTATTTTTTTAGTAGCGCACGGCGGGCCCGCCCGTGGTATCTTGCGCACCTTGTTCCCAACCTTCAGAGTGCCGGCGCATGCTTGCCAAACGCATCATTCCCTGCCTTGACGTGACCGGCGGCCGCGTCGTCAAGGGTGTTAATTTCGTTGAACTGCGCGACGCGGGCGACCCCGTGGAGATTGCCGCGCGCTACAACGCGCAAGGCGCCGACGAGCTCACCTTCCTCGACATCACCGCCACCAGCGACGGGCGCGACCTGATCCTGCACATCATCGAGGCGGTGGCCAGCCAGGTGTTCATTCCGCTCACGGTGGGCGGTGGCGTGCGCACCGTGGAAGACGTGCGCCGCCTGCTCAACGCCGGTGCCGACAAGACCAGCTTCAACTCCGCCGCCATTGCCAACCCCGACGTCATCAACCAGGCTTCGGACAAGTACGGCGCCCAGTGCATCGTCGTGGCCATCGACGCCAAGCGCCGCCAGGGCGACGACCTGGCCCAGCGCGGCGAGGGCTGGGACGTGTACAGCCACGGCGGCCGCAAGAACACCGGCCTGGACGCCGTGCAGTGGGCCATGGAGATGGCGCGCCGCGGCGCGGGTGAAATCCTGCTCACCAGCATGGACCGCGACGGTACCAAGAGCGGGTTCGACCTGAAGCTGACGCGCGCCGTGAGCGATGCCATCAGCGTGCCCGTGATCGCCTCGGGTGGCGTGGGCACCCTGGACGATCTGGCCGACGGTGTGCAGCAAGGCGGCGCCGACGCGGTGCTGGCCGCCAGCATCTTCCACTACGGCGAATACACCGTGGCCCAGGCCAAGCAGCGCATGGCCGAGCGCGGCATTCCGGTGCGGCTTTAAGCCAAATTTGCCTCCAGCGCTTGTCCAGAGCGCGCAAGCAGCTACATATTCAAGAGCATGAACTGGTTGGATCAAGTCAAATGGGATGCGCAGGGCCTCGTGCCCGTGATCGCGCAGGAGCAGGGCACGGGCGACGTGCTGATGTTCGCCTGGATGAACCGCGAGGCCTTGGCCAAGACGGCCGAGCTGGGCCGTGCCGTGTACTTCAGCCGCTCGCGCGGCAAGCTCTGGTTCAAGGGCGAGGAGTCCGGCCATGTGCAGACCGTGCACGAGATCCGCATCGACTGCGACAGCGACGTGGTGTTGCTCAAGGTGACGCAGCTGGGCCATGCGCCTGGCATTGCCTGCCACACGGGGCGCCATAGCTGTTTCTTCAGCGTACTGAAGGACGGCGTGTGGCAGGCTGTCGATCCGGTCTTGAAAGACCCTGAATCCATCTACAAGTAAGAGCTATGCGTTCCAACGATTCCCTGGCCCCCGCGTCGCAAGACGCGCTCGCGCGTCTTGCCGCCGTCATCGAAAGCCGCAAGGCCGGCGACCCCGACAAAAGCTACGTTGCGCGCCTGCTGCACAAGGGGCCGGACGCCTTCCTCAAGAAGATCGGCGAGGAGGCGACCGAGGTGGTCATGGCCGCCAAGGACGTGGACCATGGCGCGGACAAGTCCAAGCTGCTGTACGAGGTGGCCGACCTGTGGTTCCATTCCATGGTGGCGCTGGCCCACTACGGCCTCACGCCTGCGGATGTGATTGCCGAGCTGGAGCGCCGCGAAGGCACCAGCGGCATCGAGGAAAAAGCCCTGCGCAAGGCGCTTGCGCGGGCCACCGAGGAGGGCTCTCCATGAGTGACATCATCGACGTGCAGACCAGCGAAGAAAAAGCCGAGGGCCTGAAGGCCTGGGGCTGGGTGAGCTATGTGCTGCACCTCATCGTTGCCGTGGCCGCCGTCGTGCCCGGCGCGCAGCCCAGCGCGGCGCTGCTCATCATCGCGCTGGTGCTCGATCTGGTGAAGCGCGGCGACGCCGAGGGCACCTGGCAGGGGTCGCACTTCTCCTGGCGCATCCGCACCGTGCTGTGGGCCGGGGTGTTGTACCTGGTCACGGCACCGCTGTGGCTGCTGTTCCTCGCCCCGGGCTGGATCGCCTGGGGGCTGATCTCCATCTGGTTCCTGTACCGCATCGTGCGCGGCATGGTGGCCATGAACCAGAACCGCCCGGTTCATGCCTGAAGACACCACCCGCGCGGCCCCGCTGGCTCCCCTGAACCTGGCGCTGCAGGGCGGGGGCTCGCACGGCGCACTGACCTGGGGCGTGCTGGATGCACTGCTGGAGGACGGGCGCTTTGCGTTCGAGGGCATCAGTGGCACCAGCGCCGGCGCCATGAATGCCGTGGCCGTGGCCCATGGCTTTGCCCAGGCCGCGCTGCAGCACCATGACGCGCGTGACGCGCACGCCGCCGGCTGCGCGCTGGCGCGCCAGACCCTGGCGCGGCTGTGGGAGGGCGTGGGCACGCTGGGCAGCTTGCTGTGGGGTGTGCCGCTGCAGGGCAATCCGGTGCTCGGCCTTATGGCGCAGTGGCTGTCGCCCTACCAGACCAACCCGCTCGACATCAATCCGTTGCGCCGCCTGCTGGAGCGCGAGGTGGATTTCGACGCGCTGTGCCACGTGCGCGGCGCACGCGGCCCCCGGGTGTTCGTGTGCGCTACCAACGTGCGCACGGGGCGCGGCGAGATTTTCTCGGGGCCGCGCCTGTCGGCCGACGCCGTCATGGCCTCGGCCTGCCTGCCGCTGTTGTTCAAGGCAGTGCAGATCGACGGCGAGCACTACTGGGACGGGGGCTACTCAGGCAACCCGGCCCTGCACCCACTGATCTACCACACGGAATGCGCTGACATCCTGCTTGTGCAGATCAACCCGATCGAGCACCGCGCGCTGCCGGAGACGGCGCAGGACATCATGGAACGCACCAACGAGGTGACGTTCAACGCCAGCCTGCTGGCAGAGATGCGCGCCATCGAGTTCGTGCGCCGGCTGCTGGCCGAAGGCCGGCTCGACCCCCGGCGCTACAAGGACGTGCGCCTGCACCGTATTGACGGCGGCGCGCTGCTGCAGGGCTTCGGCGCGGCCAGCAAGGCGCGCGCCGACCTGGCCTTTGTGCGCCAGCTGTTCGCGCTGGGCCGCGCCGAGGGCGAGCGCTGGCTGCGCGCGCATGCCGCCGATGTGGGCCTGCGTCCGACCATCAACCTTGCCGACATTCCCTGACCCGACTTCACCATGCACGATCCGAACTGCATCTTCTGCAAGATCATCGCCGGCCAAATCCCGTCGCAAAAAGTCTACGAGGACGACGACGTCTTCGCGTTCCACGACATCCACCCCTGGGCGCCGGTTCACTTCCTCATGGTGCCCAAGCGCCACGTGCCCTCCATGGCCCAGGTGGACGCTGGGCACGAGGCGCTGCTGGGCCGCATGATGGCCCTGGCACCCAAGCTGGCGCTGGAGCAGGGCTGCGGCCCCTACCCGCAGGGCGGCTTTCGTATCGTGGTGAACACCGGCGACGAGGGCGGCCAGGAGATTCATCACCTGCACATCCATGTGATGGGTGGCCCCCGCCCCTGGCTCAAGGGGTGACGGGGTTCCACGCCCCGGACGCCCGTCCGGGTATGTGCGGGTGGTGTCATATCCGCCCTCTACAATGAACGGATTCGTTAGGAGAATTTCATGGGCTCGTTTTCCATCTGGCACTGGCTGATCGTGCTGCTGATCGTCGTTATGGTGTTTGGCACCAAGAAGCTCAAGAACATCGGCTCCGACCTGGGCGGTGCGGTCAAGGGCTTCAAGGACGGCATGAAGGACGGCAGCTCCGCAGAGGAGGCTGCCAGCAAGCCCGCCGGGCAAGTGGCCAACAACCAGGCAGCTGACAAGGCCACCATCGACGTGGAAGCCAAACAAAAGAGCTGACCCACGCCATGATCGACATTGGCCTGTCCAAGATGGCGCTGGTTGGCGCCGTGGCGCTGATCGTCATCGGCCCGGAGAAACTGCCGCGTGTGGCGCGCACCGTGGGCACCTTGCTGGGCAAGGCGCAGCGCTACGTGGCCGACGTCAAGGCCGAGGTCAACCGCAGCATGGAGCTGGACGAGCTGCGCAAAATGAAGGAGCAGGTCGAGGGTGCGGCGCGCGACGTCGAGCAGTCGATCCAGACCGAGGCGCGTTCGTTCGAGAAAGACTGGAACGAGGCCACAGGCGCCCTGTCTTCTGCTGACGGCGCCGCGTCCGCGTTTGAGGACACGCCGCCCGCACCAGCGTACAAGCATCCTGGCAAGAACTGGCGCCTCAAGCGCGGCGCCATGCCGCAGTGGTACAAGGCACGCGCTGGCGTGCGCACCAAGGTTCTCTCGGGCGCGGCGCGCGTGGCACGCTACCGGCCCAAAAAATTCCATTGATCGGGCCGCCGCGCGGCCCGGAGCGGCAGCAGCAGCCTGGCTGCGCCCGCCCCTGAAAACACCCCTCCCATGTCCGAGACCCCTTCCCAAGACGACGAGCTCGCGGGCACTGAGCAGCCCTTCGTGCAGCACCTCATGGAGCTGCGTGACCGCCTGCTGTACTGCATCTATGGCGTGGCCGTGGCGCTGATCGTCCTTGCCATCTGGCCCGGCCCGAATGGGCTGATCGACTTCATTGCCCAGCCCATCCGCGCGCACATGCCGCCCGATGCCAAGCTGATCGCCGTGGGCGTGTTCACGCCGTTCTTCGTGCCGCTCAAGGTGCTGATGCTGGTGGCCGTGCTGGCCGTGCTGCCGTGGATCATCTACCAGCTCTGGGCCTTCGTCGCGCCTGGCCTCTATAGCCACGAGAAGAAGTTCGCACTGCCGCTGATCCTGTTCGGCAGCCTGCTGGCCTACGTGGGCATCGCCTTCGTGCAGTTCTTCGTACTCGACAAGATGTTCGGCTTCATCCAGGGCTTCACGCCGACCAGCGTGGCCGCCACGCCGGACATTGCCTCCTACGTTGAATCCATTCTGTCGCTGTACCTGGCGTTCGGCATGGCGTTCCAGGTGCCCATTGTCGTGATGCTGCTGGTGCGCTTTGGCATCGTCGAGATCGACAAGCTCAAGGCCTTCCGTGGCTATTTCATCGTCGTCGCCTTCGTCATTGCCGCCGTGGTCACGCCGCCGGACGTGATTTCGCAGCTCGCGCTGGCGATACCGATGTGCGTGCTGTACGAGGTGGGCATTCTCGGTGCGGGTTGGTTCCTCAGGGTGTCCAAGGCGCCGGAAGACAGCGAGGAAGCCTGATTAAGCATAAAAGAAGCTCCCGGCGCTTGTGTGGCAAGCGCTGGGAGCTTCTTTTTTTATAGCGTCTGGCGCGATTAACGCCGCGCTGTCCGCTGGGCCGGACGCACGCCGGGCGACACCTGCAGTTCCACCGCGCCGTCGCCGCGCTGCAAGACGAAGGGGGCCGGCTGCCCGGGCTTGAGCGCCGCCACTGCGGTGAGCAGCTCCGACACGTTGCGCACCGGGTGGCCTGCCACTTGCACGATCACGTCGCCCGGCCGCAGGCCCGCCTCGGCAGCGGGGCCGCCCTGCAGCACGCCGGTGATGATGACGCCCTCGGAAGCCTTCACGCCGAAGGTTTCGGCCAGCTCGGGCGAGAGCTCGTTGGGTTCCACGCCGATCCAGCCGCGTGTGACATGGCCGTCGCGCACGATGCCGTCCAGCACCATGCGCGCCGTGGACACGGGAATGGCGAAGCCAATGCCCATGCTGCCGCCCGAGCGCGAATAAATGGCCGTGTTGATGCCTTGCAGGTTGCCCAGCACGTCGACCAGCGCGCCGCCGGAGTTGCCGGGGTTGATGGCTGCGTCGGTCTGAATGAAATTCTCGAAGGTGTTGATGCCGAGTTGGCTGCGCCCAAGGGCCGAGACGATGCCGCTGGTCACCGTCTGGCCGACGCCGAAGGGGTTGCCGATGGCCAGCACCTGGTCGCCCACGGCGAGCTGGTCGGAGTTGCCCAGCACGATCACGGGCAACTTGTCGAGTTCGATCTTCAGGATGGCCAGGTCCGTCTCTGGATCGGTGCCGATCACGCGCGCCTGGGCTCGGCGGCTGTCGGTGAGCGTAACCTCGATTTCGTCAGCGCCCTCGACCACGTGGTTGTTGGTCAGGATGTAGCCGTCGGGGCTGACAATCACGCCGCTGCCCAGGCCCACCTGGGCCTGCGGTCCGGGGTCGCCGAAGAAGAATTGGAACCACGGGTCGTTGCTGCGCGGGTGGCGCACGGCCTTGCTGGTGTTGATGCTCACCACCGCCGGGGCCGCCTTGCGCGCGGCGGTGCTGAAGCTGCCCGGTGCGATCGCGCCCTCCGGCTGCGGCGCAGCCTCTAAGAGCGTGATGCCGGCGCTGGACATGCGCTGGCCGCGCCGCAGCCAGTCGGGCTGCAGCGTGGCGACGACGAAATAGGCCGCGACCAGCACGGTCACGGCCTGCGAGAACAGCAGCCAGAAGCGCTTCATGGATTGGATTTCAGTGGGGGCAGTGAAACCGGCATTGTGCGGTATCCCCGTGTCCGGCGCAGGCTGAGACAATCGGCGCATGAGCATTTCCCGTAACGAACTGCTGCGTGGCCTGGACGGGCTGCTGCAGCCCGAACGCTTCAAGGACTACGGCCCGAATGGTTTGCAGGTCGAGGGCAAGGACAGTATCCAGCGCATCGTCAGCGGCGTGACGGCCAGCCGCGCCTTGATCGAGGCCGCCATTGCCGCGCGCGCCGATGCCCTGTTCGTGCACCACGGCCTGTTCTGGCGTGGCCAGGACGGGCGAATCGTGGGCTGGATGAAGGAGCGCCTGCGCCTGCTGCTGGCGCATGACATCAGCCTGTTTGCCTACCACTTGCCGCTCGATGCCCACCCTGAACTGGGCAACAACGCGCAGCTCGGGCGCGTGCTTGGCTGGCAGGCCGACCAGCGTTTTGGCGAACAGGAGCTGGGCTGCGTGGCCCCGGCGGCGTTCGCCGATGCCCAGGCGCTGGCCGCCCACGTGGAGCGCGTGCTCGGGCGCGCCGCCACGCTGGTGCCGGGGGACAGCACGCGGGCCATTCGCCGCGTGGCCTGGTGCACGGGGGGGGCGCAGGGGTTTTTTGAAGCCGCCATCGCCGCCGGTGCCGACGCCTTCATCACCGGCGAAATCTCCGAGCCGCAAGCCCACCTGGCGCATGAGACCGGCGTCGCTTTCATCGCTGCCGGGCACCACGCCACCGAGCGCTATGGCGCTCCCGCCGTGGCTGCGCACATGGCGGCGCAGTACGGTCTGGAGCACCAGTTCATCGATATTGCGAATCCGGCCTGAGCGTTTTTCACTTCATATTTCATAGCTGCTTGCGCTTGATTGGCGGGCGCTAGAGCCATTTTTGACCATGAACTCCATGCACGCAAAGAAGCCCATCGCCATCACCCAGGGCGACAGTGCCGGCATCGGCCCGGAGACCATCGCCCAGGCGTTTCGTGACGCGCCAGAACTGCTGCGCGGCTGTTTTGTGGTGGGTGAGCTGGCCACGCTGCGCCGTGCCGCCGCGTGCATCGAGGGGCCGGGCCGCCCGTCCTTGCCCGTGGCACGGCTGGCGCATGCGCAGGAGGCATGGGACATGCCGCCGCGCTGTCTGCCGGTGTTGGCGTTGCCCGGGTTGCCCGGGCCGCAGCCTTGGGGCCAGGTCAGCGCCGAGGCGGGGCGTGCCGCTGCGCACTGCGTGCAATGGGCGGCACGCGCGGCGTTGGGTGGCGAACTGGCGGCGCTGGTGACGGCGCCGCTGCACAAGGAGGCGCTGGCGGCGGCCGGCGTGGATTTTCCTGGCCATACCGAGCTGCTGCAGGCCGAGGCGGCCAGGCACGCGGGCGTGCCGCTGGCCGACATGCCGGTGCGCATGATGCTGGCCAACGACGAGCTGCGCACCGTGCTGGTCAGCATCCACGTGTCACTGCGTGATGCCTTGGCGGCCGTGACCTTTGGCAACGTGCTGCAAACGCTGCGCATCACCCATGCCGCGCTGGCGCGTAGCCTGGGCCGCGCGCCGCGCATTGCGGTGGCCGGGCTGAACCCGCATGCGGGCGAGGGAGGGCTTTTCGGTCGCGAGGAGATCGAGGTCATCGCGCCTGCCATGGCGCAGGCGCGTGCCGAGGGGCTCGACGTGCGCGGCCCCTACGCCCCGGATACGGTGTTCATGCGCGCGCGCGCCACCCGTGTGCGCCCGGGCGAGTTCGATGTGGTGGTGGCGATGTACCACGACCAGGGGTTGATCCCGGTCAAGTACCTGGGCGTGGACAAGGGCGTGAACGTCACCCTGGGCCTGCCGCTGGTGCGTACCAGTCCGGACCATGGCACGGCCTTTGACATTGCGGGCCGGGGTGTGGCCGATGCAGCCAGCTTGATCGAGGCGGTGCGCATGGCGCGCGCGCTGGCCGCTTGACGCAAAACAAAACGCCCGTGGCGCAGAGGCCACGGGCGTTGGATGGGCGGGTGTCTTTCAGCGCTTGAGGCTGTCGCGGATCTCGCGCAGCAGCACGATGTCTTCCGGTGTTGCCGGCGCGGGCGCGGGTTCGGCGGCCGGCGCCTCGCGCTTGAGGCGGTTGATCTGCTTGATCATCATGAAAATGATGAAGGCCAGGATCAGGAAATTGACGGCCACGGTGATGAAGCTGCCGTAAGCGAACACCGGCACGCCGGCCTTCTTGAGCGCATCCAGCGTGCGCGCCGTGCCTTCGGGCACCGTGCCCAGCACGATGAAGAGGTTGGAAAAATCGAGCTTGCCGAAAACCAGGCCGACCACCGGCATGATCAGGTCGGCAACGACGGAGTCAACGATCTTGCCAAACGCCCCGCCAATGATCACGCCCACGGCGAGGTCGATGACGTTGCCCTTGACGGCGAACTCTCTGAATTCTTTCAACATGCTCATTTCAACGTACTCCGGTGGTGGCGGGCTTGAAAAACCGCCCTATTGCTTGATATAGGGCAGCGCCTTGGTACGCGACAGCCCTCCGGCCACGATTATCACTCCGCTACAATTTGTGGTTGACCCTAATAGCGTTGCATACCGAGGATCCCCCCATGAGTGAAACTCCGATCGACTCCGGCAAACGGACGTGGCTGATCGCGTCCGGCTGCGCTGGCGCGGTGGGCGGCGTGGCTGCTGCCGTCCCCTTTGTGAGTACGTTCCAGCCCTCCGAGAAGGCCAAGGCGGCAGGCGCGGCCGTCGAGGTCGACATCTCCAGCCTCAAGCCCGGCGAGAAGATCACCGTGGAGTGGCGCGGCAAGCCGGTGTGGATCGTCAAGCGCACGCCGGAACAACTGGCCGAGCTGCCCAAGCTCGATGGCCAACTGGCCGATCCCGCATCCAAGCGCAACCCGGCCGAGCTCACGCCCGAGTACGCGCGCAACGAGTGGCGCTCCATCAAGCCCGAGGTGCTGGTGGCCGTGGGCATCTGCTCCCACCTGGGCTGCTCGCCGTCCGACAAGTTCGTCGCCGGCCCGCAGCCTTCGCTGCCCGACGACTGGAAGGGCGGCTTCCTGTGCCCCTGCCACGGCTCCACCTTCGACATGGCCGGCCGCGTGTTCAAGAACAAGCCCGCGCCCGACAACCTCGAAGTGCCCCCGCACATGTACCTGTCGGAGACCAAGCTCCTGATCGGTGACGACAAGAAGGCCTGAGGGAGACAGTACACATGGCTGCATACCGCGAATTCAAGGAACTCTCGCCCAACGCCTCGGCGGGCGCGAAACTCACCAACTGGTTCGAGAACCGTTTCCCGACGGCCTTCGACGCCTACAAGGTGCACATGTCGGAGTACTACGCTCCGAAGAACTTCAACTTCTGGTACATCTTCGGCTCGCTGGCATTGCTGGTGCTGGTCATCCAGATCGTCACCGGCATCTTCCTTGTGATGCACTACAAGCCCGATGCCGCCAAGGCGTTCGAGTCGGTCGAGTACATCATGCGCGATGTGCCCTGGGGCTGGCTGATCCGCTACATGCACTCCACGGGCGCCTCGGCGTTCTTCGTGGTCGTGTACCTGCACATGTTCCGCGGCCTGCTCTACGGTTCCTACCGTAAGCCGCGCGAACTGGTCTGGATCTTCGGCTGCGCCATCTTCCTGGCGCTGATGGCTGAAGCCTTCATGGGCTACCTGCTGCCCTGGGGCCAGATGTCGTACTGGGGTGCCCAGGTGATCGTGAACCTGTTCTCGGCCATCCCCTTCGTGGGTCCTGACCTGGCGCTGCTGATCCGTGGCGACTACGTGGTGGGTGACGCGACGCTGAACCGCTTCTTCAGCTTCCACGTGATCGCTGTGCCGCTGGTGCTGATTGGCCTGGTCGTGGCCCACCTGCTGGCGCTGCACGACGTGGGCTCGAACAACCCCGATGGCATCGAGATCAAGGGCCCCGGCAAGCCGGTGGACGCCAAAGGCCATCCCCTGGACGGCATCCCCTTCCACCCGTACTACACGGTGCATGACATCTTCGGTGTCAGCGTGTTCCTGTTCATCTTCTCGGCCGTGGTGTTTTTTGCGCCTGAGCTGGGTGGCTACTTCCTGGAATACAACAACTTCATCCCAGCCGACCCGCTGAAGACGCCTAACCACATTGCCCCGGTGTGGTACTTCACGCCGTTCTATTCGATGCTGCGTGCCATCACCAGTGAAATGATGTACGCCCTGATTGCCTGCGTGGTGCTGGGTGCTGGCTTTGGCGTGCTCAAGGCCAAGCTGCCTGGCTTCATCAAGGGTGGCATCGTGGTCGGTGCTGCCGTGGTCATTGCGCTGATGCTGTCGATCGACGCCAAGTTCTGGGGTGTCGTCGTGATGGGCGGTGCTGTGATCATCCTTTTCTTCCTGCCCTGGCTTGACCAGAGCCCGGCACGCTCGATCCGCTACCGTCCGGGCTGGCACAAGTGGCTCTACGCTGTGTTCGTGGTCGTGTTCGTGATCTTGGCCTACCTGGGCGTGCAGCCGCCGTCGCCGGTGGGTGAGCGTGTCTCGCAGGTCGGCACGTTGTTCTACTTCGGCTTCTTCCTGCTGATGCCCTGGTGGACCCGTCTGGGCACACCCAAGCCTGTGCCTGACCGCGTGACCTTCAAGCCTCACTGAGCCGGAGAACAACAATGAAAAAAGTGCTTTTTTCGCTGATCGCAGCCCTGGGTATCGCTACCGGCGCACACGCCGCCGGTGGTGGCATGGCCTGGGACAAGGCGCCTGTCAACACCACTGACAAGGCTTCGCTGCAAAACGGCGCCAAGCTGTTCGTCAACTATTGCCTGAGCTGCCACTCCGCGGCGTTCATGCGTTACAACCGCCTGAAGGACATCGGCCTGACCGATCAGGAGATCAAAGACAACCTTCTGTTCACCACCGACAAGATCGGTGAGACCATGAAGGCCGCCATTGATCCCAAGCAGGCTTCTGAGTGGTTCGGTGCCAACCCGCCAGACCTGACGGTGATCGCGCGCTCGCGTGCGGGTCACAACGGTACGGGCGCCGACTACCTGTACACCTTCTTGCGTACTTTCTACCGCGACGAGACCAAGGCCACGGGCTGGAACAACCTCGTTTTCCCCAGCGTTGGCATGCCGCATGCGTTGTGGCAGCTGCAGGGGGAGCGTCGTGCCATCTTTGAAGAGGTTGAGAGCCACGGCCAGAAGGAGCATGTCTTCAAGGGCTGGGAGCAACTGACCCCTGGCGCCATGACGCAGCAGCAGTACGACCAGGCCGTTGGTGACTTGGTCAACTATCTGCAGTGGATGGGTGAACCCGCGCAGGACAAGCGCAAGAGCCTGGGCGTGTGGGTGCTGCTATACCTGGCGCTCTTCACGGTCATTGCGTGGCGACTCAACGCGGCTTTCTGGAAAGACGTCAAATAACACGATAGGGCGAACCCCGGTTCGCAGGCGCGCGCCGGGTCGTCATCTTTGCAGAGTGGGTGCTTCGCGCATCCCACTCTTTTTGATTTTTAGGAGCCTTTCACCATGATGGTGCTTTATTCGGGAACGACTTGCCCCTTCTCCCACCGCTGCCGCTTCGTGCTGTTCGAGAAGGGCATGGACTTCGAGATCCGCGACGTCGATCTGTACAACAAGCCGGAAGACATCAGCGTGATGAACCCCTACGGCCAGGTTCCGATTCTGGTCGAGCGCGACCTGATCCTGTACGAGTCGAACATCATCAACGAATACATCGACGAGCGCTTCCCGCATCCGCAGCTGATGCCCGGCGATCCGGTGGATCGTGCGCGCGTGCGCCTGTTCCTGCTCAACTTCGAGAAGGAACTGTTCGTGCACGTGAGCGCCCTGGAGTCGCGCGCGACCAAGGGCAACGAAAAGGCGCTTGAGAAGGCGCGTGCCCATATTCGAGACCGCCTTACGCAGTTGGCGCCCGTGTTCCTCAAGAACAAGTACATGCTGGGCGAGAGTTTCTCGATGCTCGACGTGGCCATCGCGCCGCTGCTGTGGCGCCTGGATTACTACGGCATTGAGTTGTCGAAGAACGCCGCGCCATTGCTCAAGTATGCTGAACGCATCTTCTCCCGCCCAGCCTACATCGAGGCGCTGACACCGTCCGAAAAGGTCATGCGCAAGTAATTGCTTTCTTGTCCTGTCCTCGACTCTTCACGCTATGCAAACCAACGACACCACTTCGACGCGCCCGTATCTGATCCGCGCCCTCTATGAGTGGTGCACTGACAATGGGTTTACCCCCTATGTCGTGGTGCGCGTGGATGCTTCCGTGCAGGTGCCGCGGGAGTATGTCAAGGACGGCGAGATTGTGCTGAACGTCAGCTATGACGCCACGAGTGCACTGCAGCTGGGTAACGACTACATCGAGTTCAAGGCGCGTTTCGGTGGGCAGCCGCGGGAAATCATCGTGCCTGTCGATCACGTCGTGGCCATCTATGCGCGTGAAAATGGCCAGGGCATGGCCTTTCCTCCCCCCGAGGATGTTGTGGTCGAGAGCGCACCGGCCTTGTCGCAGCCGCTTGAGTCTTCCGGGGCTGCGCCTGCGGAGGAGCGGGTGGCGCAGTTGACTGTGGCGGATACGGCGGATAGTGATGCTGAGGGGCCGCGCCCGGTGCCGCCTGCGGGTGGCGGTGGGCGGCCCGTGCTTAAACGTGTCAAGTGAGCGCAAACTGGCCGATGATTCTCATGGCGTGTTTCTTTTTTGCTGCGTGGTCGGTATAAAATAAACGTTTTCGCCGGTTTAGCTCAGTTGGTAGAGCACCCGCCTTGTAAGCGGTAGGTCGTCAGTTCGAATCCGACAACCGGCACCATCTTTTTCCCGCCGTGGCCCTGCAGGGCCTGCGTTCAGTTACTGAACCTTGAGGCGAATTCCCTGTACATCCCAGCCCTTGCTGCGTAAATGCGCGGCCAGCGCTGGCGCCAGCTGGCGCAGCTTGGCGGCTGCGGCATTGCCTTTGACCAGCAGGCACCAGCTCGGTCCTTCGATCGGCCCGGCCTGGATGGCACTGCGCAGCGCAGGCGGCAGCAGCGGCTGGATGGCCTGCAGGCGTGCGCTGGACTCGCGCGTAAGCGACATCAGTTGGGCCAGTGTGGGTGATTCTTCACTGGCTTGTTGCAGTGTGATGGCGTGGTGGCGTCGGTGCATGGCAGTGAAGGTTGGTGCCGGCGAATTATCGCGAACCTTGACCAGCCCCTGGCACGCTGCTGAGAGACGGGCATGGGGCGCACAGTAGAATTCCTGATTTGGGTCCCGTTGCCAGATGGGCAGGCTTGCATTGCCGGGCAGCGGCCCCAACTGAATTCCACATTTTTTAGGGATTTTGGGTCGTTGTTCCGGCGCGATGCGGGGCGGCGGCTCTTGCTCGCATGGCCACCAACTTTCTCACCAAAATTTTCGGCAGCCGCAACGACCGGCTTCTCAAGCAATACCGCAAGACGGTGGCGCGTATCAATGCCATGGAGCCTGAGTATGAGAAGCTGAGCGACGACGAGTTGCGTGCCAAGACCCAGGAGTTCAAGGAGCGCGTGGCCAAGGGGGAATCCCTGGATGCGTTGCTGCCTGAGGCTTTCTCCGTAGTGCGCGAGGGCTCCAAGCGCGTGATGAAGATGCGCCACTTCGATGTGCAGCTCATCGGCGGTATGGCGCTGCACTACGGCAAGATCGCTGAAATGCGTACGGGCGAGGGCAAAACCCTGACGGCCACGCTGCCGGTGTACCTCAATGCCCTGTCGGGCAAGGGCGTGCACGTGGTTACCGTGAACGACTACCTGGCGGGCCGTGATGCGCAGTGGATGGGACGTCTGTACAACTTCCTCGGCCTCACGGTGGGTATCAACCTGCCGCAGATGCCGCGCGAGGAAAAGCAGGCCGCTTACGGTGCTGACATCACCTACGGCACGAACAACGAATACGGCTTCGACTACCTGCGTGACAACATGGTCTACGAGGTGCGTGACCGCGTGCAGCGCGGCCTGAACTACGCCATCGTTGATGAGGTGGATTCCATCCTGATCGACGAGGCGCGTACCCCGCTAATCATCAGCGGACAGGCCGAAGACCACACGGCCATGTATTTGGCTATCAACAAAGTCGTGCCTCTGCTCACACGCCAGGAGGGCGAGGCCGATCCACGCACCGGCGAGGGCGTCACCAAGCCCGGCGACTTTACGCTCGACGAAAAATCGCACCAGGTTTTCCTCACCGAGCAAGGCCACGAGAACGCCGAGCGCATCCTGGCCCAGGCCGGCTTGATCGCCGAGGGGGCGTCACTCTACGACCCCGCCAACATCACGTTGGTGCACCACCTGTACGCAGCGCTGCGCGCGCACCACTTGTACCACCGCGACCAGCACTATGTGGTGCAGAACGGCGAGATTGTCATCGTCGATGAGTTCACAGGCCGCTTGATGGCTGGCCGCCGCTGGAGCGAGGGCCTGCACCAGGCCGTCGAGGCCAAGGAGGGGGTGAACATCCAGGCCGAGAACCAGACCCTGGCGTCGATCACTTTCCAGAACTACTTCCGCCTCTACGCCAAGCTGGGTGGCATGACCGGCACGGCGGACACGGAGGCCTACGAATTCCAGGAAATCTACGGCCTGGAAACCGTCATCATCCCGCCCAATCGCCCCAGCAAGCGCGACGACCAGCTTGACCGCGTGTACAAGACCACGCGCGAGAAGTATGAAGCTGCCATCGCCGATATCCGCGAGTGCCACGAGCGTGGGCAGCCGGTACTGGTGGGTACCACCTCCATCGAGAACTCGGAGATCATCGACGAGCTGCTGAACAAGGCCGGTTTGCCGCACCAGGTGCTGAATGCCAAGCAGCATGCGCGCGAGGCGGACATCGTGGCCCAGGCCGGTCGGCCTGGCATGATCACCATCGCCACCAACATGGCAGGCCGCGGCACCGACATCGTGCTGGGCGGCAACATCGAGAAAGCCGTGGCAGCGATTGAGGCGGACGAGTCGCTGTCTGACACCGAACGCGCGACGCGCATCGAGCAGATGCGCGCGCAGTGGAAGCTTGATAACGAGAAGGTCATGGCCCTGGGGGGGCTGCGCATCATCGCTACCGAGCGCCACGAGTCGCGTCGCATCGACAACCAGTTGCGCGGCCGCTCGGGCCGCCAGGGTGACCCCGGCTCCTCACGTTTCTACCTGAGCCTGGACGACCAGTTGATGCGCATCTTCGCGGGTGACCGCGTACGCGCCATCATGGATCGTCTGAAGATGCCCGACGGCGAGGCCATCGAGGCCGGCATTGTCACGCGCAGCATTGAGAGCGCGCAGCGCAAGGTGGAGGCACGCAACTTCGACATCCGCAAGCAATTGCTGGAATACGATGACGTGGCCAACGACCAGCGCAAGGTCATCTACCAGCAGCGCAACGAGATTCTCGACGCCAGCGACTTGGCCGAGATGATTGACGCCATGCGCGACGATTGCCTGGCCGATGTGGTGCGCCAGTACGTGCCCGCCGATTCCGTCGAGGAACAGTGGGACCTGCCTGGGCTGGAGAAGGCCCTGGCCGGCGAGTGGCAGCTCGAGCTGGCCCTGCAGCAGGAGGTGGCGGGCTCCGAGAGCATCACGGACGAGGAAATTCTCGAGAAGGTGCTGCAGGCCGCCAAGGCCCAGTTCGACGCCAAGGTCGAGCTGGTGGGGCGCGAGAATTTCATGCAGTTTGAGCGCGCGGTGCTGCTGCAGAGCTTTGACAGCAACTGGCGTGACCACCTGTCCGCGCTTGACTACCTGCGCCAGGGCATCCACCTGCGTGGCTACGCGCAGAAGCAGCCCAAGCAGGAATACAAGCGCGAGGCCTTCGAGCTGTTCCGCCAACTGCTGGACCAGGTGAAGAACGAGGTCACGCGCATCCTGCTTACCGTGCAGGTGCAGTCGCCCGCACAGATCGACCAGGCCACCGAAGCCTTCGGGAGCCGCGCCGAGGCCATCACCAACGTCACCTACACCGCACCGACCGAGAGCGGCGAGGTCGAGTCCACCGTCGATCCCAGCACCTTGGCCTCCGTTGTGCCTGCAGGGGTGCGAGTCGGCCGTAACGACCCCTGCCCCTGCGGCAGTGGCAAGAAGTACAAGCAATGCCACGGCAAATTGACCTGATGCCATAACGTTGCACGACACGGGCTGCGGCCCGTGTTTGCTTTGGTGCCCTCTTTTTTATCCTTTCCAGGAACACACCCATGCCCGTGAACCTCTCCAGCCCCCAAGCCGCAGACCTGCATGCCGTGCCCGGCGTACGCATTGGCGTTGCCGAAGCCGGCGTGCGCAAGGCCCATCGCAAAGACCTGACCGTCTTCCTGCTGGACGAGGGCACGAGCGTGGCCGGCGTGTTCACGCAGAACCGTTTCTGCGCCGCACCGGTGCAGGTTTGCCGCGAGCATCTGGCGGCGGGCCAGGGCATCCGCGCCATGGTGGTCAACACCGGCAACGCCAACGCGGGAACGGGCGCCGACGGCCTGGCGCGCGCGCGCGCCACCTGCGTGGCGCTGGCCGGCCGCCTGGGCCTGGCGCCGCAGCAGGTGCTGCCGTTCTCCACCGGCGTCATCATGGAGCCACTGCCCGTGGAGCGCATCGAGGCGGGCTTGCCCGCCGCCATCGCCGACGCCCAGCCCGGCCACTGGGCGCGCGCCGCCGAGGGCATCATGACCACCGACACCTTGCCCAAGGCCTTCAGCACGCAGGTGGTGATCGGCGGCGCCACGGTGCGCATCACCGGCATCAGCAAAGGCGCGGGCATGATCCGCCCGAACATGGCGACCATGCTGGGCTTTCTGGCCACCGACGCGGCCATTGCCCCTGAACTCCTGCAGCCGCTGGTGCGGTCATTGGCTGACGGGTCCTTCAACCGCGTGACCATCGACGGCGACACCTCCACCAACGACTCCTTCGTACTCATGGCCACGCACCAGGCGGGGCATGCGCCCATCACGTCGCTGGACAGCAGCGAAGGCCGCGCGCTGCAGGCCGCACTGCTCGGCGTCGCCCAGAAGCTTGCCCAGGCCATCGTGCGCGACGGCGAGGGCGCGACCAAGTTCATTACCGTGCATGTGGAAGGCGGCAAGACCACCGCCGAATGTCGCCAGGTGGCCTACGCCATCGCACATTCGCCCCTGGTCAAGACGGCGTTCTATGCCAGCGACCCGAACCTGGGCCGCATCCTGGCGGCGGTGGGCTACGCGGGCATCGAGGACCTGGACCAGACGCGCATCGAACTGCACTTGGACGACGTGCATGTCGCCACGCAAGGCGGGCGCAACCCCGCTTACCGTGAGGAAGATGGCCAGCGCGTGATGCAGCAGAGCGAGATCACCGTGCGCGTTGGACTGGGCCGGGGCGAGGCGCATGACACCGTGTGGACCTGCGACTTGAGCCATGACTACGTCAGCATCAACGCAGACTATCGGTCTTGATGCGCATGTTTGAGCTTTGTTTTTGATAGCTGCTTGCGCTTGACTGGTAAGGGCTGAGTGCCAAAATGAACGAAAAATTTGAACGACTGGTCACCCGCGCCGAGCAGTTGATGGCGCGTATCGAATCGGTGCTGCCACAGCCCCTGGGTGCCCCCGACTGGTCGGCCGCCGTAGCCTGGCGCTACCGCAAGCGCAGCAGCGGCCACGGCGTGCTGGAGCCGGTGCGCCAAGTGGCGCCGATGCGCCTGGAAGACCTCAAGGAAATCGACGCGCAAAAGGAAAAAGTCCAGCGCAACACCGCGCAGTTCGTGCAAGGCCGCACGGCCAACAACATGCTGCTGACGGGCGCCCGCGGCACGGGCAAGTCCTCGCTGATCCGTGCCTGTCTGCACGCGTACGCGCCGCAGGGCCTGCGCCTGATTGAAGTGGACAAGGCCGACCTGACGGATTTGCTCGACATCGTCGAGGTGGTGGGTGGGCGGCCCGAGAAATTCATCGTCTACTGCGACGATCTGAGCTTCGAGGAAGGGGAGGGCGGCTACAAGGCACTCAAGTCCATCCTTGATGGCACGGTGGCCGCAAGCACGCCGAATGTGCTGGTCTATGCCACCAGCAACCGCCGCCACCTGCTGCCCGAGCAGATGAAGGACAACCTGAGCTACACCACCTCGGCCGATGGCGAGATTCATCCCGGCGAAGTGGTGGAGGAGAAGATATCGCTGTCCGAGCGCTTCGGCCTGTGGGTGAGCTTCTACCCGTTCAGCCAGGAGGAGTACCTGGCCATCGTGGCGCAATGGCTCGCAGCGCTGGGCGTGGCGGAATCGGCCATTGCCGCAGCGCGGCCCGAGGCGCTGGTCTGGGCGCTGGAGCGCGGCTCGCGCAGCGGCCGCGTGGCCTACCAGTTCGCGCGCGACTTCGCAGGACGGCTGGACGCATGACGCAGGCACGCAAGCACACCGAGGTGGCTGTCGGCATCCTGCTGCGCAGCGACGGGGCCATGCTGCTTTCCACGCGCCCCCCGGGCAAGGCATACGCTGGCTACTGGGAGTTTCCTGGCGGCAAGATCGAGCCCGGTGAGAACGTGGAGCAGGCGCTGCGCCGCGAGCTGATCGAGGAGCTGGGCGTCACCATCGGTGCAGTGCAGCACTGGAAGGTCACCGAGTACGACTACCCACACGCGCTGGTGCGCTTGCACTGGTGCAAGGTGCAGGCGTGGGACGGTGATTTCGAGATGCGCGAGGGGCAGCAGATGGCGTGGCAGCAGTTTCCGCTGGATGTGCGCCCCGTACTGCCTGGTGCGTACGATGTGCTGCGCTGGCTGGCCGAGGAGCGGGGCCAGGTCTTTGATCCCGAAGTGCTATCGAATTAAGAGCTTCTTGCGCTTGCTGCGTGCGTGCTAGAAGCTGATTTCCCTCAAAATTAGCCGTCCTCGCGCCTGGGGTCGCCGTACGCGGCGTCTTCGGGAGGCGCTTCCGAGGGGACGCGAAACTCCTCTGTGGCCCAAGCGCCCAGGTCAATCTGTTTGCAGCGCGCACTGCAAAAGGGCCGGAAGCGGTTGGCCGGGCTGAAAACGCTGTCACCACCGCAGGTGGGACAGGGCACGGTGCGGGCGGGCGTGTTGTCCATGCAACTAGAGAGGCGGGCTAGGTTGTTAGGCTTAGGCGCACAACGTCAATTCAAAGGCTGCATCGTCCTGGCAAGGCTGCAGCCGGCCATCGCCGTCCACACGCATCAAGCGCACCGAGACGAGCAGCCGGTTGCCGCTGATCTCGGGCACCAGTCCCAGGGACGGGTCGATACGCAGGCGCAGCAACTGGAAGGTGCGGCCTTGTGGCAGGCTTTGCTGGAACTGGCCACGCTCGGCCGCCACGCGTTGCGGCACGCCGGCGTCGCGCAGCATTTTCAGCAGCAGGTAGATCGATTCGGCCAGCGGTGCCATGGTGCTGGCCCAGGTTTCCAGGGCGCGCTGGCGGTAGGTCGGGTCGCTGTGCTGCCAGGCGTGGTAGCCCGGCAAATCGAAGCCACAGGTGCCCCCGGGAATGCCCAGGCGGCTGCGAATGCCCATCAGCCATTCATTGTCGGTCAGTGCCTGGCCGGCTTTGCCACTTTGGTTGCTCAGCGCGGTAAAGCAGCGGTCGAGCTGGGCAATGATGGCGTTGAGCGCCGATTCTGAAATGGACGGGTTGCCCCGGTAGCTGTCGAGCAGGTGCTTTTGGCGCTCCAAGTCCTTGAGCACGTCGGCTTTCAGGTCGGCACGCGCCGCAACGTCCATGATTTCGAACAGGGTGACCAGCGCGAAGTGGTGGTCGAGCGGGTGCGTGCGGGAGACCAGTTCGCCCAGGCGGCGAAACAGCTGCTCCAGGCGCAAGTAGGTTCGCAGCCGTTCGTTGAAAGGATATTCGTAAAGGATCACGCTGCCGGATTCCTGGAGGCACTCAAGAAAAGAATCATAGCCCGAACCACGCGGCGATCCGGTCTGCTTGGGCTTGCAGTTCTTGCAGCGATTGCGTGTCGTTACAGACCACGATATCGGCGACGGCACGGCGTTGTGCACGCGAGGCCTGCGAGGCCATGATGCCTTGCACCGTAGCGCGGTCCAGCCCGCTGCGTGCCATGGTGCGCAGCAACTGGGTCTCTGGCGTGCAATCGACCACGGCCACGGCGTCGAGGCGCGCCGGCCAGTGGCCAGACTCCGCGAGCAGGGGGATGTCGAACACCGCCAAGCGGTGGCCCCGTGCGGCCGCCGCAGCAGCCTGCTCGGCAGTCTGCTGGCCGACCAAGGGATGGACGATGGCTTCGAGCTGCTGGCGTGCAGCCGGGTGGGCAAAGACCAGTGCGCGCATGCCGGCACGGTCCAGCGCGCCGTGGGTGTCGATCAGCGCATCGCCGAAGGTCTGCCGGATGGCGGCGATGGCTGCGCCCCTGGGGGCCGTTACGCTACGGGCAATCTGGTCGGCATCAATCCAGGCCGCACCACGTTGCGCAAGCATGCTCGCCAGCGTGCTCTTGCCGCTGCCAATGCCACCCGTCACGCCCAGTCGCACCATGGAGGGAGGGGGCGTCACAGTCCCAGCCAGCCCAGAAATTGCTGCATCACGGCCTGTGGCCCGAAAACCAGGGCGGTGAGCCCGGCTCCAGCCAGGAAGGGGCCGAAGGGAACGTAGCCGCCCTCGCGCAGCCCGCTGGTCAACTTCATGGCGATGCCGACGATGGCGCCGATGACAGAGGCCATCAGAATGATAGGTACCAGGGCCTGCCAGCCGAACCAGGCCCCCAGTGCGGCGAAAAGCTTGAAGTCGCCATACCCCATGCCCTCCTTGCCAGTGGCCAGCTTGAACCCCCAATACACCGACCAGAGGGACAGATAACCGGCCGCAGCACCCATGACCGCCGAAAAAAGCGGTACGTCGGTCCACTGCAGCGCCGCAGCCAGCAGCCCGGCCCAAAGCAATGGGAGGGTGAGGTCGTCCGGCAGCAAGGTCGTGTCCCAGTCGATCGCCGCCAAGGCCACGATGACTGCACAGAACAGGCACCACGCCGCCCCCGTGGGCGTGACGCCCCAGCGCCATGCGCAAAAAGCGAACAGTGCCGCCGTGATCAGTTCGACCAGCGGGTAGCGCAGGCTAATGCGTTTGGCGCAGCCCGCGCAGCGCCCACGCAAAGCCAGGTAGCTGAGGACGGGGATGTTCTGGTACCAGCGGATTGCGTGGCCGCAGTTCGGGCAGGCTGAGCGGGGGTGCGACAGGCTGATGGCAGGCGCCTGCGCCTCGGATGCTTCAGCGCCTTCGGCAGCGTAGTGGGCATATTCGGCGGCCCATTGCTGTTCCAGCATTTTGGGCAGGCGGTGGATAACGACGTTGAGGAAACTGCCGATGAGCAGACCGAAAATGCCAGCCAAGGCAGCGCTGGCCCAAGGATCGAACACCATCAGACCACTTGACCGAGTTTGAAGATGGGCAGGTACATGGACACC
>Ga0222428_100167_pt1 | contig 63312 bp, 45 predicted proteins | sample 2B5Ametagenome_FD_182471 | JGI IMG/M metagenome (GOLD analysis project Ga0222428, IMG submission 182471) | Enriched microbial communities from leaf-cutter ant dump, University of Wisconsin, Madison, United States - 2B5A (version 2) | ecosystem: Environmental > Terrestrial > Nest > Insects nest >...
TGGTGGGAAATTGCGATTATAAAGTCCGCCCCGACCATGGCCCATGCCCATAGTGAGCTTGGCCCCGCACGGCGTCTGCTAAATTGCGCGCCCATGAATGAACTGCAAGGCAAACACATCGTCCTGGGCCTGAGCGGCGGCGTGGCCTGCTACAAGAGCGCCGAGCTGACCCGGCTGCTCATCAAGGCCGGGGCCAGTGTGCAGGTGGTGATGACCGAGGCCGCCGCCCAGTTCATCACGCCCGTGACCATGCAGGCCCTGTCGGGGCGGCCGGTCTACGGCTCGCAGTGGGACGCGCGCGCGCCCAACAACATGCCCCACATCAACCTCAGCCGCGAGGCCGACGCGATTCTCGTCGCGCCGTGCAGCGCCGACTTCATCGCGCGCCTGGTGCAGGGGCGCGCCGATGAACTGCTTTCGCTGCTGTGCCTGGCGCGGCCGGCGGAGCGGGTGCCCTTGCTCATCGCTCCGGCCATGAACCGCGAAATGTGGGCGCACCCTGCCACCCAGCGCAACCTGGCCCAGGTGGCGCAGGACGGTGCCACCGTGCTCGGCGTAGGCCATGGGTCGCAGGCCTGCGGTGAAACCGGCGACGGACGCATGCTGGAGCCACCGGAGCTGCTCGACGAACTCATCGCCTTTTTTGCGCCCAAGTACCTCGCAGGCCAGCGCGTGCTGGTCACGGCGGGCCCAACGTTCGAGGCCATCGACCCGGTGCGCGGCATCACCAACCTCTCCAGCGGCAAGATGGGCTTTGCCATCGCCCGCGCTGCGCAGGAGGCCGGCGCCGACGTGACCCTGGTGGCCGGCCCGGTGCACCTGCCCACGCCGCGCGGCGTGCGCCGCATCGACGTGCAATCGGCGCAAAACATGCTCGAAACCGTTGCCCAACAAGCGCCAAAAGCTACTGTTTTTATAGCAACGGCGGCGGTAGCCGACTGGCGCCCGGCCAGCAGCGCCGAGCACAAGATCAAGAAGGACGGCAGCGGCCAGGTGCCCCAGCTCGCCTTCGTGGAGAACCCCGACATCCTCGCCACCGTCGCGCAGTCGGAGCGTGCCCGCGCGGGCCAGTTGTTCTGCGTGGGCTTCGCCGCCGAGAGCGAGAACCTGCTGGCCCACGCCCAGGCCAAGCGTGCGCGCAAGGGCGTGCCGCTGCTGGTGGGCAACATTGGCCCCGCCACCTTCGGCCAGGACGACAACGCCCTGCTGCTGGTGGACGCGCACGGCCACCGCGAGCTGCCGCGCGCCAGCAAGCGCCAGTTGGCGCAGCAGCTCATTGCCGACATTGCGCAGCGCCTGGAATCCAGCATCCCCTGAGGCGCATCGCGCCTTCTCCCTCTCGCTCACTGTGCGTGGCAGGGGCGCAGCCAGCGCCGCTGCCTGGCTTGGGGCGCTACCTGTGCCTGGGCCGCGTCAGTGCCATGCGCTGCGGGTGGCACGCAGCGATGAATAACGGAAATGCACCTATGAAAATCGACGTCAAGATCCTCGACCCGCGCATGGCGGAACAGCTTCCCGCCTACGCCACGCCCGGCAGCGCCGGCCTGGATTTGCGCGCCTGCCTGGACGCGCCGCTCACGCTGGAGCCAAACGCCTGGCAGCTCGTGCCCACGGGCATTGCCATCTATTTGAAAGACCCCGGCTATGCCGCGTTGATCCTGCCGCGCTCGGGCCTGGGCCACAAGCACGGCATCGTGCTGGGCAACCTGGTGGGCCTGATCGACAGTGACTACCAGGGCCAGCTCATGGTGAGCGCCTGGAACCGCAGCAGCACGGCCTTTACCCTGCAGCCCATGGAGCGGCTGGCGCAACTGGTCATCGTGCCGGTGGTGCAGGCGCAGTTCAACGTGGTCAGCGAGTTTCCTGCCAGTGAGCGTGGTGAAGGCGGCTACGGCTCCACCGGCAAGCACTAACCAGGGCGCTCAGACTCCCCAGCGCTCGCGCAGCGCTGCGCCGAACGCGGGCGAGCCGCTGAGCGTGAGCGTCACCGTGGTCAGCCCGCCGTCGGGTGCGTCCTCCAGGTCCAGCGTGCCCGCGCCATAGCGCGCGTGCAGCGGTTGGCCGGTCTCGTCCTGCGCCTGCAGGTCGTAATCCCAGTCGCCGCCGTCTTCGCACGGCCCCTGGCGGCCCGCGAACGCTGCATGCGCCCAGGCCAGCAGCTGTGCCAGCTCGGCACGCAGCGCAGGCATGCGCTCGGGCCGCACGGCGGCCATGGCGTCCCAGGTGCCGTTGCCGTCAAAGTCTTCGCTGTAGTCGAAATCGAGGTAGTCCAGTGCCATGGCGCGGGATTGTCCGGCATGAAAGGCAACGCCGGACAAGTCCGCGCGTGTCGCGTATCCCTGGATTTGGGCGGTCGGCCGCGTTGCCAATCCTCGTCATGGCTACGGCTGCTACGGCTATGGCTGCCGTTTACGCCTGGCATCCCATGCCAAGCATCCCATGCCAAACCAGGGCACGTGCCATTGCGGCGACTTGTTCAGCGTCGCCCTACACTCTGCGCACTTTTTCCAGGAGAACACCGCCGATGCTGCTGCAGATGCATGACCTTGCTTTTGCCTACCCGGGCTGCCCGCTGTGGGCGCACTGGTCGCACGCCTGGGGCCCTGGTGTGGCGCTGGTGCGCGGCGGCGATGGCGCGGGCAAGACCACGCTGCTGCGCCTGCTGGCCGGGCAGCTTGCGCCCACGCAGGGGAGGCTGCTGCTGCAGGGCGTGGATGCCGCAGCGCAGCCCGAGGCCTACCGCCGCCAGGTTTTCTGGATCGACCCGCGTTTGCCTGGCCTGCCCGCACACGACGGCCAGACCCCGGCGCAGTGGCTGCAGAGCCTGCCTGCGCACTATCCGCAGTGGAGCGATGCCGCGCTGCAGGCACATGTGCAGGGCTGGAGCCTGGCGCAGCACCTGGACAAGCCGTTTCACGCCCTTTCCAGCGGCACCCAGCGCAAGATCTTCATGGCTACGGCCCTGGCCAGTGGCGCGCCGCTGACGCTGATCGACGAGCCCATCGCCGCGCTGGACAAGCCCTCCATTCAGTACCTGCAGCAGGCGCTGGCACAGTGCGCAGGTGCACCGGCGCGGCTGGTGCTGGTGGCGCACTACGAGAGCCTGCCCGGTGTGCCCTGGGATGCGGTGGCAGATGTGCCGCAGTAAGCGTGTAGAAAACGGGTGGCGGCGTGAAAGCAGGCGCTTAGTCTTTTTGGGCGATGGACGCAGTCCCAGGGCCTTCCTAGACTGCGCACTACTTTGGTGAAGCGCGCGCAAGCTCGCACAGAAGCGGCTGGTGCAAGCCACCGACGTTTCCCGATGAACTTCGCAAAGGCCGCCTTCAGTACCGGGGGCGCTACGGTGACATGGCATTCATTGAATTCGACACCCGCAACCATTTTCCGCACGAACGCGCGGACGCCGCGCGCGAAACCTGTGCTGCCATGGCCAACATGGCGCCCGACATCGCGGATGACGGCAACCTCAGCCTGTCCATGCGCATCCGCCTGTTGCCCGGCGTCGCCGTGGCTGCGGTCGAGTGTTCGCCCTTGAGCGTCAGCCGCAGCGACCGCCAGCTTGGCGATGGCAATGACGACATGCTGTTGTTTCTCAACCCCGGCAGCCCGCTGGAACACCGCGCCGGCGCGGACTGGATGGTGCGCCAGCGCGGGCTGGGGCATCGCGGCGAGATCGTCTGCACCCCCAACTCGGGCTGCTTCGCACTCAATGAGCGGGCAGGGCGCTCGGAGTTCTACAGCCCCCTGTCAAAGTGCCTGCTCATCGCCTTCCCGCGCCAACGCTTGTTGCCCGATGTGGCCGACGTGGACCGTGCCCTGCGCCAGCCGCTCTCCGACACCTTGCCCCTGCGGCTGCTGATCCAGCAGGCGCTGGAGCTGACACGGTCTGCCAGCCCTGGCGATGCCAGCGATGCCGAGCGCCTGCGCCTCAGCGATCAACTGCTGGATCTCGGCGCCCTGGCGCTGGGCGCTACGCCCCGGGCGCGGGCACGCGCCAGCGCGCGTGGCCTGCGGCAGGCACGGCTCAAGGCGATCCAGGCCGACCTGCGCGTGCACGCCTGGCGTGGCGATCTGTCGCTGGAATGGGTGGCGACGCGCCACGGCATATCCGCCCGCTACGTGCGCGCGCTGTTCGAGCAGGAGGGCACCGCCTTCAGTGACTACCTGCTGGAGCTGCGCCTGCAACGCGCCTTCGACCAGCTGACCAACCCCCGGCACGCACGCAGCACAGTGAGCGCCATTGCGTATGACGCGGGCTTCAACAACCTCTCCTGGTTCTACCGGGCCTTCAAGCAACGCTTTGCCGCCGCGCCTGGCGATGTGCGGCAGCAGCACACCGAAACGGCACAGGCATAACCCTGGCCTGAAGCACCGACTGCCCCTTTTTTGATAGCTGCCAGCGCTTGTCCAGCAAGCGCTGGCAGCTATTTTTTTGCCCATTTCCGCCCCCGTGTGCGCGGGCGCAGCTGGGCGGGGTACCCCCGGTTCGCACTGACTTCCTGTTCCACGCAATGTGCCGCGCAGTGGCGCTCAGTGGAGGCGCTTTGCGCGGCATCCGCATAGCCTCGCCGGTATGACTGCACAGGGCTGCACCGTGCCGACGGCCCGGTCGGTCAGGGGCTGCGCTGATTGCCAGCCCTGACATCTCCCCAGCCGTACTGAACAAACTCCACCAGCGACCTAAAAATGAAGAGACCCCTGAACACCCACCTGTTCCAACGCCCAGCCCGCTGGGGCGTTTTACCGCTTCTGGCGCTGGCCCTGACCGCCTGTGGCGGCGGCAGTGAAGAGTCCGCCATCTTCCAACCCGGCGAGGTGGTGACCTTTGCCGCCACCCTGCCCGATGGCAGCACGCAGGAAAGCCACTACCTGATGCACGGCGTCACGGTCGACGGCGATTTGCTGGTGGATGACGTCTCCGAAAAGATGTCGGTTGGCCCCCGCAAGCGGCCGCCGCTGGCCGGTGTGCTGGTGGCGCTGCCGCTGGAGTCGGGCGATTCCCAGCAGGGCGATACCCCCCGGCTTGCCTCATTGCGCGTTTTCTACAAGCAGCTATGGCAGGGCATTGCCGAACGCCGCAACGACGGATCGGATATCGCCGCCGAAATTGGCGCCTATGAAACCGATGTGGGAGCGCTGTACGAAGATTTTCAGGTCTCGGGTTTTTTCAGCGTGAAGGACTATGTGACCTTTTACGAGCAAGTGGGCGAAAACCCGTATTTCGACGAACAGGAATGGGTTGAAGAAGAACTGGTGGAGTTTTTCTACCGCACGGGATGGGCCCAGGGGAATTGGGTGCGGGCGCTCGAGCGCCTCAGTCCGGGGCTCACTTGGCCGGACTTTTTGAATGTGATGGCCTCGCGTAAAGACAGCTTCGCCAGCCTGCTGCATCTGTGGCACGAGCTGAATTTGCGCAGACAGGTCCCGATCACCATGGACGAATTCATTGGCCGCTACGTCGGCCGATCCAAAGCCGCTTCACTTGATGACGTTGCCAAAGCCGATGCTTCGCAGGACACCGGGGCGGAAAAATTCTTTGTGACCAACAAATCGTGGGGTGTCCGGATCAATTCGAGCGAGCAATCCTCGGTCGCCATTTTGTCGAGTCAGGATACCAATATCTCGCATTACCACCGCGTGGGAGAGAAAAAAGAGATATGCCCGACCAAACTTTCCATCCGGGGGCGCCTGGGCGTTGCGCAGGCAGACCTTGAATGGAAAATGAAATACACCGAAGAGAAACACGCCAGTCTGCCGGGGACTTTTCTCTCGTCCTTCGGTATGGATGTCTTTCGTGCCGTGGGATATGAAGGCGAGATCCGTGAAGTGGACGACCCCAATGGCGGCTTCTACCAAACGGGGGGCACTGCGTTCTTCAATCGGCAGTTGATCAAGAGCCTGAGCGTCAATATGGAGATCAAGGATCTCAAGAATATTGGCACAGAAGCGGCACCGCGCCCCGGTTTCACGGCCCGGGTCAAGGTCACGCCGAGCTTCATCTTCAATTCGCCCTGGGTGCGTACCTGCGAGGTGAAGTGAATGTCGCAACTCCTCTCGCAAAAAGTGATGCGCTGCGCGCGCAAGGCGGCGCCCGCCTGTCTGACCGTATGGGCACTGGCCCTGGCCGCCTGCGGTGGCAGTGATGGCACCAGCCCGCCCGACCCGCTGCAGCCCTACCGCGCGCAGGTCGTGCAATGGACGGAATGCGACCCCGGCATTCTGGGCCATCCCAGCGACGCCATGAACGCGCTGCGCGGCAGCCAGCGGCTGCGCTGCGCCCTGGTGCGCGCGCCGCTCGACTGGGGCAACCCCGCGCATGGCGATATCACCCTTGCGGTCATGCGCCTGGCAGCGGGCAAGCCCGAGGCACGGCGCGGCGCGCTGCTGTTCAACCCGGGCGGCCCCGGTGTGGATGGCCTGAACCTTACCTTCCGCCTGTGGGATGCGTTCGCTGGCAGCAGCCCCGCCGACGCGCAAGGCGCACGGCAGCTGCGCCTGCTGGATGAATACGACATGGTGGGCTTTTCGCCCCGGGGCGTGGGTGCGAGCACGCAACTGCAGTGCGGCACCAACGAGCCGAGCCGTTTCGTCGACTACAGCGTGACCGGGTGGGATACCCCTGGCAACCTGGCCAACGTGCACTACAACGGCCGCAAGACCGCCGAGGCCTGCCAGAAGAACCCGCTCACGCCCCACATCAGCACCGAGGCCATGGCGCGCGACATGGACTTGCTGCGCAGCCTGCTCGGCGACGACAAGCTCAATTACGTTGGCTACTCCTACGGCTCCTGGCTGGGCGCCTGGTACGCAGGCCTGTTCCCCGACAAAGTGGGCCGCATGGTGCTCGACAGCGTGATGGACTTTGGCGTCACCATGGAGCAGGCGCTGCTGCACGCGCAGCCGCCTGCGCGCCAGCGCCTGTTCGACGAGGTGCTGGCCCCTTACGCCGCGCGCCATGCGGACTATTTCAGGCTGGGCACCAGCGCTGCCGAGGTGCGCGCCGCCGTCCAGGCCCTGAGCCCCAGCGTGCAGGCCGTGCTGGGCGAAGCCCTCAGCGGCCTGAGCTACTTCCGCGTCGACGCCAATGGCTACCTGGAGCGCATCACCGTGGCCCAGGGGCTGGATGCGGTGCGCCAGCAGGTGCCCGGCCTGGACGACCCCGACGCCGTAAAGGCCGCACTGGCCCGGCACGTGTTCGACCCCGCCATCCCCGCGCGCGACGCCTTCCTGCGCCAATTGGCGTGGCAGCAGTTCTACCCTGCTTACGTCAGCACGTGGCTGGCGCCCCCGCAGAGCATCGCCCTGGATAGCCTGGCAGCGGCCGGTGCAGCCGTGCGCTGCAACGACACGCCCGCCATCACCGACCTGGCCCAATGGACCGCCACGGTGCGCGGCTTGGCCGACAAGGCGCCGTGGTACTTCGGCGGCCTGCTGGCCAACCATGCCTGCGCCTTCTGGCAACGGCCCAGTGTGGCAAAGCCCAGTCTGCAGACGCTCCAGCCGCTTGATGTGCTGTTCGTGCAGTCGCAGTACGACGGCGCCACCCCCAGCGACGGGGCCAACGCCTTCTTCACCCAACTGCCTCGCGCCCGCCGCGTGTTCGTACCCGGTGATTACCAGCACGGCGTCTATCCCTACACCGACACCTGCGTCGATCCGCTGGTCACCAGTTACCTGCTGGGCGAGCCGCCCGCGCAGCGCGACACCGTTTGCCCTGCGCATGCGCTGGAGCGCGACGCGCTGCTGCAGGCGCAGTCCAAGTCCAGCAGTGCGCCCGCGGCCTACCTGGATCCGCAGAAGGCCCGCGCGCTGATCGACGCATTCAAGCGGGGCCTGCAGGGTGACGGGCGTGGCTGGTAGTTCGGTGCTGTCTGGCTTGCAAGCCAAATTGGCTTCCAGCGCTTGATGCAAGCGCGCAAGCAGCTATCAAAAAGAAAGTGAAATCCGCATGAGCATGCGCATGAACAAGACCCGTCTGGGCGCTCTCGCGCCCCTGATCCTGGCCCTGGCGGCCTGCGGTGGCGGCAGCGGCGATGGGCCGGCCGTCTTCCAACCCGGCGAGGTGCTGACCTTTGCCGCCACCTTGGACGACGGCAGCACGCAGGAAACCCGCTACCTGGTGCACGCCGTGACGGCCGATGGCGATTTGGTGGCGGGCGAATCCACCGCCAAGCTCAGTCCCCACCGGCCGCCCCTGGCCAGCGTGCGCGTGGCCCTGCCGCTGGAGGCGGGGGACACCCCGCAGGACAACGCGGCCCGGTTGGCCGCGCTGCGCGACTTTTACAAGCAGCTGTGGCAGGGCATTGCCGAGCGCCGCAACGACGGATCGGACATCGCCGCCGAAATCGGCGCATTTGAATCCGACGTGGGCGTGCTGTACGACGATTACCAGCAATCGGAACTCGCCAGCGTCAAGGATTACGTGGCGTTTTACGAGCAGGTGGGCGAAAACCCGTATTTCGATGCACAGGAATCGGTGGAAGAGGAATTGGTGCAGTTCTTCTCCCAGACCGGCTGGAGCCAGGGTGCCTGGCTGCGGGCGCTGCAAGCCCAGAATACCGGCTGGCCGCGCTTTCTTGCGCTGATGGCGCAGCGTGGTGATAGCTTTGCCAGTTTGCTGCATCAATACAAGACAGGAAATTCCAGCGGGCTGGAAGATTTTGTCGCGGGCTACGTGAATTCGCCTCGAATCAAAATACAAACCAAGGCCAATCCTTGGAAGCAGGTGGATGGTTTCTATATCCGCAATCCATCATGGATGTTCTGGATGGGAGATTTCCCATCGACTTCTTCCGCTCCGGGAGCAAGGGAGGCATCCATCATTTCCCCAGCCGATGTCCATCCATATACCTACCAGGTCACCAGCTGGGATAACGAAAGCTGCCCAACCAAGGTGCATTTGAGTGGGCGAGCCAATGTGTTGCATGCCTTTTTGATTTATTACGTTGCGCTGGAAGTTTCGAATCAGAGCAGACAGCCCATGGGAGTCTGGGTGCCCAGGGTGGCCGTAGAAGTTCTGGGCGTCGATAAGCCCGACAGCGGAATTCACAACCTGATTGCCAAGAACATTGAAGGAGCGGCTGAAATCACCGATGTGAAAAACGTGGGAACGGCAGAGCGGCCGCAACCTCGATTCAACGTCGTGACAAAGTTGAAAATTCCGCGTCTCTATAACTCCAAGGTCTGGAAAATCACCCATGCCATAGACCTGGACGCATGGCCTATTTGCTCCACCTTGTCCAAATAAAAAAGGCATCTTTATGAAAATCGGAATGCGATATGGTGCGGCTTTCTCGGCGCTCCTGACCCTCGCCGCCTGCGGCGGCGGCGATGAAGCGCAGACTTTCCAGCCCGGCGAGGTATTGACCTTTTCCATGAGCACGCAGGACGGCGGCACGCAGGAGAGCCACTACCTGGTGCATGGCGTGACGGCAGACGGCGACTTGCTGACTGACAAAGCAGCCTCGCACCCCGTGCCCGACTCCCTGGTGGCGCTGCCGCTGGAGCCGGGTGCACCCTCCGGGGCCGAAAACTCCCGGCTCGCCGAATTGCGCACTTTTTACAAGCAGCTGTGGCAAGGTATTGCCGAGCGCCGCAATGACGGATCGGACATCGCCGCCGAAATCGGCGCATTTGAATCCGACGTGGGCGTGCTGTACGACGATTACCAGCGCTCGGAACTCGCCAGCGTCAAGGATTACGTGGCGTTTTACGAGCAGGTGGGCGAAAACCCGTATTTCGATGCACAGGAATCGGTGGAAGAGGAATTGGTGCAGTTCTTCGCCCAGACCGGCTGGAGCCAGGGTGCATGGCTGCGGGCGCTGCAAGCCCAGAATACCGACTGGCCGCGCTTTCTTGCGCTGATGGCGCAGCGCGGCGATAGCTTTGCCAGTTTGCTGCATCAATACAAGACAGGAAATTCCAGCGGGCTGGAAGATTTTGTCGCGCACTACGTGAATTCGCCATTCATCACCAAGAGGCAGTCGCAGGTGAAAAAAGGGCCGTGGCCTGGAGCTTCGGATTTTCACGTTGTCAACCCTTCATGGAAATTCTGGATCAAGAACGATTCAGGAACCGTGCGCCAGGAAGGAGAAAGGTATGCGTCCATTCTCTCCTTCATCGATAGGCAGCCGTGGCGTTATCCCGTCAGTGCGCAATACAAGGGCGCCTGCCCCACTCGGGTGCATGTTCATGGCCGCGCCAATGTGCTGCACGCCTTTCTGTCGTATGAAATACATCTCGACGTTTCGGAAAATCAAGGCTATCCGTGGGGAACGTGGCTGCCCAAAGTGGGGGTGGAAGTCATGGATGTCGATAAGCCCAATTTTCTCCACGGCGGGGTGGGCAACCACATCATCGGCGCAGCCGAGATTACCAATCTGGAAAATTCCGGAACAGAGGAGCGGCCCAAGCCACGATTCAACATCGTGACCAAGCTGAGTATTCCAAAGATATTGAATGCCAAGGTCTGGAAGACAACCCACACGATTGATCTCGATACGCGCGGTATTTGCAAAACCCTGCCCTCCAAATGATGCGGCGCCATGCATTGCAGCCGCCACAAAATGCCCCGCATCGTCAAAAAAGGGGCGGCCTTGCCAGGGGCCCTGGCCGCCTGCAGTGGCAGTGGCAGTGGCAGTGGCAGTGACCGCACCAGCCAGCCCAGCCCGGTCCGCAGCAGCAGAACGCACTGCGCCAGATGCAGCCGAAGTCCGTCAGCGCGCCTGCGCGCTGCCCGAGCCCGCAGAAGGCCCGCGTGCTGATCGACGCATTCACGCGGGGGCTGCTGGCGGGCGGGTGCGGCTGAAAGGCCCCGTGCTCGGGGTATGGCAAGCCGAATCGGCCCTTAGCGATTGATGGATAAGCGCTAGCTGCTATCTAAAAAAGAGCAAAAAGAGAGCTTTCATGAAAAACATCCTGACCTTGCTGGCCCTGTGCACCGCGCCGCTGCTGGCGCAGGCATCGAACTGCACCGGCGACAACGCCGATGCCGAATACATCCTGGGCGAGGCCGAGGGCACGGCCAGCGCCATGCACTGGCCCACCGGGCTGGTGTGGAAGCGCTGCGTGGAAGGCATGACTTACAGCTCCGGGCAATGCACGGGTACTCCGACATCTAACAAGTGGCCAAACTGGGCCACAAGCTATCTGCCGAAATACTTCACCGACTCGGGGCCTTACCCGCACAGCGCCCCCAGCACCCAGAACCTGCTGGCCAGCGGTGCATGGCGTATGGCCTACAAAAACGAGTTGATCAGCATCACGCAAACCTGCGGCAATAACCCCAGAGTCAACCGTATGGTGTTTCCTGATACGCCGTCTTCATACGTCTGGTCGGGTTCGCCCTATGCCAACGATTCGTACTACGCGTGGGTCGTGCATTTCTACTATGGCTACTTCGGCTTCGACGGCGGCCGCAACGACGGTAACCACGTTCGGCTGGTGCGTGGTGGACAGTCTTTTGCGGGTTTGTCGCTATCCTCAACGAGCGGACCTGCAGGCCAGCAGACAAATTTTTCCCCCATCACGCTGGCAACCAGCACCGGTACTGGCCATGCCTGGGGTGGCGCGCGCATCAGTGGCGATGGCAATCCCCAGTTCCAGGTGAACGGGGGCGACTGGGTGCAACAGGCCATTGTCAAAAGCGGCGACCAAATTTCGGTGCGCCTGACGGCCCCGGCCAGTGGTGCCAACACCGCCACCCTCACCCTGCGCAGCGGCCAGACCACGGGCACCAGCGCCAACGCTGCCAATGGCGGCAACGAAGCCACGGTCATGCAGGAAACCAGCGCCAACTTCACGCTGACTGCAGTGCCCGCCACGGTCAATGGTGCCTGCGGCAGTGCCCACAGCGTGGTCACGCTGACGCCCCCGCCCGCCGATGGCAGCCTGTGCAGCGCAGGCACGTACAGCAACTACGGCTTTTCGGGTGTGAGTTGGACCTGGAAATGCAATGGCAGCAACGGCGGCACGCAGGCCTCGTGCCAGGCACCCAAGGGCTACACCGTCACGCCCTCGGCCAGCACCAATGGCAGCATCAGCCCGGCCACGGCGCAGGTGGTGGCGATGAACACCCAGGCCAGCTTTACCGTCACACCCCAGGCGGGCTACAGCGCGGCGGTGGGCGGCACCTGCGGCGGCAGCCTGGTGGGAAGCACCTACACCACGGCGGCCGTGGTGGGCGACTGCACGGTGCAGGCCAGCTTTGCACCCGCCACCTACCCCATCACCCCCACCGCCAGCCCCGCCAGCGGCGGCACGGTGGCCTGCACGCCCAACCCGGTGACGCATGGCCAGGACGCCACCTGCAGCGCAACCCCCGCCACGGGCTACCAGTTCACCGGCTGGACGGGGGCTTGCACCGGCACGGGTGCGTGCCAGCTCAGCGGCGTGACCGGTGTGCCCAGTGTGGGCGCCACCTTCGGCCTGGCCTCGGCACCCGCTGCGTGCGCCAGCACCACCGTGCTCCACGCCGCGCCCGATGGCAGCGGTGACGGCAGCAGCTGGGCGCAGGCCGCCGCGCTGCAGCAGGCGCTGGCGCTGGCCAACGGCGACGCCGACCTGGGCCGGTGCTACGAGATCCGCCTGCGCCAGGGCGTGTACAAGCCCGGCCCGGCAGGGCGCCCGGAGCTGCACTTCGCCATCGACCGACCGCTGCAGATCAAGGGCGGCTACACCGGCAACGCGGCGCAGCCCGACGAGCGCGTGCTGCACGCCAGCAACACCGTACTGTCGGGCGACATCGGCGGCGACGACGAGGTGAACGCCCAGGGCATCACCGAAGTGGCGCGCTTTTCTCCAACCGACGGCAGCACGCCCTTGCCAGGCAACCAGCACGTTGGCATCAACAGCTACCACGTGGTGGTGATTGGCGGCGCGGTGGATGACAGCAACGGCAACGGCGTTTACACCGCCACCGAGGGCGACGCCCGTTTCACCCAGCTCGAAGGGCTGACCCTCACCGCCGGCGGGACGTCCGTCGATTGGGGGGCGATCCCGGAAGTCGATAGCAAGGGCAGCGGACTGCTGTGCAACGGCGCGGGCGCTGGGCGGCAGTGCAGCCCAGCGCTGCGGCAGCTGCGCTTCAGCGGCAACTACGGCTGGGCCGGTGGCGGCTTGTTCAACAACGGCCAGCGCAGCGGCAACAGCAGCCCGGTGCTGACCGGCGTTACCTTCAGCGGCAATTGGGTGGCCCAGTGGGGCAGCGCACTGTTCAACAACGCCGACGCCAGCGGCACCAGCCGCCCCAGTGTCACCAACAGCACCTTCAGCGGCAACCATGCCTTCCTGGATGGAGCGGCCGTTTACAACGATGGCACCGGCGCGCGCCCCACCATTGCCCACAGCACCTTCAGTGGCAATGCGGTCACGGACACCGCGATGGGCTCCATTCTCTACGGTGACTCTAGCGTGACTGCCAGCATCGTGTGGGGCAACACGGGCACCTCCATCGGCGGCTGCGCGGCGACCGTGGTCGACAGCATCGTGCAAGGCGGATGCGTCGGCACCGGCATTCTGGATGTGGACCCGATGCTCGGCCCGCTGCAAGACAACGGCGGCGCCACCCCCACGCAACTGCCTGCCAGTGGCAGCCCCGCCATCGACGCGGTGGACTGCGCTGCGGCCCCCACCACCGACCAGCGCGGCGTGGCGCGCCCCCAAGGCAGCCGCTGCGACCTGGGCGCGGTGGAGGCGGTATTGCGGGCGGACGGCACCTGCGGTGCAGCCCAGGGTGTGGCGGTGCGTTCGGCACCTGGCGCCAGCCTGTGCGCTGCGGGGCAGACGAGCGCGGTGCTCACCGGCACGGCAGATTTCACCTGGCAGTGCACCGGCCTGAACGGCGGCGCCACGGCGCAGTGCACCGCGCCGCGCCAGTACCTGGTCACCCTCGACATCACCGGCGACGGCGCGGCCACCCCCGCCACGCCCCAGGCCGTGGTGTACGGACAGGCCGCGCAGTTCACCCTGGCGCCCGGCGCGGGGCAGGCCGTGGCCTCGGCCAGCGGTTGCGGCGGCACGCTGGCGGGCGCGGTGTTCACCACCGCCGCAGTGCAGGCGGACTGCACGGTGGACGTGCGCTTTGCGCCGCCCGGGCAGGTGGGTGCCTGTGGCGCGGCGCAAGGCCAGGCGAGCATCACCCCGCCGATGGCAGAGCTGTGCAGCGCAGGCCAGCCAGGGGATGTGCAATCTGTGCGTGGCCAATACGCCTGGACCTGCGCCGGCACGCAGGGCGGGGCGTCCGCCACATGCACCGCACCCTGGGCCCTGGCCGGTGGCACGGGCGCACGTGCCTCGCTCGACCTGCCCGTGCCCGGGCAGAACAATGGCTGGAGCCTGTCGGCCGTGAGCGTGACGGCCGCATGGCCCGCGCCGCTGCCCCCGGGCGCGCGCAGCACCTTCCACCCCCTGCAACTGCTCCTGAGCGGCGGCACGGCGGCGCAAGCCCAGGTCATCGTGCACTACAGCGAGCCCGTGCCCGAGGGCGCCGTCTACCTGAAATACGGCCCCAGCCCCGAGGGCCTGAACTGCACGGGCGACGCCTGCCGCCAGGCGCACTGGTACGCGCTGCCGGGCGCCGAGTTCTCGCCCGACCGCATGAGCGTGCGCCTGCTGCTGACCGACGGCGGTGCGGGCGACAGCGACGGCGCGCTTGACGGCCATATCACCGACCCCGGGCTGCCCGCGCTCTTGGGGGCGCCCGCGCCGGGCAATGCGCAGGCCATTCCTACGCTGGGTGAATGGGGGGCACTGTTGCTGGCGGCACTGCTGGGCTTGGTGGGCCTGCGCAGGGTGCATGCCCGCTCACCTGCATAACAGATTGGTGTGTGATGAAAATGGCTGCTAGCGCTTTCTGGTAAAGCGCTGGCAGCTATTCATTTGGTAGCGCTGGCGTTACATGGCCTTGAACAGGTGCGCATACAGCCGGCTCACCGCCAGGCGCTCGGGCCGCTCGTGCAGCTGCAGGTGCAGGCGGCCGGCTTCGTCGCGCGTGGCGCTGGCGATGGCGCTGGCGCGCACCAGCGTGCCGCGGTGCACCTGCCAGAACGCGGCGGGGTCGAGTTGTGCGGCTAGCTCTTTCAGTGGGGTACGGATCAGGTACTCGTGCGTGGCGGTGAGCACGCGCACGTATTTGTCGGCGGCCTCGAAGTACAGCACCTCAGCCACGGGCACAAAGTGGATTTGCGTGCCGTTGCCCGTCTGGCGCATGGCCTGGATCATGTGCAGGCGCGGGGCGGCTGGCGCGGCGCCCAGGCCGGGGGTGTGCAGCAACGCGCGCAGCTGGGCAAACGTGTCTTCCGGCGCTGGGGCGGCGCCGCGCTGCAGCGCCTGGCGCAGCTTGTGCACGGTCTTTTCCAGGCGGGCGGGCTGCACGGGTTTGAGCAGGTAGTCCACGGCCTGCGTATCGAAGGCCTGCAGGGCGTACTGGTCGTACGCGGTGACGAACACCAGCGCGGGGAAGGGCGCTTCGTCCGCAGGCCAGGCGTCGGCCAGGGCGGCGGCGGCGTCCAGGCCGCTTTGGCCGGGCATGCGGATGTCGAAGAACAGCACCTCGGGCCGCAGCGCCAGCGCTTCGCGCACGGCAGAGAGACCGTCGCCCACGGTGGCGGCCACGCGCAGCTCGGGCCAGGCCCGGGCCAGCGCCTGCTGCAGTGCAGCGGCCAGCAGCGGTTCGTCCTCAGCGATCAGGGCGCGTGGCGGTGTCGGTGGCATATTGCAAAGGAAATGTGACGATGGCGCTTGTCCCGCCTGCGCTGGCAGCTATCAATTCGAGAGTTCCCTCGGGCCCGTAGAGCGTGGCCAGGCGCTCGCGCACCTGTTGCAGACCGAAGCCGCCGCCGGGCGTTGCCGTTGCACCCAGGCCCGTGACTGGGCCTGGGCCTGGGCCTGGGCCTGGGCCTGGGCCTGGGCCTGGGCCTGGGCTGGTATCGTGCACGCACAGCTGCAGGCGGCGGCCCTGGTCGGTGGCCTGGGCGCGTACCGTGATGCGCCCGCCCGCGAGCTGGGGCTCCAGCCCGTGGCGGATGGCGTTTTCCACCAGCGGTTGCAGCAGCAGCGGCGGCACGCTGGCCTGGGCCAGCGGCGCGGGCAGGTCGAGCGTGTAGCCCAGGCGCACTCCCATGCGCACGGCCATGAGGGCGAGGTAGTCGTCCAGCCGCGCGAACTCATCGGCCAGGGGGTGGCGTTCGCGGCGCGAGGCGCCGAGCGTGGCGCGCAGGTAGTCGATCAGACGGTCCAGCATGTGCCCGGCCCGCTCAGGGTCGGTGGCGATGAGCGCGCGCAGATTGGCCAGCGTGTTGAACAGCATGTGCGGCTCCAGCTGTGCCTCCAGCAGCTTGAGCTGGGCTTCGGCAGCGGTGCGCTGCGCCTGCGCCATGTGCAGCTGCAGCTGCTGCGCCTGGGCTTGCGTGTAGAAGAAGTACGACAGGATGGTGCCCGTGGCCAGGGTGAGCAGCAGCATGGCCTGCCAGCTGCGGCCTTGCCACAGCGGGTGCGGGGTGCCGCTGTAGGCGTCGCCCAGGGCGGTGCCCAGCACGAAGCCGGTCACGCTGCCCGCGAGCACCAGCAGCACGCCGCGCGGGCCGGGCGGCCAGCCCTTGGTACAGCCCATCTCGATCACCAGCCATGCGGTCAGGCCGATGGCCAGGGAGTAGGCCCACTGCACGTCCCATGCGCCCTGGCCGGAGAGCGTCAGCGCCAGTGCGATGAAGCTGCAGAAAACCGCCGTGCCCAGGCCGCGGCGCAGGAAGGTCGGAAGGTCGGTGGGCGGCATGGGGTTGGATTGCGGGACGGGCGGCGGTGTGGCCCGCATTGTGCGGCAGGCCTGGCGGGCGGGCATGGGGCGGGCTCTGGTGGGTGGGTTGCTGAGGCGTGGGGTGCACTGTGCTTGCCCGCATCGCCGCCGAACAGTGCCCTGCGACGAAACGCGCCGCCACGGCGCCGGATGCCGCCGTGGCGGCGCGGGCGGTGGGCGGGGGCGGATAATCGCTCCCTTTTTCGCTGCGAGGAACGCGCGTGGATATCGTTTTGCTGCTCAAGGCCGCCATCATGGGCGTGGTCGAGGGTTTGACCGAGTTTTTGCCCATCTCTTCCACCGGCCACCTGATCCTCGCGGGCGCGCTGCTGGGGTTCGACGACGCCAAGGCCAAGGTGTTCGACATCGCCATCCAGACGGGGGCGATCTTCGCGGTCATCCTGGTCTATTGGGAACGCATCCGCACCACCGTGGCAGCGCTGCCCACGCAGCGCCAGGCGCAGCGTTTTGCGCTGAACGTGCTCATCGGCTTCCTGCCCGCCGTGGTGCTGGGGTTGCTGCTGGGCAAGGCGATCAAGGCGCACCTGTTCACGCCAGTCGTGGTGGCGAGCACCTTCATCGTGGGCGGCTTCATCATCTTGTGGGCCGAGCGGCGCCAGCAGGCGGCCGTGCATATCCAGTCGGTGGATGAGATGGGCCCGCTGGATGCGCTGAAGGTCGGCCTGGTGCAGTGCCTGGCCATGGTGCCAGGCACCAGCCGTAGCGGCGCCACCATCATTGGCGGCATGCTGCTGGGGCTGTCGCGCAAGGCGGCCACCGATTACTCGTTCTTCCTGGCCATTCCGACGCTGATCGGTGCGGGCGTGTACAGCCTGTACAAGGAGCGCGCACTGCTGTCGGTGGCCGATGTGCCGCTGTTCACCGTGGGCCTGGTGTTTTCTTTCATCAGCGCGTGGCTGTGCGTGCGCTGGCTGCTGCGCTACATCAGCTCGCACAGCTTCGTGCCGTTCGCCTACTACCGCATCGTGTTCGGGCTGGTGGTGCTGCTGACCGCCTGGTCAGGGCTGGTGACCTGGGCGGACTAAGCCCATGAACACACTCTAACGTCCAGGGGGCGATCAAGCGGACGACAAGGCCAGGTCGCCGCGGTTGCGGCGCAGGCAGAACTTGCCGCTTTGCTTGCCGCTGTACATGGCGGCGTCGGCCCGCTTGAGCAGTGTGGCAGCGTCCATGCCGTCCTCGGGGGCGATGGCATAGCCAATGGTCAGGCCGACCTGTATCTGTACGCTGCCCAGTGCGAAGGGCGTATGGAAGGCGTCGAGCAGCTTTTGCCCCAGGTCGTGCGCCTGCTGTGGGCTGAGCAGGCGTTCGGTGACCACCACGAATTCATCGCCGCCCAGGCGCGCGATCAGGTCGCTCTGGCGCAGCGTACTTCGCAGGCGGTGCGTGACCGCGACCAGCAGTTCGTCGCCGACATCGTGGCCGTACAGGTCGTTGACGGGCTTGAACCCGTCCAGGTCCAGGATATAGACCCCCAGAAGGTTGCCCGCGCCCGCGTGCGCAAGCGCCGATGCCAGGGCCGCCTGCAGTGCGCGCCGGTTGGGCAGGCCGGTCAGGGCGTCGCTGTGCGCCAGGGAGTGCAGGGCGTCGCGCTCCTGGCGTGCGTGCAGCGCCGCCACGCGCAGCGCCTGGGTGCGCAGGCCCAGTACCCGCATGAACAGCAGCATGTCCACCGTCGCGGAGATCTGGAACGAGTGCAAGCTCCAGAAGTTGACAGGAATCGCACCGTTGATGACGCCGATGATGGTCGCCGCGCCGCCTGCGTACACGAGCCATGCCACCAGCAGGGTGGTGCCGATGGGGTCGCCGGCACGTGCGCGCCGCAGTGCCCCGGGCAGGCTCAGCAGGGCCGGCATCGGGCCCAGGATGCTGACGATCGTCGCCACCTGCTTGAGGCTGAGCAGGTCGAGCGCGTGGGCCAGGCCCAGCACGGCCGCGCCCACCGCACCCCTGCGCATGAGCCGGAGGAAGCGGCTCTGCGGCGCATCGCCCGCCACCGCCTGGCTCATGAACAGGAAGCTGCCCGCCAGGGCCATGAACGAGGACAGCCCCACGGCATGGTCTGTTAGCCAGGGGCTGTGGCCCCACAGGTACTGCTGGCCAATACCGAAGAAATGCAGCGAGTACAGCAGGCTGCCGCTGGTCATCAGCGCGTACTGCAGGAACAGGGGCTCGCGCAGGCTCATCCACTGGGCCAGGCTATAGAGGATGAGGCACAGCGCCAGCCCGGCGAGCACACCTTGCAGGATGTGTTCGTTCAGCGCGCGCTCCAGCATGGCGGGCGGGGTGTTGAGGGTGATCGGCAGGATCATGGCGCCGCGCGTTTGCACGCGCAGCAGCAGCGCGTAGCGCTGGCTGGGCAGCAGCTCCAGCGCCACCGCCGGGGTGCGTGCGGGCAAGGGGCGCTCGGCGCGTGGGATGTCGGTGCCCAGGGCCACATGGCGCAGTACGCGGTCAGCCTGCAGCACGTAAACGTCGATGCGGTTCAGGTCCGGGTGGTTGATGTCCAGGGTCCAGCGGCCTGCCGACGCCGGGTCCACGGCCAGGCTGGCGTGCAGCCACACGGCGTCTTGGCGCACTCCCAGGGTGGCGCTGGCCTGGGGCGCCTCAAAGGCCGACAGCCGCGCCAGCGCCTGCTCCAGTGTCGCCTGCCCCGAGGCGTCCGCCCACAGCGTAACGGCTGGCCACAGCGCCACACTGCCCGCGCTATCGGCCAGCAGCGCCGGCGTACGCTGGGCAGGCAGGGGGCTGGTTTGCGCCAGGGCCGCCCAGGGCAGTGCGGCCCCGCAGAGCCAGCACAGCCATGCCAGCCACAGCAGGGGCCAGCCGCGCTGCGGCGTGCGGCGGAGGGCGGTTGGCATCGGGTTCAACCGGGGCAGCGTGCTGCGGTACGGGCCATGCCCTGCGGCCGGGCCCAAGCTGCCGTGGCGGCCGTCCGGCGATCTTGCCGGTGGCGGGGCCCGCCAGGCGTGCGGGGGGCGTTGCTCCAGCGGGCGATGGCTTTCGGCATGGTGCCGGGCGCGGCGTCGTTGGCAGCGCGCAGTCGGGCATCTGTCATGGGGCTTCTTGGGTTGGCGCGTCCAGCGCAGTGATGGCAACATGTATCGTGTTGTAACGATTGTGCCCAGTGTAGGGGAACGGCGCTGGCCGTGCCGGTGTGCGCTTTTTCCGAGCGTCAGTCCGCGAGGTTCAGTACCGCCGCCTCGATGGCGGCGGCTGTGGCGGCGGGGCGCTCCATGGGGAACAGGTGGGTGCCGTCGAGCATCATGATGCGGCCTTCGGTGATGCGCCGGGTCATCGCCATCCCTACCTGGCGCATTTCCACCGAGTCGCGCCCGCCGATGAAGGCGGCGCGGCAGCGCAGGGGGTGCTGGTGCAGCAGGCGTGCCAGGTTGTGCGGCAGGGTGTTGTAGATCTGCGTTTCCACGGCACGGTCGAAAGCCAGGACGCGCTTGCCGTGCGCGTCGTCGTGCAGGCAGTGGGTCACATAGTCCTGCAGCACCTCGGCATTCCAGTGGGCAAAGGCCTTCTTGCGGCGAAAGTGCTCCAGCGCCTCCTGCGTACTGGCCCAGGTGTTGCGTCGCGCGCGGCTCACGCGCCCCGGCGAGACGGCGCCCACCACCTGGGTGTGCTTGGCCACGCCCAGGGCACTGGCGCGCCAGCCGCCGATCAGGGGCGAGTCGATCATCACCACGCCGCGTGCCAGCTCGGGGTGCCGCGCCGCGGCCATGACGCTGAGAAAGCCGCCCAGCGAGTGCCCGACCAGGAAGGCGCGCTGCCCGGTGCGCTGCTGCTGCGCGGCGGCAAAGTCGGCCAGCTGCTGCACCAGGTGCGGCCAGTTGCTGGTGACGGGGTAGTGCGCGTCGTGGCCGTAGCGCTCGACTGCGCTGACCTCGAAGCCGCGCTGGCGCAGGTGGCCGAACAGCACACGGTAGGTGCTGGCCGGAAAGCTGTTGGCGTGCGAGAAGACGATGGAGGTCATGGCGTGGGCCGGGCGGGGCGTGCAGGAAGGCCCCTGCACAAAGGCTGGGCGTTCAAGAATGATAGCTTCCCGCGCAAGCCAGCAAAGGGCTGGGTGCCATTTTGATGCGAAGAGTCCGCACGGCGCTTACAGGGTGCGCTTGGCGCTGGCTAGCAGCGTGGTGACCTCCAGCGAGACCTGCGCGAACTCCGAGCCCGCACCGATCAGTTGGCCGGCGTCGGTGTACTGGCCGGCGTTGATCTTGCGCGCCACGCTGCCCGCGCTCTGGTGAAAGGCCGCGTGCTTCTGAAGCAGCTGCGTGAACAGCGGGCGCGTACCCCAGCGCTTGCCACCGTCGCCGTGCAGCCACTGGCCCAGCGGGCAGCGGTCGTCGCGGCAGATGGTGTCGGCATCGAGTTGTTCGTGGTTGGCGATGGCTTGGCGCAGCCGCACTTTCCACTTGCGGTGGGCTTCGATGGCCTGGTCGAAATCGAAGTTCTCGTGCTCCTCCAGCGCCAGGCGGGCGTCGTGCTGCGCCATGCGTTCGTCCACATGCGCGGGCATCTTGAAGTGCGCCACTTCCACCGCCAGGGTGTGGGCCTGCTCCTGCATGGCCGCCGAGGCGGCAGCCGTCTGCTCGACCAGCGCGGCGTTTTGCTGCGTCATTTGGTCAAGCTGCTGCACGGCCTGGCCAATCTGGGAGATGCCCTGGTTTTGCTCGCGCGCGCCGGTGGCGATTTCACCCAGCAGCTGGTTGACTTGCTGCGACGAGGCCACGATGTCCTCGATGGTGGCGCCCGCCTTGCGCACCACCTGCGCCCCGCTGGCGATCTGCTCCACGCTGCTGCCAATCAGGGTCTTGATCTCCCGCGCTGCTGCGGCGCTCAGGCCTGCCAGGTTGCGCACCTCGGTGGCCACCACGGCAAAGCCGCGCCCCTGCTCGCCGGCCCGTGCGGCCTCGACGGCGGCATTGAGCGCCAGCAGATTGGTCTGGAAGGCGATGCCGTCGATGGTGGCGATGATCTCGGCGATCTTGGCCGACGAGGTGCGGATTCCCTCCATGGTCTGCACCACCTCCTGCATGACACGCCCGCCGTCCGTGGCCATCTCGGCGTTGTGGCGCGCCCGTTGCGACGCCTCCTGCACATGCTCGGTGCTGTTGTTCACCGTGGAGGCGATTTCCTCCATCGACGCCGCCGATTCCTCCAGGCTCGCCGCTGCTGCTTCGGTGCGGCGCGACAAATCCATGGCGCCGCTGGCAATCTCGGTGGCCGTGTGCACGATCTCGTCGCCCGAGCGGCGCACGCGCCAGACCATGTTGCGCAGTGCGTCCTGCATCTTGTGCAGCTCCACCATCAGGTCGGCGGCCTCGTCGCTGCCCCAGGGCTCGGGGGAGGTGGTCAGGTCACCGTCCGTCATGGCGCGCAGGTGGCGGCGCGTTTCGCGCAGGCCGCCGTCCATCACCCGGTAGAAGCTCAGGAACAGATAGCCAGCCACCGCCAGCGTGATGAGCACGCACAGGCCCACCCAGGCCAGGCGGCGCAGCAGAATCTGGTGCACGTCATCAACGTACATGCCCGAGCCAATCACCCAGCCCCAGGGCGCGAAACCGAGTACGTAGGAGACCTTGTCCACCGGCACGTCGCTGCCTGGCTTGGGCCACTTGTAAGGCACGAAGCCCTTGCCGTTGCTGCGCACCATGTCGGCGAAGGCGTTGAACAGCGCCAGGCCGTTCGGATCCTTGAAGCCGCTCACGTCCTGGCCGTTCAGCTCGGGCTTGAAGGGGTGCATGACCATGCGCGGGTGCATGTCGTTGATCCAGAAGTATTCCTGCCGCTCGTAGCGCAGCTTCTCGATCAGACGCAGCGCCTGCTGCTGCGCCTGATCGCGTGTGAGCGTGCCCGCCTGCTCCTGCGCGTGGGCCCAGGCCAGCACGCCGTGCGCCACCTCCACGTGCTGGCGCGTGGCGTCCTTGCGCTCTTGCATGGTGTTGTTGAAATTGGCCATCAGCAGCCAGCCCACCAGGGCGAGCAGCGGCAGCATGAAGGCCAGCGAAATGATCGCGGCCTTCGACATGAAACGCATGTGGCGAAAGGCCCGCACGCCGGGCGCCCATATGCCGTGGTACTGAAAGAAGCCGGAGCCGTCAGCGTGCGGTGGCGTCGGGGGCGTGCCGTCGCTGGCACGGGGAAGCAGGGGGGGCATGGATGTCTCGATTACATTTTTTTTCAAACAGCCAATCGTAAGAGTGCATACCGTAAGGCTGTGTCCGTGAAAATAACAATTGCCTTAATTGGTTCAATAGATTATTCATTACCCTGCGCGCGGCTGGGGCGCTGCGCGCAGGGCAGTCAGAATGCATGAATGAATCGGCTTCCAGCGCTTTCCTGTAAAGCGTTGGAGGCTATGCTTTATGTAGCAATCGGGTGGTCGGCCGGGTGGCCGCATTCCGGGCGCCCGGTGCGGCGGATGTCAGGCCGCAGGTGCCAGCCGCTTGAGCTGGTAGAGCGCGTCGAGTGCCTCGCGCGGGCTGAGCTGGTCGGGGTTGATCTGCGCCAGGGCGGCTTCCACGGCGCTGCCCATGGCCATTTCGGGCGCAGGGGGCGGGGCGAACAAATCCACTTGCTGGGCGTCCTCTGCGGCGCGCTCCTCCAGCGCCGCCAGGGCGTGGCGTGCGTGGTGCAGCACGGCGGCGGGCATGCCCGCCAGCTTGGCCACCTGCAGGCCATAGCTGCGGCTGGCGGGGCCGGCCTGGATTTCGTGCAGGAACACGATGTCGGCGCCGTTCTCCACCGCGCTCACGTGCATGTTGACGGCGTGGCGCGCCGTGGCGGGCAGCTCGGTCAGCTCGAAGTAGTGCGTGGCGAACAGCGTGAAGGCGCGCGTCTTGTCGTGCAGGTGCGTGGCAATGCCGCTGGCCAGTGCCAGGCCGTCGAAGGTGCTGGTGCCCCGGCCAATCTCATCCATCAGCACCAGGCTGTGCGGCGTGGCGGCGTGCAGGATCTGCGCCGCCTCCACCATCTCCAGCATGAAGGTGGACTGCGCGTTGGCCAGGTCGTCGGCTGCGCCGATGCGGGTGTGGATGGCGTCGATGGGCCCCAGGCGGCAGCGCGCTGCGGGCACGTGGCTGCCGATGCTGGCCAGCAGCACGATCAGCGCCACCTGGCGCATGTAGGTCGATTTACCGCCCATGTTGGGGCCGGTGATGATCTGCATGCGCTGGTTGGCGTGCAGCCGGGTGTGGTTGGCAATGAAGGCGCCGCTGGAGGTTTCGGCCAGGCGCGCCTCGACCACCGGGTGGCGGCCGGCTTCGATCTCGATGCACGGCTCGGGCGCGAACTGCGGCGCGCACCAGCCCAGCGTGAGCGAGCGCTCGGCGAAGGTGCACAGCACATCCAGTGCCGCCAGCGCGTGCGCCAGGCGTGTGAGTGCGGGCACGTGCGGCTGGAGTTGGTCGAGGACCTGCTCGTACAGCCACTTTTCGCGCGCCAGGGCGCGCTCTTGCGCGGAAAGGGCCTTGTCTTCAAACGCCTTGAGTTCCGGGGTGATGAAGCGCTCGGCGTTCTTCAGCGTCTGGCGGCGGCGGTAGTCGTCGGGCACCTTGTCGGCATGGCTGCTGGTCACCTCGATGTAGAAGCCGTGCACCTTGTTGAACTGCACGCGCAGGTTGGGAATGCCGGTGCGCGCTTTTTCGCGCGTCTCCAGGTCGAGCAGGAAGGCGTCGCAGTTGCTCTGGATGGCACGCAGCTCGTCCAGCTCGGCGTCAAAGCCCGCGGCGATCACACCGCCGTCGCGTACCAGGGCGGCAGGCTCCTCGGCAATGGCGCGCTGCAGCAGCATGGCGCATTCGGGGGGTGGTTGGAGCTGGTTGAAAATTTGTGCCAAATAGGGTTCTGGCGCTTTTCCAGACTGCGCTAGCAGCTCTGCTTTTTGTAGCGTTCGGGCCAGTGCCACGAGTTCGCGCGGGCGCACCTGGCGCAGCGCGGTGCGCGCGGTGATGCGCTCGACATCGCTTACCCCCTTGAGCTGCTCGCGCAGCCAGCTCCACGGCGCCGGGCCGGGGCTGGCGGCATCGCCGCGCAGCGCCTGCGTGGCGGCCAGGCGGGCGCTGGCCTCGGTGCGTTCGCGCCGCGGCTCCAGCAGCCAGGTCTTGAGCAGGCGGCTGCCCATGCCGGTCATGCAGGTGTCGAGCAGCGAGAACAGCGTGGGCGCATCCTCGCCGCGCAGCGTCTTCACCAGTTCCAGGTTGCGCCGTGTGCTGGCCGGCAGGTCGATCAGCTCGCTGCCGCGCTGCACCTGGATGCTGTGGATGTGCGTGAGCTGGCGTCCCTGCGTGTGCTCCGCGTAGTGCAGCAGCGCGGCAGCGGCGGCGTGGGCCTGCGCCAGATCCTGGGCGCCCCAGGCCTGCAGCGTGGCGGCGCCCGTGGCTTCGAGCAGCTTGCGCTCGCCCAGCGCACTGTCGAACTGCCAGTCGGGGCGCGGTGCGAGGGGGCAGGTGCAGGCGCCGCCCTGGCGCAGCTGCTGCAGCTGCTGCTCGAAGCGCTGGGTGGCGCCGCCGCTGTACAGCAGCTCGCTCGGGGCAATGCGCGCCAGCCAGCCGCCCAACTCCTCCAGCGTGCACTCGGCCAGGAACACGCGCCCCTGCGTCACGCTGAGCCAGGCCAGGCCGCAGCGCGCGCGTTTGCCCTGGTGCACGGCCAGCAGCAGCGATTCACTCTTGTCTGACAGCAGTTCGCTGTCGGTGAGCGTGCCGGGCGTGACCACGCGCACCACCTTGCGCTCCACCGGGCCCTTGGCCGTGGCCACGTCGCCCACCTGCTCGGCGATCGCCACCGATTCGCCCATCTTGATCAGGCGGCCCAGGTAGCTCTCCAGCGCATGGAACGGCACCCCGGCCATCAGCACCGGCTGGCCCGCCGATTGGCCGCGTTGGGTCAGCGTGATGTCGAGCATCCGAGAGGCCTTCTCGGCGTCTTGCCAGAACACCTCGTAGAAGTCGCCCATGCGGTAGAGCAGCAGCGTGTCGGGGTACTGGGCCTTGAGCTGCAGGTACTGCTGCATCATCGGCGTGTGGCTCTCGAGGTCGCGGAGCAAATCTTCGGAAGCGGGCGTGTCTGGACTCATTGCCTGTCGAACCTTTGTGAACCAGGGCGGTGCAAAGCCCGGCATTGTCCCCGACCTTTTGTGTCCCAAGCCTGCGGGCCTGCGTAGTCCCCAGAGGTTGCGGCATGGTGGGTTGTCTCGCGCCATGGGGCCTGCTCCAGGCCGCGCCCGTGAGGGTGTATCGTGCGTGCAGGCCGTCGCCCGCGGCGGCGGTGGCCGGGTATTCCCGGGGGCGGCGTTTGTAACAAATGTTTCTCGCGGCGCCCTGGCTTTGCCATACTGCTCGGATTCTCGGATGCGATTGCTGTGCATGCATTCGAAACGCCCCTTGGGGCCTGGTTTGAAAAGGTGCCTGATTCATCGTGAAGCCCTCTGATCTGCTGTCTGCCTTGCTGGCCCCGGCGGGTGAACCGCAACTGCCGCACGCGGCCTATGTCGGTCTGCAGGCCTTGCTGGATGCCTTGCCAATTGCGCTCATGGAGTTCCGTCTGAGCGGCGAGTCCTTGGTTTTGCTCACGGCCAATGCTGCGGCGCGCCGTATGCCAGGGCTAGGGGGGGTGCGTGAGCCGGGTGCCGATGCCCGCACCGTGTTTGACCAACTCGCCAGCACGGCGCTGATCGACCAGCTTTGCGGCGTGGCGCGGCTGGGCGTGCCGCTGGACGGGCGCCACGTGCTGCGCGATGGCCCCCGGCTGCAGCTGGCCTGGGACATCGCGGCGCGGCGCATGGCGAGCGACTGCGTGCTGGTGGCCGTCAGCGATGTGTCGGAGGCCGAGGGGCTGCGCCAGGCCCTGCAGTCGTGCGAGCAGGCGCTGGCCGAGGCACGGCGCGACCTGCGCGAGCAGACCGAGGTGTTCGACACCATGGAGACCCTGGCACGGGCCGGCCACTGGCGGCGCATCAAGGACCCCGGCGAGACCGTGCTGTTGTGGTCGCCGGGCTTGTGCGAAATCGCCGGGTACGAGCGCCAGGAATGGCTGGATCCTGAATATGCGATGAGCGGCATCCTGCCCGAGGACCGGCCGCTGTTTGAGGCAGCGAGCCGGGCCCAGGATGGCGCCAACGTGGAGTACCGCTGGCGCCGTCCCGACGGCGAGGTGCGCTGGATGCGTTCGCGCGTGCAGCGCGTGCGCTCGCGCGACGGCGTGTCGGTGCAGATGGGCGTGGTGCAGGACGTGACCGAGGAGCACCGCGCTGCCGAGCAGTTGCGCGAGCAGTTGGTCTTTATTCAGCGCATTGCCAGCCGCGTGCCTGGGTTTATTTACCAGTACCGCATTCACCGCGACGGCTCCACGGCCAGCGTGCAGTACATCAGCGAGGCCGTGCGCGATTTTTTAGGTGTGGCGCCTGGCGAGGTGATGCGCGACCATGGCCTGCTGGAGCAGCGCGTGCTGCCCGAGGATGTGCCGCAGGTGCGCCGCTCGGCCATGCTGTCGGTGCGCCGCCTGGTGCCCTGGCAGAGCGAATACCGGGTGCGCATGCCCGATGGCAGCGTGCGTTGGCACATGACCAGCGCCGTGCCGCACCGCGAGAGTGACGGCACCGTCGTCTCGCACGGCTTCACCATGGACATCACCGAGCGCAAGCAGGCCGAGCAGCAGATCGAGCGTCTGGCCTTCTACGACGCGCTCACCGGTTTGCCCAACCGGCGCCTGCTGCTTGACCGGCTGCAGCGCTCCGTGGTGTTGAGCCAGCGCACGCGCCAGCAGGGCGCGCTGCTGTTCATCGACCTGGACAACTTCAAGGTGCTCAACGACACCCTGGGCCATGACATGGGCGACAAACTGCTCATCGAGGTGGCGCGGCGTCTGGTGGCCGCGGTGCGCGAGAGCGATACGGTGGCGCGCTTCGGTGGCGACGAGTTCGTGGTGATGTTGGAACACCTGGCGTGCGACAGCGCCCAGGCAGCGCTGCAGGTGGAGGGCGTGGCGGAAAAGCTGCTGGCCCACGTCAACCAGCCCATCGTGCTGGGCGGGCACCACCACTACAGCTCGCCGAGCATCGGCATCGCGCTGTTCGGGGGCGAGCGCGTGGAAGTGCACGAATTGCTCAAGCGCGCTGACCTGGCGATGTACGAAGCCAAGGCCGGCGGGCGCAACACGCTGCGCTTCTTTGACCCGGCGATGCAGGCCGCGGTGAACGCGCGCCTGCACTTGGAGGCCGATATGCGCCAGGGGCTGGAGCGCGGCGAGTTCAGCGTGCACTACCAGCCCGTGGTGGATGAGCGCGCGCGCTTGGTGGGCGCAGAGGTGCTGCTGCGCTGGCGTCACCCCGCGCGCGGCATGGTGAGTCCGGCAGAGTTCATTCCGCTGGCTGAGCAAAGCGGCCTGATCCTGCCTCTGGGCCGCTTCGTGCTGCAGCAGGCCTGCGCGCAGCTGGCGCGCTGGGCGCAAAGTCCCGCGACGGCGCACCTGAGCCTGTCGGTGAACGTGAGCGCGCGCCAGTTCCGCCATGCCGATTTCGTTGCCGAGGTGATGGAGGCGCTGCGTGAGCACGCGGCCAACCCGCGCAGGCTGACGCTTGAGTTGACCGAAAGCATGCTGCTGGGCGATATCGAGGATGCCATCGCGCGCATGCAGCAGCTCAAGCGTGAGGGCATTGGCTTTGCCCTGGACGATTTCGGCACGGGCTATTCCAGCCTGAGCTTTCTCAAGCGCCTGCCGCTGGATCAGATCAAGATCGATCAGAGTTTTGTGCGCGATGTGTTGGAGGACCCGAACGACGCCGCCATCGTGCGCACCATCCTGGCTTTGGCGCAGAGCATGGATCTGCAGGTTGTGGCGGAGGGGGTGGAGACGGCGGGGCAACTGGGTTTTCTGCGCCTGCATGGCTGTGGTGGCTTCCAGGGCTACCTGTTCGGGCGTCCTGCGCCTTTGCAGGCCTGGGACGAAATGCTTTTCTCGGTGCGTTGACCGGCGATGGCACAGAGCGTGATCGACAAACTGGAGGTGCGCGATGCACGCTGGGTGCCGGGCGCGCTGGTCGTGGTGTTGCTGTCCTTGCTGGGCGCATGGCTGGCGGTGCAGACCATGGAGTCGCTGCACCAGATGCAGCGCGCCGAGGAGCGTGCCCGCACCTTGCAGCAAACGGCCCAGGCCCTGCTGGGCAAGACCACGGGCGGCCCTCTGCGCGATGCCGTGGCGCAGCTGGGGTTGCATGAGCCGCTGCTCAAGGGCCTGGCGCTGGGCACGCTGCCGCCCGACGCGCCCGATGCGCTGGCGCGCCTGGCGCAGGCCCGTGAGCGTTTAGGCGGCAGCGATGTCTATGTGCTGGACAAGGTGGGTACGGTCGTCGCCCACGACACCGCGGGTGAGAGCATGGCCGGGTTCAACCTGTACGTGCAGCCGTATCTGCAGCAGGCGCTGCGCGGCGTGGCCAACGTTTACGCCGCCTTGGCGCCCAAGACCTTTACGCGCGGGCTGTACTACGCCGCCCCACTGTACGCCGGGGATACGGCCACGGGCCCCGTGGTTGGGGCCATCGTGCTGCAGGCGAGCTTCCAGCCGCTCGATGCACTGCTGCTGCGCAGCGGCATGACCGTGCTGCTGCTGTCGCCGCAGGGCGTGGCGTTCGCTTCCACGCGGCCAGATTGGCAGTACGCCATGCTGCCGCCGCTGGCGCAGGAGCGTATTGACGAGGTGCGTGCACTGCGCCAGTTCGGTACGCATTTCGACAACGGCATGGCCTCCGCCTTGCCATTCGGCGCAGGGGCGGCACGCGCGCAGATCAATGGCAAGGCCTACGCCATCACGCGCCAGCCTGTCGAGTGGTTTGACCCCGCGGGCCCCTGGCAGCTCGTGGCGCTGGACGATGTCACCAGCCTCATGCCGCCCGCGTTGCGCTGGAAGGTGGGGGGCGGCGCTTTCGTCGTGCTGTTCCTTTTGGGGGGCATGCTGCTGGATATTCTGCGCAGCCGCGCACGGATGGCGGCGGTGATGGAGCGCTTTCAGGTGCTGGGCGCGGCGCTGGAGAGCAGCCCGGTGGGTGTGGTCATCACCGATGCGCAGGGCCGCATCGAGTGGGTCAACCCGGAGTACGAGCGCAGCACTGGATACAGCCTGGCCGAAGTGCGCGGCCGCAAGCCGGGGCTGGTCGCCAGCGGCCAGACGCCGGCGCACACGTACCGGGAAATGTGGGCCGAGCTGCTCGCGGGCCGCTCCTGGCGCGGTGAGTTCATCAACCAGCGGCGCGACGGCAGCATCTACCACGACGACGCCACGCTCTCGCCGGTGTTCGACAAGAAGGGGCGCTGCATCGCCGTGGTGGGGCTGCAGCAGGACGTGACAGCGCGCATCCACGCGCAGCAGGAGCTGCAGCAGCGTGAGCGCCAGCTCAACGAGCTGCTGGACCAGCAGACCGCCATCTTCGACCATGCGCCACCTATCCTGTTGGTGTGCGATGGGCGCTTTCGCCGCTGCAACCCGGCTTTTGCGGAGCTCATGGGCGCGCCGGAGCAGGCCCTGGTCGGGCTGCCCGTGCAGCGCCTGTTTGGCAGTGTGCAGAGCTGGCGCGACTTCAACGCCCGTGTGGCACTGGCGCTGGCGCAGCAGCAACCTGTGCGTGACGTATGGGAAATGCAGCGCTTCGATGGCACCCCCTTCCAGGCGCGCCTGTCCGGGCGCAGTGTGCAGCTGGCCGGCTGCGAGAAGGGCTCGCTGTGGGTCATCGAGAACGTCACCGAGGCGCTGCGTGCCGAAGCCGCAGTGCGCGAGGCGAACGAACGCCTGGCGCTGGTGCAGGAGGCCGGTCTGATCGGGGTGTTCGACGCAGACTTCGAGCGTGAGGAGGTCGTGTGGTCCGACAAGCTGCTCGAAATGCTGGGCCTGCCAGCGGGCACCAACCGCCGCCCGCTGGCCGACTGGTCCGCCACCCTGCACCCGGACGACCGTGCACAGGCGCTGGAGCATTTTCAGGGCTGCGTGAACGGGACGGCCAGCGAGATTCAGAATACCTGGCGCATCGTGCGCCCGGATGGCCAGTGGCGCTGGATGATGCTGTCGGCGCGCATCGTGCGCGACGCCGACGGCAAGGCCCGGCGTGCGGTCGGGGTGAACATCGACGTGCATGTGCAGAAGCTGCTGGAGGCGCGCGTGGCTGAGCAACTGGCGTTCCAGCAAGCACTGCTCGACACCGTGCCGGTGCCCGTGTTTTACAAGGACGCCCAGGGCCGATACCTGGGCACCAACCGCGCCTTCGAGGAGCTGATGGGCCAGGAGCGTGACACCATGGTCGGCAAGACGGTGCTCGACTACGCCGGCGTGCCGCTGGCCCAGCGCCAGGCGCAAGCCGAGGAGGATGCATTGGTCATCCGCCAGGGCATCACGGTGCACAAGGAAACCCAGCGCATCTTCCGCGACGGTCTGGTGCACCAGGTATCGCACTGGACGCGGGGCTTTCGGCTGCCCGATGGCACGCCGGGCGGGCTCATCGGCACCTTTACTGATATCACCGAGCAAAAGCAGATCCAGCAGGAGCTGCGCGAAGCCAAGGAGGCGGCAGACGCCGCCAGCCGCGCCAAGAGCGATTTCTTGGCCAACATGAGCCACGAAATCCGCACGCCCATGAACGCCATCATCGGGATGTCGCACCTGGCGCTCAAGTCGGGATTGGATGCGCGCCAGCACGGCTACGTCAGCAAGATCCAGCAGGCCGGCCAGCACCTGCTGGGCGTGATCAACGACATCCTCGACTTCTCCAAGATCGAGGCCGGCAAACTCCAGCTTGATCCGCAGCCTTTCGAGCTCGACCGCATGCTGTCCAGCGTGGTCGATGTGGTCGGCTACAAGGCCGGTGCCAAGGGCCTGGAGCTGGTGCTTGACGTGGCGGCAGACGTGCCGCAAAACCTCGTGGGCGATGCGCTACGGCTGGGGCAGATTTTGATCAACTTCGCCAACAACGCCATCAAGTTCACCGAGACAGGCGAGATCGCCATCGGCGTGCGCCTGCAGGAGCAGCGCGCGGGCACCGCGCTACTGCGCTTCGAGGTGCGCGACACCGGCATCGGCATTACGCCCGAGCAAATGGGGCGCCTGTTCCAAAGCTTCGAGCAGGCCGACAGCTCGACTACGCGCCGCTATGGCGGCACCGGCCTGGGCCTGGCCATCTGCCGCAAGCTGGCCCTGCTGATGGGCGGGGATGTGGGGGCAGAAAGCCAGCCTGGCCAGGGCTCGCGCTTCTGGGCCACGGTGCCGCTCGATCTGGGCGAGCCGGCGCCGCAGCGCGCGCTCGGTGCCACCGCATTGCAAGGGGGGCGGGTGCTGGTGGTGGACGACAACCACGCCGCCGCCACGGTGCTGTGCGACATGCTGCAATCGCTGGGCCTGCAGGCCGAGCAGGTGCATTCGGGCGAGCAGGCGCTGGCCGCGGTGCGCGATGCGGTGGCCCAGGGGCACCCGCACAGCCTGCTGCTGCTGGATTGGCATATGCCGGGCATGGACGGCATCGAGCTGGCGCGGCGCATCCGGGCGCTGGATCTTGGCCCTGTGCCGCAAATGCTCATGGTCACGGCCTATGGGCGTGAGGATGTCATGCACGCGGCGCGCACGCAGGGCATCGAGACGGTGCTGATCAAGCCGGTCAGCGCGTCCGTGCTGTTCGAGACCCTGGTGCAGCCCATGGCCGCCATCAGCCAGCCGCTGGCTCGCGGCGCCAGCCTGGAAGACCCGCAGCAGCAAGCATTGCTGGCCCCGGTGCGGGGTGCGGCGGTGCTGCTGGTCGAGGACAACGAGCTGAACCAGCTCGTCGCCGTGGAGCTGCTGCGCGATGCCGGTTTTGCGGTAGACGTGGCTGCGCATGGCCAGCAGGCGCTCGACGCCCTGGAGCGCAAACGCTACGACGTGGTGCTCATGGACATGCAGATGCCCGTGATGGACGGCGAGACTGCCACGCGCCTGCTGCGGGCCGACCCCCGCTTCGCCAACCTGCCGGTGATCGCCATGACCGCCAACGCGATGGAGGCCGATCGCCAGCGCTGCTTCGCCGTGGGCATGAACGACCACGTGGCCAAACCCATCGACCCGGCGCAGCTGTGGGCGGCGCTGGCGCGCTGGATCCGCGCACGCCCTGGCCTGGGCGAGGCGGCGGCACCCGAGCCGCAGGCCGATGCCGTAACCGACGCTCTGCCGCAGACCCTGCCGGGTGTGGACATGGTGCTCGGGCTGCGCCGCGCGCTGGGCCGCCCGTGCCTCTACGCCGACCTGCTGCGGCGTTTCTCGCAAGGCCAGGCGGCCTGGGGGACGGATTTCGACGCAGCCCTGGCTGCCGGCGAGCTGCTGCAGGCCGAGCGCATGGCGCACACGCTGCGCTCGGTGGCTGCCAACATCGGCGCGCAGGCACTGTCGCAGCAGGCGCAGGCGCTGGAGCAGGCCCTGCGCGCGCAGGCTCCGCAAGAGCAGGTGCAGGCCCTGCGCGATGCCCTGGAGGGCGCACTGCACCCGCTGCTACAGGCGCTCGCGGACTGGAGCATGGGCTTGGCCGCGCCGGTGCCGTCCGGCACGCCAGGGGTGGCAGCGGACGAGGCCCTGCGCCAGTTGTGCACCCTGCTGCGGGAGGACGACCCTGCAGCGCTTGAGTATTTGCAACACAATGTAGTCGTTCTCGAGACAATGCTCGGGTCCCGCTTGCAGCGCGTGTACGACAGGGTTCAGGCATTCGAGTTCGAACAGGCGCTGGAGGCCATCGACGCGGCGGCGCCGCCGCCGTGATGCCGCACCGCAGCCACAACCCAGCAGGAGCATTCATGGACCATGCCCCGTTCTTTGATGCACAGTCGGTGTTCGTCGAGAAACCGATCGCCACGGTGCTCGTGGTGGACGATACGCCCGACAACCTCTCGCTCATGGGCGGGCTGCTGCGTGACCATTACCATGTGAAGGTGGCCAACCAGGGGGAGAAAGCACTGAAGATCGCGCAGGGCGAGCAACCGCCCGACCTGATCCTGCTCGACATCATGATGCCCGGCATGGATGGCTACGAGGTCTGCCGCAGGCTCAAGGCGAACCTGCACACGCGCGACATTCCCGTGATCTTCCTCACGGCACGCGCCGACATGGAAGACGAACGCCAGGGCCTGGCGCTGGGGGCCGTGGACTACATCACCAAGCCTATCAGCCCACCCATCCTGCTGGCGCGCGTGGCCACGCACCTGGCGCTCAAGGCCTCGGCCGACTTCCTGCGCGACAAGAGCGCCTACCTGGAGCGCGAGGTGGCGCTGCGCACGCTGGAGGTGCAGGCCATCCAGGACGTGACCATCATGGCCATGACCTCGCTGGCCGAGACGCGCGACAACGAGACCGGCAACCACATCCGCCGCACCCAGTTGTACGTGAAGGCCCTGGCCGAGCACCTGCGCGACCACCCGCGCTTCGCCCACGTGCTCACTGACCGCATGATCGACCTGCTGTACAAGTCGGCGCCGCTGCACGACATCGGCAAGATCGGCATCCCCGACGCCATCCTGCTCAAGCCCGGCAAGCTGACGGTGCAGGAGTTCGAGGTCATGAAAACCCACACCACGCTGGGGCGCAATGCCATCGAGGAGGCCGAGCGGCGCCTGGGCATGCGCGTGGCGTTCCTCAGCGTGTCCAAGGAAATCGCCTACAGCCACCAGGAGAAGTGGGACGGCTCGGGCTACCCCGAAGGCCTCAAGGGCGACGCCATCCCCGTGTCGGCGCGCCTCATGGCCGTGGCCGACGTGTACGACGCGCTCATCAGCAAGCGCGTGTACAAGCCCGCGTTCCCGCACGAGCAGGCCTGCGCCACCATCGTCAAGGGCCGGGGCACGCACTTCGACCCGGACATGGTCGATGCCTTCGTCGAGATCGCCCAGGACTTTCTGCGCATCTCGCAGCGCTATCCGGACCCGGATTAGTCTGCGGCGATTCAAGGAAAAAAGGGCTTTAGCCCTTTGCTGGCAAGCGCTGGTAGCTATCGAATCAAGAGTATCCAGGTGCCCGTGCGCATCGCGCGTGGCCGTTGCTGGTCCGGCCCCGGCGCTGGACGGCAAAAAGTTGCGATGTGTTTTAAAATTGGCCTTGTTGTTTCTATGTGTATCAAATTGTCATGAATCCACGGCGCGACAGGGCAGGGCGCGGACTGGCACGGGCGGCGATCCTGGGGGCCTGCATGGCGCTGTGCAGCCTGGGCGCGGCGGCGGAGGGACGGCTGGAGCGCATTCGCGGCAGCGGCCAGGTGCAGGTGTGCATATGGCCTGACTACTACGGCATTTCCTACCGCGACCCGCGTACCCAGGCGCTGTCGGGCATTGACATCGACCTGGCCCAGGCGCTGGGGCGTGAGCTGGGGGTGGCGGTGCAGTTCGTCGACAGCTCCTTCGCCCGCTTGGTGCCCGACCTGCAGGAAGGGCGCTGCGATGTGGCCATGTTCGCCATCGGCATTACACCGCAGCGCCAGCAGCTCGTGCGCTTCACCCAGCCCTACCTGGCCAGCGACGTGCTGGCCATCACCACCCGCAGCAACCGCAAGATCCGCAGCTGGGACGACATCGACCAGCCTGGCGTGGTGGTGGCCGTGGCCAAGGGCACACTGCACGAGCCCCTGATGCGCGAGCGGCTGAAACATGCCCGGCTCATCACCCCCGACACCCCCCACGCGCGCGAGCAGGAGGTGCAGGCCGGGCGCGCCGACGTATTCATGACCGACTTTCCCTACACCCGCCGCATGCTGGAGACCACCGACTGGGCACGGCTGGTGGCCCCGGCGGCGGCCTGGCACATCACCCCCTACGCCTGGGCCGTGCAGCCCGGCGACGACGCCTGGCATGCCCGCCTGGAGCAGTTCCTGCGCGACATCAAGCGCGACGGCCGCCTGCTGGCCGCAGCGCGCAAGCACAAGCTCGACCCCATCGTGGTGCTGGATTGAGGTGGCGCAGCGACATTCCCCTGGGCCGCGCCGGTTTCATCGGCGGCTGGTGCGTAGCCCCCTGAAGCACTGAGTGGCGGATTCCCTCTTACCCATGCCCGAAGCAACTCCGGCAGGCCGCCGCCTGGGCCGGGGTTCCGTGGCGCTGCTGGTGGGCCTGCAACTGCTGCTGGTGGCCAGTGTGCTGGCGGGGCTGTATTTCAGCGGCCAGCACCTGCGCGGCGTGGCGCTCGACCACATGCGCAGCCATGCCCAGGTGCAGACCCATAACCTGGAAGACAGCCTGACGCAGAGCTTCAACCTGCTGGACATGCACCTGCGCGCCCTCGTGGTCGAGCACCCCGAGATCCAGTACGCCGAGCAGGGCGTGGCACCCAGGGACCTGGAAAAGGCCCTGACCGCCCTGCAGAACAAGCTGCCCTATGTCCGCTCGCTGTCGGTGCTGGAGCGCTCGGGCCGGGTGCTGGCCAGTACCCAGGCCGCCAACATCGGCCAGCAGCCCGGCCTGGAGCCCCTGCTGCCGCGCGTCGCCCCCCACACCCCGGGTGTGCTGCGCTTTGGCGCGCCCTGGCGCGGGCGCGACTTTGCCGACGGCAGCCCCTGGCCGGCCACGCCGGGGCCGGGGGAGGTGCCGGATGCGCGCGATGCCGGCTTCTTCCCCATCACCCTGGTGCTGCCCGAGGCACCGCAGTGGACCATCGTCGTGGCCATCAACAGCGACTACTTCATCAACCAGGCGCTCAACCATGAGGTCTCGCCCGCGCTGCGCCACCAGCTCTATGCCGACAACGGCACACTGCTGCTGTCCACCGCGGAGGACGACCTGCCCGGCTCGGTGCTGGATGGCGCGCGCCTGGCCGCCGTGCTGGAGCGCCAGGTGGGTGTGGCCCAGTGGCCTGGGCCGCGCGGCGATGCCTGGCTCGTAGCCTTCCGCGCCTCGCGCAACTACCCCTGGTTCGTGCAGTCGCAAGCCTCCAGCACGCAGGTGCTGCAGCCATGGCGGCGCGACATGCGTCAGCTCGCCCTGCTGGCCGGGCTGACCCTGTTGCTGGTCCTGCTCACCACTGGCGCATTAACCTGGCGCGTGTACCGCTCGCTGCAGCGCGAGGAGCGGCGCCTGGAGGAGAACCGCCTCGCCGCCAGCGTGTTCGCGCATAGCAATGATTTCATCGTTATCACCGACCGGCAGGGGCGCATCGTCACCGTCAACCCCGCGTTCGAGCGCGGCACGGGCTTCAGCGCAGCCGAGGCCACGGGGTGCCTGCCCGGTCATCTGTCCCCCTCGCACCCCGTGCCCGCCCATTTCGACGCCATGTGGGCCGCCATGGCTACCGAAGGCGCATGGCAGGGCGAGGTCATCGACTGGCGCAAGGACGGCACGCCGCTGACCGGCTGGCTGACGGTCAATGCCATCCGCGACAGCGCGGGTCGCGTGGTCAACTACGTGGGCGTGCTGCACGACCTCTCGCGTCTGCGTGCCGACGAGGCCACCATCCGCAAGCTGTCGCTGGCGGTGGAGCAAAGCCCCACCAGCATCGTCATCACTTCCACGGCCCCGGCTATCGAGTATGCCAACCCGCATTTCTTCCACACCACGGGCTACACCCCGGCCGAGGTGCTGGGGGCCAATCCGCGCGTGCTGCAGTCGGGCCAGACCAGCCAGGCCACCTACGAGGCCATGTGGGCAGAACTGGTGGCGGGCCGGGTCTGGCAGGGCGAGTTCGTCAACCGGCGCAAGAGCGGCGAGCTGTATATCGAAAATGCCACCATCGCGCCGCTGGTCGATGACCAAGGCCGCATCACCCACTACCTGGGTATCAAGCAAGACATCACCGCCGCCAAGGAGGCCGAGAAGGCCCTGCGCCTGGCTGCGAGCGTGGTGGCCAACACCCATGAAGGGGTGATGGTCTGCGATGCCGCCCAGCGCATCATCGAGGTCAACCCGGCCTTCACCCGCATCACGGGCTATACCGCCACCGAGGTTCTGGGGCGCAAGCCCAGCCTGCTTTCTTCGGGGCGCAGGAGCCGGGAGCAGTACCCTGCCATGTGGCGAGCGCTGAACCAGCACGGGCACTGGCAAGGCGAGTTCTGGAACCGGCACAAGGACGGCAGCCTGTATGCCGCCGCCAGCACCATCAATGCGCTGCGCGATGCCGATGGGCAGGTCACGCACTACGTCAGCGTGTTTTCCGACATCACCGAGCGCAAGCACCAGCAGGAACAACTGGAACGCCTGGCGCACTTCGACCCCCTGACCGGCCTGCCCAACCGTGCCTTGCTGGCAGACCGCCTGCAGCAGGGCCTGGCCCGTGCGCAGCGGGCACGCCAGGGGCTGGCGGTGTGTTTCATGGACCTGGACGGCTTCAAGGCCGTGAACGACGCGCACGGCCACGACGCTGGCGACGACCTGCTGGCCGAGGTGGCGCGCCGTTTGCAGGGGAGCATCCGCGCCGGCGACACCGCCGCGCGCCTGGGGGGCGACGAGTTTGTGCTGCTGCTGGGCGGCCTGCACCACCCGCGCGAATGCGAGGACACCGCGCGCCGCGTGCTGCATGCCGTGGCCCTGCCCATCGAGGTGGAGGGGCATACCGTGCATGTCTCGGCCAGCATGGGCATCAGCGTGTTCCAGCGTGACGGCTGTGAGGCAGAGCAGCTTTTGCGCCAAGCCGACCAGGCCATGTACCAGGCCAAGCAGCGTGGGCGCAACCGCTATGTGTTGTACGCGCCTGGGATGGCTGAGGCTGCCCCAGGCCGCGTGTGATTCACTCCGTTTCGGTAGCTAGGCGCGGGCGTGCGCAAGCCTTTCGGTTATCCGCGCCGCTGCGCCCCACCAGCAGCCCATGAAACCGGCGCGGCCCAGGCGCGGGCAGCCTTGCCGTGGCCGCCCTGTCGCGCTGGCTGCGCCCCCCTCCCGGAGCGCGAAGCGCCTCAGGGCGGGTTTCATTTCAGCGTGGATGGGTGCCGCCCCGGTCGTCGTAGCAGCGGAACACGTTGCAGTGCGTGATGTGCGGTGCGGGCTGGGGCGGCTGCGTGTGCGGAGGGCGTGGCAGGGGGCGGTAGGGCGGTGCCACCACCATGGGCGCGGCGGGCTGCAGCGCCCGCGTGCGCTCGATCTCTGCAAAGCGCTCAGGGCCCAGGCAGTCGAAATCCATCTGGCGCTGCAGAGCCTGCAGGCGCAGTTGCTCCTGTTCGTTGCCAGAGGACAGGCGGCCCAGTGCGCGATCGACCTCCTGGCGCGACTGCAGGCAAGCGGTGGACTGCGAATAATCGAAGGGCCGGGCCGCATCCGCAGCGCGTGCGGCGCGTTGCAGCGCGGCCTCGCGCTGGCGCTCGGCGGCCTCGGCCTGCTGGCGTTGCTGCTTGCGCGCGATGGCTTCGGCGGCCTGCTCGCGCTCGGCGCGCAGCGCCTCGGGCGTCTTGCGCGGCTCGACCTCCAGGGCCTGGCTGCCGCTGGTGCATTCGCCATCGGTGTAGGTGACCTTGCCGGTGCGCGGGTCGGTGCAGCGCAGTACCTGGGCCGGCGCGCCCAGGCTGGCCAGCAGCGCGCAGGCGGCCAGGCAGGCGGTCAGGGGGAGGCGCATGGCGGGGCCTTTCGTGAACGTTTCAGCGGGTGGGCGCTTGGCCGCCGGGGGCATTGCGCCAGTCGAACGGCGGCGGGCGCAAGCCCGGGTCGGTGCGCTCGCCGGGCGGGCCGAAGTGCTGAGGTGGCTGCCCGCCGGGTGCTGAGGCGGGGGGCAACGCAGGGGCTGAGGCGGCGGGCGCCGGCGCCGGCGACGGCGCAGGGGGCTGGGCGGGGGCCGAGGCGCAGCCGCCTGCGGCCAATGCCAGCAGCAGGGCCAGGGGGCGGGTCAGGGCGTTGGGCATGGCGCTTTCCATTTTTCCGTTTACGGGTGCTGTGCAGGGTGGCACGAACTGCGCACACCCACAACCCCTATGACGCGCCAGGGCCGGTTTTGGTTCACACGCCTGGGGCCTACAGCGCCCCGCTGGCGCGCAGCGCGGCGATGGCGCTGGCATCCAGCCCCAGCTCGTGCAGTACCTCGTTGGTGTGCTGGCCCAGGGCCGGTGGGGCGTTGCGGTAGGCCACGGGCGTGGCCGACAGGCGCAGGGGGCTGGCCACGCCGGCAATGTGCGCCGGGCCGGGGCCGGGGGACTCGTGCGCGCGCCAGCGCGGCAGTTCCAGACGCAGCCCGCGGGCACGCACCTGCGGGTCGTCGAAGGCCTGGGCGATGGTGTTGATGGGGCCGCAGGGCACCGCCTTGTCCTGCAGCAGCGCGATCCACTCGGCACTGGTGCGCGCCTGCAGCACCGGGGCCATGCAGGCCAGCAGTGCCTCGCGGTGGCGCACACGCGCGGTGTTGGTGGCGAAGCGCGGGTCTTCAGCCCATTCGGGGTGGCCCGCGGCGGCGCAAAAGCGCGCGAACTGTCCGTCGTTGCCGATGGCCAGCAGTACGTGGCCGTCGCGCGTGCGCAGGTCCTGGTAGGGCGCCAGGCTGGGGTGGGTGTTGCCCATGCGCTGCGGTGCCTCGCCGGTGGCCAGGTAGCCCGCCGCCTGGTTGGCGAGCAGGGCCATGCCGGTGTCGAGCAGGGCCATGTCGATGTACTGGCCCAGGCCGCTGGCCTGGCGCGCATGCAGCGCGGCCAGGATGGCGTTGCTGGCGTACAGGCCGGTGACCACGTCGATCACTGCCACGCCGACCTTGAGCGGGCCGCCGCCGGGCTGCTCGTCCGCATGGCCGGTGATGCTCATCAGGCCGCACATGGCCTGCACCATGAGGTCGTAGCCGGCGCGCTCGGCGTAGGGCCCGTCTTGCCCGAAGCCGGTGATGGAGCAATAGACCAGGCGCGGATTGATCGCCCGGAGGCTTTCGTAGTCCAAGCCGTACTGCTTCAGGCCACCGACTTTGAAGTTCTCCACCACCACATCGGCCTCGGCAGCCATGCGGCGCAGCAGCGCCTGGCCCTCGGGGTGGGCCATGTCCACGGTGATGGAGCGCTTGTTGCGGTTGCAGGCGCTGTAGTAACTGGCTTCGGTGGTGGGCTGGCCTGCCGCGTCGTGCAGGAAGGGCGGGCCCCAGTGCCGCGTGTCGTCGCCGCTGCCGGGGCGCTCGACCTTGACCACATCGGCCCCCAGGTCGGCCAGTTGTTGCGTGCACCAGGGGCCGGCCAGCACGCGCGAGAGATCGAGCACCTTGATACCGGCGAGGGCGCCCGGCGCCGTGGCGGAAAGGGTCATGGTTTGCTATTTAATCAGGAGCTGCTAGCGCTTTGTATTCGACACTTTGCGATATTTTTTATGCGCAAAGTGTCTTGTGGAAAGCGCTGGCAGCTCATTTTTCAGGAGCGCCGTATCGGCCCCGTCAGTTGGCGAAAGCCGCGATGCCGGTCTGCGCGCGCCCCAGGATGAGGGCGTGCACATCGTGCGTGCCTTCGTAGGTGTTGACCACCTCCAGGTTGACCAGATGGCGCGCCACGCCGAACTCGTCGCTGATGCCATTGCCGCCGAGCATGTCGCGCGCCAGGCGGGCGATGTCCAGCGCCTTGCCGCAGTTGTTGCGCTTGATGAGCGAGGTGCCCTCGACGGCGGCGATGCCTTCGTCCTTCATGCGGCCAAAGCGTAGCGCGGCCTGCAGGCCCAGGGTGATCTCGGTCTGCATGTCGGCCAGCTTCTTCTGGATGAGCTGGTTGGCCGCCAGCGGGCGGCCGAACTGCTGGCGGTCCAGCGTGTACTGGCGCGCGGTGTGCCAGCAGAACTCGGCCGCGCCCATGGCCCCCCAGGCAATGCCGTAGCGCGCGCTGTCCAGGCAGGTGAACGGGCCCTTGAGGCCGCGCACCTCGGGGAAGGCGTTTTCTTCGGGCACGAACACATCGTCCATCACGATCTCGCCCGTAATGGAAGCGCGCAGCCCCACCTTGCCGTGGATGGCAGGGGCGCTCAGGCCCTTCCAGCCTTTCTCCAGCACGAAGCCCCGGATCGGGCCCACCGCGCCGCTCTCGCTTACCTCCTTGGCCCAGACCACGAACACATCCGCCACCGGCGAATTGGTGATCCACATCTTGCTGCCCTTGAGACGGTAGCCGCCATCGGTTTTATAGGCGCGCGTGGCCATGGAGCCGGGGTCGGAGCCGTAGTCGGGCTCGGTCAGGCCGAAGCAGCCGATGAACTCGCCGCTGGCCAGCTTGGGCAGGTACTTCTGCTTCTGCGCCTCGGTGCCGAAGGCATGGATCGGCACCATCACCAGCGACGACTGCACGCTGGCCATGGAGCGGTAGCCCGAATCCACGCGCTCGATCTCGCGTGCAATCAGGCCGTAGCTGACGTAGTTCAGCCCCGCGCCGCCGTAGGCCTCGGGAATGGTCGGCCCGAGCAGGCCGAGCGCGCCCATCTCGCGAAAGATGGAGAGGTCCGTCTTCTCATGGCGGAACATGTCCTGCACGCGCGGGGCGAGCTGGTTTTGGCAGTAGGCGGCGGCGGCGTCGCGGATGGCGCGCTCGTCGGCGCTGAGCTGCTGGTCGAGCAGGAACGGGTCTTCCCAGTGGAAGGGGGCGTGGGCCATCAGTGTCTCCAGTGCAAAAAAGAATTCATGCGGAACACGCGCATCGTAGGGCAGCGCGCCCAGAGGTGGCAAGCGCGTAGTTGGCATCCAGAAATGCGTTTTCGGAATCTATGGGGTAGAGTGCGTGTATGCGCCGCCATTTGCCCTCCACCCAGGCCCTGGCCTGTTTCGACGCCGCCGCGCGGCACGAGAGCTACACCCGCGCAGCGCAGGAGCTGGCCCTGACGCAAAGCGCCGTGTCGCGCCAGATCCTGGCACTGGAGGAGCAGCTCGGCGTGCAGCTGTTTCGCCGCACACGCCACGGCGTGGTGCTCACGCCTGCCGGGCGCCACTACGGGCGTCAGGTGGCGCGCTGGCTACAGACGCTGGAGCAGGGCACGCTCGACGTGATGGCGCACCAGGGCCACGGCGGTGCGCTGTCGCTGGCGGCCGTGCCCACGTTCGCAACGCGCTGGCTGATCCCGCGCCTGCCGCTGCTGGCCGCGCGCCACCCTGAAATCGTGGTGCACATCGAGACGCGCACGCGCCCCTTTCTGTTCGCCGACTCCGCGTTCGACGCCGCGCTGTACGCGGGCACGCCCGAGCAGGTGGCCAACTGGCCGGGCGTGCAGGCGCAACTGCTGCTGCAGGAGGACGTGGTGCCCGTGTGCAGCCCGCGCCTGCTGCCCCCGGGGGGCGTGGCACCCGAGGCGCTAGCGCGCCTGCCGCTGCTGCAGCAGAGCACACGGCCCTATGGTTGGCAGCAGTGGTTCGACGCCATGGGGGTGCTCGGCGTGGCACGCGCGCTCGACGGCCCGCGCTATGAGCTGTTTTCTATGACGGCCGCTGCCGCCGCGCATGGCCTGGGGGTGGCGTTGATTCCGCCGCTGCTCATCGAGGCCGAGCTGGCCCGGGGCGACCTGGTGGTGGCGTGCCCCCGGCCGCTGCAGGGGGAGCGCGGCTACTACCTGGTCAGCCCAGCACAGCCGCAGCCGCCGATGCTCGCGGCGTTCGCCCAGTGGCTGGGGGAGATGGCGGCAACGCAGGGTGCAGCGCCAGACGCCGGTGGGAAGGGCGCTGCCCCACCGCCCCGCCAGGATTGATAACGCTCCCTCTCGCAGGGTTACGTTCTTGGCGCGCCAAGGATTTCCGGCCCGCCTGCCGTGCGCCGGCTGCGTGCCAGTGCGGAGGCCTCTGGTGGGGACGCGCCCACCCTGCGGGTGGCGCAGGCACTGCGGTACGGAGCGCTTGGTGCGTTGGCCCTGCGGTACGATGCGCGAATGGTTACACATCGCATTTCTTCTCTTGCGCCTTGCAAAGCGTGCCAGGATCGGCCGCCGCTGGCGCTGGAGTTCAGCATGGCGTTTCAGCCGATCGTCGATGTGCGCAGCCGCGAGGTATTCGCCTATGAGGCCCTGGTGCGGGGGCTGGATGGCAGTGGCGCCGCCCACATTCTGAGCCAAGTCAACGATGACAACCGTTACCAGTTCGACCAGGCTTGCCGCGTCAAAGCCGTGCGCCTGGCAGCGCAGCTGGGCATGGGCTGCCACGTCAGCATCAACTTTTTGCCCAATGCGGTGTACGAGCCCGCCGCGTGCATCCGCACCACGCTGGAAGCTGCGCAGCAGCACCAGTTTCCGACCAACCGGCTGATTTTTGAGATCACCGAGAACGAACGTGTGGTCGATAAAAGTCATCTCAAGCGCATCCTGGAAGAGTACCGGCGCCGGGGCTTCAAAACCGCGATTGACGACTTTGGCGCGGGCTACTCGGGCCTGAACCTGTTGGCCGAGTTTCAGCCTGACATCATCAAGCTCGACATGGAGCTGGTGCGCCAGATCGACACCAACCCGGTGCGCCACGCCATCGTGCAGGGCATTTTGGGCGTGTGTAAGGCGCTGTCGATCGAGGTGATTGCCGAAGGCGTGGAAACGCTGGCCGAATACCGCGCCCTGCGGGCCATGGGCATTCACTACTTTCAGGGTTACCTGTTTGCCAAGCCTGCGTTCGAGCAGCTGCCCGCCATCCACTGGCCTGAGGACTGAAGCCGCACGCGCTGGCGCCAGCGCTACGGTGCGACGGCGACTTGGTTGCGGCCGCTGGTTTTGGCGCGGTACAGCGCCTGGTCGGTGCGCCGCAGCAGCGTGGAGCTGCATTCGCCCGGCTGCCAGGCGCCCACGCCCAGCGACAGGGTGATGGTGCCCACCACGGCATCTTGCTCGCAGGCCATGGCGCGGCGCACGCGTTCCGCCAGCTCCTGCGCCGCAGCCAGCTTGCAGCCGGGCAGCACAATCAAAAACTCCTCGCCGCCCCAGCGCACCAGCGCGTCGCCTCCGCGCACTGAGCGGCTGAGCAGCGCGGCACAGCGCTGCAGCACGCGGTCGCCCTCTTCGTGGCCAAAGCGGTCGTTGATGGACTTGAAGGCGTCAATGTCGGCCAGGATCAGCGCGTAGCCCTGGCCCTCCAGTTGCGCCGCCCGCTGGCAGCGCTGGAGCTGCTGCTCGCCAGCGCGGCGGTTGAGCAGGCCGGTCAGTGCGTCGTGGTGGGCTTGCTGGCGCAGCTCTTGTGCGCGTGCCACCAGCTCGGTCACGTCTTTGGTCACGCTGACGTAGTGCTGCGTGGCCCCGGCCTCGTCTTTGAGCGGCGTGATGGTTTGGGCCGCGTGGTAAATGCTGCCGTCTTTGCGCCGGTTGGCAAAGGTGGTCTGGCAGCTGTCACCACGTTCCAGCGCTTCGCGCAGTTGGGCGTAGAAGGCAGGCGTGTGCTCGCCCGATTGCAAAAATTTGGGCGTGCGCCCCTGCACTTCGTCGCTGCGGTAGCCCGTCAGGTCTTCAAACGCCTGGTTGACGAACAAAATCTGCGCCTGCTCATCGGCGATCAGCACGGCATCTTGCGTGGCGTTCAGCGCCCGTGCCAGCAAGGCCTGGCGCTGCTCGGCACGCACCCGCGTGGTGATGTCTTGCTGCACCGAGACGTAGGCCTGCACCTGGCCCTGGGCATCGCGCACGGGGGAAATGTTCCACTCCACCAGGTAGCTGCTGCCATCTTTGCGGTAGTTCACCGTGGAGCCCTGAAAAAACGTCCCGCTGCGCAGGCATTCGCGCAGGCGCTGCAGCACCAGGGGGTCGGTGTGCGGGCCTTGCAGCAGGCGCGGCGAGCGCCCCAGCAGCTCCTGCTCGGTGTACCCCGTCATGCGGCAAAACGCCGGGTTGCAGTAAGTGATGGACGGCCCTTCACCATCCAGCGCGGCATTGGTGATGACCACGGCATTGAAAGCCTGCGCCACGGCCGTGTGCAGCAACTGCGCCAGGTCGGGGCAAGCGGGTGCGGAAAGGGCTGGCAAAGAGGTCACGAGGGTGGGTGCTTCACAAGACGGGGCGATCGCGTGGGGCTGCCAGCATACCAAGCTTGGGCAGATCATGTGGCTGCCACAATTCCCAGGTACAGCCCCCTTTTTTCTTGTTTTGACAGGTTTGCCCATGCCCCGTACTGCCCTGGTGTGGATGCGCCGCGATCTGCGCTGCGACGACCACGCCGCCCTGTACCACGCGCTGCGCCGCTTTGAGCGCGTGTACTGCGCTTTCGTGTTCGATACCGACATCCTGGATGCTCTGCCCACGCGCAGCGACCGGCGTATTGAGTTCATCCATGCCAGCGTCGCGGCGCTCGATGAGGAACTGCGCCAGCTCGCCGCGCGCAGCGGCGCCCCCGGTGGCGGTTTGATCGTGCGCCATGGCCCGGCGGTGGCGACCATCGTCCAGCTGGCGCGCAGCCTGGGCGTGCAGGAAGTGCTGACGAACCGCGACTACGAGCCCGAAGCCATCGCCCGCGACCAGCGCGCCGCCCAGGCGCTGCAGGCCGCAGGCATAGCTTTGAGCGACTACAAAGACCAGGTGCTGCTGGAACACAACGAAGTGCTGACCCAGCAAGGTTCGCCCTACAGCGTGTTCACCCCCTACAAACGCGCCTGGCTGCAAAAGCTCGACGCGTTCCAGCTCACACCCTACCCGGTGCAGCGCTACGCCCACCACCTGGCCGCACCACCTGCGGGGGAGCGGCTGCCCACCTTGGCCGACCTGGGCTTTAGCGCCACCAACCTGGGCAGCCTGGCGTTGCCCCCTGGGATGCAGGGCGCGCAGCAGTTGCTGCACGACTTTGCCCCGCGCATGGCTGCCTACCAAGAGGCGCGCGACTTTCCTGCGCGCAAGGGTGTGTCTTACCTCTCGGTGCATTTGCGCTTTGGCACGGTGTCGATTCGCCAGCTGGCCGCCTTGGCTGCGGGGCAGGCCGCGCAGGGCTGCGCGGGCGCGCAAACGTGGCTCTCCGAGCTGGCGTGGCGCGACTTTTATTTCATGATCTTGCGCCACCACCCGCATGTGCTCACGCAGTCGTTTCGCCCCGCCTACGACCGCGTGCAGTGGGACGATGCGCCCGAACTGTGGCAAGCCTGGTGCGAGGCCCGCACCGGCTACCCGCTGGTCGATGCGGCCATGCGCCAACTGCTGCAAACGGGCTACATGCACAACCGCCTGCGCATGGTGGTGGCCAGCTTTTTGACCAAAGACCTGGGCATCGACTGGCGCCGGGGCGAGCGCTTTTTTGCCCAGCATCTCAACGACTACGACCTGGCCGCCAACAACGGCGGCTGGCAGTGGGCCGCCTCCACGGGCTGCGACGCCCAGCCGTGGTTTCGCATCTTCAACCCCATCACGCAGTCGCAAAAGTTTGACCCCGAGGGCAAGTTCATCCGCCGCTACGTGCCCGAGCTGGCGCGCGTGCCGGACAAGCACCTGCACTTTCCCGCCGCCATGAAACCGCTGGAGCTGCAAGCCTGTGGCCTGCGCCTGGGGCAGGACTACCCGCTGCCGGTGGTGGACCATGCCAGCGCGCGCGAGCGTACGCTCATGCGCTTTCACTTCCTCAGTGCCGGGGCCCGGGCGTGAATGCCGCGCAGGTTGAAAGCGGCCATCCGATGCTTCTCTATTGATAGCTGCTAGCGCTTGATGGGTAAGCGCTAGAAGCTGTTTTCATGATGGATTTGTGCGGCTGTCGCAGGCGTATGAAGTGGCCATGCGGGCGTGCACCAGGGGCGTGGCCGATTGCGCTTTGCATCCGACAGGCATACGCTGTCTGCGTAACCCATCACACAGCAAGGAGGACACGCCATGGCCACCGCACAACCTCTGTACCACGCGCCCGTTTTCGAGCCCACCGTGGACGAACTGGCGACACTCAAGCACCTGGAGCTGGGCCAGTCCATGGGCATGCCCGAGGCGCTCAAGCAGCACCTGTCCGGGCGGCTGGTGGAGCACGGCTGCATCACCAAGACCGCGCAAGGGCAGTTCATCCTGACAGACAGCGGGCGCCGCTGGATTCGGCGCCAGGAGGGTTGAGCACACAGGGCTGGCCGCGCCGCACAGCAGCGTCGCCAAGTGCACATTGCCATGAACAAAGCCGCATGCCGTCAAGGCATGCGGCTTTGTTTTCCGTGCGGCGTCACCACTGACCCGCCAAGCGTTGGCCGCGAATCGTGCCAGTCCGGTTCGCAACGCGGGCTTCATCAACGCCGGCGGCCACGACTTTTCCGTGAGCCTCAGCCCTGTGCCACGTCGATGTAATAAACACCCCAAGGGCACAAACCAAAGCGTTCTTTGAGGGGTTTGTCCTTGAATGCGGCCAGCCGGTCGGCATCGTAGACCGCCCATTGGGGCCCCAAGCCGCCCAGGCCCATTGGCTTGCCGTCCATGTGGGTCGCCAAAATCATGCGATAGGCCGCGACATCGGCGACGCTGATTTCGACGTTGTAGCCGTCGAGCGCGCGCATACCCAGCCGCAGGCCGGGATCCGCTTTGACGCCGGCAGCCGACAGTACATCGAGCAGCGCCGGGCCGCTGAGCGTGTGCTCCTTGCCGTCGTATTCCAGGGTGGGGCGAATACGGGTCTTGGGCAGTGCCTGCAATGCCGCTGCGTCGAAGGTGAACGCCTGGCCGAACCTGACGCCGTGCTTGGCCATCATCTGGTCCAGTTCGGGATCCAGTGCAGGCCGGTTGCCTTGGGGTACCAAGCCACCTACGGTCAAGAGCGTGGGCCCGGTGGCGGAGGCCGCGGCCAGCGCAGGCGTTGGCGACAGGCTGGCGGCTCCGATCAGGGCAGAGACATTCAGAAAATCACGTTTGTTCATGCAAGCTCCAATGGGTTGGCGAGCGCATTCCGATGGTGGCACAACGATGGGCGTTTGGCGGTGGGCCGGGGAACGGGCACGTGTGACAAGACTTGCTGGCTGTCGAAGTGCACACATGCGGCCGGAATACTCGCCCTGGCGGGAGGGTTTGTCTGAACCAGGCGGCAGGCGGTATCCGTAAGGGGCATGACGGTACTTTTTTCGGTATCCAGTGGAGGTACCGTCAAAAGTGCCCGGCTGCAAGCGCACCTCAGCACACCTTGGCGAACGATTGAAGCCCGCTCTACAGAGGGGAAAAGAAAAAGGCCGCACGTTCTGGGAACTGTGCGGCCTTATCTGTGGTGCCGGAGGCCGGAATCGAACCGGCACGCCTTGCGGCGGGGGATTTTGAGTCCCCTGCGTCTACCAATTTCACCACTCCGGCGGGAAATTCGTGAAGCACCAAATTATGGCACAGTAGTGGCGTATGACGTCACTCACCAAGCACTACCCCACCATCGAAGACGCGATCGGCCGCACGCCGCTGGTTGCGTTGCAACGCATCGGCGCGCAGGACAACCAGGCGCGGTGCAACGTGGTGCTGGGTAAGCTCGAGGGCAACAACCCCGCGGGCTCGGTGAAAGACCGGCCAGCGCTGTCGATGATCCGGCGCGCTGAGGAGCGCGGAGAAATCCGCCCTGGGGATACGCTGATCGAGGCCACCTCGGGCAACACCGGCATCGCGCTGGCCATGGCGGCGGCCATCAAGGGCTACCGCATGGTGCTGGTGATGCCGGAGGACCTCTCCATCGAGCGCGCCCAGACCATGAAGGCCTTTGGCGCCGAACTGATCCTGACGCCCAAGAGCGGCGGCATGGAGTACGCCCGCGACCTCGCCGACACCATGGTCAAGCAGGGCAAGGGCCGCGTGCTCGACCAGTTCGCCAACCCGGACAACCCGCGCATTCACTACGAAACCACCGGCCCTGAGCTGTGGGAGCAGACCGAGGGGCGCATCACCCACTTCGTCAGCGCCATGGGTACGACGGGCACCATCACCGGCGTGGCGCGCTTTCTCAAGGAGAAGAACCCGGCGATCCAGATCGTGGGTGCGCAGCCGCGCGAGGGTTCGCGCATTCCGGGTATCCGCAAGTGGCCCGATGAGTACCTGCCCAAGATCTACGAGCCGCGCTTGGTGGATGAATTGGTCTATGTGGGCCAGGACGACGCCGAGGACATGTGCCGTCGCCTGGCGCGCGAGGAGGGCATCTTTGGCGGTATTTCCGCCGCCGGCGCCTGCTGGGTGGCACAGCAGATTGCGGCGCGCGAGCACAACGCCACCATCGTTTTCGTGGTGTGTGATCGCGGCGACCGCTACCTGTCAACGGGCGTCTTTCCCGCTTGAGGAAAAAGCCCTCTGGCGCTTGATGGGCAAGCGCTAGCAGCTATAAGAAAAAGAGCAATGCACTACGAAACCCGCTTCTGTCCCCATTGCGCCACGGCGCTCGCTCCCATCGTCATGGCCGAGGACGGCGGTGACAAGGAGCGCCTGCGCTGCCCCGCCTGCGGCTGGACGCATTGGAACAACCCCACGCCGGTGCTGGCCGCCATCGTCGAGCTGGACGGCAAGGTGCTGTTGGCACGCAATGCCGCCTGGCCGCCGAAGATGTTCGCGCTGATCACCGGCTTCATGGAGGCGGGCGAGTCACCCCAGGAAGGCATCGCGCGCGAGGTGAAGGAAGAAACCAACCTCGACGTGCTGTCGTGCCGCATCGTCGGCGCCTATGAATTCCTGCGCATGAACCAGGTCATCATTGCCTACCACGTTGTGGCGCGCGGCGAGGTCAAGCTCTCGCCCGAGCTGGTGGACTGGCGCCTGTACGACCTGCATGAACTCAAGTGCTGGCCCGCCGGCACGGGCTACGCGCTGGCTGACTGGCTGCGCACACGCGGGCATGAGCCGGTGTTCTTCACGGCCGAGGAAAATGAAGAGCGCCGGCGCGGGCTGGGCCTGCCGAAGGACTGAAAGACATGAACATCCACAAGGAAATCGACACGCGCGGCCTCAACTGTCCGCTGCCTATCCTCAAAGCCAAGAAAGCGCTGGCCGACATGGCCAGCGGCCAACTGCTCAAGGTGCTGGCCACCGACAGTGGCTCGCTGCGCGACTTCCAGGCGTTTGCCAAGCAGACGGGCAACGAGCTGGTGGAGCAGCAGACGGTGGGTGAGGAATACATCCACGTGCTGCGGCGGCGTTGATCAGGTAGCCCTGCCGGGTTGGCTGGTGCGCACCGTGCGGGACTATGTGCACTCCCATTGCGCGAAACCAGCTTCCCGGTACAGCCGCTGGTACAAGGCATAGGCACGCAGTTCGACGGCACGCTGGAAGGCGAGCGCACGCGGCCTGTCCCAGTCCGTGTTTTTGCTGCCTTCGGCGGGGGAGCAGGCGATCCAGTGTGGAGCGTGCGATGGGTCCATGGCACTCCACACCATCCATTCATCGGGATCATCCGATCTTTGCCGCTTCTCCTTGGGTGAAGCATCACCGTCGCTGCGGTTGTGTGAGGCATCCCACACGCGGATGTTGCCGATGCTGTTGCCCAGCACACTCCGGGCTTCACGAAAATCCTCCACCGTCCCGCTCTTGCCGACAATGCGCCAATCCGGCGACCAATGGGCAGAGGGAAGGATGTGGTCGAAGTCGTAGGGCGTGTCTTCGTCCATCCCTGCCAGGGGTTCGGCGTCCAAGCCGTTCAGATAGCTGCGCTGCAGCCATAGCAGCATGGGGTGCTGGTGGCTCCAGGGTTGCCACCAGTGACGGTAGAACTCACGGGTGCGACGGTTTTTCTCGCTGTCGTCTTCCGGGGTGGCAAAGCGCTGGTGGCCCAGCAGCGTGGCCGTGTCGCTCAGGTGCAGTCCGAGCCCCGCGATGGCCGCGGGCGGCTGCATGGCCAAGCCCGCGCCCGCTTCGACCACCGCATGGGCTATCTGCCGGTCGAGGTCCGAGTGGTTGGTGCTGTTCTGGATCACATCAAAGGCCGTGCGGCTGGCCTTGGGTTTATCCCAGACCCAGCGCATCCACCACAGCACCATGCGCAGGGCCTGTGCGCGTGTGGCTTCGTTGACCGGGTCTTGCAGAAAACCCGATTGGGCCAGCCGCAGCAGGACTTGTACCAGTGGCCGCCCCAGGTAGGGCAGCATCAGGGCGGGCAGGCCAGCGTCGCCTTCGCCCCGGTAGAGCAGGTTCTTCTGCACGGTGTCAAAGTAGCCTTGCAGGACCTGGGGGCCTGCGCTGCCGAGCAGGGCCAGCATGTCGGCCTGGCGCTGCTGGGGGTCGCCATCCTTGGGGCGTATGACCATGCGCTGAAAGTCATCCTTGCTGGGGTTGTCATGGTCCAAAACGTCTTTCCACTGCACCGCAGCCAGGCGCAAGGCCGACATCACCAGGTCGGTCGCGGTCAAGAGCCCTGCGACCCTGGAATGGGCGTGCAGGCGCTCCACCATGCCGTGGACTGTGGGCATCATGTGCTTGAGGATGGAATAGATGTAGTCCGCATCCGATAGCGGGGTGGCATTGCTGCCGATGCGCTGGAACAGGCGTGCCAGCGGTGGTTCGGTGCCGTCCTCGCTGTCGGCCTGAAAGAGCGCTGGATCGACCCGCACCAGGGGAATCTGGGTGCCAAAAATCCGCTGCAGCCCGAGGGCCAGTTGGTCCAGCCGCTGGAGGATTTGGGTGCGTTCAGCAGGCGGAATATCGCCCCATGGGGCACGCAGGACGGCGATGCCATCCTCGATGGCCAGGGTTTGGACGCTTTGCAACTCCTGCAGCAGGGCGTGCTTCCAGGCGTTGGCATCCTGGAGCTGGCGCCACGCTTGCACCCATTGGCCCAAGTCCACCGGAGCGCTGTACTTGGCGCCTGCCGGATGGGGACGGGCCTGCGCCAACAAATCCTGCGCGGCCACGGCGGCATAGGCCTCCCTGGCACGGCGGCGCTGGTCCAGCGACAACTTGCGATTGGGCTCATGGCGGTCATAGCCAAACGGCTGGTGGCGGGTGCTGACGCGCAGCCGCACGCGGTGGCCTGCTGCGGGCTCATCGGCCAGGTCCACCCACAGGCGGCGTTGCCCGGCACCTGCGGCGAAGGCGCTCCAGCCCGTCAGCATGGCCAGAGTGCGTTGCTGGCCATCGACCAGCCCCAGGCGCTGCGCAGCCGTTGCCGCTTGGGATCCCTGGGCCAATGCCACACGGGCATCGTTGTGCTGTAGTTCGCTGGCCATGAGTGCGCCGATGGGCATGCCTGACAGCAAGGAGTCCCACAGGTCGATGATCTGCTTGGGCTTCCACACAAAGCCGCGCTGAATCATCGGCAAATCGACGCCGACGGCGGGATGCTCTCCGGCGGCCATATCCAGCCAATCGGCCAATGCAAGCACTCGGATGGTGTTGCCGTGGGTGAAAAATCCCGAGATGCTGCGGGACAGAATGCCTTGCGCACCGTCTGAGCGTGGCTCATGCCGCGACATAGAAACTCCTGATTTGATAGCTGGTAGCGCTTGCTGTGAAAGGGCTGGCGTCCAATCATTCTTCTACGCTGCGCAGTGTTTTGTGCACGCTGCGCACGGCGTCCCCAAACCCGCGCAGCTACCAGTCCAGCATCGCGCTGTCCACCATCGTGGCGGTGACTTCCGTGCAACGGTCGTCCACTTCCCCAATCTGCGGGTCTTTGGACAAAGGCGTTCCCCGCAGGTGAAAGCCGGCATCGTGTTTGCCGCAAAACTGCAGCCTGATGCGGCGCCCCTCGCCAAACCCAAACCGTTCATCAGCGTCATATTTCTGCAGGTCGAAGCCACGCGGGCGTTCAAAGGCCTCCGGCGAGACCTCGGCATTTTCCAATGCGGTGCAGGGCCAGGCTGCGTTCGTTGTCAAAACCCTCGAAGAGCCACACCAGGTACAGGCGTGGGCCTCGCTGTGCCAGCCCCAGTGACATCACTTTGGTCCGGCGGCGTGCGCCCGCGTGGAATGTGGTGCTGCCGTTCCACAATCAGCAGTGCGGTGTCCAGGGCTCAGAGCGCGGGGGTACAGGGAGTGTGAAATTTCATAGCTGTTCGCACTTGCCGTATAAAGCTTAGAGGCCGATTTGGTTCGAAGAAATTAATTCATGCCGGTCAGGACGTGTGCTACGACTTTACCGCGACGCAGCAACACCAAGCCTTCGCGCCCGCACAGATGCTGCCAGCTTGTAGGTGGGCTGCGAAACTCCCACAGTTCGTCGCCGAGTTGCAACTGGACAAGGAGCTGCAGCCATGCGCTGTGCATGAAGCCAAACGGTACGGGCTTAGGCCCCAGCGCCTCGTCAGTGACCAAATGTGCCGTTTCAGCTTCGGCGGGGGTGACTTGGCATTGGAGCCAGTCGGTGGGCATGGTGCGGGTCATACGATCTCCTGCATTGGTGAGGGTGCATGATGCTTCCGAGGCGCGAAAAATTGTGCCGCATGGGTGGGGCTACAGCAACACAGGCGCGTCAGGCAGTTCGTTGCTGCTGGGGGCGTTGTCGCTGGCAGGAAAGTGCGCCACCAGTAGCGCTGAGACGTCGGCCAGCACCTCGGTCAAGCCGTCTTCGTACTGCTCGGCGCGCAGGGCCTGGCCCAGGCGCTGCACCAGGGTGTGCCAAGTGGCCTCGGGCACACGCTGCGCCAGGCCCCGGTCGGCCACGATTTCAATGGCGTGCTCGGCCAGCAGCAGGTAGATGAGCACGCCGTTGTTGTGCTCCGTGTCCCACACGCGCAGCTTGCCAAACTGGGTGATGGCGCGTTCGCGCGCGCTGGCGCCGCGCCACAGGTAAGACAGCGGCAGCCCGCCTTCGGCGCAGATGCGGATTTGCCCGGTGTGGCGGCGCTCGCTGGCGGCCACGCGCTGGCCCAGGCGCTGCAGTACCTCGGGCGTCAGCACCCGGCGCAGGCGGCCATCGGCCCAGCGGTGGCGCAGCAGCCGGGTCAGGCGCTGCAGCGGTCCAGGGTGTGCCATGGGGGTTGTTCTCCTACGTTGAATCACCAGTCGCCCGAGGCGCCGCCGCCACCAAAATCCCCGCCGCCGCCGGAACTCCAGCCGCCACCACCTCCACTGCTGCCCCCGCCGCCGCCCCAGCCACCGCCGCCACTGCCAAAAACCACCGGGCTGCCACGCCCGGCAAAGGCCCAGGTGTAGAGCAGTGCCGCCAGGCCTGCACCCACCGACAGCAGCACGCTGGCCGTGGCGAGAAACGCCAGCACCCCCACGCCGCCGCCCATCAATAGGCCGCCCAGGCCCTGGCCGAACACGGCGCGGGCCACCGGGCCTGCCAGCATCACGCCAAAGAACAGGAAGACCGCCAGGTCTGACCAGTCGGTGTCGTCTTCGGCTTTTTGGGGCGTGGGAGCGGGCAGCGCTTCACCGGCAATGCGCGCGCCCAGTTGTTCGATGGCGGCTTGCAGCCCGCCAGCAAAGTCGCCGCTGCGAAAGCGCGGCTTCATGGCCTCGTCGATGATGCGTGCGGCCGCAATGTCGGGAATCGCGCCTTCGAGCGCCTTGGCCACCTCGATGCGCATGCGCCGCTCGTCTTTGGCCACGATGAGCAGCACGCCATCGCCCACATCGCGCCGCCCAATCTTCCAGGTGTTGCCCACGCGGTTGGCAAAGGCGGCAATGTCTTCGGGCGCGGTAGCGGGCACCATCAGCACCACCACCTGGGCGCCGTGCTGCTGCTCGATGGCGGCGAGCTGCGCCTCCAGGGCCTGGCGCTGGCTGCTGCTGAGCGTGCCGGTTTGGTCGATGACGTGGGCCGTCAGGGCGGGCACGGCCCGCAGCGCCGCCTGCGCCTGGGCACTGGCCGGAAAGGCGCTGGCTGCTATGAAAAATAGAGCTGCCAGCGCTTGCCACCAAAGGGCAAAAGCCATTTTTTACTTAGAAAAATCCACGGCGGGCGGGGCGCTGATCTGCGCCTCGTTTTGCACCGTGAAGCTGGGCTTGGGCGCGTAGCTGAAGGCCATGGCCGTGAGGTTGGTGGGAAAGCTGCGCGCCAGCACGTTGTACTGCTGCACCGCCTCGATGTAGCGGTTGCGCGCCACGGTGATGCGGTTTTCGGTGCCTTCCAGGGTCACGCGCAGGTCACGAAAACCCTGGTTGGCCTGCAGCGTGGGGTAGCGCTCGGCCACCACCATCAGGCGGCTCAGCGCGCCCGAGAGTTCGCCCTGTGCTTGCTGGAATTTCTGGAAGGCCTCGGGGTTGTTGAGCGTTTCTGGCGTCACCTGCATTGAGGTGGCTTTGGCGCGCGCCTCCACCACTTTGGTGAGCGTGTCTTGCTCAAACGCCGCCTCGCCCTTGACGGTGGCGACGATGTTGGGCACCAGGTCGGCACGGCGCTGGTACTGGTTCAGCACCTCGCTCCAGGCGGCCTTGGTTTGCTCGTCCAGACGCTGGAAGTCGTTGTAGCCGCAGCCCGTCAGGCCCAGAGCCAGGGTGAGCGTGGCAGCGAGGATGGCAAAAAAGCGTGGCATGGCAGCACCCCCGGCGCCGGGAAGCGGGCGACAGTGCCTGCGGCGGCCAGGGTGGGGCGATTGTGCAGCAGCCGCGCGCTGCGGCACATGCGCTACAGCGCCAGCCCTTTCAGGTAGGCGCGAAACTGCGCTCCCACCTGCGGGTGCTGCAGCGCCAGCTCCACCGTGGCTTCCAAAAAGCCTTCCTTGCTGCCGCAGTCGTAGCGCTTGCCTTGGTACTGGTAGGCGTACACGGTTTCATGCGCCATCAGGCGGGCGATGGCGTCGGTGAGCTGAATCTCGCCGCCCACGCCGCGCGGCTGGTTGCGAATTTCTTCAAAAATGCGCGGCGTCAGCACATAGCGCCCGGCCACGCCCATGCGCGAGGGTGCCACCTCCGGCGCGGGCTTTTCCACGATTTGCTCCACGCGCAGCAGCGGCCCGCCTGCCGCCTCGCCTTTGACGATGCCGTAGCGGCGCGTGTGCTCAGGCGGCACTTCCTGCACGGCCAGCAGCGAGCGGCCTTGCTTGGCAAAGGCGGCGGTCATTTGCGCCATGACGCCGGGGCCGCCGTTTTCACCCACCATCAGGTCGTCGGCCAGCAGCACGGCAAAGGGTTCGTGGCCCACCAGCGGCTCGGCGCACAGCACGGCGTGGCCCAGGCCCAGGCTGCGCGGCTGGCGCACGAACAGGCAGTTCATGTCGGCCGGGCTGATGGAGCGCACCAGTTCCAGCATTTCCTGTTTGCCCGCTTGCTCCAGCTCGCTTTCGAGTTCGTAGGCGGTGTCGAAGTGGTCTTCAATCGCGCGCTTGCTGCGTCCGGTGACGAACACCATGTCGCGGATGCCGGCCTCGTAGGCTTCTTCCACGGCGTACTGAATCAGCGGCTTGTCCACCACCGGCAGCATCTCTTTGGGCGAGGCTTTGGTGGCGGGCAAGAAGCGTGTGCCCAGGCCTGCGACGGGGAACACGGCCTTGCGGATACGGGTGCTGAGCATACAGACCACTCCTAAAAAATGAGCTGCTGGCGCTTGATTTTGAAGGGTTTGGAGATGTTTTCTTTTCCAAACCCTTGCCAGTCAAGCGCGAGCAGCTATTGTTTTTGCAATGATGGGTAAATCAGCCCAGGCGGGCCAGTTGTTCCTGGATGCGCGCCAGGGTGGCGCCAAAGTCGGCCACGCGCTTTTTCTCCTGCTCGATCACGGCGGGCGGGGCCTTGGCCACGAAGGCTTCGTTGCCCAACTTGGCGTTGGCCTTGGTGATTTCACCTTGCAGGCGCGTGGCTTCCTTGGAGAGGCGCACCTTCTCGGCGGCCACGTCAATCTCCACGAACAGCGCCAGGCGCGCACCACCGACCACGCTGACCGGGGCGTTTTGCGCTTCTTTTTCCCAGGCCGCGGCGTCGTCAAACACCTTGACTTCGCTGAGCTTGGCCAGGTTTTGCAGTACGGCGGCGTTGGCGCGCAAGAAGGCGGCATCGTCGGCGTTGTCGGCCACGGCCAGCAGCGGCAGGCGCTGCGCGGGCGACACGCCCATCTCGCCGCGCAGGGTGCGGCAGGCGTCCACCATGTTCTTCAGGCGCGCCACGTAGGCTTCAGCGGCTTCGTCGATCTTCGCCGGCTCGGCCTGCGGGTAGGCCGCCACGGCAATGGACTCGCCTTTGAGTCCGGCAATCGGCGCCACCACCTGCCACAGCGCTTCGGTGACGAAGGGGATGATGGGGTGGGCCAGGCGCAAGATGGCTTCGAGCACGCGAATGAGCGTGCGGCGCGTGGCGCGCTGCTGGGCGGCGTTGCCGGTTTGGATTTGCACTTTGGCAATTTCCAAGTACCAGTCGCAAAACGCGTTCCAGACGAAGTCGTACAGGGTGTTGGCCACGTTGTCCAAGCGGTACTCGGCAAAGCCCTTGGCCACTTCGGCCTCTGTTTTTTGCAGCAGCGAGACGATCCAGCGGTCGGCCTGGCTGAAGTGCAGGTAGCCCTCGGCGCAGCCCTGGGTGGTGTCCAGGCCGCAGTCCTGGCCCTCGCAGTTCATCAGCACAAAGCGCGAAGCGTTCCACAGCTTGTTGCAGAAGTTGCGGTAGCCCTCGCAGCGCTTGCTGTCGAAGTTGATGCTGCGCCCCAGCGTGGCCAGCGCGGCAAAGGTAAAGCGCAGCGCGTCGGCGCCGTAGGCGGGAATGCCTTCGGGGAACTCTTTTTGCGTGTTCTGGCGCACCTTGGGCGCGGTCTCGGGGCGGCGCAGGCCCTGGGTGCGCTTGTCCAGCAGGGGTTCGAGCGCAATGCCGTCGATCAAGTCGACCGGGTCGAGCACGTTGCCCTCGGACTTGCTCATCTTCTTGCCCTGCGCGTCCAGCACCAGGCCGTGGATGTACACGTGCTTGAACGGCACGCGGCCGGTGAAGTGCGTGGTCATCATGATCATCCGGGCGACCCAGAAGAAGATGATGTCGTAGCCCGTGACCAGCACGGAGGAGGGCAGGTACAGGTTGTAGTCGTCGGTGGCGGCTTCGCTTTGCTGCGGCCAACCCATGGTGCTAAAGGGCACCAGCGCGCTCGAATACCAGGTGTCGAGCACGTCGGCGTCGCGGGTCAGCGTTTTGCCGGGGGCTTGCGCCTGGGCTTCTGCTTCGTTGCGCGCCACGTACACGTTGCCGTCCTCGTCGTACCAGGCCGGAATTTGGTGGCCCCACCACAGCTGGCGCGAGATGCACCAGTCTTGGATGTTGTTCATCCACTGGTTGTAGGTGTTGACCCAGTTTTCCGGCACAAACTGCACCTGGCCGCTGGCCACGGCGTCAATGGCCTTTTGCGCAATGCTCTTGCCGGTGGCGTCGCCTTCGCCCACTTTGTTCATGGCGACGAACCACTGGTCGGTCAGCATGGGCTCAATGACTTGGCCGGTGCGGGTGCAAATGGGCACCATCAGCTTGTGCTTTTTGACTTCAACCAGCAGGCCCAGGGCCTCGAGGTCGGCCACCACGGCCTTGCGCGCCACAAAGCGATCCATGCCCTGGTATTTGGCGGGGGCGTTGTCGTTCACCGTGGCCTGCAGGGTGAGCACGAAAATCATGGGCAGCTTGTGGCGCTGGCCCACCTGGTAGTCGTTGTTGTCGTGCGCGGGTGTGACTTTCACGACACCCGTACCAAATTCCTTGTCCACATAGGCGTCGGCAATGATGGGAATCTGGCGATCGCACAGCGGCAGATTCACCATCTTGCCAATCAGGTGTGCGTAGCGCTCATCTTCGGGGTGCACCATCACGGCCACGTCGCCCAGCATGGTCTCAGGCCGCGTGGTGGCCACCACCAGCTGGCCCGAGCCATCGGCCAGCGGGTAGGCAATGTGCCACAGCGAGCCGTCTTTTTCCTCGTTTTCCACTTCCAGGTCGGACACGGCTGATTGCAGCACCGGGTCCCAGTTGACCAGGCGCTTGCCGCGGTAGATCAGGCCCTGCTGGTACAGCTTCACAAAGGTGTCGGTGACGACCTTGGAGAGCTTGTCGTCCATGGTGAAGTATTCGCGGCTCCAGTCCACGCTGTCGCCCAGGCGGCGCATTTGCGTGGTGATGGTGTTGCCCGATTTTTCCTTCCACTCCCACACTTTTTTCACGAAATCGGGGCGGCCCAGGTCGTGGCGGCTCACGCCTTGCTCTTGCAGCTGGCGCTCGACGACGATTTGCGTGGCAATGCCCGCGTGGTCGGTGCCCGGCACCCAGGCGGTGTTGTGCCCCAACATGCGGTGGTAGCGCGTGAGGCTGTCCATGATGGTCTGGTTGAACGCGTGCCCCATGTGCAGCGTGCCGGTAACGTTGGGCGGAGGCAGCTGAATGCAAAACGATGGCTGGCTGGCATCGGCCTGGCCCGTGCCGCGCACGCCAGCAGCGCCGTAGCCGCGCCGCTCCCACTCGGGGCCCCACTGGGCCTCCAGGGCCGCAGGCTCGAAGGATTTGGACAGGCTGTTCAGGCCGGGTTGTTCGATCGTGTCGCTCATGGCAATGAAAAACGGCATCCCGCAGGATGCCGCTGAGGCAGTGGTGTGGAGGAGCCGCGATTTTATCGCCCCCGCGCTGCTCTTAATTCAATAGCTTTTAGCGCTTGACAGGAAAGGCCAAGAGGCCAATTTGGCTGAGAGCCTATTTCTTAAACCCCGGTGCCCGGCACGTACTCCGGCCGGTCGTTCTGCTGCGGCCGCAGGGGCGCGCTGGACTTGCCCTGCGCGCGCTCGGCGCGCCATTGCGCCTTGCGCTGCGTCCATGCGGCCAGGCGGGCGTGGGCGGTCTGGCTCTCGCGTGCCATCTGTTCGGCGTCGGCCACCTGGGCTGCCAGTTCCAGGCGGATGCCGTTGGGGTCGAAGAAGTAGATGCTCTTGAAGATGTGGTGGTCGGTCACGCCCAGCACCTCGATGCCGTGCGCCTGCAGCCGTGCCTTGGTGTCCTCCAGCGCCTGCACGCTGTCCACGCGGAATGCGATGTGGTTGACCCAGGCGGGCGTGTTCGGTGAGGGGGCGGGCTGCACGTCGTCGCCCAGGTCGAAGAAGGCGATGAACGAGCCATCGCGCAGGCGAAAGAAGAAGTGCGTGTACGGGCAGTACTCGCCCGTGCTGGGCACATAGTCGCTCTGGATGATGTGGTACAGCGGCAGGTCCAGCAGGTCTTCGTAGAAGTGGCGCGTTTCTTCGGCGTCGCGGCAGCGGTAGGCGAAGTGGTGCAGCTGCTCGATGGCTGCGGGTGCGGGCAGGGCCATGGCGTTCTCCTGGAGTGGTTTAAAAATTCTACTATCCGTAATGAATTTACCAAATGTGAATTTTTGATATGGCCTTCGTGACGGGCCAAAGCACAACGCCCCGGGGTTGCCGGGGCGTTGTCGTGTCGTGGCTTGGGGCCGAGGGGCGTGCGGTTCAGCGCTTGAGGTACATGTCCAGGCGCCGGGCTGCATTCTTCAGGTGGTCCTCGGCGGCGCGAGCGGCGGCGTCGGCGTCACTGGTCTTGATCGCGTCGAAGATCGCCTGGTGCTCCTCCTGCACGGCCTCTATCAGGTCGGTGTGGCGCGTTCGCGTGTTGGTACGGGCCTGGCGGATCACACGGCGCGCACCCTGCTCCAGGTGCGAGCTCAGTGCGATGAAGTGCGGGTTGTGCGTGGCTTCGACGATGGCCTGGTGAAAGGCGAAGTCCTGCTCGTCACCCAGCCGGTCGTTGGCGATCTCGTACTCCATGCCGATGAGTGCGCGCCGGATCATCTTCAGATCCTCTGGGGTGCGGCGTATGGCAGCCAGCCGCGTGGCTGCCACCTCGACGGTGACGATCAACTCCATCACCAGCGCCAGGCTGTCGCGTTCGTCGATGGCCACGTCCTGCATGCGGAAGGACTGGCGCTGGTCACGCTCCAGCACATAGGCACCGCTGCCGCGCTTGGTTTCGATGACCCCGTCCGACTTGAGTTGCGACAGCGCCTCGCGCACCACCGAGCGGCTGACGCCGAACAGCTCGCACAACTCGCGCTCACTGGGCAGGCGCTCGCCGGGCAGCAGCTCGCCGCGCTGCACCCGCGTGTTGATGGTGGCAGCGATTTCGTCGGGGAGATGCCGTCCGCCCTCCGGTGCGGCGGCAGGCCTGTTGTCGTCTGAGGCGGCAATGGAAGGAAGGGCCATGGGGGTGATGTCTCCGCTGCGGGAAAAGTTGTCAGACATGTTAAACCGGTTCTGATATTTTCCGTGGATTCGCTTGCACGAATCTGATGAATGCCCTCTAAAGCAGACAGGTGCAGCATTGGTGCTTACCCTAGTTTTGGCGTATTTCCTTTGATTTCATCCTGCCAGACCATTAGACTTTGTGGTCTGACCAGTGCAAATCAATGTCAGACACCTCTGCGGGGCGGGCGGCGGATAGGCCGGCGTCCAGTCCGTGGGAATACGAAACATGGAGACCTGAATGTCCGCAATGCCCAGTGCAAAAAACATCGTGTTGGCTTCCCTGGTGGCGCTTGGCGCCGGCGCCCATGCGGCGCCTCTGAAGATCGGCCTCGTGGAAACTCTGTCGGGCCCGCAAGCCTCCACTGGTCTGATGTTCAAAGCCGCCACGCGTTACGTGATTGACCAGATCAACGCTGGCGGCGGCTGGAACGGCGAGCCGGTGCAGCTCGTTGAGTACGACAACCAGGGCGGTCCGGCCGGTGCCTCGGACAAGGTCAAGGCGGCGCTGGCCGACGGCGTGCAGCTCATCGTGCAGGGCTCCTCCTCGGCCGTGAGCGGTCAGATCACCGAGGACGTGCGCAAGTTCAATCTGCGTAACCAGGGCAAGGAGGTGGTGTTCCTCAACGTCGGCGGCGAGGCGCTGGAACTGACGGGCGAGAAGTGTCACTTCCACCACTTCCGCTTCAACCCCAACGCCCAGGTGCGCGTGAAGGCGCTGGTGTCGGCCATGAAGCAGGACAACGCGCTGGGCACCAAGGTGTATTCCATCAACCAGAACTACTCCTGGGGCCAGGACATGGAAGCGGCCATTGTGGCCAACGCCACGGCGGGCGGCTACCAGGTGGTTGAGAAGACGCTGCACGACACCAACAAGATCCAGGACTTCGCGCCCTACGTGAACAAGATCGCTGCCTCGAAGGCCGACACGGTGATCACTGGCAACTGGTCCAACGATTTGTTGCTGATGATGAAGGCCTCGAAGGCTGCCGGCCTGACGGCGCGCTTTGGTACTGCCTTCCTCGATCAGCCAGGCAACATCGCCAACGCGGGCGACGCCGCGCTGGGCCACTACGTGGCGCACGCCTTCAACGCGGACGCCAACGGCAAGGACAGCGAGGTGTTTGCCGAGGATTACAAGGCCAAGACCGGCCACTATCCCGTCTACACCGAGGGCCAGACCGTGTTCGGCCTGCAGATGGTGGCGTCCGTCCTCAAGGGTGTGAAAGCGCAGGATGGCAAGCTCAACGTGAACGCTTTTGCCAAGGCGCTGGAAACCGCGCGGGTCAAGACCCCTGTGGGCGAGTCGGCCATGCGTGCCGACGACCACCAGATCCTGCTGCCCATCGCAGTGTCCAAGGTCAGCAAGGACGCGAAGTTCAAGGCCGACAACACGCCGATGGGCTTCCAGACGGTGAAGCTGTTCAGCGCCCAGGAGGCTGCTGCTCCGGTGCAGGGCAACTGCAAGATGCAACGCCCGGGCTGATCGCCCGGACACAGGGCGCCTGCGCCGCCGCGCTGTGGGCGCCCTTGCCATTCCCCTTTTCTTCTCCCCTTGGAGCCACCGGGCTCGGCCGCTGCATGCGCGCTTGAAAAAAGGAAAACCCTCATGGAGAACCTGATCGTTTCGCTGCTCAACGGCGTGATCTACGGTTTGCTGCTG